>Ga0315912_10003898_pt1 | contig 14466 bp, 15 predicted proteins | sample VfabasoilMG_FD_204469 | JGI IMG/M metagenome (GOLD analysis project Ga0315912, IMG submission 204469) | Garden soil microbial communities collected in Santa Monica, California, United States - V. faba soil | ecosystem: Environmental > Terrestrial > Soil > Garden | place: USA: California... | reverse complement strand
TTCCATGAAGCTCAAACTCGGACTGCCCAAGGGCTCGCTGGAGAGCGCGACGATCCAGCTGTTCGCCCGTGCCGGTTTCGCCATCAACGTCAACTCGCGCTCGTACTTCCCGTCGATCGACGACCCCGAGATCGAGTGCATGCTGATTCGCGCGCAGGAGATGGCACGCTACGTGTCGACCGGCATGCTCGACGCCGGCTTGACCGGCCTCGATTGGATCGCCGAACACGAAGCGGGCGACGGCGTGACCGGCGTGCTCGAGTCGATCGCCGACCTGGTCTACGCCAAGCAAAGCTTCGGCAAGGTGCGCTGGGTGCTGGCGGCGCCGGAAGACTCCGACATCAAGACGCCGAAGGATTGCGAAGGCAAGACCATCGCCACCGAGCTCGTGCGTGCCACGAAGGCGTACTTCAAGAATCAGGGCGTCAACGTGAAGGTGGAGTTCTCCTGGGGCGCCACCGAGGTGAAGCCGCCGATGCTCGCCGACGCGATCGTCGAAGTGACCGAGACCGGCTCGTCGCTGCGCGCCAACCGTCTGCGGATCATCGACACGCTGATGGAGTCGAACACGCAGCTCATCGCCAACAAGACGGCGCTCGCCGATCCGTGGAAGAAGGAGAAGCTGGCCAACATCGCGATGCTGCTCAAGGCGGCGATCGAGGCGCAGGGCAAGGTGGGCATCATGCTCAACGTGCGGCGGTCGGATCTCGACACCGTCGTCGCGTTGCTGCCGTCGCTGCAGGGGCCCACCGTGTCGTCGCTGAGCGACCCCGCCTGGGTGGCCGTGAACACCATCATCGAAGAGCGGACGGTCCGCGACCTGATTCCGAAGCTGAAAGCGGCGGGCGGCCAGGGGATCGTCGAGTACCCGCTCAACAAGATCGTGGTCTAGGAGCGCTCTGAGAGCGGTACTACCATGCTGAGAATCGTCGACTCTGCCAACCGTCGCGCGGTGCGCGAGCTGCTGGCGCCGGAGCGGGTACGGGACGCCGCCACCGATCGCCGCGTGGCCGCCATCGTCAACGACGTGCGGCGCGGCGGCGACGCCGCGCTCCTCCGCTACGCACGCAAGTTCGACCGGCTGGACGGCCCCATCGAAGTACCGCTGGCGGAGATGCGGCGCGCCGCGGCCACGGTGCCGCGCGAGGTGCGCGCGGCCATCCGGGAAGCGGCCCGCAACATCCGCACGGTGGCGAAGCGGCAGGTGCCGAAAGGGTGGCGGGCTCGCGTCGCGCCCGGCGTCACCGTCGAATCGCGTGTCGTGCCGCTCGACCGTGTCGGCTGCTACGTGCCCGGCGGCCGCTATCCCCTGCCCTCGTCGCTGCTGATGACGGCGCTTCCCGCCATCGCCGCCGGCGTGAAAGACGTCGTGGCCGTGTGCCCGCGGCCCGAGCCGGTGGTGATGGCGGCGGCGCTCGAAGCGGGCGTGTCGCGCCTGTTCCGGCTCGGCGGCGCCCACGCGGTGGCGGCGCTCGCCTACGGCACCGCGACCGTGCCGCGCGTGGACAAGATCGTCGGCCCCGGCAACCGCTACGTGGCGTCCGCCAAGGCGCTGGTCGCGTCCGACTGCGGCATCGACTTCTATGCCGGGCCAACGGAGATCGTCATCGTGGCCGCCAAGGGCCCGGCCGACTGGATTGCCGCGGACCTGATCGCGCAGGCCGAGCACGACCCGGACGCGCGCGCCGTGCTGATCACGCCGAACAAGACGCTGGCCGATCGCGTGGCCCGCGCAGTGGCCGTCCGGATGCCCGAGGAGGGCCCGGCCCGCGCGTCGATCAAGGCGCACGGCGGCATCATCGTCACCGGCTCGCTGCAGGAAGCGATCGACCTCGCCAATCAGGGCGCGGCCGAGCACCTGGTGGTGGACGACGACCGCCTGGCGGCGCGGGTGCGCAGCGCCGGGTCGCTGTTCGTCGGCCCATGGTCGGCGCAGGTGGCCGGGGACTACGCCATCGGGTCGAATCACGTGCTGCCGACCGCCGGAACCGCACGCGTGCGCGGGGGTCTCTCGGCCGCCGACTTCGTGAAGCAGATCACCGTGCAGCGCGTCACCAAGGCGGGCCTGGCGCGGATTGGTCCGACCGTCGTGACGCTGGCCCGCGCGGAAGGGCTGGGCGCGCACGCCGAGTCCGTCGCCACCCGGCTTCGCAAGGCGGCGGCGCGGCGATGAGGCTGCCGGGCTACGCGGACCCGGGTGCGGGCCTTCGGCTGCACCTGAACGAGAACACGGGCGGCTGCTCGCCGCGCGTGCTCGACGGGCTCGCGCGCCTGACCGCCGCCGAGGTCTCGAGCTATCCGTCGTACGAACGGCTCGTGCGCGCCTGCGCCGGGCGCTTCGACGTCGATCCGGAGTGGGTGCTGCTGACCAACGGCCTCGACGAGGGGCTGCTCATGACCGCCGTCGCGCACGTGGCCCGCGATCGCACGGCCGGCGTCGAAGCCATCGTGCCGCTGCCGGCGTTTGCGCCGTATCCGAACTCGTCGAACGCCGTGGGCGCGACCATCGTGCGCGTGCCGCCGGGACCTGGATTCGCGTTTCCGGTCGAGGGCGTGCTGGCCGCGATCACGCCGCAGACACGGCTCGTGTTCCTGAACACGCCGAACAACCCGACCGGGCAGCTGATCGCGCTCGACGATCTGGAACGGCTTGCCGCGGCGGCGCCGCAGGCCGTCGTGATGATCGACGAGGCCTATATCGAGTTCGGCGGCACGTCGTTCCTGCCGCGGCTCGCAGCATGGCCGAACGTGATTGTCGGGCGCACGTTTTCGAAGGCGTACGGCCTGGCGGGCATGCGCGTCGGCGTGCTCATCGGCCAGCCGCCGGTGCTCGACCCGGTCCGCGACGTCACCCTCCCCTTCAACATCAACGCGGCGGCGCTGGCCGCGGCGAGCGCCGCGCTCGAGGATGGCGCGTTTCTGTCCCGCTATGCCGCCGAGGTGAGCGTGTCGCGCGCGCGCATCTACGACGCCTGCCGCCGGCTGGACCTCGAGTACTGGGAGAGCGCCGGCAACTACGTTCTGGTGCGCGTCGGCGCCGGCGTGGCTGCAGGCCTTCAGGCCTGCACCGTCGCCGCCGCGATGGCCGCGCGCGGCGTGCACGTGAAGGACCTCTCGCGGGACCCGGTCACCGCCGGCTGCATCCGCATCACCGCCGGGCCCGTGGCCCACACCGATTTCGCGCTCGGCGCCCTGCAGGCGGCGATCGCCGAAAGGCCGACATCGTGAAGACACGAAAGACCACCTTCGATCGCCGGACGGCCGAAACCGACATCCGCGGCGCGATCACCATCGACGGACAGGGGCGCTACGACGTCTCCACCGGCATCCGCTTCTTCGACCACATGCTGGAGCTGTTCACGCGGCACGGCGCCTTCGATCTCACGTTGAAAGCCAAGGGCGATCTGGACGTCGATCAGCACCACACCGTGGAAGACGTCGGCATCGTGCTCGGCGAGAGCGTGCTGAAGGCGCTCGGCGACCGCAAGGGGATCAACCGCGCCGGCTATTTCGTGATGCCGATGGACGAGACGCTGGCGGTGGTGGCCGTGGACCTCGGCGGCCGGCCGCACGCGAAGGTCGATCTGAAGGTGAAGGTGCGAATGGTCGGCGACCTGCAGTCGGAGCTCGTGCACGACTTCTTCGACGGCTTCGCCATCGGCGCGCGCGCCAACGTGCACGCCAAGGTGCTGTACGGCCGCTCGAGCCACCACCACATCGAAGCGGTGTTCAAGGCGTTCGCCCGCGCGCTGCGCGTGGCCTGCGCCAAGGATGCGCGTCTCGCGAAGATGCTGCCGAGCACGAAGGGGCTGCTGTGAGGAGGCGCCGGTGATTGCGCTCGTCGATTACGGAGCCGGCAACCTGACGTCGGTGCGCAAGGCGCTGACGACGCTCGGCGCGAAGTACGAGACGCCGCGCGATCCGTCGGCGTGCGCCACGGCGTCGGGCCTCATCGTCCCCGGCGTGGGCAACTTCGCGGCGACGGCCGGGCTCGAAGGGCCGTGGCGCGACACGATTGCCGAGGCGGTGCGCCGCGGCACGCCGCTCCTCGGCATCTGCGTCGGCATGCAGTGGCTGTTCGAGGGGAGCGACGAGGCGCCGGGCGTCCGCGGTCTGGGCGTGCTGCCGGGGCAGATTCAGCGCCTCGAAGGCGACGCCGAAAAGCGGCTGAAGATTCCGCACGTCGGCTGGAACGCGCTCGAGTTCAAGACATCCACCCGCCTGCTCGCGGGACTCGATTCGGGCGCGCAGGTCTACTTCACGCACTCGTTCGCGGCGCCGGTCACGAGCGCGTGCGCGGCGGCCACGACGCACGCGAACACGTTTGCGTCGGCGGTCGAAGAGGGCAACGTGTTCGGCGTGCAGTTCCACCCCGAGAAGTCCAGCGACGCCGGGCTGCAGATATTGAAGAACTTCCTTGCAATCGTCGCCGGGTCTAAAGACCCGGCGCTACAGACATGCTGACCAAACGCATCATCGCGTGCCTCGACGTGCGCGACGGCCAGGTGGTGAAGGGGGTGCAGTTCCAGGAACTGCGCCACGCCGGCGATCCGGGCGAGCTGGCACGCCGCTACAACGTGGAGGGGATCGACGAGGTGGTGATTCTCGACATCACCGCCACGCTCGAGAAGCGCCAGGCGCTGGCGCGCACGATCGGCGCGGTGGCCAAGGAGATCTTCCTGCCGCTCACCGTCGGCGGCGGGATCCGTTCGGAAGAAGACGCCGACGCGGCCGTGGAAGCCGGCGCCGACAAAGTGAGCCTGAACACCGCGGCGCTGAAGAACCCCTCGCTCATCACCACGCTGGCGAAGCGCTACGGCAGCCAGGCGGTGATCGTGGCGATCGACGCCAAGCGGCGTGGCGATCACTTCGCCGTGTTCGTTCGCAGCGGCACCTCCGACGCCGACCGCGACGCGGTCGAGTGGGCGCGGCAGGCCGAGGCGTACGGCGCCGGCGAGATTCTGCTGACGTCGATGGACCGGGACGGCACCCGCGCGGGCTTCGACAACGAGATGACGGCGGCGGTGTCGGACGCCGTGAACATCCCGGTCATCGCCTCGGGCGGCGCCGGCACGTTCGATCACTTCACCGACGTCTTCACCCAGGGCCACGCGGACGCCGCGCTGGCCGCCTCGATCTTTCACTATGCCGAGTCGAGCGTGACCGACTTGAAGCGGCACCTGCGCCAGCAGGGCATTCCGGTCCGTCTCTGATGCTCATTCCTTCGATCGATCTCCAGAACGGCTCCGTCGTCCAGCTGGTGCAGGGCGAGAAGCTCGCCATCCGCGCCGAAGACGCCGAGCCGTGGATCCGGAAGTTCTCGCGCTTCCCGCGCGTCCAGCTCATCGACCTCGATGCCGCCATGGGTAAGGGCGACAACGCCGCGATCGTGGCGGCCATCTGCGGGCGACTCCCCTGCCGCGTGGGCGGCGGCATCCGGTCGATTGCGCGGGCGACGACCGTGCTCGACGGCGGCGCCCACGCCGTGATCGCGAGTTCGGCGCTCTTTCGCGACGGGGCGGTGGACGTCGCGTTCGCGGCGTCGCTGGCCGAGGCCGTTGGGGCCGAGCGGGTGATTGCCGCGGTGGACAGCAAGGGCGGCCACGTCGCGATTCACGGATGGAAGACCGTGCTCCCCGTCACCGCCGTCGAGGCCGTGAAGGCGCTCGAGCCGTACTGCGCCGAGTTCCTCTACACGCACGTCGATCTCGAGGGGCTGATGCAGGGCACCAGCATGCCCGCCATCATGGCCGTGCGCGAGGCGACGTCGCGGCGCGTGACGGCGGCGGGCGGGATCACGACTTGGAAGGAGATCGACGCGCTCGACGCCGCCGGCGTCGACGCGGTCGTCGGGATGGCGGTCTACACGGGCCAGCTCCCGCTCGAGCGGTAAAAGCGCGGCTCGCCGCGGTCGGTGCGATAGCACAGGAAGAAAATCCTCGCTCACGCGGCCGTTCGCGCCCATACTCAGCACGCACACTTACGCCGACGTCTTCTGGCGCGAGCGATGCCGACGCCCTGGCGCGCGCAGGAGAGGAGTGCGGAATGCGGCTCGAAATCGCGGAACGACAGGTCGGTGCCGTGACGATTCTGGATCTGGCCGGCCACCTGACGATTGACCAGGATGCGCAACGGCTGAAAGACAAGATCAACAGCCTGATTCAGCAAGAGCGTCTGGCGGTTGTCCTGAATCTGGGCGAGGTCGCCTACATCGACAGCGGGGGGCTCGGTCAGCTCGTCGCGAGCTACGGCTCGCTCTCGAAGACCAACGGCGGCCTGAAGCTGCTGCACGTCAACAAGCGGAATCACGATCTGCTGTCGATCACGCGCCTGGTCACCATCTTCGACACCTTCGACTCGGAGGACGAAGCGGTGAAGAGCTTCTCCTAGCACGCTCGATTCATTGCCGGGACGGGGGAGCGACTCAGTCGAGTTTCGACTCGGCGCGCGTCAGCTCGTCGATGCGTTTCACCGCTGCTGCCCTGAGCGCCGCCGAGTCCCTGGAGATCTGCGCCTCGCCCGCCCGCTCGACGTGCGGCACACGTTCGTCGAGTGCCGCGATGAGCTCGCGGAGCGTCGCGATGATTTCAGGTGCTGGCGGCATGGCCGTCGGCGTCAGTACATGTCTCCGCCGCCCATCCCGCTCATCGCCGACGCGCCGTTCCGAGACGACTCGGGAACCATGGCAATAACGGCCTCCGTGGTCAGCAGAAGCGAAGCGATAGACGCTGCGTTCTGAAGCGCCGAGCGGACGACCTTGGTCGGATCGATGACGCCAGCTTTGACCAGGTCCTCGTAATGCTCCGACTGGGCATTGAAGCCCTCGTGCCCGGCCATCGCGCGGGTCTGCTGCACGACGATCGAGCCCTCATGACCGGCGTTGGTCGCGATCCAGCGCATCGGCTCCTCGATGGCGCGGCGGATGATGTTGACGCCGATCTGCTCGTCGCCGGCCACCCTGACCTGGTCGAGCACGTTCGACGCGCGCAGCAGCGCCACGCCGCCACCGGCGACGATGCCCTCTTCGACGGCCGCCTTCGTCGCGTGCATGGCATCCTCGACGCGCGCCTTCTTCTCTTTCAACTCGGTCTCGGTGGCGGCCCCGACCTTGATGATGGCGACACCGCCAACCAGCTTGGCGAGCCGCTCCTGCAGCTTCTCCCGATCGTAGTCCGAGCTCGTGTCCTCGACCTGCGCCCGGAGCTGCTTGACACGCCCTGCAATCGACTCCGGCGCGCCGCCGCCGTCGACGATGGTCGTGTTGTCCTTGTCGATCGTGATCTTCTTGGCCTGCCCGAGATCCTCGATCGTGACGCTTTCGAGTTTCACGCCCAGATCTTCGGTGACCGCCTTGCCGCCCGTCAGCACGGCGATGTCCTCGAGGATGGCTTTGCGGCGATCCCCATACCCGGGCGCCTTCACCGCCGCCACCCGAAGCGTGCCGCGCAGCTTGTTGACGACCAGGGTCGCCAGCGCCTCGCCCTCGATCTCTTCCGCGATGATCAGCAACGGCCGGCCGGCGCGCGCCACCAGCTCCAGCAGCGGCAGCAGATCCTTCATCATCCCGATCCGCTTTTCGTGAATCAGGATCAGCGGATTCTCGAGCACCACTTCCATCCGCTCGGGATCGGTGACGAAGTACGCCGACAGATATCCGCGGTCGAATTGCATGCCCTCGACCGTCTCGAGAGTGGTCTCCATGCTCTTGGCTTCTTCGACGGTGATGACGCCGTCCTTGCCCACCTTCTCCATCGCCTCGGCGATGATGCGACCGATAGCCTCGTCGTGGTTCGCGGAAATGGTGCCGACCTGCGCGATCATCGGCCCGCTCACGGGCTCGGACATCCGGGCGAGCTCGGTCGTGATGGCCTGGACGGCCGTGTCGATTCCCCGCTTCAGCGACATGGGGTTGGCGCCGGCGGTGACGTTCTTCACGCCTTCGCGATAGATGGCCTGCGCCAGCACGGTGGCGGTGGTGGTACCGTCACCGGCCACGTCCGAGGTCTTGCTCGCCACTTCCTTGACCATCTGCGCGCCCATGTTCTCGAGCGCGTCTTTCAGCTCGATCTCTTTCGCAACGGTCACGCCGTCCTTGGTAATGGTCGGCGCCCCGAACGGGCGCCCGAGAATGACGTTGCGCCCCCGCGGCCCGAGCGTCACCTTGACCGCGTTGGCGAGGCTGTTGACGCCGCGAAGAATGCCCTGCCGCGAGTCGTTGCCGTAGACGATGTCTTTTGCCATCAGTTTTCTTCGTTCGCCTTCGCAGCGTCCTGAATCACGGCCAGGACTTCGTTCTCTCGCATGATGAGAAGCTCCTCGCCGTCGAGCGTGATCACCTGGCTGGCGTACTTGCCGAACAGGATCAGATCGCCCGGCTTGACGTCGAGCGGAACGCGCGTGCCGTCGTCTCTGACGGTGCCGCTTCCGGCGGCGAGCACGGTGCCTCGTTGCGGCTTTTCTTTCGCCGAGTCTGGGATGATGATGCCGCCGACCGTCTGTTCGCCGTCTTCGAGACGGCGAACGACGAGCCGATCGTGAAGTGGTCTGCAATTCATGAAGTGACCCTGTCTACCGGGTTCCCGCCGACGTGTTCAGTGCGGAACGTTTCTGGAGGACGTCGACGAGGCGGCGCCCGGATGCGGTTACGAGAGCTTCCGTTCCCGTGACGATGGCGCGCGCCGTCACCTGGTAGCCGTAGACCTGCGTGCTGGCGTCGTCATCGGGACGTAGCGACGTCCCCTCGAGCGACAGCCCCGCAAACAGCCCACGGGAGCGTGAGTAGCTGAGCATCTCCGCGCGCAGGCTCGCGTCGGTCGATGCCGTCGCGTCCCGCCCTTTCGGACCGGCCGCCACCGACATGCTGGCGCCCAGCTGCACCTTGCTGGAAAGCAGCGCCTGGAGGCCGCGCGGGTTCATCACCAGGATCACGAGATCGATGGACTGGCCGCCGAGCTGCAGACCGACGCTGCCGCCGTCGAGCGCGTACATGGCCGGTGATCCCCAGGGTCCGTCGAAGGAGGCGCCCGATCGGCACACCATCGCCCCGCGCCCGTAGCTGCCGCCCACGCCGAGGGCGACCTTGGTCACCGAGGGGACGACGATGGCGCATTCGGCTTTGTCGAGAAGCTCCTGCGGGATGCCGTCCGGCACGTTGAGGACTTCCTCCATGACGAGGCCGGCGGCTTCGAGCCGGGCATCTTCCTTGCCCTGGGCAAGGAGACTGGCGGTGGCGGCGACGACGAAGAGCGCGAGACAGCAGTGACGGAACATACCGTCATCATCTGCGGAAGGCCGCGCCACCGCTGTCCCGTAATGCACACGCTGCCGACGATTCGACGACGAGACCGTCCGTCACTCGTGGAGCCGGCGCCGCCACCGAACGCGGTCTGTGCGGTAGTGCACACCGACGCGCTCTGCGTCAGCACATACTGGCGTGTATGGGATCCGGGCGCCTGTGAGTGTGTGGTGGGTAGCGGTCGGCGCCGGCGCGGTCGCGTGGATCTTGACGCTCGCCTGGTGGCGGTATCACACGCTTCCACCCAACGCGCTCGGGGCGGTCAGCGAGCACTGGCTGGCTGAGCACCGCCTCGATCGGACAGACTGACGGCGTCGCTACAGCTGCGTCAGCCAGTGCTGAAGCGCGGAGGCCGCAACAGCCTCGTCACTCGCTTCGGACCCTATCCATCGTCGGCCATCATCGGGCGCGCCGGCAGTGCCCGTGCTCGGACGCACACATAAGTCAGCGCCACTCAACGTCAGCGTGAGCGTCTGACCACCACGGGCGACAATCGTGGCGACCAGATCGCGGCTCTTGCCGACCGCGGCGTCGGCCACGGTCAGCGCTTCGAGCCCGGCGCCTTCGTTGTAGCGCCTGGCCAAGCTACGCATCGCCGCGACGATGCCGGGCCAGCGCCGCCGCATCGCCGCTTCCTGATCCAGGCCGCGATCCTGGCGCGTGCGCGATTCGAGACCGGCTGCCTCATCTCGTCTCCGGTGGCTCACTCCCAGCTGTCGATACCAGTCATTCATCGCTATGCCGGCCGCCGGGCCGCCATCATCGGTCATGTGATCGAGGGCAACGGCCGGGACGTTCGCGACGACAGTCAGTACAGAAAGAGTCACGGTATTTCTCCGGCCCGGTCACGGGCGACCGATCATTTGCAGGATGAACGCCACCGCGGCTTCGACGCCCAGCCCGGCGAGGTCCAGCATCAACGGGACGGCGAAGATGATGCCTTGGCGGAGCGTTCAGTTCATACGCGCCAGGAATCAGCATGCGGGCGTCGAGCAGTTGAGCAGCGGTCATCACTAGCCATCAGACCGGAGATCCCGGCTGACTTCTGTTCCGAAGAGCACAGGTATGCCATCCAGTCGTCTACTTGGGCACGCTAATCGAGCCCTTGGGAAGGATGACGGCCAACGCGACGCCTTCCCACGGCCGCCGCTGCGGGCTGCCGACCGAGTCGGCGCCAAGCGGCATCACGCCAGTGGCCTCCGGCTCGAGATGGAACTTCCCGAGCAGGTGAGCGCGCACCAACAATGCGCGTGCCCGCGAACGGAGGTACTGCTCATCCACCGAGCCCTGCTGCGCGTAGCCTTCGACCATGACGACGCCCGACGCGACGTGCCTCAGGAAGGGGCCGATCGCCGCGTCCATGCGCATCCTCCCCTCGTCGGTCAGCCGTTCGTTCGCGGGCTGGCCTGGATCGGGCTCGAACAATTCCTGGGCCGACAACCACACCCGGGTCGCCTCTCGCCTTCCAGAGGTGAGCGCGCCCTCCCGGTATGCCGCCGGCGAGATGTCGTCGAGGTCGAAGTAGCCGCGCCCGTTGAAGAAGCCGCGGACCAGAAAGTTGCGCTTCAGCGCGTCCATGTTCTCGGCAAAGCCCACCATCGCCGTCCGGGCGCCGTCCAATGTCTGTTTGAGATCCGCCGAGATGCCCTGAACCGGTCCGTCCTTGGCCTGGAATCCTTCCAGGGCCTTTTTCGCCAGTTCCACGACCTGGCGGGCGCCGGCGGCGGTCTCCTCGGTCTGCTGCACAATCGACCGCGCCTGTATGTAGAGCTCGTCGTCGGTCATGAGCTTGCCGATCAGGCCTTTGCCACTGCGGATCCCCTCGGTGATGCGAGCGGCATCGTCGGTGATCCGCGCGCCTGACGCGGCCATCTTCTTCACGTCGCCGCTGACGTCCGTAATGAGCGCGTTGGCGTTGCCCATCGCGTCGGCTACCGCCACCACGGCGCTCGACACGTCCCCCTTCATCTCGTCGATCGTCACGTTGACCTTGGTGATCGTCTCTCCCATCTGCTGCATCAGGTCGGAGATCTCGAACGGCTCCTTGCTGCCGATCGTTCCGCTGGGCGACACGGGCGGCGCGGCGTCGGTGCCGCGACTGATGCCCAGATAGCTCCCGCCCACGAGCCCTTCGGTCTCGATGGAGGCGATTGAATCAGCGCGCACCAGCTGATGCAGGCTCTCGGCGAGCTCGAGCCTGACGCGGAACTTCTCGCTCGGCGTGCCGGGCGGAAGAATCTGGCTGATCGAGCCCGCCTTGGCGCCGAGCACCCGGACGACCGCGCCGGGCTGCAGCCCGGTGATCTTCGTGAACTCGGTGTAGACGGTGAACTTCCGGGCGAAGGCCATCTGCCGGTCGCCGATCATGAACAGGCCGAGCGCGAACAGCGCGAGCCCGCCCAGCACGAATACTCCGACGCCTGCGAGTCTTGCCGGTGTCGCCATCAGCCGCCTCCATTCGAACGCGTGAAGGCCTGGACGATCGGGTGATCGCTGGCATCGAGCGTCTCGATGCTCCCAGTTGCGAGCATGCGTCCCGCGTGCAGGACGGCGAACGTATCGCCGATCACCCGCGCGCTCGGGATGTTGTGGGTCACGACCACGAGAGTGGTCCCTGCCTGCTTGGTCTTGACGAGCAGCTCGTCGATCTCGCCCGCCGTGATCGGGTCGAGACCGGCGCTGGGCTCGTCCACCAGCAGGATCGATGGGTCGAGGGCCATCGCGCGGGCCAGCCCGGCCCGCTTCTTCATTCCGCCCGAGAGATCCGCCGGCATCTTGTCGAACTCCTGCTCGAGGCCGACGTCCGCGAGCTTCCGTGTGGCGCGGGCACGAATGTCGCCGTCGGACCAGTCGGTGTGGCGCCGCATCGGAAACGCGACGTTCTCGCCGACCGACATCGAGTCGAACAGGGCCGCGTTCTGAAACAGGAAGCCCGTGCGCTTGCGCACCGCGGCCAGATCGCGGCCGGCCAGGGTCGTGACGTCACGGTCCTCGACGAAGACGTGTCCGCTGTCGGGGCTCACGAGCCCAACGATGTGGCGCAGGGTCACGCTCTTGCCGGTCCCGCTCCGGCCGAGCAGGCAGAACGCGCGCCCCGCCGGTACCTCGAACGAGAGGTCGTCGAGCACCGTCTGTGTCCCGAAGCGCTTGGACACGCGCTCGAACCGTACGGCGTTCATCCCGCCACCGGATAGAAGAAGAAGATCAGCTTCACGAGGATCACGTCGCTGAGGATGATGAGCATCGACGACATCACGACGCTGCGAGTCGATGCCTCGCCCACGCCCTCGGTACCACGGCTGGCCGTGAAGCCGAGATAGCTGGAGACCACGGCGATCAGAAAGCCGAACACCACGGTCCGCAGCGTGGCGGGGATGATGTCCGCGTAGCCGATGTAGGCAAAGGACCGCTCGAAGTACTGCTGCCACGACATGCCCGACACCGCGGCTTCAGCGACGTAGCCGCCGAAAATGCCGGCGAAGTCCATCATGATCGTGAGCAGCGGCATGGCAATCATCAGCGCGATGACGCGGGTGACCGCCAGGTACTTGAAGGCGTCGACGGCGGTGGCTTCCAGGGCGTCGATCTGCTCGGTCACCTTCATCGCGCCGATCTCGGCGCCGATGCCGGCGCCGACGCGTCCCGCCACCAGGAGCGCGGCGATGAGCGGGCCGGTCTCGCGAATGAACGCGATGGCAAGCCCCGCCGGGATCATCGCCTCGGCGCCAAACCGCTCGAGCGAGGCCCGCGTGTGCATCGACAGCACCACGCCGACGGCGACTCCGGCCGCGAGAATCAGCGGCGCCGAGCGATAGCCGAACTGATAGATGTGCCGGACGATTTCCCGCGGCTCGTAGGGCGGCCTCGCCATTTCGACCATGGCGCGGGCGCCGAACACCGCCGTGGAGCCGGCGGACTCGAACAGGCCGAGGACGCCGGCTCCGGCCCGATCGACGAGAGACAGCTGGGGGGTCATGAGTTCCGCTCGGCGCGGACGATGAATCGCTCTGGCGCCGGCCCGATGTAGTGGAAGGAATAGCAGCTGATCAGCGTCAGCACGTCTGGGAGTTCCGCGTAACTGAGCGATACCCAGTTACGCCGTCATCGTACGACGGTGGGGCGCGCGCGTCTGTCCTGTGTGGCACACCACGGCTTCCGGGCGAGCGGCGCCCGATCCGGCGAGGATCGGCCCGCTCAGAACGTTGAGACAGGATCGATTGCCCGGTTGGTATCGACAATCACCCGGAGCGATGCAGGCGCACTGGCACGGCTCACCAGAACCGAACACGGAGCCGACTCGATGACGCCCGTGGCGGTTCCGCCCAGCGTAAGTTGCGCGAAGCCGCTGCCGCCATGCCGTCCCACCACAACCAATCCGGCACCGACGCCCGCGGCGTATCCGGCGATCGCGCTCTCAGCATGACCGGACACGACCGCGGTCCGCCCCTCGACGCCGAGCTCACGCAGCAGATCGATCAGCCGCTGTTCCGCGGCGGCGCGCAGTTCGTCGATCCCGTCGAGTGCGATGCCAGCCAGCTCTTGGAGATACGGTGGCGCGACAGGGCCGGTCGCCGGCAGGTGAAGACCGAGGTCGAGGACGTAGACAAGGTGCAACGCGACACGTCGGCGATGGGCTTCCGCGGTGGCCACCCGTAACGTCTCTAGTGCGGAATCCGAGAAATCCGTGGCGGCGACGACGCAGCCCTCGGGTGACGACCTCGCCACCAGCACCGGTACTAGAGCGTGGCGCGCGATCTGCGCCGCAACCGCTCCTGGCCCAATCACGATTACGCCGGCACCAACTCGCGCCGCCTGGGCCAGCACACCCGTGTGGGGCGTGCCTGAAGCGAGCACGACTTCGGTGGGAAGAGCCTCATCGCCAAGGATCGACGCGAGCTCGCGGTTGACGGCGTCGCGTGCCGTGGTCGTCATCGCGTCCACCAACCGCGGATCGACGCCTCGCCACTGCGTGAACACCGTGCCGATGCGGAGCAGCTCCGGCATGACGTGACACACGATCAGGGGTCCGTCCAGATCGCGCGCAAGCCCGGCGGCCTGTCGAAGCGCGATGCCGGCTGCCGGCGTCAGATTCGTTCCCGCCAACACTGGGCTGTGCAGCATTCGTGTTTCGAAACCTACCGGCAAAGGGCTCGCGGGTCGTGTTCCCAACA
>Ga0315912_10003897_pt1 | contig 14467 bp, 10 predicted proteins | sample VfabasoilMG_FD_204469 | JGI IMG/M metagenome (GOLD analysis project Ga0315912, IMG submission 204469) | Garden soil microbial communities collected in Santa Monica, California, United States - V. faba soil | ecosystem: Environmental > Terrestrial > Soil > Garden | place: USA: California... | reverse complement strand
ATGGACGCACCTCTGGTGTTCCGGTTGTCACTACAGTGGCACTGCCGGGTAGCTATGTGCGGACGGGATAACCGCTGAAAGCATCTAAGCGGGAAGCCCCCCCCAAGATTAGATCTCCCTGGGAACTCGATTCCCCTGAAGGGCCGTCGAAGACTACGACGTTGATAGGCTGGGTGTGTACAGACAGCAATGTCTTCAGCTAACCAGTACTAATTGCCCGTGAGACTTGACCATATAACTTCAAGCAGTTTGGTTTGAAGTGATGTCGTTGGAGCATTCACATGGTGAATGCGGCATGGTCCAGGTCGCAATGATTCACGCAGACTTGGGCGTCAATTCAAAAAACTTTTCGGATTGGGCGTGTGGCGAGGTAGTTAGACCACGCGGCACGCCATACAGAATTCCCTGGCGGCTATAGCGAGCGGGAACCACCCGATCCCATTTCGAACTCGGAAGTGAAAACGCTCCGCGCCGATGATAGTGTGGCAGCTGCCATGCGAGAGTAGGTCACTGCCAGGGTCCTAACAAAGAAACCCCCGTCATGAAAATGACGGGGGTTTTTTCTTTGCGTCGCCGGGTACGCGATGTTACTGATGCCACGACCCCGGTGATCCGCGAGCCTTGCCGCGGCCGCCGATGGTCCGGCAGCGCTTTCGGTGCGAAGATCGATACCTGCCTGGCAGGCATGGAACCATGGTGCAAGACCCACAATACGTGCCCGAATTGGCCGGTTGCCGTCCCGACGACCTGCCGCTCGACGAACTGCTCGCGGCCGGGAAGCCGCGCGTGCTCAGGGGACTGGTTTCCGGCTGGGAACTGACGCGTATCGGCCGCGAATCCGCACAGGATGCGATGGCGTACCTGCTTTCCTTCTACAACGGCAAGGCATTGAGTGCGTCGTTCGGTCCTGCGTCGATTGCGGGCCGTCTCTTCTATAACGAGGACTTCACCCGGCTGAATTTTTCAGCCGAGCGAACCCAGCTCGACGAGGTGATGGCGAGGATCCGCGCACATCTCGAAGACGCGCAGCCGCCGACGATCTATGTTGGCTCGACCCTGATCGACAGCTACTTCCCCGGCTTCCGCAAGCAGAACGATGTCGGATTTGCGGCACGGGGCATCGACCCGCCGCCCACGATCTGGATTGGCAATCGCACCATCGCTTCGGCTCACTTCGACGCGCCGAACAACCTGGCTTGCTGCGTCGTCGGCAAGCGGCGATTCACGTTGTTTCCGCCGGAGCAGATCTTCAATCTCTACCCGGGCCCGCTCGATCCGACGCCCGGAGGTCAGGCCGTCAGCCTGGTGAATTTCGACGACCCCGATTTCTCGAAATTCCCGCGCTTCCGCGAGGCGCTCGCGGCCGCGCAGGTCGTCGAGGTGGAGCCCGGTGACGCGGTATTCGTGCCCAGCATGTGGTGGCATCACGTCGAGGGCCTCAGCGCATTCAATACGCTCGTCAACTACTGGTGGACTACTGCGCCGAACCACATTCCGACGCCGATGAATGCCCTGTACCACGCGATGTGGACGATTCGCGACCGGCCGGAAAGCGAGAAGCGCGCCTGGCGGAATGTCTTCGACTACTACGTGTTCGGCCCCGCCGGGAACGCCGGCGAGCACATCCCGGAGCAGGCGCGCGGGTTGCTCGCACCGATCGACGACGATCGCGCCCGGTTCATTCGCGGAATGCTGATAAACAAATTAAATCGTTGAGGCGGAGCGGCTCGCGGCAACATCGCGCGACATTCTGCGCACGGAGTTCAACTTGCAATCCCGGGAATTGAAGAAAGTCGTGATCGCCGGCGGCGGAACGGCGGGCTGGATCGCCGCCGCTGCGCTGTCACACCAGCTCGGACGCGTACTCGACATCACGCTGATCGAGTCGGACGAGATCGGGACCATCGGTGTCGGCGAGGCCACGATTCCGCCGATTCGCACATTCCACAAGCTTCTGCAGATCGACGAGCAGGAGTTCATGCGCGCCACCGCGGCGACGTTCAAGCTCGGCATTGCGTTCGAGAACTGGGCGCGCAAGGGTGACCGGTACATTCACTCCTTCGGCCGGAATGGCAAACCCACGTGGATGTGCGAGTTCCACAACTTCTGGCTGCGCAGCCTCGAGTTCGGAGTCCAGTCCGAGCTCGGCGACTATTGTTTCGAGTTGCAGGCCGCCCGGGCCGACAAGTTCGCCACGTCCCCGCAGTCCGAGATCAACTTCGCCTATCACTTCGATGCCGGCCAGTACGCACGCTTCCTGCGGCGATTCGCGGAAGGGTTCGGAGTCCGGCGCGTCGAAGGCAAGATCAAGGAGGTCCGGCAGCACGGCGAGACCGGTTTCATCGAATCGCTGCTGCTGCACTCCGGCGACGTGGTCGAGGGCGACCTGTTCGTCGACTGCACGGGATTTCGCGGCCTGCTCATCGAGCAGACGCTCAAGTCCGGGTACGAGGATTGGTCGCACTGGCTGCCATGCGACAGCGCCGCCGCCGTGCAAACCGAGCTGACCGCCGCGGCACCGCCGTACACGAAATCGGTCGCACACGACGCCGGCTGGCGCTGGTGCATCCCGCTGCAGCATCGGGTCGGCAATGGTCTCGTGTTCAGCAGCCAGTATCTCGGCGACGAGCCCGCGAAGGAGGAGCTGTTGCGCTCCATCGACGGCCAGCCGCTCATGTCGCCGCGCGTGCTCAAGTTCCAGACTGGACGCAGAAAGCAGGTGTGGAACCGGAACTGCGTCGCGCTGGGTCTCGCGAGTGGCTTCATCGAACCGCTCGAATCGACCAGCATCCATCTCATGATCGTCGGCGTGACGCGGCTGTTGCACCTGTTCCCGTTCTTTGGCGTCACCCAGGCGCTGATCGACCAGTACAACGACGCGGCGCGCGTCGAGATGGAGAAGACGCGCGATTTCATCGTGCTGCACTACCACGCGACCCAACGCGACGACACGCCGTTCTGGCGTCACTGCCGCGACATGGCGATCCCGGACACGCTTGCGCATCGCATCGAGCTGTTCAAGGAAAGCGCCTACGCATTCCAGGCGTCGGACGAACTGTTCCGCGTGGATTCGTGGAGCCAGGTCATGCTTGGTCAGCGCATCATGCCGCGCAACTACCATCCCGCGGCGCGCCTGCTGAGCGAGCAGGACCTCACACGCTTCCTGGCCGAATTCCGCGCCGCCATCTCGCAAACCGTCGCCCGCATGCCTGTTCACCAGGATTTCGTGAATCAATACTGCAAGGCGAGCAACAGCGTCTGGAATTGACGCGACGGAACTGTCTTGAGCCTGGCGACACACCCGAATTTCACCGTCCGCGAGCTGACCATCGGCCGCGAAGCTGCGCCGTTGCTGGTCATCGACAACGTGGTCGCGCAGCCGGACGAGCTGGTCGCACTCGCGGCGAGCAAGCACTTTGGTGACGGTGGGGCTTACTACCCCGGTGTTCGGGTGCGTGCACCGCTGAGCTACCAGCACTACGTGCTCGATCGCCTGGGTGACCTGTTCACCGATCGTCTCGGCCTCGCGGGCAAGCGGCTCAGGTTCACGATGTGTCACTTCTCGCTGGTCACGACAGCGGCGGAAAACCTGGAGCACCTGCAGCGAATTCCGCACATCGATTCGGTGCACGGCAACGAGCTCGCATTCATCCACTATCTATTCAGGCGCGATCTCGGCGGTACCGCCTTCTACCGGCACCGCAGCACCGGCTTCGAAGTCATCGACCTGGCGCGCCGCCAGCAGTATTTCGCCTGTGTCGAGCAGGAATGGCTCGGGCCTAACAAGCCAGCGGCCGCATACATCAATGGCAGTACGCCGCTCTACGAACAGGTGGCCGGCGAGGCCGGTGTGTTCAACCGGATGCTGGTCTACCGGCGCAACTCGCTGCATTCCGGCAGCATTCCTGCGGGCTTCGTCCCCGACCCGAATCCCCTCACCGGGCGGCTTTCCATAAACGGATTCCTCGCCTGACGGGCCGCCGGGCCCGTGTTTCGCGGTCTGGCCCAAGTTAGCGCTAGCAAAAGTTGTTGCTTTTTTGTTTTGTCAGGGTTCATCCCATACCCGGGTCAAAGCCACTTTATGTCCGCTACTGTCAATTAACTTGATGATTTAACTAATAAAAGACAGAGAGCGTGTCCGTGTGAATGTCTCCGCAGGCGTCAAAAAAGAGCGTGGACTTTTGTACACAGGGTGAATATCCTCCGCTGCAGTATCGCAGGGGGGACGCGCGTTTGCGCATCGCTGCATTTTGTTATTCCGGCGCCTGTCTGTTGCGCCATCCAGGTCTGCAAGCTCGGCAGATCCCCCTGCCATTGGTCGACGTCGTCGACGCTCGCCTTTCCGGTTTCATCGGTTAATTCCAGTTCTGTTGATTCGGTTCATCCCGGTTTTCACAACGAAGTAGATGTACGAGTGCGGAGGAGACATCTGATTATGAAATTCAACCCAAAGTTAACCTCGAAGGCACTGTTCACCATTGTTGGTGGCGCAGTGCTGATCAATCCTGTGTTCGCACAGGAACAAGCGAGCGAGGAGCTCGAAGAGGTGGTGGTCACAGGTCTGCGTGGAAGCTTGAAGGCCTCCATGGAGACCAAGCGCGATGCCGTCGGCGTGGTCGACGCGATCAACGCTGAGGACATCGGCAAGTTCCCTGACACCAACCTGTCGGAAGCCCTGCAACGCATTACCGGCGTGTCGATCGACCGTCGCAACGGTGAAGGCGCAACCGTCACCGCGCGCGGCTTCGGCCCGCAATTCAACCTGGTCACGTTGAACGGACGCCAGATGCCGTCCGCCGACGCCTACGGCGGTGGCGAACTCGTCACCGGCGGCTTCGGTGGCAACTCGCGTTCCTTCAACTTCTCGAACCTGGCTGCCGAGGCCATCAGCGCGGTCGAGGTCTACAAGACCGGCCGTGCCGATATCGCCACCGGCGGCATCGGTGCTTCGATCAACATTCGCACCGCGCGTCCGCTCGACAACGACGGACTGGTGCTCAACCTCGGCGCGAAGGTTGTCAGCGACACGACCAATCGTGAAGGTGACGACTACACGCCCGAAGTTTCGGGCATCTTCAGCTGGGCCTCGGAAGACAAGAAGTTCGGCATCGGCGTTTCGGCCAGCTGGCAGAAGCGTGATTCCGGCTCGTCGACCGCGACCGTCAACGACTGGCACATCCAGGCGTGGGACGCGTCGAACGGCGGTATCAACGAGAACAACCGTTCACGTGCTCCGCTGTACGTGCACAACAACAACACGCCGACGACCCCTGGTGACGACTACATCTCGGCCACGTTCGTCAATCAGCCGGCCAATGGCCAGCTGTATGGCATCCCGAACGACATCCGCTACGCCTTCTCGGACAGCGAGCGCGAGCGCACCAACGTGCAGGGATCCATCCAGTTCGCGCCGATCGAGACGTTGACCCTGACCCTCGACTACACCTGGGCCCGCAACGAGCTGACGGAAGACCGCGGCGAACAGACGGTCTGGTTGCAGCGTAACGGCTTCGACCACATCGAGTTCGACACCGGCGAACTGGTTGCCACCCCCGTGGTGTTGCACGAGTTCACCGGCGCGTCGAAGGACTTCGGTTACGAACAACAGCATCGCGAACAGCTGAACGATCTGAACTCGATCGGCTTCAACGCGAACTGGGACGTGTCCGAGAACTTCAACCTCGGCTTCGACTTCCACGACTCGCGTTCGGGCAGCCATCCGGATGACGGCATCACGGGCGGCAGCCAGACGGCGTTCAGCCTTGCAGGCAAGGTCGGCACGACCGGTGACTGCGCGCGTCCGAACGTCTGCACGAATTTCTGGACGCAGACATTCCAGTTCAACAATGGCCTGCCGATCGCCGGTCGTACGCTGTTCCCGACCAACAATGACGCGTTCAACAACGTCAACGGCAACAGCGACTACACCTTCGACGTGAACAGCGTCGGTTCGCAGATCCTGCGTATCAACTACCAGGAGCAGAACACCGAGATCAAGCAGACCCGCTTGGACGGCAAGTACAAGTTCGAAAACGGCAATACGTTTGCCTTCGGCGTGGAAACACGTTCGATGGAATCGCATCAGCTGGCTTCGGGCTCGAACCTGACGATGGGCGACTGGGGTGTCACGGACACGGGCACGCAGCCCAACATGTTCGCGCTGCTCGACTCGTTCAGCCTCACTGGCGCGTTCGACGACTTCAATCCCGTCGGTGCTCCGACCGGTGGATTCAAGGGCAATGCGAACGAGCTGGGCCTGTGGGCGATCAACGAAGGTGCCGCACCGAGCGGTCGCCGCTACACCAACTGGACCGAAGCATCGGCTCCGGATGGTCAGCTGCTGTACAACCCGGGCTTCGGCACGAACAGCACGGTGTCTGAAGACACGACGGCAATCTACGCGCAATACGCCATGAAGCTCGAGCTCGGCAGCATGCCCTCGAACTTGGTGCTCGGCGTGCGCTACGAAGACACCGACGTGAATTCGGTGAACGCCATTCTCGTTCCGACGGCGCTGCTGTGGCAGGACGACAACGACTTCCAGGTCGTGCGTCCGACCGACCAGACGCTGGTCGACGGCCAGGGCAGCTACAAGAACGTGCTGCCGAACCTCGACTTCGACGTCGGCTTCACGGACTCGCTCAAGGGCCGCTTCTCGTACAGCAAGACCATTGCTCGTGCGGGCTACGGCAACTTGTCGGCCGGTCAGAACCCGGGTACGCCGGGCGGTTCGACCATCAACGGCTTCACCCCGACCGGTACCCAGAACAACCCGGCCCTGCTGCCGCTGGAATCGGACAACTACGATCTGTCGGTTGAGTACTACTTCTCGGATACGGGCTACGTGTCCGCGGGTGCGTTCTACAAGAGCGTCGAGAACTTCATCGGTAACTCGGTGCAGTCGCTCAACCTGTACGGCATCCGTAACCAGACTGGTGGTCCGCGCGCCCAGGCGGCGTTGGCGGCACTGCAGGCAGCCGGCCGTCCGACGGACGACTCGGCCCTGTTCACCATGATGGCGATGATGGTGCACGACACCGAGCCGGCGTTCTGGTACGACGTGGACGGCGACAAGGTGAAGGACGGCAACGAGTTCTTCACGGGTGGAGCGGCCAACTACGACGGCACGAACGCGCAGCACGTGGCGTTCGCGACGCAGTACGACCTGCTGCCCGATGCCTCGGATCCGCTGTACACGTTCAACGTGAACACGCCGACCAACAACAAGACGGCCAAGATCCATGGCTTCGAGTTCGGTGGCCAGTACTTCTTCGGCGACAGTGGCTTTGGCGTCCTCGCCAACTACACCATGGTCGACGGCGATATCGGCTACAAGGTCACCTCTGACCCGAACGTGAACCAGTTTGCCCTGCTCGGTCTGTCCGACTCGGCCAACGCGGTCCTCATGTTCGAGAAGTTCGGCCTCTCGGCTCGCCTCGCCTACAACTGGCGCGACGAGTTCCTGTCGAACATCAACCAGGGTGGCTGGAGAAACCCGATCTTCGTGGAAGCGTATGACCAGATCGACCTCAGCGTCGGTTATGACATCAGCGACAACTTTGCGGTGTCGTTGGAAGCCATCAACCTGACGGGTGAGGACATCCGCTGGCACGGCCGTTCGGACAAGCAGCTGTGGCGCCTGGAAGACCAGGGAGCCCGCTACGCTGTGGGCGCCCGTTACAAGTTCTAAGCTTCGCGCCTGAGGGCGAAGTCAAAGAACCCGTAACTGGGTATTGTTGAGATGGAGAAGGCCGCTGAATAATCAGCGGCCTTCTTCTTTGTGAAGCGAGCAATTCGAGGCATCCATGGCCAGACACGAGATGCTGAACAACATTCAGCACAAGAACCTCCGGGTGGTCACGCGCCCGGGAGCGCAGTACGGCGACAACGTCGGGATCGTCATGACTTTCCCCACCGAATACGCCGACGTACAGCGCGAATACCCGATCTTCTTCCGCAAGGATGCCGCTACCGGCGAGTACTCCTCGGTGGCCCTGCTGGGCCTCACCAAGGACGAGAACCTCTATCTCGCCGGCGACCGCTGGGACGCCGGGTACATTCCGGGCGTGGTGGCACGCGGACCCTTCCTCATCGGCTTCCAGGAGCGCGAGGAGGGCGGTGAAGTTCGCCGTGAGCCCATGATCCACATCGACATGGACCATCCGCGAGTCAGCGACACGGAGGGCGAGCCCGTATTCCTGGAGCAGGGCGGCAACAGCCGCTACCTGGACCAGATGGCCAACATCCTGAAAGGGATCAACGACGGCCTCGGGGTCAGCAAGGCGATGTTCGCCGAGTTCTCACGCCTCGAGCTGATCGAACCGATCAAGCTCGAAATCAAGCTCGATGCCGAGTCGGTCTACGACCTGGTCGGGCTGCACACGATCAGCGAGGCGAAGCTTCGCAACCTGGGTGCGGAAGACCTGCACAAACTGCATCGCGCCGGATTCCTGCAGGGCGCGTTCCTGGTGATGGCCTCGCTCGGCAACCTGCGGCGGCTGGTCGAGCGCAAGCAGCGTCGCAAACGTCAGGCGGAAACGGCGTCGTAGACGACCACTCGTTCCCACAGGTGCGAACAGTCAGCGACGAATTTCTTGTGGACCGGGTGGTCCTGGTAGATCTTCTGCCCGGCGAGATCGTCGAAGAACAGGATTTCTGACGCGCTGTAGCTGTTGTCCACCACGTCGCGTTTCTCGGTACTGGCCGGCACGCCGAAGTGCGCGCCGCGAACCGTCTCGATGGCGGTGAGCGTGCGCAGACCGGCCAGCAGCTTCGACAGGTCTTCCTTCGACGCCGGATTCTTCAGCCAGAAGAACACGTGGTGGACCAGCTTCGGATAGGTGTTCACGGCGGTGGCGGCTCCGGCGGTGGTGGCGGCGGCGATTGTCGTGCCCAAGGTGGCGGCCGCGGCCATGAAAGTTCTGCGCGATGTGCTCATGAGGATAACTCTGCTGTCAGTGCGGAATGGGGTGTCGCGAGTCGCGCATAGGCAGTCTCGAGTGCCCTGCGCAACTCGGGCTGGCCGAACAACGCGGGCGGCAATACCGAATCGAACACGGCGAATCGCGCGACATCCGCGCTTGCTTCGCCGGTGCAGGCATTGCCGACGGCCGTCAGCCTGGTGGCCTCGGGATCGACGATGGGCACGCCGGCCCTGGCCTGCCGCGCGATGAAGCGCATCCATGCGGCGATGGGCATGGCCAGCCGATGTATCGGGCGGCCGGCCCGCAGCGCCTCGCCGATGGTGATCGTCAGCCTCACCGGCAGCTTCTTCGAGCCGTCCCAGGCGATCTGGCTGAGCAGGTGACGGATACCCGGGTTGCGATACCGCGCCAGCACGGCGGAAATGTAATGCGCAACGTCGAGACCGGGTGCGTCTCCCAGGCTGGGCGCCAGGTCCTCGGCCATGAGCCGCTCGGCGAATTGCGCCAGTTGCTCGTCGCGCATGGCGTCGGCGACCGACTCGTGTCCGCGCAGCAGCCCGAGATACGCCAGCGTGGAATGCGGACCGTTTACCAGTCGCAGCTTGGCGCGGTCGTAGACGCCCACGTCCTTGGCCAGCGTCACACCGACAGATTGCCAGTCGGCATCGCGCATGGCGGGCAGGTCTTCGACCACCCACTGGGTGAAGGGCTCGCGCTGGATGGGCCATTCGTCCATCAGTCCGGTCAGGCCCTGGGCACGGGCGCGCAGCGCATCGTCGGTGGCCGGCGTGATGCTGTCGACCATGGTGCGCGGGCAAACCACTTCCGCTTCGATCCATCGGGCGAGATCGGCATCGCGCACCTGCGCGAACGCCACGAGTGCGCGATGCAGGACCCGGCCGTTCTCCGGCAGGTTGTCGCAACTCAACACGCCGAACGGTGGTACACCGGCCGCACGCCGGCGACGCAGCGCTTCGACCAGCCAGCCAATGGTGCTGCGCGGTTGGCCCGGATTGGCGAGGTCGTGCGTGATGTCGGCGTTCGCCAGGTCGAGGACGTTGCCAGCACCCAGGCAATAACCCTTTTCCGTGACGGTCAGGGTCACCAGTCGCGTGTCGCGCGTCGTCAGGCGCGCGAAGGCCGGTTCCGCATCCGACGCGCCAACCAGCAACTCGCGAATCGCGCCGATGACGCGGGCGCGCGGCGCGGCGCCGAGCTCCACCAACGTGTACAGCCCCTGCTGGTCCTTCAGCGAATCCCGCAGCGTCGTACTCTTCAGCGACAGCGCCGAGATGGCCCAGCGCTTGTCCGCGTGCAGCAGGGTGTCGACGTACCAGGCCTGGTGCGCCCGGTGGAACGCGCCGGGTCCGATGTGCACGATGCCGATTTTCGTGGCGCCACGGTCGTAAGTGGGAAGCACAGTGCCGGAGCGCGCGGCGTGCAGGCTCGCCTCTGTCAGGCGCGGCGAACTCATCGTTACTCCGTGTCAGCCAGTGTTAATGATTGTGGCGCGGCGTCTTCTTCGCGACGCCACGATATTTGACCGCCAATTCCATGACGGCACCGGTGTCGAGCTGTCCCACCGTCGCCCGGTAGAGCTCCTGCCACGGCGTGGCGCTCTCCGGCACCGGCGGCAATCCCGCGGACTTGCGGCGCGCGATTTCCTCGTCGCTCACCAGCATGTCGCAGGAGCCCGCGGCCAGATCGATCCGGATGCGATCGCCGGTCCGCAGCCAGGCCAGCCCGCCGCCGGCGGCACTCTCCGGTGAACAATTGAGAATCGAAGGACTGTCCGAGGTTCCCGACTGACGACCGTCTCCGAGCGTGGGCAGGCTCGTGATGCCGCGCTTCAGTAGCGCATCGGGCGGCTGCATGTTCACCACTTCCGCCGATCCGGGCCAGCCGAGCGGCCCCGAGCCGCGGATCACGAGAATGGTGTTTTCATCGATGCCCAGTGACGGGTCGTTGATGCGGTCGTGATAGTCCGTGGAACCGTCGAATACCACGGCACGGCATTCGAACGAATCGCCCTTGCCCAGGTAACGCTTGCGGAATTCGGCGGAGATGACGCTGGTCTTCATGATCGCGAAGTCGAACAGGTTTCCCTTCAAGACGAGGAAGCCGGCGTTTTCCTGCACGGGCTTCTCGAAAGTGGTGATGACTTCGCGATCCGTCGAGGTCCGGCCGGCGATGTTGTCGCCGATGCTGCGCCCGGTCACCGTGCGTGCCGTGCCGTCGATCTTGCCCATGCGCAGCAGTTCGTTGAGCACCGCGGGCACGCCACCGGCGCGATGGAAGCGTTCACCCAGGTATTTCCCGGCCGGCTGCATGTTCACAATGAGCGGCAGGTCTCGTCCGTATTTCATCCAGTCCGCGGGCGTGATCTCGACTCCCGCGTGACGCGCCATGGCGACCAGGTGCGGCTGCGCATTGGTGGAGCCACCGATCGCCGCGATCGCGGCGATGGCGTTGAGAAACGCCTGGCGCGTCAGGATCTGCGACGGCCGCAGGTCTTCGTACGCCATTTCCACGATGCGCCGGCCGGTCTCGTAGCTGATCTGTCCGCGTTCGCGGTACGGGGCCGGAATCGCCGCGCAACCAGGCAGCGACATGCCGAGCACCTCGGCGACCGCATTCATGGTCGAGGCCGTGCCCATGGTGTTGCAGTGGCCGAGTGAAGGTGCCGAAGCCGCGGCCGCCTGGAGGAATTGCTTTTCGTCGATCTGCCCGGCCGCGAGCTTGCGCCGCGAACGCCAGATCACGGTGCCCGAGCCCACCAGGTCGCCATCGTGCCAGCCATCGAGCATGGGCCCGCCGGACAGGACGATGGCCGGAATGTCCACGGTTGATGCCGCCATGATCTGCGAGGGCGTGGTCTTGTCACAGCCGGTGGTGAGCACCACGGCATCGATGGGATATCCGTGCAGGATCTCGACGAGGCCCATGTAGGCCAGGTTCCGATCGATCGCGGCCGTCGGGCGACGACAGTTTTCGAAAATCGGGTGCATCGGGAATTCCATCGCGATGCCACCGGCGGTGCGTACGCCTTCGCGTACACGCTTCACCGTTTCCAGGTGAATGCGGTTGCAGGGATTGAGATCGCTGCCCGATTGCACGATGCCGATGATGGGCCTGCCCGAGAGCAGTTCGTCCGCGGTCAGGCCGTAGTTCATGTAGCGCTCGAGGTACAGCGCCACCATGTCGAGGTGCTCGGGATCGGCGAACCAGTCTTGCGAACGGAATCGGCGTTTCTTGTCAGATGCCATGGGCTACCACTCTCTGCGGAAGTCCCGGCACGTCGACCCGTGCGCGGAACAGCCCGCCGGCGAGCGGTTGTGCCTGGCGTTCCTCGGCGTTGAGCGCGACGTGCGCGGTGGTGATGAATAAGGTTTTCAAATCGTCGCCGCCAAAGGCCGCCTTGGTGACGGCTGAACAGGGGAGGCGAAGCGTACTCAAAAGCTCGCCGGTGGGCGAATAACGCTGCAATCCCCAGCCGCCAAATACGCCGGTCCAGAGACAGCCTTCGGCGTCGACCACCGGGCCGTCGGGATAACCGCCGCCCGCCGGCAGCCGCACGAATACGCGCTTGTTCGACAGCGAGCCCGAGCGCGTGCGATCGAATGCGTAGATCACCCCGGCGAGGGTGTCGGTGTGATACAGCACGCCGCCATCCGGGCTCTCCGCTGGCCCGTTGGTGATCACGTATCCCGGATCGCGGCGCACGCAGCCCTGGTCACCGAGCTGGTAGAGCGCGCCGCTGGGATCTTCTTCGTTGTCGTCCATGGATCCGAACCACAGGAAACCTTCGGCATCGACGTAGCCATCGTTGAGACGGTTGTTCGGCGCGTGCGGCTCGACGACGTGCAGCAGGTTGAAGTTGCCGGTGTCGGGGTTGAACGAATGCAGGCCGGTCTTGAGCCCGGCGATCATCCAGCCGGCGCGGGTCGGGAACACGAATCCGACACGTGCCGGAGCAGGCCAGCTGCGGTGTTCGCCGCTGGCGGGGTGAAACCTGTGTATGGCCGGCGCCTTGATGTCGACGAACCAGAGTGCCTGTTCCGTCGCGGACCACATCGGCCCTTCACCGAGTATCGCTCCGACCGGCCAGACGCACTCGACGTCGCTCATCGGCTTCAGCAATAACCGCCGTCGACCCAGTAGTTGTGCGCGGTGCACATGGCCGCATCGTACGATGCGAGGAACAACACCATGGCCGTCACGTGCACCGGGTCGACGCGTTGCTTGAGGCACTGCTGCGCCAGGATCTTCGCTTCCTCTTCCGGCGTGTGCCACAGCTTCATCTGCCGCGGCGTGCGGATCGCGCCCGGGATCACGCAGTTCACGCGGATGTTCGCTTCTCCGAGATCGCGTGCCATGGCACGCGTCATGCCTTCGATGCCGGCTTTCGCCGTCTCGTACAGCGGCAGCTCCGGGATCGCCGTGTGCCACGAGACCGAGCCCAGGTTGATGATCGAACCGCCGCCCAGCTTCTTCATGCCGGGCACCACGGCCTGCGAGGCGAAGAACAGGTGGCGCAGGTTCACGTTGATTCGCTGCTCCCAGTACTCCGGCGTCACGGCTTCGATCTTGTGCCGGTCGTCGTTGGCGGCGTTGTTCACCAGCACCGCCACCGGCCCGGACTTGCGTTCGACGTCGGCGAGCGCATTACGCAACGCCTGGAGGTCCGTGAGGTCGCACTTGATGTAGGTCACGCCATCGCCGAGTTTCGCGGCCAGCGCGCGCGATTCACCCTCCGCGATATCCAGGAAGAACACCTTCGATTTCTGACGCACGAAGCCTTCGACGATCACCTCGCCGATACCGGAGCCACCTCCGGTAATGACCACAGTCTTGCCGGCGAGAGAAGGATAAACAGCGTACGTCATATCTTTTGTCTGACCTCAAGCCCAGGTGTAGCTGGTTTTGACCTGTGTGTAGAACTCGACCGCCGCGAAACCCTGCTCGCGCGGGCCGAAGCTCGACTTGCGCGTGCCGCCGAAGGGTACGTGGTAATCGACGCCGGCGGTGGGAAGATTGGTCATCACCATGCCGGCGCGCACGTTGCGCACGAAGTGGCGCGCGTACTTGAGCGAGCTGGTCATGATGCCGGCCGACAGGCCGAACTCGCCGGCGTTGGCCGCGGCCAGCGCCTCGTCGTAGTCCTTCACGCGCACCGTGGATGCCACCGGGCCGAACACCTCTTCACAGTTGATGCGCATGTCCAGCTTCGTGTCCGCGATCAGCGCAGGCGCCACGTAGTAGCCTGGTTTGTCGAGTTTGAGTGCCTCGCCACCCACTACCTTGCGGCCGCCTTCCTTCGTGGCGATGTCTATGTAAGAGAGCGTGGTCTCGAGCTGCGCCTGGCTCGCGAGGGGTCCCATCTGCGTATCGGGTGCGAGCGCGTCGCCGACCTTGAGCGCCTTCACGCGCGCCGCCAGGGCTTCGATGAACCTGTCGTGGATGCCCTGGGTCACGATGATGCGGCTCGAGGCCGTGCAGCGCTGGCCGGTGGCGAAGAACGCACCGTCGAGCGCGCATTGCAC
>Ga0315912_10003896_pt1 | contig 14475 bp, 15 predicted proteins | sample VfabasoilMG_FD_204469 | JGI IMG/M metagenome (GOLD analysis project Ga0315912, IMG submission 204469) | Garden soil microbial communities collected in Santa Monica, California, United States - V. faba soil | ecosystem: Environmental > Terrestrial > Soil > Garden | place: USA: California... | reverse complement strand
TAACCAGGCTACAAGCGTTGATCCGCGCGTTTCGCTTGCATGGAAGCCTATGCAAACCGGGCAGTTCTCGCTGGCCTATGGAAGATTCAGACAGTCTGTTGCGAACCGCTACCTCATGCTCGACACAAAACTTCAGAGCGAACGTGCCGAGCACCTTATTCTCAACTACCAGGTAGTCAACGACCGGCGCACATTTCGTGTTGAGAGTTACTACAAAAAGTATAGCCAGCTGGTGCGATTCGGCAGCGAGGGCATCGATAATTCCGGAGACGGTTATGCGCGGGGTATCGAATTATTCTGGCGCGACAGCAAGTCTCTGAAAAACGCAGACTACTGGATCTCTTATTCTTTCCTTGACACGAAACGCAACTACCTGAACTTTCCTGTAGCCGCGGTTCCGGACTTTGCCTCACGGCATAACTTTTCGGCGGTTTATAAGCACTTCATCACCGCGATCAAGTCGCAGCTCGGAGTCACCTATTCGTTTGCAAGCGGGCGCCCGTACAACAATCCGAACGTTGACACCTTCAACTCGGAGCGCACGCCATCCTATCATGACGTCAGCGCCAACATTGCCTACCTGCCGAAGAACTGGCTGATTGTTTACGCCTCGTGCACCAACCTGCTTGGCAGAGACAATATTTTCGGGTACGAGTACGCCCCGACACCGGACGCGCAAGGGATCTACGCAAGTCGCCCAATCCGGCAGGCAGCCCCGCGGTTCGTATTTCTCGGCGTCTTCATTACAATTTCAAAGAACAAATCGATCAATCAATTGCCGAACCTATAAGTTCATGGTTCATAGTTCAGAGTTCAGAGTTCCGAGTTCAGAGTTCACGACATACTCCCTACTCCTTCTCCCTACTCCTTACTCCTTGCTCCTTACTGTGCACTATTCACTGCTCACTATTCATTCAACCAAACAAATCATAATATGAAAAAGGCCATCGCCATCGCCCTCCTCATCGTGCCCACCGCGCTCTTCGCGGCCGACAAGTACACCGAACAAATGACACGCAGCATCAGCGCTATTTACAAGGCGAAGACTGCTGCCGAATACCAGGAAGCCATCAACACGCTGGAGCGGATCGGAAACGCGGAGAAGACAAAGTGGGAGCCTTTCTATTACGCGTCGTTTGGATATATTCTGCTTGCGACCGAGGCAGAGAACGTAAAGAAGGATGCAATTCTTGACCAGGCTCAGGCCGCGCTTGACAAGGCAGGTGCGATAAGAACCGAAGATTCTGAGATCATTGCGCTCGAGGGCTTCATCACGATGATACGCCTTACAGTTGATCCGGCAACAAGGGGACCTCAGTACTCGATGAAGGCCATGCAGTCTTTTGGTCACGCTGTCGCGCTGAACGGGAACAATCCGCGCGCCCTCGCATTGATGGCTCAGATGCAGTTTGGCACCGCTCAGTTCTTCCAGCAAAAGCCGGTGGAAGCCTGTGCTAGTGCCAGCAAGGCTCTTGAAATCTTTGCCGCTACCACACCTGCCGATCCGCTGGCACCAGCCTGGGGCAAAGAAATGACCGAGGGTCTTCTTGCAAACTGCAAATAACAGCCGCGGGAATACATGGATCGCATAACTTTGGTCTAACCATAACTTCCGTGAACAAGGTCTTGAAACGATATGCTATCCTGTTGCCCTTTCTGACGCTGGCTGGTTTTCTCAATACACTGCTTTATTACCGGCCATGGGAGAAAGACCTGATTACGTATTTGAAATTCGGACTGGTGACGGCCACCATGTGGAACCTGATGTGGGTGGGTAATGACTGGACCGCGCACCAGGTATCGAAATGGATTTCATGGAAGGACGAACCGATGAAGCGCTTTGTTGTCGGTGTCGTCACCATGTTGATTTTTACCTTCCTGGCGGTGTGGTTTGTAGCGGGCCTGTATTATGTGGTGCTGGGTCTCGACATCACGGGCGACATCAGGAGCTTCCTGGTTTCATCTCTGGTCATCACCGTCGTGATTTCCCTGTTCATGCATAGCAGGAGTTTTTTGTATAGCTGGAAGGCAACGGCGGTTACCGCAGAACAGCTTCAGAAGGAAACCATCAAGTCGCAATACGAGAGCCTGCGCAGCCAGGTAAACCCACACTTCCTGTTCAACAGTCTGAACGCGCTCACTAACCTCGTGTACGAAGACCAGGACAAAGCGGCCAAGTTCATCAAGCAGCTCTCCGACGTGTACAGGTATGTGCTTGAAACGCGGGACAAGGAGCTTGTGCCCCTGGACGAGGAACTGAAGTTTCTCAATTCATATCTCTTCCTGCAACAGATCAGGTTCGGAAACAAGCTGAAGGTCGACATCAACCTGGCCGGCGACCTGAAGGTGGCTCCCCTCGTGCTCCAGATGCTCATTGAAAATGCCATCAAGCACAACGTGATCAGTGAGGAAAATCCCCTGACCATCCGCCTGTTCCGGGAAAACGGCTGGCTTGTGGTAGAGAACAATCGTCAGCACAAGCGGACGCTTCCAGAGGAATCAACAGGGGTAGGGTTGTCGAACATCCGCAGCAGGTACACTTACTTTTCCGACAAACCTGTCGTCGTGTTTTCCGATGAAGCCAGGTTTATCGTGAAATTACCGGTCATTTAGTCACAGCAAACGCCTGATCTTTTGAGTGTAAAGAGCATCCTGATTATTGAAGATGAGCCCGAAGCAGCCGACAGGTTGCGGACTCTGTTGACGGAGTTGCTTCCGTCTGCAGGTGTGCTGGCCTCGCTCGACAGTGTGAATGCAACCGTGCGTTGGTTGAAGGCCAATCCATCGCCGGATCTTGTATTTATGGACATCCAGCTGGCGGATGCATTGAGCTTCGAGATATTCGACCAGGTGGAGGTGACAGCCCCTGTAATCTTTACAACGGCATACAACGAGTACGCCCTCAAAGCTTTCAAGGTTAACAGCATTGACTACATCCTGAAGCCGCTGGACAAGGACGATGTGCGCGCTTCATTGAAGAAGCTTGAAACATTGCAGGCCCGGCCGGTTGGGCGCGACAAGATGCTTGAGAGTATCTCAATGGCGATGCAGGCGCTCACAAAACGGTACAAGGAACGGTTTGTGTTGAAAGTCGGCGAACACCTCAGATCTGTTGAAGTGGATGAGATACTGTTCTTTTTCAGTCTGGAGAAAACGACGTTTGCCCAAACCGCAGATGGACGCAAGCACATCCTGGATTTTACAATGGACCAACTGGAAAGTGTGCTGGACCCGGGGAAATTCTTCCGTATCAGCCGCAAATACATTGTAGGACTTAAGTCGATTCATGACATGATCAGCCATGTCAATAGCCGCCTGCGCCTGGTGCTGAAAACAAGCGACGATCACGATATCATAGTGGCGCGGGAAAGGGTGCAGGAGTTCAGGGAGTGGCTGGACAAATAGTTTTCCCCTCATTGCCCTGACCGGATTGCCTTTTGCAAGCAGGCAACTTAAATTAACACATGGTTTGCGTCAACTGCGGTCTGGAGTCGGAGGGCAAGTACTGCCCGGCCTGTGGGCAGCGGATGGCAGTCAAGCGGTTGTCATTCAAGGAGGGATTCTATGATTTTTCGTCGCGGATCTACGGGTTTGAATCTGCGTTCCCCCGAACCCTGAGAGATGTTTCAATTCGTCCCGGCATTGTCGCCACCAGATATATTGAAGGTAACAGGGCTATGTACTATGGCCCTGTCGGGTACTTTTTCCTTATGATCACGCTCATGTTGCTCGTTGCTTCCATTCTGGGAGTGGAATTCAACGAGGTGATGATCAGCAGGAGCAAAGACCTGGCGCTGAACCAAGCGGCCCCGGGCAGCGGCCAGGCTGAAGTCACGCGCAGACTTCAGTTAATGGTCCTCGATAACTACCGGATATTTTCTTTCACTTTGATAATCTTCCAGTCGCTCTGGCTGAGGATGTTGTTTCGCAAAAGCGGATACAACCTGCTGGAGCATTCCGTGATGGTTCTCTTTGTAATGGGCCACATGTACTGGCTGGCTATTCTGGATCTTATCATCATGAAGGCATTCGGTGTCGATATCAGCTATTTGTTCAGCATAGCTGTTATGGTTCCCTACTTTGCGTATGCATGCATGGGTGTGTACACCTACCAGCCAAAAGTGAAGGCGTTTATCAAGGGAATTGTCTCCTTTGTACTGGCATATTTCAGTTTCGCGGTTTTGATCGGCACCATTACAGTAATCTATTTTCTTACCAACCCGGAGATAATTGAAATGCTGCGAAAGAAGCCTTAGGCTTTGCCGGCAAATTCCCTTATCGTGATCGTCGGCCTTCCCAAATCTTTCCACGTGTTTTCGGCTTCGAACTTTTCCGGGTAGTTGTTGAGGGCCTCTATGATATGGTAACCATAGTCGAGCTTTTGCGAAAATGTTCCAAGGAACTTTATCAGGGCAACCGGTGCGCGTGAAGTTTTCAAATGCGCCTTTGAGTAGTGATTGATGAACTCCGTCACCGCATTGTCAGTCGTATATGGTTCCGGCCCCTGAACTACGTACTCCCTGCTTTCCGCGGACGACGTCCTGACTGCGTTGACAACCTGGGAAGCGTAGTCTGCTGCAGCTATGAAGTACTGCGGAAATCTGGACTCGCCGGCCAACAACATCCTGTTTCCTTGCTTGTATTGTGAGGTAAGTGCCTCCATGAATGTGGAGGGATAGAAGATTGTGTATGGGATGCCGGAGCCTTTCACTGCTTTTACAGCATCGTGTTTCAATTGAAAAACCCACCAGCTGAACCCGTTGATTCCCTCATAGCGCGCGAGCAGTGCGGATAAATAGAATACGCGGCGGATGCCCGCTTCCCGCGCCACGGCAAGCAGGTTGTGAATACCTTCCCTTTCCGTGTGCCATTCGTGTTCCTTCTCATTCTGCTTGACAGAGAGATTGAGGTACACCGCATCCTGACCTGTCAACAGTTTATTAAGGTCAACGGGATTATTCATATTGCCCGGGATGAGGCGGACATTTTGCAATTGCCTGCACCTTTCTTCCGACGGGTTTCGCACGAGAGCGGTCAGATTATAGCCGGCTGCGACCAATGCGTTCGCGACGGGCATACCCAACAGCCCGGTGGCCCCAATAAAAGCAATGTTCTTCATTTAGCGGTAGGTCTTTCCATCCGAACTTTACCCCATGAATTCTGCGATCAGCCGGTGAAAGTGATGCGTGCCCTGCTCACGGGTAGCAGAATATCTGCCATAGTTGTAGAATCTCGACCTCACACCCTTCTGAACGTTCTGCACAATGTCCTCGTCTTCCAGTTCAACCTGGTGAAGTGCTGCACCTGCTCCCTGCCGGAGTTTGTTCTCGTCCCACACGTAGGCCATGAAACTCACCACGCACTTCGTAACCGCCGTCGGTTTAACCACATTGATAGACAGACCCCAGGGATAAAAGTTGAACATCATGTTGGGAAATACCCAGAAGTAATATCCGGCTACTTTCTTTCCGAAGTCAGGCGAGCCGGGCGGCAGGTCAAAACAATTCTCGCCGTCCTTGGAAACACCGAGCTGCAAACTCGAGTAGCGGTGCAGTTCAACGGAGTAGTTGCCATAATCGATCACAGAGTTAAGCCCGGCGTGAACGAATGGAATGTGAAAACCCTCCAGGAAGTTCTCGCAGTAGAGCGCCCAGTTGGCTTCAACCTTGTACTCGCGCGAAAGATCGGGCCTGTAGACAAACTGGTCGAACGGCATCCACGATACCCGTTCCGTCATTTCCTTAAAGAAAGCACTTGCTTCGATCCCGCCGGACAAACTGGTGAAAAGCCACTTGCCCCATTTGTGCAATGGGAGGTGATGCAGGTTGTCTGCCTCCGATGGAAAGTCTTTCACCTCCTTGAACTCGGGCATGGAAAGGAACCTGCCGTCGAGGCTGAACCGGCGCCCGTGGTACTTGCAGCGTATGTCGTTGACCTTACAGGGGTTCTCCACGATCAGGTTGCCGCGGTGGGTACACACGTTTGAAAAGCAGTGGATGTTCCTTTCCTTGTCGCAGGACAGCACGACAGGCTCGCTTAGGTAGTTTTCAAGGATGTGAACAGGCGTGACCCAACCGGGATCTTTGACCTGGTCGGTGTCACCAACCAGCTGCCAGCACCGCGAGAAGATCTTTTCCTTCGCTTCCTCAAGGTGCCGCGGCTTATTATAGAAATCGGTGGAGAGCGTCCGGGCCTTCGTGATGTCGGGATCGATGCTGAAGTTGGCCATTGGGAATTTTACCTAAATTTAGAAAACGGACAGCATACGGTTACGCCGCATATCGCGGCTTACGATAATATGGAAAGGATCGCTATTTGGATCGCCAGAGTTCTTTCGGCATTGATCATGCTGCAAACGTTGTTTTTTAAGTTCTCCGCGTCGGCTGAATCGGTTTATATTTTTGAAACGGTGGGCATGGAGCCATGGGGCAGGATAGGAGTGGGCGTGATGGAGCTCATCGCATCAGCGCTGATCCTGATCCCGCTCGTATCGTGGCTTGGTGCTCTTGTAGCGCTTGGGCTGATGCTTGGCGCAATTGGCATGCATTTGACGGTGTTGGGGATCGAAGTGCAAGGCGACGGAGGCTATCTATTCCTGCTTGCATTGATTGTCGGCATCTGCTCCACCTATATACTATGGGCAGCCCGCGAGGACATTCGGGCCACAGTGCGGCGACTCGCGGGGCGGGCAGGCTAGTTCAGTAATCCCAGTACGGTATTCAACTCTTGTTCGAACTCGGGCTTGCCGGCAAGGTAAGATTTCAAACCTTCTGTGAGATACCCGGGAACAGGCTCCTTCAGTCGCGCTTTCGCGTCCATACTCGTGAGCAAATCCAGGACATCTTTTTTCGACGCGAGTGAAGAGCCATCGACTTTGGCCCTCAACTTGTAGATGGCATCCGTGAGCGGGCTCGCATTTGAGACGGCAATGACGCTCTTCTTGTTTTGTTCCTTCACGCAGTCGTTGTAGGCGACAACGATCTCCTTCAGTTGGTCCCGCCCATAGTCGCCGCCCTTTACTTTCTCTGAAACAGATTCACAGTCCTCAAGGAACCCTCCAAGAATTCTCTTGAACTGAATATTAGGGACCTCCAGCTTCGATCCATCCATTTTTCCAAGCAACCGGCCGTCATATGACTGGGAGTTTTCGGGCTTGAAGCCATACAAACTGAGATAGCCGGCCTGGATAACCTGCATGAAGCGGATGGTGTTCTCGTACTGAACCGGTGAGTACCACGTACTGTCTGTGCAAATTGTTCTCACCTCAATCGCAGTGAAGTTCTTCTTTTTGCCTCCCACCTTAATGGCCGCGCGATCCATCACATCGTAAGAGAGAATCCGGACGTCGCCCCGCAGCGTATCGCCCTGCTTAGTAACCAGGTAATTGTCCTGCGCCATCAGGGGAAGTCCGGCAATCAGGAACAGGAGCAAGAGGATATTTCGCATTAGTAAGGCCTTCGCGGTGTAAGTAAATGAATAGGGAATTGAAGCGCAACAGCCTTCACTTCTGTTTTAGCCTTGCTGCCTCGCGAAGGGCCTTCGCAATTATCCACTCCAGTTGACCGTTCGTGCTTCGGAATTCATCTGAGGCCCACTTCTCTACCGCCTTTAATATTTCCGGGTCGATTCGGAGAACAAATGGTTTCTTCTGCGCCATGATTACTGTGTGTCGCCCTGCGCCATTTTCTTCACGGCTGCCAGGAATTCCTCCGGCTGCTGCGTGCCAATCATGAGGCGCGAGCCGCCGTCCAGCGTAAGTTCGACGGCATCATGGCCCTTCACCGTGAGCATCCTCGTACCATCGAAGTCGCGCTTGATGCCATAGCCGGCCAGGTAGTACCTGCGGAGCCGCACGCTCTGGATTCCCCTGTTTTCAATCCTGCGCCATGTGCGCATAAGTGGGACGTAACGGTACTCAATCGACCTGTTATCTATCCGCACCTCAAGCACTGTATTGAAGAAGAGGAGGGCAAGGCCCGTGGATACTGAGATGATCATGACGCTGAGGATAAGGAGAGCTTCGTCGCCAAGGGGCTCGTCGCCCACGGGCACGCCCAGCACCAATTGCTGGGTGACAGCGTATATAAACACCGAGTTAATACCGAGGGTGGTTGCGCCTATTATGAGCCACAACCACCACTGGGTAAACATCTGCCGTTCTTGAAAATAGAACCCCATTGCAAAGGAGTTATTGGTTAAGTGTACCGGTGTTGACAACCGGGCTCACATCCTTGTCGCCGCACAACACAACCATAAGATTGCTGACCATTGCGGCCTTGCGCTCTTCATCGAGCTCAATGATATTCTGCTTGGACAGATGGTCGAGGGCCATCTGCACCATTGTGACTGCCCCTTCCACAATTTTGAACCTTGCAGCAACAACCGCCGACGCCTGTTGCCTGCGCAGCATTGCACCTGCAATTTCGGGAGCGTACGCGAGGTAGCCGATGCGGGCTTCGATCACCTGTATGCCGGCTATGTCAAGCCGGTTCTTGAGATTTTGTTCCAGAGCATGGTTCACCTCCTCCTGTCCGCCCCGCAGCGTCACCTCGCCGTCGCTGTCGAAATTGTCGTAGGGATACTGGCCGGCCAGCGTGCGAACCGCCGAGTCGCTTTGTATGCGCACAAAGGCTTCGTAGTTGTCGACGTCGAACGCCGCCTTGAATGTGTCGTTCACCTGCCATACCAGGATGACGCCGATCTGAATCGGGTTACCGACCTTGTCATTCACCTTGATTTTCTCGCTGTCGAAATTGCGTGCGCGCAGTGATATTCGCTTCTTCGCGTACAGGGGATTCACCCAGTAGAATCCATTCTTTCTTACCGTGCCCTGGTAGTCGCCGAAGAGAACCAGCACGCAGGAGAAATTCGGATTCAGGAAGAAGAAGCCGGGCAACATCAGCAGCGAGCCGCCCGTGAGCCAAAGGAAGATGGGGTTTCTCATTGCGATAAACCCGGCCAGGCCGACCAAAAACGCTAGAAGGAAGATCACGAACGCGGTGTAGCCGGACATTGGGGTTCTGGATTTTTCGGTGCTCATGGGGATGATATTAAAATGATATTATTTTAAATATAGTAACGAAAAGTCTGCCAGTGGGTTTGACTTTGGGAATATATTTTCGAAAGGCGTAATTTGGCCTCATTCTGAACCTATGATCGCCTACAACCCGAAAGCCTGGATATCTCTGATCACACATGCCTACAGCAGGCAGGTGATGAAAACGCTTACACCCGCACTAGTGGTGTTCACCGTGTTTACCACCGTGGTTTGCTTCGTCATGATCACGGTGCTGAAATGGCACGAGGCCGACTTCCAGGTGACACCTGCCATGCACTCATTGTTGGGAATTGTGCTCGGTCTATTCCTCGTATTTCGCACCAATTCAGCATACGACCGCTGGTGGGAGGGACGTAAGCTCTGGGGTGGAATGGTAAACAGCACACGGAATCTTGCCCTGAAAGTCGACGCATTCCTGGACCGTGGTGCAACAGCCGACAGGAAGTTCTTTTCGGAGATGATCCCGAATTTCATTTTCGCAACAAAGGAATCACTCAGGCAGGGGACCCAGTTGTCGGAGCTGGAAATCAGCGACCCCGCGATACTTGAATTTATTGGGAAGGCGAAGCATAAACCTAACCGCGTGGCGTCGCTTCTCTACAACCGGGTGAATGAGCTTTACCTCAACAAGAAAATTACCGGCGACCAACTCATCAACCTGGACAAGGAACTCAAGGACTTCATCGATTTGATGGGCGCCTGCGAGCGCATCAAGAACACCCCTATCCCGTACTCTTATTCAATGTTCCTGAAGAAGTTTATTTTCATATACATTGCAACACTTCCATTCGGCTTTGTTACGCTGTCCGGGTACATGACGATTCCGATCGTGTTTCTGATCGCATTTGTAATTCTAAGTGTTGAGCTGATTGCGGAGGAGATTGAAGACCCGTTCGGCCGCGACGTAAATGACTTGCCGACAGACGAACTTTCCGCGAAGATCAGGGATAACATTAAGGAAATACTCCTGTAGAAGGCCGTCTTCCGTTACTTCATCACAGAGTAGATAAAGTAGAGTATGACCATGGCAATCAATACGCCATACATGAGCAGGTCGACCCTTACGTAAGCCTTGTACTCGTTGTAGAGTTCACGCAGTTTCCTGAACATTCCGTAGGGGTAGCTTCGCAATCGGTTGTCCCACCTTCAAGGTTGAAGCCTGATTCAAAATTTCGCTGCCAAGGTAACAAAATGCTTATTCTTACGTGATGGACTGAAGTCCCCGCCATGCGCATTCTCATCTTGTTCATTTTTGCCTGTACAAACGCCATTGGGCAGAATTTTACTGTCAGCGGGTACATAAAGGATGAAGACAATGGAGAAGAGCTCATTGGTGTTACCGTCCTGGTCGGGGAAACCACCACAGGCACAACTACCAACGCATACGGTTTTTATTCAATAACACTTCCAAAAGGCTCCTATAACCTGAGATTCAGCTATGTGGGATACCGCCTGCAGAGTATCCCCATTACCCTTGATCAGAATATATCCCGAAACATCTCGCTTGTCACTGAGGCTATCGACATGGATGAAGTGGTGATTACAGGCGAGCGAATCGACGCCAACGTTACAGACCTGCAGATGAGCAAAACGAAACTCAACCTGGCGCAGGTAAGGAAACTGCCGGCGGTAATGGGAGAGGTTGATATCATCAAGGCCATTCAATTGCAACCGGGAGTTATTTCGGCAGGGGAGGGAACATCGAGTTTTTTTGTACGGGGTGGAAGCGCCGATCAGAACCTTATCCTCATTGATGAGGCCCCCATCTATGACCCTTCGCATTTGTTTGGACTCTTTTCCGTGTTTAACGCCGATGTGATCAAGGATTCAGAGCTGTACCGTGGAGGAATCCCATCGCGATTCGGCGGGCGACTGTCGTCGATACTTGAGGTCCGGACAAAGGACGGGAACAACAAGGAGTTCGGCGTGACAGGCGGAATCGGGACGCTTGCAAGCAGGCTCATGATAGAGGGTCCCATTGTAAAAGACAAAGCATCATTTATCGTTTCCGGACGTCGTTCCTACACGGAAATATTCACGCCCCTGATCAGCGACCAGGACAACCAGGTTTTCTTCCACGACATCAACGCGAAGGTCAACTGGAAAGTGAAGAACAACAACCGCTTCTTTGCCGCATTCTATTCCGGCCGCGACAGTTTCAGTTTTGAAGATACTTTCGGTTTCAGCTGGGGAAACCAGACCGGTACACTGCGGTGGAATCACCTGTTTAGCGACAGGTTGTTTTCGAATATGACCGCCATCGCCAGCAACTTCGATTACAAACTGGAACTCCGCGATCCGGTGCAGGGATTCTCATGGAAGTCAAATCTGCGGCAGTTCAGCGTCAACACGGACCTGGGCTTTTACATCAATACGCGCAATGAACTTACCTTCGGCTATCACGTGAGCTACCGTGAGTTTCAGCCAGGCATTATTGCGCCGAATACCGCCGGTTCTGTTTTCTATACCGTATCAATCCCGCGGCAATATGTTTTTGAGAACGACCTCTACGTCGATAACCAGCAGCGGATCGGCGAGAAACTGACATTGATGTATGGCGCGCGGCTGTCGATATTCCAGAACATCGGCCCTTCCGATGTGACTACCTACGCGGATCCACAGGATAATATCAATATCGTCCGTACCGGCGTACAACACTACGACAGATTTGAGCCGGTAAAGACGTATGTAAATGTAGAGCCCAGGTTTTCCCTCAGGTACATGGTGACGCCCGCCAGTTCAATCAAGGCATCCTATAACCGCATGGTGCAGAATACTCACCTTATTGCGAGCGGAACCGTGCCCATTCCTTTTAATACGTGGAATCCCAGCGGTCCGTACCTGCGGCCTCAACTGGCTGATCAAATTGCGTTGGGTTATTTCCAGAACCTGAGCCGGAACCGGTACGAGCTTTCGCTGGAGGGCTTCTATAAAGATATGACTGACGTGACGGACTTTGCCGACAATGCCGCGCTGTTCTTCAATCCGGATCTCGCCGTCGAGTTTCGACAAGGAGACTCACAGGCGATGGGCATGGAATTCTCAGCTCAAAAGAAACAAGGAAAACTCACCGGATTTGCGAGCTATACACTGTCAAAAGTGACACGAACAATTCCGGGCGTTAACAGGGGCAATCCCTTTCCCGCCAATCACGATCGCCGCAACGTGGGTAATGTCGCCCTCACCTACGACCTCAGCCCAGGCTGGTCATTCGGAACAATCTTTACCTACAGCACGGGACGCCCCATTACGATGCCTGCTGGACGCTACGAGTACGGTCCGTACAACGTAGACCTGGTGACGACACGAAACGGCTACCGGCTGCCCGCCTATCATCGCCTCGATCTTTCGGCGACGTTCAATCCAGGTGTCAACCGGGCAAGGAAATGGAGAGGTCAATGGGTTTTGTCGGTATATAATGTCTATAACAGGAAGAACCCGTTCACTATCTATACCCGGACCGCTGAAGACGAAGAGGGCAAGCCAATTGGCGACGGCACGCAAAAGGAGGCAAGGATGATCTATCTCTTCCCGATCCTTCCCTCAATCACCTACAATTTCAAGTTTTGATGAAGAGATATCTTCCCATACTGATGTTCAGTGCTCTTCTGTCAGGGTGTGATGTTCCCATCGACCTTGACCTGGACCAAACGCCTCCGGAGGTCACAATTGAGGCGTTGCTGACCAACCGTCCGGGGGAACCGTTTGTGAGAGTAACTCTTAGCGTGGACTTTTATTACGAAGGTCATGCAACACGATTAAATGACGCAATTGTCACGCTGCGAAATGACCTCGGTCAGAGTGTTGCGTTTTCTCACTATGCCGGAGGAAGTGCGGATTCTGTCGGATACTATCTTCCGCCTGAGGGCTTTGCAGGCCAGGTGGGTCGTATCTATACGCTGACAGTTTTTGCGCAGGGCAAAACGTTCGAGGCCACCGATAGTTTGAAGTATGTCACCAGCATTGATTCACTTTCTTACCGGCCCAACAGGTTCGCAGAGCAAGATCCCCCTTCCGACGGCAAGACGTATGAACTCCTCATCTATGCCAAGGAACCGCAGGAGTCCAAGGACTACTACCTCGTCAAGTACTATCGCAATGATTCGCTGACATATAATGGCGACTCTGACGTATATGTACTGGATGACTACGGAGTGGGCGAGAACATTGACGGGGTTCCTTCTGCAGTCCTGTACAGCGACAACGACCTGGCGAGGATTGAGATGTTCAGCCTTACCCGTGAGGGATTCCTGTTCTACAATGACCTCGTGACGATTATGAACAGCGATGGCGGCATGTTCAGTCCTCCGCCGGCAAATCCCCGTACAAACTTCAGCAATGGCGCGCTTGGGTTCTTCCAGGTGAGCGCCGCTTCCGAACGGAGTATTGTTGTAGACTATTGATTGCTAGGCATCGACGGGCGCGACCTTCCTGGACTTTCTTGCAATGATCATTTCTGCTATGATAAGATTCGGCACCCAACACAGGAACGAAATGATCCTGTACGCGAATACAAACTCAAGCCCCGCGATCATTGATAGTGGCAGCCAGATGCGGAGTGTGACTGCCGCGAAGGTGAGGCAGTAACTGCGGATCATCCACCTCTCGTGACTGTCAATGTCTTTTGACCTGATGCTGCGATATGCGGCACTTGACGTGAACAGCCATGCCATAGCCAGTCCGCCGAACCCCAACGACGAGATCAACCCACCCGTTGCGAAGAATGCGATGTACAATCCGCTTAGGCCAGAGATCATCACCGATATCAGGTAGGTCTTGCCCAGCGCGCGGTGAAAGGAAAGATTCTTGTTGCGAAACTTCCTGCTAAACTGCGACCAACCCACCAACAACGACAATCCGCCAAGGCCTATATGAAGGTAGAATGCTGACTTGTAAAGGGCGCTGGCCAACAGTTCCGCTGGCTTTGATGCAAGAAGTCCCTGGCTCATGTCCACAATTGCATACATTACTGGATAGAGGCCGATGGACACGGCGAAGAGAATGAAGACAACCCAGAGGAGCTTATTTACCATGGCGGTTGGTCAGTTTGTTAATAGTGAACAGTTAATGGGTGTCCTCACCAACACCCACTCTACACTCACTATTAACTATTAACTATTCACTATTAGCTCCTAGTGATGATGTCCGCCATCCCCATGCACGTGCCCGTGTGCAATCTCTTCAGGGGTGGCATTGCGGATCCCCATTACTTCCACTTCAAAATTGAGCTCAACGCCGGCAAGCGGGTGATTGCCATCAACAGTTATTGATTCAAGGCCGGTTTCTGTCACTGTAACTACGCCGCCGTGGTTAGTCTGGAACTTCATTCCCTTTTCAATCTTTTGATTGCCGAAGGAGGAGCGCGGAACTTTTTGAATGAGCTTGCTATCGCGTACGCCGTAGGCTTTTTCAGGCGC
>Ga0315912_10003895_pt1 | contig 14479 bp, 12 predicted proteins | sample VfabasoilMG_FD_204469 | JGI IMG/M metagenome (GOLD analysis project Ga0315912, IMG submission 204469) | Garden soil microbial communities collected in Santa Monica, California, United States - V. faba soil | ecosystem: Environmental > Terrestrial > Soil > Garden | place: USA: California... | reverse complement strand
TTTAATCAAATCCTTTCGTATGCGAAGACCATTTCCTATGCCAACCCTGACCTGCAGGGCGCCAATCGGGGTTTGAAAATGGTGGAAAAAGCCCGTGCGATGGCAAAGAAAAAGATGGACGACAATCCAAATGATACCGCGGCGATGGGTGAGTTCTCTTATGCGACTCAAAACTCTGCATCCATGCTTACGTGGCTTTGGAGTTTGACCAGGGAGGACAGCGATCTGGAAAAAGCCATCTCTGAATTACGCGAGACCATCCGGCTGATTGAGGAGTTGATCGCGAAAGGCGTCAAGGTTCCGCTGGGACGCTATGCCCAAAATTTGTTGCGCTATACCATGTTTCTCCGCATCGTTGATAAGGACCCGGCGCGGATGGATGTGGAGAAAAATTTCCAAAAAATATTGGCGCTCAAGGTGGGAATGGATGAAGAAAAGAAAGACTACGCGTCCGCTTCCTATTTGCGCTGGTATCAGGTCTTTGTTCTGGCAGATATGGGAAAGTTCGAGGACGCCCAAAAGCGCGCCATGTCCTCCGTCACGGAGGATGTAAAATATGCCGCCCGGGATGAAAACACGGAGATCGGGCGTATGCAATACACAGAATTACGCCGACAGATCGAACAGTTCTCTCGTTATTGGAGGGATACAAAGTCCATCGCGCGGGTTTCGCAAATTCTGAATCAATTCCACAACAAGTAATGTAGAGTCTAAGATCGCCTTTGCGGCAGAATCCAAAAAGTCCCTTGCGTTTCTCGCAAAGGACTTTTTTCAATCTTTATTGATTCTATCCGATCAAGCTTGCCAAATCATCAGCAATTACATCAATCTTCGGTTTCCACGTCTCTGTATCTTCCCTCGTGGATACGCCGCTCAAAACTAATGCACATGGACATCCCACCGCCTGACCAGCGGCAATATCTGTTTCGAGTCGGTCGCCAACGACGAGAGTCTCTTCTTTCTTTGTACCGAGAATTTCCAAAGACAATTCCATCATAAAAGGAAACGGTTTGCCTGCGATGATGGGTTCCACATCGGTTGCAGTGGTGATAACCGAAATCCACGCGCCCGCGCCCGGGATTTCTCCGCGCGGGGTGGGGAAGGTCTTATCGGGGTTGGTCGCATAAAAAGGGACACCACTTCGTACCAATAAGGTCGCTTCCCTCATTTTGTCAAAGGTGATGCCGCGGTCAATGCCCATCACAACGACTTTAGCTTCAGGTGCATCACTTGTGGACAAAACTTGAAATCCTTTTTCTTCGAGCGCCACTTTGATTCCGTCTTCCCCGATCATAAAGACCTTTGTCCCCTTGGGGTATTTCTGACCTAACATGTATGCCACACCCAAAGCGGACGTAACCACTTGCTTGGGTTTGACCTTTACTTCAAACTCAGCTAAACGTTCCACATATTGTTCGGGTGTCCTGGTTCCATTGTTCGTTGCGAAGACATATTTCAGTCCGCGGGCTTCGATGCTCGCAAAGATCTCGGCAAGGTTGCCGATCGGTGTATCCGATCTCCAGATGACACCATCCATGTCTAGAATGAGGGCTTTAATGTGTGAGGGTAGCATTTGACTCCATGTCATTGCGAGGGCGGTGCTCTTCCGCCCGAAACAATCTCCCTCGTCAAGTTGGGGATTGCTTCGTCGCGAAGAACAAGAACGCTCCTCGCAATGACATAATGTTTATTTAAACTTCTTCACCAAATAATCCAACACCGGCTTATCGATCCATTTTGCTTCCGGGTCGGCACGTTCTTCAAAATTCTCGTTACCGATAAATTCGTTGAAAGCATCACGGAGCTTCCCACTTTTCTTGAGGTACTTTTCCTGCGTGAGAATATCCATGATTTGTTTAAGCGCTTTGCCTTTTAACTCGACTCGATCCTCAGCTTTGCTCTTTCCAAAATACAGTTCATGCATCTGGAGCAATTCGCCCAAGCGTGGAACCGGGTCTTCATGGTCATCCACGCGATAGTCGAGCCAGCGATCCAAATAACCACCATAGCCGCCTTTCGGCTTGACCACGTAGATTGCCGCAGACTGTCGCCCACGTTTGTCACCGCCGGCGCGGTCGCCAGCCAATAACGCCGTGTGGAGTCTTGCTGGCAGACTACCTTTTGTTTTCAGAAAAGACTTCTCCATCGCAGGGACAACTTTTGCACTCTTGAGAATATTTCCCTGAATGGCATATCCTTTGTTTGCAACACCTCCAGCCCACGGAAAACATCCATGCCCTGTGAAAGTAGCTGACCCACCTTTTGCATCCACCAAACCGATTTGCCTGAGTTCCTTATCAGGGTCGTCCTCCAGCAAACGGACAAGAGTCTCTTCCGCGGACAAACCCGTTGCCATCATAGCCAGTCCACGCGGACCGAACGATGTATTCGCAAACGATTGGGTCGCCACCGCGCCAACCTCCGCCTGCGCCCACGGAACCACCGCGCCCACAGCCGGGAACTTCGATGCCACAGCCACACCCCAAGTTTGCTCTTCAAGGTCACAAGCCACGATGGAAAATGTCATATCGGTTTCCTTTCACGGTGGGTGATTATACAACGGATGCGAAACGAATAAGCGGATTCATTATCCGCGCATTCGTTGATCCGTTTTAACATCCGTTAAACAAAAAGCCTGCCGATTTCTCAGCAGGCTCATCTACGAAACTATAAAACGATCGAACTACTTTGCCTTATCAGACATCGCCAATACTTGATCCACCAAACCGTATTCAACAGCCTGTTTGGCATCGAGATAGTAATCCCGGTCGCTATCATGCTCGATCACTTCAAGAGGCTGACCGGTATGCTTGGACATGATGCCCAGCAGTAATGCTTTCAAACGCAAGATCTGCTTGGCTTGAATTTCAATGTCCGTTGCCTGTCCCTGCGCGCCGCCGAGCGGCTGGTGCATGTGGATGGTCGCGTTCGGCAGGGCGTAGCGTCTGCCCTTCGTGCCGGCGGTCAACAACACGGTCCCGAAAGAGGCGGTCACGCCAACTGCCACGGTGCTGATCGGGTTCGAGATCATCTGCATCGTGTCGTAGATCGCGAGCCCGGCATAGATCACGCCGCCGGGCGAGTTGATGTACATCTGAATCTCACGTTCGGGGTCTTCGTGGTTCAGAAACAACAACTGCGCCACGATCAGGTTTGCGATCTGGTCGTCAATGGGTGTTCCAACAAAGATGATGCGTTCTTTGAGCAGGCGAGAAAAAACATCGTAGGAGCGCTCACCATAATTGGTCGACTCGATTACTTCTCTGGTTATATTTTTGATGTTGGGGATCATCATGTCTCCTTATATTTCGCCAATCATACACATTCCATGTTGGAATTTTGTTAATTCTTTATTCGGATTTGGATTCCGATTCGCTCTCAGCCGCGCCTGCTTCAGCTTCAGGAGCTTTTTCTTCGCTGACGATCTCTTCCACCACCTTCAATGCAGAGGCTTCCTCTTCACGGACCTTGTCTGCCTCTGCCTGACGTTCCTCCGGTGATTTGTACTCGCCCACCGCAATAGACTTCAACATATCGAGGGCGCGGCGTGTAAGAACACGGTTGGCAGATTCAAGTGCAATGGATTGCGCCAGTTGTTGCTGTCCCTTTTTGCCGCCACGGATCTTGCTCAGGTCAAGACCCTGCATGGCGAGCGCCCCCAATGTTTCGTTGAATTCTGCATCCAGCGCGCGGTCGTCCACTTCGATCTTTTCCTTGCGGACGATCTCATCAAGAATCAATGAACGCTCAAAACGTTTCTTCGCAACCGGTTTGGCTTCTTCTTCGACGAATTGTTCACGAGTGGTATTACGCATCTTGAAGTAGGTATCCAGATCCATGCCCTGTTGAGCCAGCCGTTGACCGAGGTCTTCCAGCACATGTTCTGCTTCGTGTTCCAACGAATGTTGGTGATATTTGAAGGTCGCGCCTTCCTTGATCTTTTCGATCAGATCAACGAAGTATTTGTCGTCATATTCAGACTTGGAACGGTTTTCGACATCCCGCTTGACGGCTTCCCGCAATTCATCGAGTGTTTCGCCCGCGCCTGCTGTCTTGGCAAGTTCGTCGTCCAATTCCGGCAACGTCACCGCACGGACAGTTTTGACCGTGACTTCCATCTCGGTTTCTTTATCGCGCAACTCTTCCAATTCAAAGTCACTAGGGAATGTGTGTTTGACCGTTTTGCTGTCGCCGGGTTTCAAACCGACCAGTTCTTTGGCAAATCCGTTATAGGGCCATTCGGTGTCGCGCGCTTCCTTGCGGACGAACGCCGCGAAACCAGTGCGGTTCAATTCCGTGGTTTCCGATTTGAGATCCACAAGGACATAATCACCTTCCTGTACTTCACGTTCGACGTTCTCTGTCGTGGCATACATCTGGCGGAGGTCTTCCAGGGCGGCGGCTAAGGCTTTTTCATCGGGAGCAGACCACTCGTACGGCATCCGAACCGAGTGTATATCGCCCAAATCCACTTCGGGGGCGAGGGGAACGCGGAAGGTCAACTTCGGCGGCTCGAGGGAGTCAATTGACTCGAGTGAACCGGATGCGCTAGGGTTGACATCCGCCTCTTTGAGGATGTTCGAGTATTCGGCGTCTACGAAATAATCAATCGCCTGCTCGATGATCGCCTGCTCGCCATAGCTCTGTACCACCAAATGATAGGGAGCCTTGCCCGGGCGGAAGCCGGCGATCTTGCCGCGCTCGGATATCTTGCGCGCCGCGCGCTTTTTGAACTGATCCATCTTTTCATTTTCAACTTCAACCACGAGTTTGGCTTCGTGGTTCTCTTCAATGATTTTATCGATTTTCAAGGGTGCTATTTCCTTCTTACTAAAAATTTTTGGTGTCATTGCGAGCCTGCGAAGCGGGCGTGGCAATCCCATGTAACTATCAAGTACGAGATTGCTTCGGGCTAGCGCCCTCGCAATGACATAGTGGCACATGGGGACGGAGGGGGTCGAACCCTCACGCCTTGCGGCACATGATCCTAAGTCATGCTCGTCTGCCAATTCCGACACGTCCCCGCGTCGCTTTGGACGAACGCGGCGAAATTATACTTTAATTTTCGATTCACGTTGACTTATTTCGATGGGAGGGTATAATCGCCGCCTGTTGCTTAATTTCATCACGGAAAGTAATCTTCATGTCCCGACTCATCAACCCCGATTCTGCTGGAAAAGACCGAACCCGACTCACCAAAGCGATTGTCTTGTCAATGCGTGAGCTTGCCAAACAAGCCGATGTAAACAATGAAGCCAAAGATCTTGCGGCGTTTATCGCGTTGGCTTTACAGACCATCTCAGAAGGTATTGATGCCTCTGTGGCGGCGTGGGAGAAGAGAGACTACTGGGTCAAGGCCGACAAGTTCCGCATGGAGTGGATGTGGGCGGGGCAAACCGCCGATAAGATGAAGGTGGCGATCTTTACAAACGATTGGGGAACCATTGCCATGCTCATGCCACAGATAGGTACAAAGCTGAACAAGATCCAGGTTTCAGATAATCATCGGTTGGGCAAGCCCTGGGTGGGGGCATATAAAAGAATGCTGGCTGGGGATGTTTAGACCGGAATATCTGTAGCAAAAGTTGGATCATTTCCCAATCGGAAATGGGGGAGCGAATAAATTCCCGTACCTTTTTATGAAACGCTGTGTTTCTGCTTTAAATTAGACTGTGTTCCAAATGACATTCCCCGTTTTGCGGGGGAGGAGGACGCGGAAACCCATAACAATATCTGTCTGCTCCAGGATCTCTGTTTGTAAGTTAATACATTCCAGAAGGAGTAATGAGATATGGCTGATAAGTCACAAACACACGATAAGCAAGTCCTGCATAAATTGGGGTATGCGCAGGAGCTTTCCCGCCGCATGAGCGGTTTCTCGAATTTCGCAATTTCGTTCTCGATCATTTGTATTCTGGCGGGAGGCATTTCTGCATTCCCCGCCGCGTTTAACGCACTCGGCTCTGGCGGAGCGTTCTTGATCTGGCTGGTTGGCGGCATACTTGCGTTAAGTGTCGCGTTCGGCATGGGTCAGATTGCATCCTCCTTCCCAACAGCAGGTGGTTTGTATCACTGGAGTTCCCATCTCGGTGGAAAATTCTGGGGTTGGGCGACTGCCTGGTTCAATCTCATCGGGTTAATCTGTGTGGTCTCTTCCGTAGATGTTTTGCTCTACACGGTGTTCTTCAAGGACCTGCTGCTTGGCACCGCCCTAGGCGTGGATGTTTCTGGCTTTGGTCTCTGGCATCAAGCCATTTTCTTGATCATTGTTCTCGGCTCACAGGCGATCCTGAACCACTACTATATTAACATCACCACCAAGCTCACCGACTGGAGCGGTTATGTCATCCTTGGTTTGACCGTGGTGTTGATCATCACCCTGTTTGCTTTCAGCTCAGTTCCCTTGGATTTCTCCCGCCTGTGGACGTTCCAGAATGTAACCGGTGATGCGGGTGGTGGTGTAGTTCCGTTCCGCACTGAAAGCATTGCCTTCGCCTTCCTGCTCGGTCTTTCATACGTGTGTTACACCATCACGGGCTTCGATGCTTCCGCTCACACTTCCGAAGAAACACAGGATGCGCAGGTGAACGTGCCGAAGGGCATGTGGACCGCCGTGTTCTGGTCCTGGGTCTTTGGTCTCGTGGCGGTTGCCGCCTATGTACTGACCATGCCAGATCTGACTAAAGGTACTGCCGCAGGTTGGGGTTCGTTCTTCTACATGTGGAGCGCATCCCTCATGCCCAGTTGGCTGAGTATCTTCCTTGCTGTCGGCATGGTACTCGTCAACTATGTCTGCGCGCTGGCTGGTTTGACATCCACCTCCCGCATGATGTATGCCTTCGCACGTGACGGTGGTTTGCCTGCTTCTGCCACTTTGGCAAAGGTTAGCACTACTTACCGCACACCCGGCACTGCCGTTTGGGTATCTGCCATCCTTGCGTTTGCAAGTACATTGTATGCGCCCGCCTACCTCATCTTGGCGGTTGCCTGTGCGGTATTCCTTTACCTCTCCATGGTCATGCCCATTGCGGCAGGCTTGCTCGCGGAAGGCAGTACCAAGTGGAAGGAAAAGGGTCCATTCAATCTTGGTGGTCTATCCAAGCCCAACGCGGTTCTTGCCATCATATTCGGTATCACGCTGGCGATCAGCGGTTTCTTCCCGCCCAATGAGAAGGTCTTCTACTTCACAATCGTCTTTGTAGTCGCCCTGCTTGGGCTTTGGTCGAAGAAAACCGCCATTGCCGGTATTGTCGTTTCCGTGATTGGTTTTCTCCTCGGATTCATCAGCATCCCCGAAGAAAACGTGATGCACTTCCTCATTCCAGATTCCACAACATCCTATATCGCCATCGGTGTTGCAGTGATTGCCGCCATAATTACATATTCAACCGGCGGTGAGGAAAATCGTTTTGAAGGCGTGCCCGAGGGCGATAAGATCGCACAGCGCCAGAAGATGATCACCGAAATCGAGAAGAAATACGGCGAAGCCGACTAAGCTCAAACAAGTAACAACAGTTTAAGGAATGAGCGACTGGAGACTTGAGATTGGCTGTACGTCAGTCACGAGTCTCCAGTCTTCATAATATAACCATGAAATACATCCTCGGCATTGATCAAGGCACAACACAGACGACAGCTGTCATCGTGGATGAACGCTGCGAGATGATCGAGAAAAATTCGGCGCAATTGCCCGCTCGTTTTCCGCAGGCGGGCTGGGTGGAACAGGAACCTGCCGATATCGTCCGCACGGTCAAAGAGGCATGTGCGCCACTCCTCGATAAATATGAAATCTCTGCCGTTGGGTTTGATAATCAAGGGGAAACGTTTGTTGTGTGGGATAAGGATTCAGGGGAGGCTGTGACTCCCGCCATTGTCTGGCAGGATACAAGGGGACAATCCGTGTGCGACTCGCTCGCCTCTTCTCTCGACCTGAACCTGCTTCGCCAAAAGACAGGTCTACTACTCGACAGCTATTTCTCTGCTCCCAAACTCAAATGGGTATTTGAGAATTATCCAGAACTTCGCAAACAAGCACATGAAGGGAAGTTGTTGTTTGGCACAACTGAAACCTGGGTCATCTGGAAGTTGACGAACGGCAAGTTGCACGTGACCGATCCATCCACGGCTTCACGTACGTTGTTGTTCGACATGAATCACTTTGAGTGGGATGAAGAATTACTGAAATTATTTGATGTTCCAAGAAGTATGTTGCCCGAAGTCAGACCATCAGCAGGATTTATCGGTGATATAGATTTTGGGGGGACGGGCAAGCTGCTCCCCCTACATGCGATGCTCGTTGACCAGCAAGCCGCATTGTTTGGTCAGGCATGTTTCAAGGCGGGAGAAATGAAATGCTCGTTTGGTACGGGCAGTTTCCTGTTGATGAACATCGGTGACAAGCCCAGACTCTCCAATCATGGATTGCTCACAACGGTCGGTTGGAATTTCGATGGGCATACGGCTTATGCTTTCGACGGCGGCATCTTCGTCACAGGGTCAGCCGTCCAGTGGCTGAGAGATAACTTGAAAGTCGTACCAGACTCCCCGTCGAGTAATGAGGCGGCGAAGCGATCCACAGATATGGGCGTGGTAGTTGTCCCTGCGTTGCAAGGTCTCGCCGCTCCACATTGGCGAACGGATGTGCGCGGCGCGATGTTCGGCTTGAACCGCAGTACGACATCTGATGATATTGTGCGGGCGACGCTGGATGGGATCGCTTGCCGAGTCTATGAAGTGGTGAAAGCGATGTCACAGGATGCAGGACAGGCGCCGCCGCATTTGAAAGTGGATGGCGGTCCGTCGGGCAACCCGCATCTGATGCAGATGATCTCCGACCTGTTGGATTTGGAGGTGCGAGTCTCAGCCGCTCTTGAAGCAACTGCGATTGGCATTGCGAATCTTGCTGGTGTTTCGGCTTTGGGAACCTCGTTCGATGAATTATCGAAGAATTGGAAGGCAGAGACAGTTTACATGCCAAAGATGGGGACTGATGAACGGGAAATGAAATTGGCACAATGGAATAAAGCCATTGAGGCAGTGAAGGCTTTTCACCAGTAAGGCAAAACAAAGTATCATTGGATTTAAAAATGTCCACATCACAAAGTTCTGAAAAAATCCGCGTCCCTGCGCCCATCCTGACAATCATTCATATCATCCTCGTCGTTCTACTTGGAAACCTGTTGCCACTGCCCATCCCTGTGCCAGCCTTTGTTCCGTGGTTGGGATTGGTCATTGCTGGGTTGGGTCTGGTTTTAGGCATCCTTGCCATGACGGAGTTCAGGCGCGTGCGTGCAACGATGGACCCAAAGAAGCCTTCCACGGGACTGGTCACATCAGGGATCTATCGCTTTACACGTAATCCTGTTTATCTTGGGTTTGTCTTTATGTTGGTTGGTTTTTCTTTGAGCATGAGAACCTATTGGGGAATTGTCTTTATCCTTCCTTTGGTCACATTGACAAATAGTTTAGTGATCAAATACGAGGAAGCCAGCCTTGAGAAGAAATTCAAAACACAATACACAGAATATGCGTCACATGTGAGGCGCTGGTTGTAGGAGGAGCTACGGATACCATTTACGATGTTGCCGTCATCGGTGCAGGAGCGGTTGGTTCTGCAATTGCACGGGAACTATCAAGATATGATTTGAAAGTCGTGGTGTTGGAGTCCAACTCCGATGTCGGGATGGGGACATCGAAAGCCAGCACAGCGATCTGGCACACGGGCTTTGACGCCAAGCCTGGTTCGCTCGAAGCGACACTCATGCGGAGAAGTTATCCGCTGATGGAAGCGTTCATGAAAGAGGTGGGAAGTCCGTTCGAGCGGATCGGCGGTCTGCTCATTGCATGGACGCAGGAACAACTCGATACGTTGCCGCCACTGTTAGAGAAGGCGCACAAGAATGGGGTTATGGATGTTCACTTAATTTCCAAAGAGGAAGTTTATGATCGCGAGCCACACCTGGGCGAAGGCGCATTGGGCGGGATGTTCGTGCCTGGCGAGGGGATTCTGTGTACGTTCACGGTTCCGCTGGCTTGTGCGACACAGGCAGTGGTGAACGGTGCCGAGTTGAAGGTGGGGTTTTGGGTGGAGGGGATAACGCAGAATGCAGAAGGCGGAATGCGGAAGAGTGATCAGTTATCAGTGAACAGTGAACAGGGGGTGAGGCTATCAGATGTTTATGTTATCTCCAGTAAAGATGAAGTAGTGTACGCTCGTTGGGTTATCAATGCGGCGGGGTTGTATTCGGATGATGTCAATCGTTTGTTTGGTTATGAGGAGTTCAAGGTCACGCCGAGGCGGGGGGAGTTGATCATTTATGACAAGTTGTCTCGTTCGTTGGTGAATCATGTTCTGTTGCCTGTTCCAACAGCAACGACGAAAGGTGTATTGATCAGCCCGACGATTTACGGGAATGTGTTACTGGGTCCGACTGCGGATGATCTGCCAGATAAATCTGCGACGAATACAAGTGCAAGTGGTTTGCACTCTTTGCTTGAAAAGGGAAAGAAGATTCTGCCAGAGTTACTTGAAGAAGAAGTGACCGCCACGTACGCAGGTCTGCGAGCGGCGACGGAGCATAGTGATTATCAAATTATGCTTCATGCGAAACAAAGATACATCTGCATCGGCGGGATTCGGTCTACAGGGATTTCAGCAAGCTTGGGAATTGCGGAGTATGTTGCGGACTTGTTGAAAGAGGGTGGCTTTGAGTTGAAACGCAAACCTGAATTCAAAACAATTAAGATGCCGAATATTGGGGAAGCGTTTGTGCGTCCGTATCAGAATGAGGAGTTGATCAAAGAAAATTCTGATTATGGAAAGATTATCTGTCACTGCGAGCGCGTGACCTTGGGTGAGCTGAACGATGCAATTAATTCGCCCATCCCTGCGAGGAGTTTGGATGCGTTGCGGAGACGGACAAGGGCGATGCAGGGGAGGTGTCAGGGGTTTAATTGTCAGGCGGCATTACTAAAAGACCTGACAGGTTTCCGCGAGAGACTGAACGGGAAAAAGGTTGCTGATACGCAAGTTACTTGGTCGAGTTTGGCGCAGGTGAAACCTGTCAGGTCTGCAGATGTATTGATCGTCGGTGCAGGACCAGCAGGGTTGGCGGCGGCATTGGAGTTGAAGAGTATTGGCGTAAAAGATATTGTGATCGCGGAACGAGAATCAGAGGCAGGCGGGATTCCACGATTGTGCGGGCATACGGGATTTGGTTTACGGGATTTGCATCGGGTGATGACAGGTCCGTCGTATGCGAGGAGGTATCGGGAGTTGGTGGATGAGGCGGGGATTGAGGTTCATACATCTACAACAATTACTGGCTGGGAGAACACCGCCGAGGACGGCGGTTTGAGCCATTTGAATTTCACTTCTCCAAATGGAGTTGGAAATATTGAGGCGAAGTCGGTTTTGCTGGCTACGGGGGTGAGGGAGAGACCGAGGCCGGCGAGGTTGATCCCTGGGCATCGTCCGCAGGGGGTGTTCACGACAGGATCGTTGCAGAGATTTGTTTATGAACATGGATTGCCAGTTGGCAAGCGTGCGGTGATCGTGGGGGCGGAGATTGTCAGCCTTTCAGTGGTGACGACGCTTTTACATGCGGGCGTGAGGGTTGTGGCGATGGTGACTGAGTTGCCGCATCATCAGCTGTATTTGCCGATTTTTTTACCAGCGAAGATTTTGTATGCGGACTTATTGGCGAGAACTAAAATATTGACGAATACAAAAGTAATCAATATTTTGGGTAGGGAAAGAGTGGAAGGAATTGAGATTACCAATAGACTTCCGAAGTCTTTGAAGACTTCGGAAGTCTTGGACTGCGACACGGTCGTGTTTACAGGTGATTGGATCCCTGAAAACGAATTGGCAAGGAGGGGAGAGGTGGAGATGTTCAAGCCGTCGTTGGGTCCGCAAGTGGATTCAGCTTTCAGAACATCACAGGTTGGGGTTTTTGCGGCGGGGAATTTGTTGAGAGGAGTCGAAACGGCAGATTGGGCGGCGCTTGAGGGGCGGAGCGCGGCGAGGTCAATGGCTCGGTATTTGGAAAATGCAAGTTGGTCAGCGAGCAGGATCGATGTCCAGCCTGAAGCGCCGATAGGGTGGATTTGTCCGAATGTGATCACGGAGTCGCTTCCAGCTGCGTTCCGATTTTGGTCGAAGGAATTTCGTAATCATGTAAAATTGGAAATCGTTCAGGGTGAACGGCTATTGCATGTGGAACATTTTTCGAGATTGAAAGCAAATGTGGCTATAAGCCTGACAGGCAGTTGGGCAAAGCAGGTGAATCTTTCAGGCGAGGCTGTGAGAGTCTTCGTACATGGAAAATGATATGCTGGTTCAGATCACAATCATCTTACTGGCTTATGCTTTGGGTTGCATCTCGGTTGGGTATTATCTTGTGCGCTGGCACACAGGACAGGATTTACACGAGATAGGAAGCGGTGCAACAGGCGGACGAAATACCGGGCGAGTATTGGGGAAGGGCGGAGCCATCGCGACAGGGCTTGGCGATATTTTGAAGGGCGTACTCGCGATGGCAATCGCATTATGGTTCAAGCTGGAGCCGTGGGCTCTGGCTTGCGTTGTGGTTGCCGTGCTGGCAGGACACGTATGGCCCATCCAACTTGGATATAAAGGAGGCAAGGGACTCTCTGCCGCCTTCGGGGCTTTACTGATGTACGATTATCGTATCGCTTTGATGACCGCGCTTGTTGCACTGGTGTTATTGATCATCTTCCGCAATGAGTTTTTATTTCTTCTGGGCATCGCCTGTTGCCCGATCATTGCTTTTGTTTTAGGCGAACGACTTGAAATGATCATCGGCAATATAGTCGTAGTGTTGATCATTTTGTTTGCACATCGCGAGAACATCCGTAAATCTTTACGGTCAATAGGGACACTTGACAAGTGAGGTGCATTGATGGGTAAACTCGTTTTCAAAATTGCCGATCGACCCGAGGAGTTCGAGCAGATATTCAGGCTCAACTATAAGACTTTCGTGGAGGAGATTCCTCAACATGAAGTCAATGCTGAAAAAAGGCTGGTGGATAAATTCCATGCAGAGAATACGTACATCATCTGCATGGATGGCGAGAGGCTTCTCGGTATGCTAGCGGCTCGTGACAAACGCCCGTTCTCGCTGGATCTGAAACTGAGCAATCTCGATTCATTTCTTCCTCCACATGAATCGATCTGTGAGATCAGATTGCTGGCAGTGGAACCAGACCGTCGCCGAACGCGGGTCCTTGCAGGACTCATGATCCTGCTTGCCAAATACTGCGATGAGCACAACTACGACCTGGGGATTATGTCTGGCACAACACGTCAATTGAAAATGTATCGAAACCTGGGTTTCGTTCCCTTTGGTCCGTTGGTTGGGAAGGAGGGCGCTTATTATCAGCCCATGTACCTGACTTTGGAGGCTTCAAGAAGATTTAGAGCAACAGCGCAGATTTTTGCCAAGCCTTTTATGTAAGCGCGCGTACCGCACCCTCCAAGCATTGTTTGGGTTTTTATTCTATGGTAAAGTAAACCAGCAAGCCGAGACTGTCCAAGTTCAACGTTGGAGACTATATGCGAATAGCACTTGTCATCGGTTCAACCATATCCACCATCAAGGATGAAGTAATACGCGGGCGGAAGTTGCTCATCGTGCAGAATGCGGATACCTCAGGGAAACCTTCGGGCGACCCCTACATTGCAGTGGATACGGTCAGTGCAGGGACGGGGGATTTGGTCATGGTTACAGATGGTTCATCTGCTCGTTTTACGGATCAGACCACAGACATGCCTGTCGATTCAGTGATCGTGGGCGTCATCGACTCGCTCGAGATGAGCGGCAAGGTTTCATATAGGAAAGAATAGATAGGATATGTCATTGCGAGCCGATAGGCGCAGCAATCTTCTCATAATTATGAGATTGCTGTGTCACAACAAACGCTCCTCGCAATGACATTTTTGCTATATGGCAGACTCACGAGATTTGCTTTCCGTCGGTGTGGATGTTGGTACGACCACAACTCAAGTCATCTTTTCACGCCTCAATTTACAGGATGTGTCACGACCCGGGCAAATACCGCGCATCAATATCACGGATCGAAAAGTTATTTATCAAAGCCCGATCGTTTTTACACCGTTGAAGGACTTCGACACGATTGACGCCGACAAACTGAATGAGATCGTGCGCCGTGAGTATTCGTCCGCTGGTGTGGGCCCGAGTCAGGTGGAAACGGGTGCGGTCATCATCACGGGTGAGACTGCCAAGAAAAAGAATGCCGATGAAATTCTGCGGGCGTTATCGGGATTGGCTGGCGAGTTCGTTGTCAGTGTGGCTGGACCGAACGTTGAAAGCTTAATCGCTGGCAAAGGTGCGGGCGCAGCAGATTATTCGCAGAAGAATTATGCAACCGTGACGAATATTGATATCGGCGGCGGGAGCGCGAACAGCGCAACCTTTCGCAGCGGAAACCTGATCGG
>Ga0315912_10003894_pt1 | contig 14481 bp, 15 predicted proteins | sample VfabasoilMG_FD_204469 | JGI IMG/M metagenome (GOLD analysis project Ga0315912, IMG submission 204469) | Garden soil microbial communities collected in Santa Monica, California, United States - V. faba soil | ecosystem: Environmental > Terrestrial > Soil > Garden | place: USA: California... | reverse complement strand
ACAAGCGCCTTGCCACCGACGATTTTGGCCACAACGCAGCACACGCGCTAATTGTTAACAGGCCCTAGGGTCCAGGCTTCGTGTGTTGACCAGCCGGGCCGCGAATTTCCGGAACGCTGTAATGATCTGGTTCAACTATTAAATCAGGCATGGCTCGCCACAGGTAAAAAAATTCTACACTTTTTCCTGAGCCCCGAACAACTGACCCACCTGACTGCATTAATGCGAGCGAACGCCTACAAACCATGTCCTCGCAGCGCAATAACGTCGTAGCAACTACTTCTTGGCGGTGGGCTTGGTATCGTCCGGAATGACATCCCATTTGCCGCGAACATCCATGGAAAGTATGCAGTCGGCGCCGGCTTCGCACTTGGTCATATGTTTTCCCTTGCCCTTGAAGGAGAAGTACGAACCTGGCGGAAGTTTATTTTCTTTGCCGTCAACCGTAAGCACGAGCGTGCCGGCGACAACTGTCCCGGAATGGTCGGACGAATGATGGTGCAGGGGGGCTGCGAAACCGCCTGCGAACTTGAGCATGGAATGATGCGCGCCCTTGGCGGGATCCCCGTCGAGCACCGCCATTTTTACGCCCGGGGAATTGGGTACGTCGCTCCATTTAACATCGCTGGTGGGAACCAGCATGGTGTTGCCGCTCTTTTTCATGTCTGCGGCGTGCGGTGTAAACGAGGTAAAAACCAGTGTAATTGCGAATGCTCCTGCGATGATTTTTTTCATCTGAAACTCCTGTTCACGGTTGGATTGAGTTGGGGTCTTTGATGCCAATGGCGAACTGCTGCTTCTACACACTTCGACAATTTAGTCTATGCGAGCCGACGTGTCCTTACGCATATTGGCGTAGCAACATAAATTGGGCGTGGCGTTGCGACTCACTTAAAATTGCCGTTACCAAGTTGTGCCGTGTTGTGGATGCAATGGCACATTACGAACGTGTGGAAAGTAATGCTGCAAAACCGAACTCCGATAAATATGCATAAGTATTTGTTTTTATTAATTATTTCTGGGTGCTCTATTATTGGGGTCGAGGCGCAGCCGTATCCCGTGCGACCGATACGCCTGGTGGTGCCGGTGCCGCCAGGCGGCAGCAACGATGTTTTGTCGCGTATCACTGCGCAAGTCATGAGTCCCGGTCTCGGTCAGTCTGTGGTGATCGACAACCGGCCGGGCGCCGCAGGCATGATCGGCGCCGAGAACGTCGCGAAATCGGTGCCCGACGGTTACAGCATCCTCAACATACAGGCATCGTTTGTCGCCAACGCGGCGATGCGCACCAAAATGCCGTACGACACGCTCAACGATTTCGCTTTTATCGGCATGATGGCGCGCGCACCGCTGCTGGCTGTAGTGCATCCTTCGCTGCCGGTGAAAAACATCAAGGAGTTGGTGGTGCTCGCCAAAGCGCATCCCGGCCAAATTAACTACGGCACACCGGGCGTCGGCAGCCATACGCACTTGTCTACACAGTTGTTTCGCCGCATGGCCGGCATCGATATTGTGCATGTGCCGTACAAAGGCATCGCACCCGCACTGACCGATTTGATGGGCGGGCAGCTGCAACTGGCGATGACCAGCCCGCCTTCTGTGATGTCGCAAGTGCAAAACGGGCGTTTGAAAGCGCTCGCCGTAGGCAGCGAAAAACGCAGCGTATTCTTGCCCAACGTGCCGACCATCGCGGAATCCGGCTATCCCGACTATCGGGCCGACTACTGGTGGGGCATCGCCGCGCCGGCAAAAACACCGGTTGATATCGTCAATCGCCTTGCGGCCGAACTCAACAAGGTGCTGCAATCGGCGGATCTCAAACAACGATTTGCGGCGGAGGGCGCCGAACCCGCACCAATGACACGAGAGCAGTTGCGGCAATTCATCGCCACCGACATTCCGCGCTGGCGGCAGGTGGCGCAGGAAGCTGGTATCAAACCTGAGTAGGCTGCGCAGCTACATGCCCGCGACTGCCTCGTGGTAAACGCTGTAATCGAGCAGCTTGGATAATTCCTCGCGCGTGCGCGGCGCGCGGCCTTGTTCCCTGGCTATCCATTTGTCCTGATCGACCAGCACGTCGAGGTGGTTCGGCAGGACGGCGGGCGTGTAGTCATGATAGGAGAACGCCCGCGCGATCAACCCCGCTTCAAACCCTGAGGCCTTCGCCAGCCAGTCGCAGCCGATCTGCGGTTTTTCCTTCACCAGTTTTGATGCGCGAATGATGCGACGCGTAAGCTCCACCATTTGCGTGCGTTTGCCGGGATCGGCGAGCTTTGCGGCTGTGGTATTCAAATTGAAGTAAGAGGTAAAAACACCAGGCGTTTTCAGTTCGATGGCGTCTGCGCCGAGGCCATCTTTTGCTGCCTGCGAACCCGGTTCCCAGATGCAGATTGCATCGACGCGCTTTTCGATGATCGCTTTGGAGAGCTCGAAAATCGGCGCCAGCCCGACGATCTCGACATCGCTCTCGCTCAGGCCGTGGGACTCGAGTTCCTTGCTGAGGTAGTAGGCTGCAGATGTGCGCGGAAACGTGCCTACGCGCTTGCCGCGCAGATCCTTGACCGAAGCAATGCCGGCCGCGCGGCGCGCGACTATGTGATAGAGCCCGCGCGTCACGGTAAAGAGGATGCGCATGTCAGGCCGCTTTGCCGAAAAACGCAGGAACTGCGTATCATAATTCGTCGCGACATCGGCCAGCGGCAGCGCTGCTTCCGCCGAAATGGCCTTCGCCTCCAGCGTATTGATCGAGGCTGCCGAATTCATGGAGGCGTCAGCGCCGACCAGATGGGCGACGTTGCCGTGGTTCACCGTCGCATTGCCTCCAGACATGGCGCCCACCGCAATCAATGTTGTCGCCTGCTCCATCACATTACGCATGCCGTACACCTGCAAGTCCATTCTGATTTCCCTTGGTTTGTTGGTCTTGCTACTCGATCTGCATCTTTCGTTCTCTAACCAGCCGTGCGTATTTTTTTACCTCGGCGGCGAGCAGGGCGGCCAGTTCGTCGGGAGAACTGGCCATGATTTCAAACTCTTCAACCCGGGTGCGCTGAACAACATCCTGCATTTTCAGCACGTCTTTCAGTTTCGCGTTCAGCGTATTGACCATAGGGCGCGGCGTACCTTTGGGCGCCATGAGCCAGTGCCATGCCGAGAATTCGAAGCCGGGTACGCCGCTCTCGATCACCGTGGGTACATTGGGCATGGAGAAGGCGCGTTTTGTGCCGGTAACGGCGATGGCTTTCATGCGGCCCGAGGCGACATGCTGGGTTGCGCCGGCGATGGCAAGGAAACTCATCGCGACCTCACCGGCCATGATCGCGATGTTCACCGGTCCGCCGCCTTTGAAGTGCACGGGCGTCATGGTGGCACCTGTCTGCATGGTGAAGAGTTCGGCTGCGATATGCGGATTGGAGCCAGCCCCGGCAGTGCCGTAGTTGATCTGGCCGGGTCTAGCCTTGGCGAGCGCAATCAACTCGCGCACATTCTTCGCCGGCACGGACGGGTGCAGGGCGATCATCGAGCCCTGATTGGCCATCAGCATCACCGGCTCGAAATCGCGTATCACGTCATAGGGCGGCTTGCTATGCAGCGCCGGATTGGCGACGAAAGGCAGCGTATTTGAAAGCAGGGTGTAGCCGTCGGGCGCAGAGCGCGCAACCGCCACGGTGCCGATAGTACCGGACGCGCCGCTGCGATTATCAATAATGACTTGCTGGCCTAATCCCTCCGCGAGTTTGGGGCTCACCAGCCGCGCCAGCACGTCGCTGCTGCCGCCGGGCGGGAATGCCACGATCCAACGGATTGGCTTTGCAGGGTAGTTGCCTTGGGCAAACGCGGCCCCCATGTTTGCGACTGTCAGAACAAACGCCGTTCCCCAATACGCTACACAGTTCTTCATGATTGGCCTTTCAGGAAAATTGCCGGAGTGCGCATCTGCACACTGCGGACTAAGCGGACCGAGTGCGCGTGAATGATCGTGCACCTTGCGGAATTTCGCAATGTCGGCCTTGTCGCCAGCCGGATGCCAACGGTATGGAAAACCAGATCAAGATGCCGGATTCACGCTGGATGCAGGCGTTAAATTTCGATCAATTTTTTCTCGTGACACTCGCCGCCTCCTGGAATAAGATGCTGCGTAGCAGCATCTTATCGGAGACACCATGGAAATCGCTGGAAAAGTAGCCGTAATTACGGGCGCAGCAAGTGGTATCGGACGCGCTGTGGCGATGCAATTGGCGCAACGCAATATACGCGCTTTAGGGTTGGTTGACCGGGGCGAAAACATCGACGCCGTAGCCGAAGAGGTTAACAGGCAAACTGGCCGCGCAGTCGCGTATCCCCACAAGGGCGATGTGACCAACAGCGAATTCCGTGCGTCGGTTTTCGATGCGATGAGCAAGTTCGACACGGTGCGGATGTGTGTGCCGGCGGCGGGCATCACGCGCGATGAACTTGCAGTACGCATCGACAAAACCACCGGCAAATCGCGCATCTACGCGGAAGAACTTTTCAAACAGGTCATCGACGTCAATCTTGTGGCGCCCGTTTATTGGGCACTTGAAATGATTGGCCGCATCGCAGAACAGCGCGCGGCACAGGGGCTCAAGAAGTGGCAACCGGCAGAAGGCATGCAAGGCGCGATTGTGTTCATCGGTTCAATATCCTCGCAAGGCAACCGTGGCCAGATCTCGTATGCCAGTACCAAGGCGGGCCTTGAGGGTGCGGCAGCCACGATCATGAAGGAAGCAGTGTTCCACGGCGTGCGTGCCGGCGTGATTCACCCGGGATTTACCGACACGCCCATGGTGCGTGCGCTTGGTGATGACTACATCAACAAGAACATTCTGCCATTTACTCAGTTGGGCCGGCTGATTCGCCCGGAAGAAATAGCCGACGCTATTTGTTTCATGCTCACGAACTCGGCAGTCAGCGGCGAGCTTTGGGCCGATGCGGGTTGGCATGCGCCCGCCTGAGCACCGCGTCCGGGCAAACCTGCGCTGAAGTATCAAAGAGCCAGCGACGGCTATTTTGCCGCACGCAGCCCTGATCCGCGCTACCCTTTGTGCGCCGCCAGCACGGCTTTAACCGCCGGGCGATCGTTCATGCGCTTGAAGTGGTCGTGCACCTTGGGGAATTTCGCGATGTCGACCTTGTCGCTCGCGAGCCAGCTGCTGATGGTGTAGAGATACGGGTCGCAAATGCTATAGGCAGCGCCCATCACCCACGGCCCTTTGAACATGTCGTTCTCGATAAGGGTGAAGCAGTCGGACATGTTCTGCGGCACTTTTGCCTTCATCGTTTCCTGTGCTGCGGGATCGTCCGACCAGCGCGCAGCGCGCGGCCGGTGCGCGTGCGCGGGATGCACGGTGGAGCACAGATAGCTGTTGAAAGCTTGCGCGACCGCGAACTCGAACGGATCGGCCGGCGCGAGCTTCGCCTGCGGATGCGTCTGTGCGATCCACGCGAGGATCGCCGGCGTTTCTGTGATGATGCCGCACTCGGTGATCAGCGCAGGCACGCGGCCTTTCGGATTCACTTTCAGGTATTCGGGCTTGCGCTGATCTCCCTGACTGAACTCGAGTTTTACGGTTTCATATTTTGCGCCAGCTTCTTCGAGCGCGATGTGCGATGCCAGCGCGCAGGTGCCGCTCGCCCAGTACAGTTTTGTCATGTCAGTTCTCCTTGGTCAATTTGAAAACACACTTGATTTACACTTTACGAGCTACCGCCCCTTGAACACCGGCTTGCGCTTTTCCTTGAAGGCCGCCACCGCTTCGGCGTGATCTTCGGTCTGCGAGCAGCGCGCCTGGTTGAAGGCTTCGTGGTCGCAGGTAACCGCAAAGCTCTCCGTCTCTGCGGCGAACAGATTGCGCTTGACGGCCGCTACTGCGACCGGCGGCATGTCGGCGATGCGGCGCGCGATCTCCATCGTCGCAGTGCGCAAGTCGGCGTCTTCCGCGACACGGTTGACGATGCCGAGTTTCAGCGCTTCGTCCGCGCCCACCATGTCGGGCAACAGGAACAGTTCGCGCGCCTTGGCGGTGCCTACGAGACGCGTCAGCGTCCAAGTGCCGCCCCAGTCGCCGGAGAGCCCCATCTTCAGGAATGCGGTGGTGAAGCGCGCCGACTTGCCGGCGATGCGCAGGTCGCACGCTAGCGACAGACTCATGCCCGCGCCGGCGGCCACGCCGTTGATCATGCCGATGATGACCTTGGGGTGCTTGTGCATCGCCATCGGGATGGTGTTGGAGAACTGGATGCCGCGCGCCCGCGCTTCATAGCCGCGTGACGCGCTGTCGCCCATGCCCTTGACGTCGCCGCCCGAGCAGAACGCGCGCCCGGCGCCGGTGATGACGATGCAGCGCACATTGCCGTCATCGGCGTAGCGAGCCATGGCGGCAAGCAAGCCATTACGAATTTCCATCGACAATGCGTTCAGCGCATCGGGACGATTCAGGGTCAGAACGGCCACGCCGTCTTCGATTGATTCCAGCAGGTCGGACATTAGTCACTCCAAAGGTTTGTTTACGAGAATTTCAAACCGTTATATCCAGCCGGCGCAGCCGCTGTCAAACAATACTGTTAATTCGACACTTCGAATTTGACGGTCTTAGCCAACGTCGCCCAGCGCGTGAGTTCCGTCTTGAGATGTGTACTCAATTGCGCGGGGCTGCTGGCGACCGGCTCACCGCCCAGCGCTTTCATGCGCTCGCGCACATCGGGCGCCTGCACCGACTCGCTTAGCGCGGCATGCATGCGGTTGATCGCGCGCGCGGGTGCGCCCGCGGGCATGAACGCACCCAGCCAGGTGTTCACCTCAAATCCCGGCAAACCGGATTCGGCGATTGTCGGCAAATCGGGCAAGGTGCTGCTGCGCTTGAGGCTGCTCACTGCCAGCGCACGCACGCGACCGCCACTGACAAAGGCATGGGCCGCAGGGATGGTGGCAAACACGAAGCTCAGTCGTGCGCTCGCCAGATCGGTCATGAAAGCGCCGGCACTCTTGTACGGCACGTGCTCGAGCTGCACACCTGCCGAGTGGGCGAACATTTCGGTGACCAGATGATTGCCCGAGCCGTTGCCCACCGAACCGTAATTCAGCGCGCCCGGCTTGGCTTTGGCCATCGCGATCAGGTCTTTGACCGACTTCAACGGCGAACCCGGATGAACCACCAGCACTGCCGGCACAATGGCGATGAGGCTTACCGGCGCGAAGTCCTTCTCGGCATCGTAAGGCAGCTTTCTGAACAGGATCGGGTTCGACGCCATGTTGGAGGCGACGATAAGCATGGTGTAGCCGTCTGGCTGTGCCTTCGCGACCATGGTTATCGCGGGAAGTCCCGCGCCGCCGCCACGATTGTCGATGACGATGGACTGGCCGAGTTGGGCTGAAGCGCCGGGTGCGATGACGCGTGTCATCACATCCGCGCTGCCGCCCACACCGTAGGGGATGACCGCGCGGATCGGGCGGGTGGGGTAATCCTGCGCTTGTGCAGCGGCAACGCAAAGCATGCCCACCGTAAGCGTGAAACCCGTGGCAAGGCGCAACATCATCATCGCCACGGCGAATATGCCGCCGGTTTCATCAGGCTCGATTCGATATCCTCCACCAGCGCGCCGTGTTGTCTGAGAAAGCGACGCCACTCACTGCTGCCCATGATGGCTGCGGCCGATGCGGTCTCGGGATACGCCGACAAATGCACGACTTCGTTTATTTCACCGCTGTTGCCTGTCCATACGGCGATGGTGGCCGCCTTGAGCGACGCGGGCAGTTCGTTTTGCACAAGCTCGGCAAAGGCTGCGGTTTTTCCTGCGCGCGTTCGGAAAATGCGCATCTGATACAGATTGCCGGTGGCGGTGGGCGGTTTGGGTGTTTCCAGCGGAGTCAGCAGGCGCGAAAACTGTCGGCGCATCAATGGCTGTGAATGCGGCAGGTAATCATTGCGCCACACGTCCTGCTGCGCCAGTTTCGCGCGCAGCACCTCGCGCGTGGCTACCGATTCATGTTCCCACAGATTGAACACGCAGTTGGAAGCGCCAACCTCGCACGCCCAGAAGCCGAGCAGCTTGCCATAATCATCGCCGCGAAACGGCACGGCGACCTTGCCCGCGTGATCAATGTAATCGTCGAGCTTGCCGGCGGCAATTTCGTAGAAGCGTAGTTCGTGGAGCATAAGGGTAGGGGTGCGTTCGTTGTTATTGGCATGCACGGTGCATCGGCCTGCGCCGTGGCGCTTCGTGAGGATGAAATCGTAGCACGAGTCAGACGACACCCTCCTGCTTCATGCGCTTCACGTCTGCTGGCTGTACCCCACACAACTCGCCCAGCACGCTCTCGGTATGTTCGCCGAGCATGGGTGGACGGGTAATACTGGCGGGAGAATCGGAGAGCTTGAGCGGGCAGCCCACCGTTTTGAAAGCGCCGCGCGACGGATAATCCATTTCGAGTATCATCTCGCGCGCCTTCAGGTGCGGGTCGGCAAGCACCTCGCTGGTGTCCTGGCAGGCGCCGGCCGGCACCCCGGCGTCGCCCATCAGTCTCATCACTTCGTGCTTGGTGCGGGTGGATGTCCATTCGGTGACGATCGCGTCGAGCGCGGCGCGATTGGTCCAGCGGTCGTTCGCCGTCTTGAACAACGCGTTCTGCTCGAGTTCGGGCCGTCCCAGCACTTTGCATACCGCGGGCCACATCTGCGGCGGCGCAAAGATATACGCCCAGTCATTGGCGCCGCCGGGCGCGCACTTGTAAGCCGTGCCAGGCACCGTCTTGCCAAGCTGGTTGCCGGTGCGCACCGGCACGCCGGTGCGCTGGTGCTCGCGCAGACTGATGCGGATCAGGTTCAACACGGATTCCTGCATCGAAACTTCGACATGCTGGCCACGTCCGGTGGCATGGCGCTGGTTGATTGCCGCGAGTATGGCGATGGCCATATGCATGCCGGTGCCGCTGTCGCCGATCGAGGGCCAGTTATAGGTCGGCGGCCCGTCCGCGAAGCCGGTGATGCACATGGCGCCGCCCATCGCCTGCGCGATCGGCTCAAAGCTTTTCATGTGCGCGTGCGGACCATAGGTGCCGAAGCCCTTGATGGTGGCGTAGATCAGGCGCGGGTTGATTTTCTGCAGGTCTTTCCAGCCCAGGCCCATCCGATCCAGCGCACCGGGTCCGAAGTTCTCGATCAGCACGTCGGACTGCGCGATGATTTTCCTGAAATGCGCTTTGGCTTCGTCAGTCTTCAGATTCAGAGTGAGGCTGCGCTTGTTGGAATTGAATGCGAGGAAAAACAGTTCGTCGTTGTTTTGCGCGCGCGCGATGTCGCCGCCTTTCGGCTCTTCGAGCTTGATCACGTCGGCGCCCAGAAATCCAAGCATCTGTGCGCAGGCTGGTCCCGCCTGGTTGTGTGTCATGTCGATGACACGTAAGCCTGCCAGGGCTTGGCTCATTGAAGATTCTCCTTGGGGAAGGTTTGCGACTTCGGGCAGTTTGTGGATGAGCGCCAAAGTCAGGTTTTTCGTTATCGTAAGATATTTTCAGATCGGCCAGCACAAACTGATGAAATGCTTTTCAGATGAAACGCCAGTGCCAATATAGTAGTCTTGATGAATCTAAAAAAGTACAAATAACTCAAATAGATACGATTAATAAGCTTGCCGTGCAAATTTGCGGGCAGTCACTCGCAGCGTAGTACGGCGCACGACGAGCATGTCCGAAAATGGCGAGTGGAGGATTCGTCGCTGTAGCATAATGCGCCCATGGTTCTCGATGACTACAGTTGCTATCATGCCGTTAAAAGCCACGACGCACGCTTTGACGGGCGGTTTTTCACCGGCGTCACATCGACGCGCATTTACTGCCGGCCGGTGTGTACCGCTAAAGTGCCGAAGCGCGAAAACTGCCGGTTTTATGCGAGCGCGGCCGCTGCGGAAAGTGCGGGCTTTCGTCCGTGCCTGCGCTGCCGCCCGGAACTTGCGCCGGGCAACGCCAGTGTGGATGCCACACAGCGTCTGGCACAGGCTGCCGCGAGCCTGATTGAGGACGGCATCGCAAGCGGCAACAGCCTCTCGCATATCGCCGCGCAACTACAGGTGACGGACCGCCACCTGCGCCGTGTATTTGAAGCGCAGTTCGGGGTGGCGCCGATCGCATTCGCGCAAACGCAGCGGCTGTTGCTCGCCAAGCGCTTGCTGACAGACACCAACCTGCCAGCGACCGACATCGCGTTCGCCAGCGGCTTTCAAAGCCTGCGCCGTTTCAACGCACTGTTCAAGGAGCGTTATCGCCTGACGCCATCAGCTTTGCGCAAGGCAGCACCGCGTCAAACACAGGATATGTTTACGTTTGAGCTCGCGTATCGGCCGCCGCTTGATTGGGCGCGTCTGCTTGCTTTTCTTGCAAAGCGCAGCATTGCGACTGTGGAAAGCGTGGAAAACCTTACCTATCGGCGCACGCTGCGTATTGTTGATGGCGCCGCGGCACACACCGGTTGGATCGAGGCGCGACTGCATCCGTCGAAATCCGTGGTCAAGGTTCGTGTGGCCGCCACGCTGGGCAAAGTGTTGCCGCAAGTGCTGGCGCGAGTGAAACGCGTATTCGATCTTTCGTGTCAGCCGCAGGAAATTGTTGCTGCGTTGGGGCCTTGGGCGCGATCTCGCGCTGGACTGCGCCTGCCAGGCACGTTCGACGGATTTGAACTGGCGGTACGCGCGGTGTTGGGACAGCAAATTACCGTCCGTGCGGCGACCACGCTTGCGGGCCGATTCGCGAGCGCTTTTGGCGATGCGGTAACAACACCGTATCCTGCACTGCAACGTGTGTTCCCACCGGCGCAAGCCGTTGCGATGCGCAGTATTGAGGAGATCGCCGAGTTAGGCATTATCGCGGCGCGCGCACGTACCATACGCGCGCTCGCACAAGCCATTGCCGCAAAAAAACTCGCGCTCGAACCCTCCGCCTATGTCGAAAGCACGCTCGCGGCATTGAAGGCCATACCCGGCATCGGCGAATGGACGGCGCAATATATCGCGATGCGTGCGCTGGCCTGGCCCGACGCGTTTCCGCATACGGATTACGGTGTGATGAAAGCGCTGAACGAAACCAGCGCCAATCGTGTTTTGGAGAAAGCGGAAGCGTGGCGGCCCTGGCGCGCCTACGCGGTAATGCATTTATGGAATTCTTTGGAGTGAACACCATGCAATATTTCGATTATTACGACAGCCCGTTGGGGCAAATGCTGTTGGTTGCCAGCGATACAGCGCTGACCGGCTTGCATTTTGTAGATGAAAAATATTATCCTGGCGTTGCCGCCGAATGGCAGCGGGTACCGAACGCAAAAATGATCGCTCAGTCGCGCAAGCAACTGGACGAATATTTTGCTGGCATGCGCACAGAATTCGAATTGCCGGTTGCGCCCGAAGGCACAGCATTCCAGCGCGTTGTGTGGCGCGCGTTACAGGAAATTCCGTATGGAACAACCATCAACTACGGTACGCTGGCGCGGCGCATCGGCAACGCCAACGCTTCGCGCGCAGTGGGCGCCGCCAACGGGCGCAATCCCATATCGATAGTTATTCCCTGTCACCGCGTGATCGGCGCTAACGGCGACCTCACTGGCTACGCCGGCGGCATGGCACGCAAGGAAGCGTTGTTGCGGCTGGAGGCCAAGCGCGTTGAAAATTTTCAGCTGATACCGGATCACGGGGTTGCCGAACAGCTATCATAAACACCCGCATGGATTACCAAGCCATCCTCGACCGTGTTCACGCTGCTGTCAAACCCGTCATCGGCAGCGGCAAAGTCGCGAGCTATATTCCCGAACTGGCCAAGGTTGCACCGAATCAATTCGGCATCGCGATCGTTGATCTTGAAGGCAATGTGTATCAGGCGGGCGATGCCGAAATGTCGTTTTCGATACAATCGATTTCCAAACTGTTCGGGCTGACACTGGCGTTTCATCTGGAAGGCGATTCCGTTTGGTCGCGTGTAGGTCGCGAGCCTTCGGGCACGCCTTTCAATTCGTTGGTGCAACTGGAACAGGAGCGCGGCAAGCCGCGCAATCCTTTCATCAATGCCGGCGCGCTGGTGGTCACCGACATGCTGTTGACGCACTATGCGTCGCGCGGCGGCACGGAGAATGCGCTGATCAAATTCATACGCAAGCTCGCCGACAAGATGGATATCGGCTATGACCGCGCAGTGGCGGAGTCAGAACAGCGCACCTCGCATCGCAATGCGGCGATGGCGAGTTTCATGAAGAGCTTCGGCAATCTCAACAACGACGTCAGTGATGTGATCGAAGCCTATTGTCGCAACTGCGCGATTGCCATGAACTGCGTCGATCTCGCGCGCGCGGTGACATTTCTCGCCAACCACGGTGTGGTGCCGTGGTCGAGCGAAAAAATACTCGATGCCAGCTCCGCCAAGCGCATCAACGCGCTGATGCTGACTTGTGGCACTTACGATGCCGCGGGCGATTTTGCGTTTCGCGTGGGCCTGCCCGCAAAAAGCGGCGTGGGCGGCGGCATCGTCGCACTGATGCCCGGCGAATGCGGCATCTGCGTGTGGAGCCCAGCGCTGGAAGCCAGCGGCAATTCCTACGCGGGTTCCGTCGCGCTGGAGATGCTGACGTCGATGAGTGGGCGCTCGGTGTTTTAGCGGCTGTGGTGGAGCGCAGTCGCGCTGCCTGACGGTCAGGCCAAAGCTTTTTTCAACTCGCCGGTAACGCGCGAACCTTCGGCCAGGATGAATGCGATGTCGCTGTTGGTGGTGAGGAAGCGCGCGCCTTTGCGGATGAAATCCACCTGCCGAGCGACGTTGCGGTCGCCGCCGACGCCGGCGATCTTGCCGTGTTTCTTGGCTGCCGCGAATACTTTATCGAGCGCAGCGAGGTGTTCCGGCGTGCCGTAGGCGCCGGGCGTGCCCATCGCCGTGAGCAGATCGCTGGAGCCGACATGGATGACGTCGACTCCCGGCACCGCGGCAATGGCGTCGACGTTGGCAAGGCCTTCCGGCGTTTCGATCATGCACGCCACCAGTGTGTTGTCGTCGAGTGCACGCACCGAATCCGCGGCGGGTATCGCACGGAAATCGAACACCGAAAATCCGCCTGCAACCGAGCGGCGTCCGACTGGCGGGTATTTTGAACGATCCACCGCGCGCTTCGCTTCAGCCGCCGTGTTGACGTCGGGGAACACGATGCCCATCATGCCGTTGTCGAGCAGCACCGCGGTGTCCTGATCGTCGCAACTGCGCACGCGCGCGATAGGCGCGATGCCGCAGGCCAGCGCTGCCTGTGCGATGTGGCCCACGGTCTCAAGGTTGTACAGCGCGTGCTGCATGTCGACCATCACAAAATCGTGGCCAGTAGTTTTCGCGATGCGGGCGACTTCGCCCGAGCGGCCCAAGCGCGTCAGCATGCCTAGCGCGGGCCGTCCGGCCTTGAAGCACTGCTTGATCGGGTTGGGTAATGTAACGGGGGTGGCCATGGTTATCCTCCAGTGGGCAGTAAACGAGTCGGTATACCGTCGTCACGGGATGGACGATCGGCGGCAATAGCGTATAAGCAGGCCTGAAGCTAACGCATAAAGGGTCACGTGTGCAATGGCGAGCCGTTTTCCACGCTTTCGCAGCATCGCTATGCTCGGTTGTGCCGGCCTATCCTTTGCGGCGTATACTTTACAGGCCTTAACAAGGCTTCGTGTGCTCCTGCATGCGGCCCCTCTGCCGTCTGTGTGTGCCGTACGCGGATTTCGCAATGTGCTCTTGGCCATTCGGAGCTGACATCATGAAACGAATTTACTGTTTTATCGTTGCGTTGCTGCTGATAGGCGCGCTTACGGGTTGCGTTTCGCCTGGCGCTATCGCGCCCAACACCACTTCGGCCGCAGAACTGGTGAAACAACTTGGCAAGCCCACTGACAAGCGTCCCAATCCGCAGGGCGGCGAGATTTGGGATTACGTCTATGGTCCCGAGGGCACTGCGACGTGGCGCTACAACGTCGATAAAGGTGGCGTGGTGCGCAGCGCCGACCAATTGCTGACGCGTGAACGCCTCTACAAAGTGGTGCCCGGCGAAACCACCGAAGCCGGCGTGATTGAATTGCTAGGCAAGCCCGGCAGGATTAACCGGTACAGTCACGAAGTCGCGTGGGAATGGCGCGTCAAACTGAACGCAAACAGAGGCCACTATGTCGTGCGGTTCGGCTATGACGGTCTGGCGCGCGGCGTCATGGTGATGGAGGACATGTTTATCGATGGAGGCGACAAAGGCGGTAAGTAGGCGCGCTAATGCGCACCGCGGTCGCCGCTGAGTTCACGCGGCCGCATCAGCCGGAAAGCAACCAGCGCCAGCAACATCAGTAGCGCTACCAGCCCGAACGAAACACTCCACCCCACGCGCGACATGCCACCGGCGAGATCGAGCGTGTAGCCGATCATCAGCGGGCCGACAAAGCCGCCGCTGTAGCCCAGCATCGAATGTACCG
>Ga0315912_10003893_pt1 | contig 14482 bp, 17 predicted proteins | sample VfabasoilMG_FD_204469 | JGI IMG/M metagenome (GOLD analysis project Ga0315912, IMG submission 204469) | Garden soil microbial communities collected in Santa Monica, California, United States - V. faba soil | ecosystem: Environmental > Terrestrial > Soil > Garden | place: USA: California... | reverse complement strand
ACAGAAGTCAGACATACACCATTCAATTAACATTCCATTGTGGTTCACCATCTAACGATGTACTGACTAAACTTTGGTTGTTGGATGAGTCTACACAGAAAGGCCGCTTCCCCTTATTTATCAAGGACTTGTCAGGTTCTGACTTGTTCTTCTCAACAAGTTCATGGATTGAGGGCATCCCACCAGTAACTAAAAGCGTTACAATGGATACACGAGTTTGGACGTTGAGGGCAACTCAAGCTGTATTGAATGTTGGCAGTAATCAAGATCCTAGTAGTATCCTCCAAGACTTAATCAATATTGCTAATGGTGCAATTCCAGCAATTAATGGAGTTCTATAATGAATAGTTTCACTTATAGTCCTCAAGATGTAAGACTTGTTATTGGTGGGTATATATTCACTGGATGGAATAATATTACTGTTACACGCCCTAAGTCCTTCTTAGTTGTTAAAGGTATTAGGGGTAAACATACTCGTGTACAGAATCCAGATACGTCAGCTACCTTAGTTATCAGTCTGATGCAAACCAGTCCCGGTAATGATGTGTTCTCTGAAACATTGAGACAAGACATTATCAACGGTACAGCACGGATTTCTCTTACTCTAACCGATAAATCTGGTGGTAGTGTACTCACTTCAAATGAAGCATATATTACAGGCTTTCCAAGTGTAGGCTTTAGCGGTCAATTTCAAGACCGACCTTGGGAAATCTTTGCACAGTCTACCACTGATTACACAGTTGGTGGCAATAGTCGTTCTAGCAGCGCTCTGCTTAATGCAGTAAGTCAAGCTGTTGGGAACCTCTTTTAAATTAATTCTGAGATAAAATAAATGGCACTCGAAGTACTGGAACAAACAACTATTGATATTGATGGGGTTGAATATCTCGTTAATGCCCTCACCACTACTCAACTTTTGCAGTTCATGGAAAGTTACCAAGAAGAGCAGGAAAAAGGTAAGGATGACCTTTCTTTGCGTAAGCGGGTTATCTGCCAGTCCGTCAGCAAAGATAATCAAATGATTACAGAGAAACGATTTGATGTGCTGTTCTCTCGCAAATACAAACATATGACCAAACTATATATGGCAGTGGCGGCATGGAACCTTCCTGATTTTTTCGAGGAACCCGGTTCAGAAGAGTAATTAAGACTACTTCACCGGCTAGTGTATCCAGTCTAGAGAAAGAAGTGCAGGATAAGTTTTCTGGAAGTTGGTATATATACAGAATAGCAACACACGAAAAGGGTGGTTTTGACTTGGCTGCGAAGTTTATGACTGACCAACTCAGTGGTAGAACTCTTTTCAATATGATTGAAATGCTTGATGTGTATGATGCCCTGAAAGAACAAGCTGTTCAAAGAAATAAGAATAATAAACCTAGTAGATAACGGAGTAGATAAGTGCAGATAAGTAAGTATTTTGCTTCGTTAGGCATTGAGATTGATAAGGCTTCAGTAAAACAAGTAGATGCAACGTTAAGTGCTTTTGAGAATAGAATTAGGAAGTTTGGTAATAGGACTGGTAAAGGGTTCGGTCTTTCTAAGTTCTCATTAAACCAAACCAAATTAGAAGGTGTTTTACTCAAAGGTCTGGAAGTTGCAAGTGCTAAGCTGACCTTTGATATTAGAAAGTTTGATGTTAATCAAACAGCACTGAACGTAGCTATCGGCACTGCCTTGGATATCGCTAGTGCCCGGAACACCTTCCAGATCGCTAGATTTCATGTTGACCAGCTTTACCTAAACACAGCGATGGCCGCAGCAATGCGGGAAGCAACATTGTTTGCATCTAGAAGTTCAACACTTCGGCCCAGTGTTCATGCAAATCCTGTAAATGGCACGGGTGGAGCTGGTCTGAGGCCTAGACATGCAGCGGTAGCTGGTGGTATTGCCGGAGGGGTCAGCAGAGGAATGCCCGGTCTTTTAGGACCAGCTCTTGCGTTAGGTTTAGGTGGCTATGGACTTGCTAACCTCAATGAGCGTAATCAACAAATAGTATCTGCCCAACTTCAAACTTCTGCTGTTGTTCAACAGGCTGGTGGCACTGCTCAGCAAGGTGCTGATTCCTTTCAGTATCTCAGGTCGGAGGGCGCTCGCGTAGGATTTAACTATCTTGATGCAAGCCAAGATTATAACAAACTAATCTCTGGCCTTACTGGTTCAGGTATTGACCTAAAAGAAAGTCAAAAAGTATTCAGCGGATTTGCTGAACTTGCCCGTGTAAACAAGCTAGATAAAACTACTCAGAACCGTTTGTTCCGTGCTTTGTCTCAAGTGGCAGGTAAAGGCAAGCTGATGTCTGAGGAATTGACAGGCCAAATCGCCGAAGCACTTCCCGGCGGTACTGCATTGTTTGCCCAAGCGTATCAAAAACAGATTGGTGGTAATAAGACTGGATCTGATGCTATTCAACAGCTTTTAGCTGACATGAAGAAGGGTAAAGTTAAAAGTGATATTCTCACTTATGCTGGCGCTGCTGCGTCCGAGAGAGCTAACCAAGGTGGTGCATTAGGCACTGCTTCACAAGCATCTCAAGCCGAACAAGCTCGTTACCAGAATACAGTAAATGACCTTGCTGTTGTGGCTTCAAATTCAGGTGTAGAAGAAGGTTTTGCTCGTATCTTTCGTACCCTGAACGCGGGCCTGAGTGAAAGCAATGGACTTGTAAGGACTCTTTCTGAAGGCTTTAATGAAGCCACTAAATGGGCTGACGATCTACTACTTTGGCCTCAGTCGTTTATTCGTGCATTGGAAGGTAAGGATAGTCTAGTAGCAGATTGGCTTGGTGAAAAAAGTACGAAGGAGCTTATTGCTGACTGGCAACAAATTAAAGCTTTGTGGGTGGATATTAATTCTGTAAAATCCCCTGATTGGCTCCCTGCACTTGAATCAACCACTAAAGAACTTAAGTCTCTTCTGGACGCTATTGCTAGACTAAAAGGAACTAGCGACCAAGCAAGTGGTATTATTCAGGAAGAGTATGATAAAGACCCAACACTTAGCGGCAATCTTAAAGGCCTAGCCAAGGCAAATTGGTTCACATTCAGAAATACCGTGGATGCTCTCAATCCGACGGATATGACTGTTGCCAAGCGGAATTGGGGTGGGTGGCTTGGTATAGATAGTTGGAAAAACTCCCAAGATGAGCTCCCTAAGCAGTTTGACACGCCTCTGGATCAACTAAACTTCTCCAATGATGAAGCAGCAGCTCGGCAAGAAGACTTACTCCGTAACCAACTCATGGTGTCGTTGAATAGGAAGGGCTCGGGTGGTGGTTTAGGTTTTGATATGCCTACAGGTCTGGAGACTACTTTAGGTCTTTACCCAGATAATAGTAAAGGTAATTCTAATAGCTTCTATGGTACTGAAGAAAGTAACAAACAAGCTGCATTAGAAGCTACCTCTCAAACTGTTACTAACACACAGACTAATCAGTTTGATATTACAATTCAAGTAGACTCAGCTACCTTGGCTGGTATGGATATGGAACAACAGGCACAACTGATGGCTGATGCATTCTCAAACCAATTGATGTCAAGTTTCGAACAGGTTGGCGTCAACTTCCCAATGAAAGAGTAAGGAACACATATGTCACTCATGATTAGTTGGGGAGATGGTACAGGAGATATTGACACGTCCGGGAGAATCTTTCTGGACGCTGTTACTGCATATACTCAGAGTCATACAGGTAAGGTCAGTTCACATCCAATTGACGGCGGTTCGAATATATCGGACCATTTCATTCGGGACAACAGTAAGTTCAACATCTCTGCTGTTATCACCGCTATTGATATCTCTACAGACACTTATCTGATTATGGACCCGGAAGGTAATACAGCGATCAATACGCATGTTGCCCCTTCTGCTGTCTCTGTAGAGAGTACAGATAATAGTGTGCTGCGTAGGCTTATTCCTAGTAGTATTGGTCAGTTTTTCTCTGATGTAAAACCTATAGTTATTGTTGATAGTGCAAAAGAAGATCAAATAGAACAGATTAGAGGGCTGTTAAAGAATCTGATGTCTGGTGTGCTCTTTAATGAAAAGACTAGTCAGTTTGATCCTAATATTCAGCTCGTAACTCTCTATGAATTTGATGGTATTATTCTACGCAAACCTGAATACAATCTTGTTATGACTAGCATGATCTTCCGAGAGGATCAGAATACCGGCTACGGACTATATTGTAACTTTACTTTCGAACAAGTTACTTTTGCACCTCTTAAGAAGACAACAATCCCTAAAGATGTTGCTACTCCAATTAAGAAGAAGTCTGAGAGTAAGGCCACTAAAGGTAATCAGGACGGGACACCAGATGTTGGCACTGCACCTAAAGATACTGATCCACTAAGACAGGCTAAGCAAAATGACTGATCATTACGTAGCAATGTCTTTGTTCCCTGACGCTTATTACACCTACTCCATCGCACTCCAAGGAGATTCGTATATCTTTGAGTTCATTTATAATGAACGTTCAAAGCTGTATTTTGTAAATCTGCTTGATGCGGATAATAACCCAATTGTGATGGGTGAGGCGTTAGTTCCAAATTACCCCATGTTTTTGGATTACGCTATTTTCCCACTTACAGGATTCCTTTGGATGGAAGAAAAGGCTGATAATATTTCTGAACCATATAAGACTTATCCAGATACAATTGATCAATATTATAATCTCTTCTTTATCTACACCACTGAGGATTAACCATGGACCCTTTCCAAAGAAACAGGGTGTACTCTCTGATCGTTGGAGATGCGGCATCTGGTAATGCTCTAGAGATTCATGATCTTCAAGTTACATTTGATATCAGCAAGAGTACGAATAATAAGAATCGTACCAACTCAGCAGCAATTGAAATCTATAACCTCAGTGATGAACACATTGCATTGCTAGACGTTGCTTATCCAGCAGCAGTGTTCAGTGCAGGCTATAAAGATACTGGTGGTGTTAAGCGATTGTTTGCTGGTCAAGTGAATAATGTATCAACTCGCAAATCTGGCACGGATCGTGTAACTCAGATTACTTTAGGTACTGGCTACACAGACTTGAATCATCAAGTTCTTTCTGAAGTAGTTCCTCCCGGCAGAGATGTTAGAGCCGCTATTGAATCTCTTCGGAAGTCTATTGGGGCTGATCGTGGTGTATACAATGGAACAAACCTGAATAACCCAATTATCTATGGTTATCCCTTAACTGGTACACCTAAAGATATGTTGGATGAGCTATCTGAAAAGTATAATTTGGACTGGCAGCTAGAAGAAGGTGTTCTGTACGTCCACGATAACGACAGAGGAAACTCTGAGAATTTCAATGAAGCTTATGTCATTTCTAAATACACAGGGATGATTGATCTTCCTTATCGTGTATCTGGAGATAGAAAGCGATCCAAGAAGGATGTTGCTAAAAAGCCGGGTGTTCAGATGAAGATTCTTTTGAACTCAGATATTCGTGCAGGAGATATCATTATGCTTGAAGATACTCTCTTGAATGGCTGGTATAAAGTGACCGACATCAGGCACTCAGGTGGTTGGCGTTCTCCTACTTGGACTACTGAAATTCGTGCTGAAGTAATTAAGAAAGTGAGTGTGACATGACAGCAGATGTGATTCAAGATGTCCTTACATCTGCATTCAACTCTCAGATGCAGAACCTGTATACGGCGATTCCTTGTATTGTTGTTAATGTACGAGATGGACTCAGCGGTCAGATGGTTGATATCCAACCCACCATTAACCAGAAGTTTAAAGACGGGACAGTTAAAGAGCGTCCGGTGATTGCAGGCATTCCAATCAGCTTTCCTGTAAGTTCTACAGCGGGAATGACCTTCCCGATTAAGTCTGGTGATACAGGGTTAGCTATCTTCTCCATGCGTAACATGGATGGTTGGAAGTCCGGTAATGGTCGTCCAGTAAGTCCAACTAACTTTGCTAAAATGGATAAGGGAGATGCAATCTTTCTTCCCGGCATCCAGCCTCCTAGTATGGCTGTGAACAATCCCGGTAAACATGTCCTTACGCATGATACTCGTGACACAGTAATGTTCGCTAATTTGGGCAGTGCTGAGTGTGAAGTTAGGTTGAAGGCTGACGGTAGTATTGAAGTCACAACATCTAATCAGAATGTAACTATCAATTGCTCTAATGCTATTGTGAATGCCAACGAAAGTATTCAGTTGAATGCTCAGACTATGGTAATTGATGTTCCTACGACCACATGGATTGGCTCGATAGTACACCAAGGCGACTACAGTCAGACAGGAAACTATACCCTTGTTGGTGGTCAGGCTACGTTCAACAGCATAATTTTCAATACTCATGTTCATGCACCTTCTGTCGTGCCTCCATCTAACCCATAAGGGGAGTGTATAATGGAAACACTAGATACTTATTTTCCAAAAGTTAAAAACTCTCAGCGTGGATCTAAGTATCTAGTAAAAGATCCAACCAACTTAGATTATAACAATAAGACAGTTATCGTGTGTACTCATTGCGGGGCAGAAACTTTAACTGATCCAAAGGTAATATTCTGGGGTACTGTCCCGTGTAAATGTGGTCACGGATACTACAGAAGCCCCGAGAGGCGGTTGGAGAGGCTGGTTGAGAAGGTGAAAGAGTCACCCTTTAGTGTAGACTTTGCTAATTTACCGCCCCTTAAAACAGCAACGGATAAAGTTCCTCTTAAGTGCAATGACTGCTCTTTCCAGTGGAGTCCCGTACTAAACAGTATTATATGCGATAACACGGGATGTCCTAGATGTGCCAATGTTGAAAGGTACTCAGAAGAATATTACATCGATAAGATCAATTCAATAGAGAATCTGAAATTTATTAGCAAGGTGTCTGATAAAATTGGAAGACAACAGAAAGTAACTGTCCAATGTACCTTGTGTGAGAACCTATTTGACTCGCTAGTTGGAAATATTTTTCAAGGAAAGGGTTGCAGTGGATGTGCTCAGTACGGATTCAATACAGCAGACAAGGGCTACTTGTACATCTTGTCGGTAAGGGAGTTGGGTGCAACCCTTGGCTATAAATTTGGTATAACTAATTACCCAGAAAATAGAATAAAGACATTAAAGAAGGGTTGCTCCTATGATATTGAACCTGTCTTTATCTTTAACTTTGATAATGGGAAAGAAGCTGCCAACATTGAGGCACAAATTAAAAAGGTTTATGGTAAATATTTTTCAAAAGAAGAAATGAAAGATGGATTTACAGAGACTATTGGTGTTGATCAGGGAAAAGAACTGATTAATTTTATTCATAAATTAGTTAGCCAAGAGGATTATTAAATGGACCTCCTTTTAGACCCTGATTCTTGGGATATCGTTTGGAACAACGGGCCATTGACTCCCGAATTTACCACTCAACCGTTAACACAAACTGTTGGGCAGAGTTTAAAAATTAGACTACTTACGTTCCGTAATGAATGGTTTATTAATACAGCCTACGGCGTCCCATATTTTCAATCTATATTAGGCCGCAAGCAAAAAAGTAAAGCTTCCGTTGACCTCATATTTCAAACTGAAATTTTAGCTGAGCCGGGAGTCAGAGAGATTGTGACATTCAACTCAACTCTATCATCTACCCGAAAATATACTTTGGTGTTTAGTATCAAAGTTGTGGATGGAACAGTCTCTGCACCAATAACATTGACTATATGAAAAGGGATCTAACCAATGGCAGGCGTAACTGACCAAGGATTTGTAATAAAAAGGTTGGCTGAGATTTTAGCTGATGACAGAGCCTTGGCGGTTCAGTTGTTTCAAGATCTTGTCCAGCCGGGTGACATAGTTAGTACAGATGACTTCTCAGCACTAGGCCGCCTTATCTCCCTAGCTGCTCCAAGTGAAGCTGACCTTTGGGAAGCTGCCCAAGAAGTATACGCAGCGTTTGATCCAAACGCTGCAACAGGTATTGCTCTTGATAACCTTGTAGCTTATGGTGGCCTCACTCGTAAAGAACAAACCTTTACAACTTCGTCTATTCTTGTTGCTGGTGACACGAACACACTGATCCCTGTAGGACAGACAGTAAGTAGCTCTACAACTGGGGAACAATTCACTACAACTGGCGCTATTTCGCTAGCTGCGAGCAACGCTAGCGGCATCACCGTCTCCGTAGTCACCTTACAAGACAGCACGGCTTACACCATCACTTATGCCGATACAACGACCTCTAACACCATCACTTACACATCGGATGGTAGTGCTACTGTAGCTGAAATTCTTTCTGGATTGCAAAGTGTTATTGCTGGTGGTCATCCGACACTGACTAGCTCTGTTGTTGGAACTACGCTTGTAATTGATAGAAACGATATCTTCAGCACTGTAAACTTCACTACTTCGGTTAATCTTGGTATTAATAAAGTCCGTACTATTGGTGAAGTGATTGCTGTGAATGCAGGTGTTATTGAACAACCTGCAAATACTATTGATACCATCCTCACACCAATGCTTGGTTGGGACAGTGTAATCAACCCAGTTGCAGCATCTCCCGGTGAAGATCGTGAGACGGATGAAGAACTTCGTCTACGCTTCCGTAATGGTAAGTTTGATCGTGCAACCAACACATATGATGCTATTTATTCCGCTCTCATCAACCTTGATAATGTTACTGAGGTAACTATCTACGAGAATGATACAAGTACGGTCGATGGTAACGGTGTTCCAGCTCACAGCTTCCTGCCTATTGTTTCTGGCGGTTTGAGTCAGGATATTGGTAATGCTATTTGGGAAAACAAACCAACTGGTATTCTGAGCTACGGCAACACAAGTGTAAACGTTACCGATATTCAAGGCGGTACGCACGTTGTAAGTTTCTCACGTCCTAATCCTGTTGTTATTTATATCAGCATGGACATTACAACTGACGTGAACTTCCCGGCTAACGGAAATGATGCCATCAGAAGTGCAATTCTCTCGTACTTCTCTGCTAACTTTGGCACCGGGGATGATGTTATCTACAGTCGCTTGTATACTCCAATAAACTCTGTGGCTGGTCATGAAGTCAATAGTTTGTTCATTGGCACATCTCCTAGCCCAACGGGCGTTGTGAACGTTGTAATTCCATTTGATAGTATCGCAAGTATCAGCTCTATCAATATCGTCATCACTTAAGGAGGGAACATGTCTGAAATTAATCCCTTCTTTTTAGATTCGTACTTGGAAGTTGCTAGAAGCCGGGTAACTCAGCAATTCATGTTGGATGCTGATGGCACAGGCCCAATTGTCTTTGACAAATACCTCCAACTCCTCCTCGGCGGAAAGATAGAGCTCCAAGAAGTCTTCCGTCAATTGATGCAGGAGCGTTCTCTTGACACTGCTATTGGTGCTCAGTTAGACCTTATCGGCGAGATTGTTGGGCAACCAAGAGAACTTATCGATACAGCACTTCTCACCTACTTTGCATACCTTGGTTATCCCGATGCAGAATCCTATGGCGATTTGAACGACAGCTCGGCTGGTGGATTCTATCGCGGTATTGATGACCCTCTTGCTGGTAACACACTTTTAAATGATGAGCAATATAGGCTTTTCATTAAAGCTAAGATCATTAAGAATAGCACCAATGCCACACCCAATCAAATCCTGCAATTTGTTAGCTTTGTATTCGACAGCTCTCAAAATCAATTGATTGAGGAAGGGGACGCTGCCTATACACTCATGATTGGTAAGGAACTAAGTTCTTTTGAGACTGTACTGCTCACCTATATCAGTTACTCAAGCGGCTATCCTTCCAGATTTGTTCCAAAACCAATTGGTGTAAGAGTTAACTACGGAACATACATCTCCGGGGAAGCTTTTGCATTCCAAGGCGTTCCTAATGCAAAGGGTTATGGGGATCTATTCTCAGGAACCTTCGGTTGGGATGTTGGATATGATACTGAATGGGGTGACAGTGATTTCGTGATTGGTGAAGGTGGCGTATATGCTTCCCTATTGTAAAGTATCTTATAACAGAATTATGGAGTAATTAAGTGAGCGAAATCTCTAAACCCGACTATCAATACTTGTGGTCATCTGGTGGCAGTGTCGTAGCCCCATCAAATGTAAAAATTCAGACGGGATGGACTGCTGAAGTCCCTCCTTTCCAGTGGGAAAACTGGTCACAGAATCGTCAAGATCAAGCCATCGCCCACGTTCTTCAGCACGGCATTTCTGTGTGGGATGCCGCTACTGAGTACCAAGCTGGTAAGAGTTATGTAACGGGCAGTAATGGTCGGATTTACGTAGCCATCCAAACAAACACTAACCAAAACCCTGTAACGGATACCAGCGAGGTTTATTGGACCACAACCCTCACTCAGAAAGTGGCTGTGTTTGCTACACCCGGTAGCTCTAGCTGGACTATCCCGCTGGTGCTGAAGAACGGCACCACTAACGCCTACGTCACCGTTATTGGTGCTGGTGGTGGGGGCGGTATGTCTATCCTTGGTAACGCAGGGTCTGGTGGTGGGGGTGGGGGTATTGTAGAAGCGCTCGTAAACCTTACAGGAATCACCAGCGTAAACGTAACTATTGGTACGGGCGGGACCACAGGAACAAACGGTGGGGGTTCTTCCTTCGGCGCCACTGCGTCAGCCATTGGTGGCAGTGGCGCAACTGGGGGTGCATCCCCTGTCCCCGGCGTTGGCGGTAGTGGCATTGGTTCCGAGTCCTTCCGAGTTAATACGCTGGGAGGGGGGCATCAACGTATCCTTCAGCTTGGCGGTGCAGTGACTTCTGGCAGGGGAGGCGGTGATGGTGGTGGACAACTCATTGAAGCCGCCAGCGGTGAAGTACTCGCAGGGCAAAATGCTGTAAGTAGCGGTTGTGGTGGTGGTGGGGGCACGAATGGCGGTGCTGGTGGTAGTGGTGCTAACGGCATTGTAATTGTCAGGTGGTAATATGAAAAAGTATGCACTACTAAGTGGTAATAAAGTAATTGAAGTTTTAGAGACGGATCTTAAGATTGAGGACTTATTCCATCCTGATATGAATTGGCACCTTTGCAATGATGCCTCCGTTAAAGAAAACTACACTTATAACGGGACTACATGGCACCCACCAATTGAAGAAGGGTTCTCTCCAGAAGCTGAAAGGCAGTGGCGTAATATTGAATTGATTCGTGCAGACGAAGAGTTGAATAAAGTGCAAGATGCCGACTCTAAGGCGAGAGGTACTGTAGCCCAGTGGCGTGAATACCGTCGTGCGCTTCGAAATTATCCCGAATCTGAAGGGTTTGCTTCTGGTAGTCGTCCAGTTAGCCCATAAAGAGGTTCTGATATGTCTACCAATTCTAATTTGTATAAAAAGCTTCTTGGGGTTGGTATGGCTAGCTCTATCGCGCTAGCCGGATCATTCCTAATCGCCCCATCAGAAGGCTTGGTAACTAAAACGTACCTAGACCCTGTAAACATTATCACAAGTTGCAGAGGTCATGTAGGACCAGAACTTAAACTAGGACAAACCTTCACTGTAGATCAGTGTGACAAAGTGTTTGCTGATGACCTAATCAAGCATGATAAACAACTCATGTCTGTTGTGAAGGTTCCTTTTAGGTCTGATTATCAACATGCTGCGATGTTGTCATTTATTTACAATGTAGGTATTGGTAATTTCTCATCTAGCACAATGCTTAAAAGGTTGAATGCTGGTAATTATAGTGGAGCTTGTTTGGAATTGACCAAATGGGTTTATGCTGGAAAACAAAAATTAAACGGATTGGTTATCAGACGCACTAAAGAGTACGCATGGTGTGTAGGTGAAGTTACATTAGAAGTAGAGGATATTTATGAAAATAGTAAATGACTGGAAGCGGCACCTTAAGAGTTATTCTTTTATTTCTCTTGTAGGAATTCTGCTGAGTGCAATCTCTATCACAGGATTGTCTGCACTTGGAGTTCTAGGTGCAGCTTTGTCCATGCCTGCTTTGGCTACATTAGTAATTATTTTTGCTACATTAGGTGGGGTCGGTCGTTTCATTGACCAGACAGACGACAATATTGAAGAGAATTCAGGGGGCTAAATGACAGTTACTACAAGTCCGTTTTTCGGCATTAATTATGGTTGGGCTACAGGGCAAGCCGGTTGGGGAGACCCTGTAAACTCTAACTTTAAAGTATTGTCTTTCCTTGGTAAAGGTGCTGTAGATTCCTTTGTTGGGACACTTCCAGTAAGCCCAAGTGAAGGTGCTTCTGTTGTATTAACAACAGATAATCAATTCTATGTAAGACTTGAAGGTGTTTGGTTGTTTATCGAGCCACAAGAAGGTCAAGAAGTTAATGAGATTGCTACAGGGAAACGGTGGCAGTTTAACGGCAGTTGGGTTGAGATTGCTTCTACTGAAGCCTTGAAGGCGAGAGTTGAAGATTTAGAGCAGTTTGATACAGATCTGACAGATGCTACAACAACACCCAACGGTGCTGGAAAAGTGGGGTACTCATATAGACAACTTGTTACTCACCTCGATGAAGTTCCGCACCTAACTGACTACTGGCGCACGGGTGATGGGAGCGATTGGCAACCAGCATTTGCACGGATCGTCACCGCAGGGCACCTCTCTTGCCTTGCCCCAAAAGGAAATTATGGGCTTGGGTCCACTGTCTTTCTTCCTGCCGGTTTTTGGGTTTATGGGGAGTCTAGAAATGTTACATTTTTCCCGCTAGCTACAGCTACATCACTTACCTCTGGCTTCTTGTTCATGATTAATACCAATGACGGTATTAATTGGATTACCCCTTTTCCAAATATGAATACAGGTGGATTCAGCACTTGTCAGTTTGATAACAGGAACTCAGTCCCTGCCCTGAGGGGGATTAAGTGCTTCGGCAGCGGCAAGTTTGAACAGTTAAGTTTTAGCGGCTACAGGCAGTCAATTTCAAGACCTACCGGGTTTTATTGTGATAGCTTCCAATTAAGAGACATCATCTGTCAGAATCCTCAGGACAATACGGAATATCAGATTGATATCCAAGGACTTGGAGATGGCTTTACAGCGCATGATATACACTGTCCGTACACCGTTGCAACTACTTCATCGGTACTAGCCATGCGGGTGAGGGGGGTGAATGGTGGCACTGTTAGTGAGGGTATTGGTGGCGATTATCTTATTGAGCTGTCAAATGATGTGAACATAGTAGGTGGGCACTTTGAACGGGCTCAGCACATTTACGACTCTAGTAATGTCAAAGTAACATCTCAGTTTAACCCAGATACCAGGTTGCCAATACTAACCAAGGGTACATTTGCCTCTGCCTCTAACGAATCTAGATTTTTGGTTGATCTGGACAATACAACGTTCAGGAATATAGAAGGTTTAATGGAGTGGACCGGATTCCATGTTTCGCAGGGTGATTCGGTAGAATTGTCTGTAAATAATTGTGCTCAGGTCTGGTCCGCTCAGGGCGATTTCCAACGAGTACAAAGAGCCGGAATCAGGATTTGTAGAGAAGATCAGGCGACTGCGATCCCTAGCTTCAATAACTACTCATACCTAACCTCAAAACAATCTGTTGTTGAGATTCCTAATATCGTTAATCTGGATCACGGTACAAGGTGTGCAGATACTAGTTTTGTTGGGATATCTAGCATTCGCGTAGAGCCCGTGGGCACAAGAAACGTGGGGACAGATCAGTGGAAGATAGCAACTGGAACCTATTACTACCAAGCTCAGATATTGTTTGATGCTGGTAGGGCTATAGGGAGAAATCCTACCAACGCAGAAACTTCTGCAACAGCTGTTCTTGGTAGTATGATAATTAACAATGTCGGATTTGGGACAAACCCAAGAAGTGCAATTATCAGATTGTATCGGGGCACATCAAGCGGTAGCTATGATAGCTTCGTGGATATACATACGCTCGGAACCACTTGGCTGCACGATAATGGATTGAGTGTTAACGGTGTTGCTTGGCAAAGCAGAACACCCGCCGCAATTAATACAATCAATAGTGCTGGATCTTACTTGAAGCTGTTGGGGAGTCTCATAGAGGTAACTGCAACAGCTTCTTTCGGTAATGCCGGATCTTTCACTCAGGGCGATTTGGTGAAGCGTACTGATGCGACAATTGACGCAAACTCGATGCTCCTGATAGGCCACTATCGATTAACCACAGGATCTGGTGGTGTAGAAGGCACTGATTGGAGTAATATGAGAGTAAGTCGGGTCAGCCCGGCAGTATAAAGTATGAAAGTAGTCCATAAACCAACCCAAATTAGATAAGGAAAGGATGATGTTCAACCTATTTAATTCAATAACGTTCTACATCACCCTTGGCTTATCTATAAGCACTTTAGGACTTGGCTACCTTTCTCTATCCCTCCACGACGATAAAGCCATAGCTGCATACGCGCTCAAAGAATCCAAGGAAACGATTGCAGAGTATGAAAAGTCCCTCAACTTGAAGCATTTGTCTTGTGAAATAGACAGTGCTTCAGTGGTTGAAGTGGAAGCTGAGAAGAAACAGATTGATGACAGAAAATCCCCTATCAATAGTCAGCTTAAA
>Ga0315912_10003891_pt1 | contig 14486 bp, 12 predicted proteins | sample VfabasoilMG_FD_204469 | JGI IMG/M metagenome (GOLD analysis project Ga0315912, IMG submission 204469) | Garden soil microbial communities collected in Santa Monica, California, United States - V. faba soil | ecosystem: Environmental > Terrestrial > Soil > Garden | place: USA: California... | reverse complement strand
TTCGATGCCGGCGATGCGTGGCTGGGCAGCGACTTTTTCTTGCACGTCGGAGCCGGCGCCGGCATCCGCTGGAAGTCGCCGGTGGGCGTCTTGCGGCTCGACTTCGCCTATCCAGTCGAATCCATCGACGCTTCGGGATGGCAGATCCATTTCAGCCTGGGGCCGGATTTTTGAAACCTCTGCGCATCGTCGGCTTCACGCTCGGCGGCCTGCTGCTGCTGGCGGGCGCGTTCGTTACCTGGGCGCTGTGCACGCAGGCCGGAACCCGCGCGCTGTATTCGATGGCGCAGCGCTGGTTGCCGGCCGGCCTCCACATCGATGAGGTCAGTGGCACCGTCGCGGGCACGCTGCACGTCCGCAACTTCAGTTACCACGATCCGGCCATCGGCATCGATCTGCGCATGACTTCCGCCGATCTCGACGTCGCGCCGTTCGCCTTGCTGGTGCGCACGCTGCACATCGAGCGCGTGCAGGCGAACGGCGTCGTGGTCGAGTTCTTCGAGGCCGTGCCGCCCGCGACGGAGCCGCCACCTGCCCCGCCGCGCGATCCCTGGCTGGCGCCCATCGACATGCGCATCGACGATCTGCGCCTCGCGCAGGGGCGGTGGCAACGCGTGGACGCGCCGCTGGTCATCGAACGCGCGTATTTCTCCGGTAGCTGGATCGGCACCCGTGTCGAAGCGCGGACGCTGGAGCTCGCGGGTCCCGACGGCGAAATCTCGCTGAACGTGCAACTCGGCGCGCGTGCCCCGATGCTCGAACTGCTGCGCGCGAAATTCCGCTGGCGCGCGGGAGAACACGAGTGGGCCGGCGCGCTCGATGCCACCGGCCAGAAGGGAACGCTGGACCTGAACGCCTCACTCACCTCGCCGATGAGCGTGAAGCTCACCAGCCGGCTGGCGCCCGGCCACGAGCGCGACACCTGGCTCACGCACCTGAGCCTGAGCCCCTTCGATCCGCATCCATTGATCAGCAGCGAGTCCGTGAACTCGATCGCCGCGGAACTGGAAGCCGAGGGTAATGCGCAGGATCTCGCCCTGCGCGGCGTGCTGACTCTCGACCAGGAGCGCATCCATATCGAGCGCCTGGAGCTGTCGCGCCGCGAGGACCTGCTGAAAATCACCTCGCTCATCGCGCGGCTCAACGATCAGCCCGCACGACTCACCGGCAACGCCGCGCTGTCACTGGACGGCAGCAAGCCTCTTTCCGCGCGGCTCGCCTGGGACGAATTCGCGCTGCCCGAAGCCTGGGCCGGCGCGAAGTTCCGCTGTGCCGGCGAAGTGGCGCTGACTGCGACCGCCGAACGCTACGCGATCAACAGCAAGGCGCGCCTGAGCCGCGGCGAACGCCAGTCGACGCTGAGCCTGCGCGTCGACGGCACCCCCGAGGCCGTGCACATCGAGGAATTCGAACTCACGCAGATTCCCGGTGCGCTGTCCGTGAAAGGCACGTTGGATCTCGGCACGCCGGCGCGCTGGCAGCTCACGGCCAACGCGCGCCAATTCGATCCTTCGCTGCTGCTGGATCAGTGGCCAGGCGCACTGGACTTCGACCTGCGTTCGACGGGTGAATGGCTCGAGGCGGGTCCGCGGGCGCGCTTCGAGCTGACGCGCCTGGCGGGTCGACTGCGCAATCGCCCGATCACCGGCAGCGGCGATATCCAGATCGGGCCGGACCGCAAGCCCAGCGGCACGCTGCAGCTGCAGTCCGGCGGCGCCTCGCTGCACGCCGTCGCCAGGCGCGGCGCGCAATCGCGCGTCGACGCGACGCTGCGCATCGCGGCGCTGGACGAGTGGCACAAGGACTTCGCCGGCGCCTTGGACCTCGACGCGACCGCCATCGGGCGTTGGCCTGACATCGAGCTGGACGCGAAGGTTTCCGCCCAGCGCCTGCGCGCTGGCGGTGCCAGCGTCGAGTCCGCGAACCTGAGCGTGGCCGCGCGCGATGCGCGCGTGCCGCGCGGCCGTGTCGAACTTCAATCCAGTGGCGTCGAACTCGGAGGAATGCGCTTCGACGACCTGGCCATCGATCTCGACGGTGACGAACGCGCGCATACGCTGAAAGTCGCCGCGAACGGCAAGCCGGTGTCGCTCGAACTCCAGGCCAGCGGCGCGTACTCGCGCCAGTCCTGGGCCGGCACACTGGCCAGGCTCGGTATCACGGTGGAACAGATCCCGCCGCTGGCGCTGGCCGCGCCTGCGCGTCTCGCGGTGACGCGCGACAGCTTCGAACTGGGCAAGACCTGCCTCACCGGCGGAGACATCGCGGTGTGCGCAGCCGCGCGACACGCCAACCGCGAGCTCACGGCGAACTACTCGGTGCGCGCGCTGCCGCTCGGCCTGCTGGTCGCGCTGGGAGCGCCCCGAAGCCCGATGACGGTCGAGGGCCTGCTCGAAGGCAACGGAGACCTGCGTCGATCCGGCCACGGACCACTCACCGGCCGCGCCACGCTGGGCTCGCCCAGCGGCGCCTTCATCCAGGGTGACAGCAAGGATGCGGTGCGCCTTGCGTACCGCGACCTCGGCCTCGATCTCGACCTCACGCCGGAGGTGGCCCGCGCCCAGTTGCGCGGCGTGCTGGAGAAGCAAGGCAACCTCGGCGGCGCGCTCACCGTGGCGATGGCCGAAGCCGACCCGACACTGGCGGGCAAGGCGAACCTCGCTCTGCGCGACCTGTCCCCACTCGGTTGGTGGATGCCACAGCTCGCGAACCTGCGCGGCAGCGGCGAGCTCACGGCCGAGGTCGCGGGCACACTCAAGGCACCGCAGCTCGCATTCACCGTCCGCGGCACCGGTCTGGAGGCCGAGGTCCCGCTGCTTGGCGTGCACCTGCGCCAGGGCAATGTCGACGCCGGCCTGCAAGCCGGCGGCGCATTCACGGCGCAGGGGTCGATTGCCTCGGGCGAAGGCGCGCTGAAACTCGGCGGTACACGCGATGCGCAGCGCGGGGTCGAGCTGCAGTTCACCGGCACGCAATTCCTGGCCGCCAACGTGCCCGGCGCGCGCATCACCATCGCGCCGGATCTCGCGCTCACCGGCAAGGTCGGCGACCTGGCGCTCAAGGGCACGGTGAAGATCGAAAGCGCCGAGGTGAACCTCGAGAAGCTCTCGATCGGCCGCAGCTACAAACCCTCGGGTGACGTGGTGATCGTCGACCGCCCGGTGGAGATCGAGGACCACTCGCTCGGCCTCACTACCGACGTGAAGGTCGTCTTCGGCGACCAGGTGAAGCTGGCGGGTTATGGCCTCGACGCCACCGTCGGCGGCGAACTGCGCGTGCTCGAGGAACGCGACCAGCCCGGGCGGGCCACCGGCGAGATCCGCCTCGCGGGCACCTATGAGGCCTTCGGCCGCAAGCTCACCATCGAACGCGGCCGGCTGCAGTTCGCGGGTACCGCACTCGACGATCCACAGCTCGACATCCTGGCCTTCCGCAAGATCGACGAGGTCACCGCCAAGCTGCGCGTCACCGGGACCGCGCAGAATCCCAAGCTCGACGTATTCACCGAGCCCGCAATGTCGCAGACCGATGCGATGTCCTATCTGTTGACCGGCAAGTCGGCCAGCGACCTGCACGGCAACGAGGGCAACGACGTGCAGTCGGCGGCGCAATCGCTTGGTGGGGTGCTGGGCAATCGGCTGGCCAAGAGACTCGGCGGCAAGGTGGGCTTCGTCGACCAGGTGGGCGTCGAGCAGAACAACGACCTGGGCGGCAGCGCATTCACCGTCGGCAAATACCTGTCGCCCAAGTTGTTCGTGAGTTATGGGGTCGGCCTCTTCGAGCCCGGCAGCGCGGTCACGGTGCGGTACGAGTTCTCCGAACGCTGGTCGCTGGAGGCCAACGACTCACCCGAGGACTCGCATGCCGGCGTGCGCTACCGCATCGAGAAGTGACCGCGCGGGATCGGTTACTGCTTGGGCGCCGCTGCCGGCTTGACCTGGACCGCGACTGCCTCCGCGTACACCACGTCGACCTTGTCACCGGCCTTGATCTTGGCCAGGAAGGCCTTGCCCTCGTCGCTCTGCACCGGCAGCGTGCGCGACACGCCGTCCGGGCGCTTGAAGGTCACGGTGTTCGCCTTGGTGTCCACCTTCTCGATGACCACCGTGGCATTCAGCGCGGTGCCAATGCCCGCACCTGGCTTGGTGCCCGGCTGCGCGGCGGTGGCGACGTCCATCTGCTTCACCGACTTCGACAGGGCCGTGCCCGGCGGCAGCACCTGCGCGGCCAGGCCCTGGTAGTAACTAACCACCACCTTGTCGCCGACGTGGATCTTGTCGAAGTTCTTGACCTCGGGACCCGCCTCGTAGGCGCCGGTGGAACCATCGTCGGCCTTGAGTGAAATCATCCGCGTCGCGGGGTCGATGGCCGTGACCGTGGCGGACACCTCGCTGAGCTTTTCGCGCTGCATCGAGGGCAACGTGGAGGTCGCAGGAGTCGAGGCCGCCGGCTTGGGATCGGTACCACCCGCCTGCGCAGCGGAAGATAGGGCCAACAGGGCGGTGGACAGACAGATTGCAGCGGTTTTCACAAGTATCTCCTCGGGCCATGGGCCTTCCGTGGACATCGGGAACGCAGGCGCACCGCCCCGGGGCGCCGACTGGCGCGCCGCAGCACCTAGGAAATTGCCTAGCAATGAAGCGATCCGCGGCGGGAAGTATCAAATCCGCGCACTTTTAGTCGAATCGGACCTAGGTCCCACCGGTTACGGATTTTTTCAAGAGTGGCGCCGGCCCCTGAAAAAGCGCCTAATCGCCGGGCTGCGCAAAAATCCTGTAAGGGTGCAAGGGAAGAATGGCACTTGAAGGGACGGACTTGAGGGAGTCTTGCAGTCGGCGTGTCCTGACACGGCGTGCAAAACAGGGAGACCTAACATCAATGAGTGCTAACAGAGTCGTCCGCGGCGAAAAGCAGCGGAGCGACTGGACAGCCATCGCAGTGCCGCAGGGGCACTGGCACAAGGGATCTGCGCTTGCTGGCCTCGGCTAAAGCCTGGACGGTTCCGCTGGCCGTCGGCTCGGCGTATTACATCGCCGCCGAAGTGGGCCAGGCGCTGGCGTTCCCGTCCGCGCCCGTTTCGGTGCTCTGGGCCCCCAACGCCATCCTGATGGCGGCTCTGATCCTCGCGCCCCGTGAGCACTGGTGGATGTTCCTCGCGGCCATCGTGCCCTTTCACCTGTTCGCCCAACTCATCGACGTTCCGCTGCTGCGGGTGCTCATCCAGTACTTCGCAAATGCCGGCCTCGCGGTGCTCGGCGCGATGGCCATCGTCGGCGTGTCACCCGCGCCGCAACGCTTCGACCGCGTGCGCGGCGCGTTCACCCTGGTCTTGTTTGGCGGGCTGCTCGCGCCCGCCTTCACCAGCATCCTCATGGCGGGCGCATTCCGCATCGCCGGCATCTCGAACGAAATGTGGCTGACGGTCATCGCACGTACCGTCACCAACACCTTCGCGGTGGTCACGCTGGTGCCCCTGGTCGTGCATTGCGCGCAACGCCTGCGCAGCGGGCAAAGCCCGATCTCGGTCAAGCGAGCCGCCGAGGGCATGACGCTGGCGCTCGCCACCCTCGCCGTCTGCCTGCTGCTGTTCTTCATCCCGCTCGACAAGCCCGAGCGCACGCCGCTGCTGTTGTACGCACCGCTGCCGCTGGTGGCCTGGGCGACCATCCGCTTCGGCGTGGCCGGCGCCTGCTCCGCCTGCCTCACGGCCGGCACCGTATCGATGCTGGCGCTGGTCAACGGCTACGGACCGATCTCCGGTGAAGACCCGGTCGAAAACGCGCTGTCGCTCGTGGCCTTCCACGTGGTCATGAGCATCATCTTCCTGACCGCGGCCGCGCTCATCGACGAATGGCGTCACGCCGGGCGCGCGCTCAACCTGAGCCGCGCGCGTTTCCGCAGCATCTTCGAGAACAACATCATCCCCACCGCGATCTGGCGCGACGACCTGCGCATCAGCGAGGCCAACGAGGCCTTCCTGCGGCTCACGGGGTTCAGCGGCGCCGACATCCGCGACGGCAAGCTGCGTTTCGATGACCTGGCGACGCTCAACAACAAGGTTCAGGCGCGCGAACCCGAGCCGGATCCCGAGTCCGGCGACCTGCTGGAACGCTTCGACAACGCCGAGCTCGAGCTCGCGCTGCGCGACGGCCGCCGCGTGCCGGTGATCCTCGGCCATTGCCGTTTCCCGGCCGACGAAGGCGGCTTGATCTACGCGCTGGATCTTTCGTCGTTCCGGCGCGCGGAGGCGCGCCGCCAGCGCGTCGAGAGCCTGCATGCCGCGGTACTCGCCTCCTTGCAGGACCAGATCGCGGTGGTCGACAGCCGCGGCATGGTGCTGGAGATCAACGACTCGTGGCGCCACGCCGTGGACGCCGCACCCGCCTCGCGTTTCGATCGCGTGCTCGCCGGCGAGAACTACCTGCAAGGTTGCGCCCGCGCCGCCGAGCAGGGAGATCGCACCGCGAGCGAGCACCTGATCGCGCTGCGCTCGGTATTGTACGGCTCGGAGGACCGCCGCCAGCTCGAATGCCGTGAAGCCAGCGAGGATGATTCCGCATGGTTCGAAGTTTCGTTCGAACGCCTGCGTCGCAATGAAGGCGGCGCGGTGATCACGCGCACCGACGTCACGGCGCGCAAGCGCGCCGAGGCGGACGCGCGCAACCAGCGCCAGCAGCTCACGCACCTGTCGCGCGCCGCGGTGCTCGGCCAGCTCTCCGGCGCGTTCGCGCACGAGCTCAAACAACCCTTGACCTCGATCCTCGGCAATGCCGAGGCGGCGCTCAGCATCCTGCACAAGGGCAATGCGAATCCGGCGGAGCTCAGCGAAATCCTGCAGGACATCGTGCAGGACGATGAACGCGCGGCGCAGGTGATCCAGCGATTGCGCGCGCTGCTCGGCAAGGGCGACACGCTGCAGTCGCCGGTCGAGCTCAACGACGTGGTGCGCGAGTCCCTCGAGCTCACGCACAGCGAATTCGTCACGCGCAACGTGGTCGCCATCTTGCAGCTCGACCCGACGCTGCCGCCGGTGCTGGCCGACCGGGTCCAGATGCAGCAGGTGGTGCTGAACCTGCTGATGAATGCCTGCGAGGCCATGGTGGCGACGCCACTGCCACGGCGCCAGGTCACCCTGACCACGCGCTACCTCGCGCATGCCGAAGCCGCCGAGATCATGGTGCAGGACAATGGCCAGGGCATCGCGCCCGGCGACACCGATCGCATTTTCCAACCTTTCGTCACGACCAAGGCCCACGGCCTCGGGCTGGGCCTGGCCATCTGCCGCTCGGTCGCCGAGGCCCACCACGGAGTGCTGTGGGCCGAAAACGCTCCCGAAGGAGGAGCGGTGTTCCACATCAAGATTCCCATTGCCGGAGGCCATCCATGAATGACAACGACGCCAACCCGACGGTCTACCTGGTGGACGACGACGCCTCGGTCCGCAGTGCGTTGACCCGGGCGCTCACCGCCGAGGGATTTCACGTAATGAGCTGGGCCTCGGCCGATGCCTTCCTGGCGGAATACGATCCTGAAAAAGCCGGCTGCCTGGTCGCCGACGTTGCCATGCCCGGCACCGATGGATTGCAGTTGCAATCGCTGCTCACCGCGAGCGACCGTGCGTTGCCCATCGTGTTCATCACCGGCAATGCGAACGTGCGCATGAGCGTGCAGGCGATGCGCGCCGGCGCGGTGACCTTCCTGCCCAAACCGGTGCGCCTGTCCGAACTCGCCGCCGCGGTGCGCGAGGGCCTGGAACGAGACCAGTCGCTGCGCCAGCGCCGCGCCACGCGCGCCGCCATTCAGTCACGACTCTCGGCCCTGACGGCGCGTGAAAGACAGGTGTTCGACCTGGTCGTGGCCGGCAAGATGAACAAACAAATCGCCGCGCAGCTGGGCGCCGCGGAAAAGACCGTGAAAGTCCATCGCGGCCGCGTCATGTTCAAGATGCGTGTCAGGTCGGTTGCCGAGCTGGTGACGCTCGCCACCCAGGCTCGCGAGGCGACGCGTCCTCCCTTATAGGACGAATGTCCACTGTCCCCGGCGCGTCCTCCGTCGCCTACTGGGAAGGCATGGAAAATCGCCGTTCATTTGTCGCCGTGGTCGATGACGAGGAATCCGTACGCAAGGCACTCATCCGCCTGCTGCGCGCCGCCAACATGGATGCCGAGGCATTCGCGAGCGGCGAGGCCTTCCTGAGTTCGCTCGACAAGTTCCGCCCCGATTGCGTGGTGCTCGACCTGCAGATGCCGGGACTGACCGGCCGCGACGTGCAGAAACGCCTGATCAGCATGCAGATCAACCTGCCGGTGATCCTGATCACCGCCCACGACGATGTAGTCACCCAGCAGCAATCGCTGTCGGACGGCGCCGCTAACTACCTCCGCAAGCCACTGCGGGGCGATGTGCTGGTGCGCTCCATCAACGACTCCATCGCGCGTACCGCGGGCGCGCCGGTTCCCGGCAGCCTGAGCGGACATCGGACTTAAGGGCCATTGGACGTAACACAGGCGCTGGACTACCGTCCCGCCATGATCGCCATAAACCTGTCGCAGCTTCGGCTGCCTGCCTGCACCCTCCTCCTGGCGTTCGGTCTCGCGGCGTGCGCACAGCACGACAACCGCCCGGCGCCCCCACAGACCGCGGAACCCGCGCCCGCCGCTACCGTGACTCCTTCCGAGGATCGCGGCCAGCAACCGGCCGAGGCACCTGCCGAAGGCGCCAGCGACGAGCACGCGTTCAGCCATGTCGACAGCGGTGAGGCGGAACGCGCCGCGAGCAAACGTGGACACGAGAGCGCCGGCGAGCCGACGCCCGGAACCTGAACCACGGAGTGGCGAATGAAAACCTCCCTGAAATCTCTTGTTGCAGTCCCCGCCGCGCTGTTGGTTGGCGCGCTGGCCAGCGGATGCGGTGGCCCCAAGGCCCAGACCGGTCCCGTGTTCGATTCCCCGGGCTCGGCCGCGGTGGAGTTCGCCGAAGCGGTTCGCGCCGGTGACAAGGCCAGGCTCGGCACGATCCTCGGCCCGGAGTCGGCGCCGCTGCTGAATCCCGGCGACAGCGTGCAGGGCCAGAGCGAGCGCCAGTCGTTCCTGCAGGCGTATGACAGCCAGCGCGTGCTGGTGCCGGCGGGTCCGGATGCGTTTCACCTGGAGGTCGGCGGTGGCCGCTGGCCTTTGCCGCTGGCCATCGTCAAGACGGACGGCGGCTGGAAGTTCGACACCAACACCGGCATCCGCGAGATGGTCCTGCGGCGGATCGGCCGCAACGAGCTCGCGGTGCTCAACGTCATGAAGGGCGTGGTCGCGGCGCAGACCGAATACGCGGCGAAGTTCGGCACGTTCGCCACCAAGCTGCGCAGTGAACCCGGCAAGCAGGACGGCCTGTACTGGGAAGCCAAGGACGGTGAGGCGCAGAGCCCCGCGGGGCCGATGCTCGCCCGGGCCGAGGCCCAGGGTTATGCGCCCGGCGCACCCGGCGAGGAGCCCAAGGCGTACCGCGGCTATTTCTACAAGCGTCTCGACGTCAAGGACGCCGCCAAGGAGTTCGCGATCCTCGCGTATCCCGCCGAATACGGCGCCAGCGGCATCATGACCTTCATCGTCAACGAGAAGGGCGAGGTCTATCACAAGAACCTCGGCACCGGGACCAGCCAGGCCGCGCAGGACATCAAGACGTTCGCGCCGGACGACACCTGGTCGCGCGAATTCTGAGGAGTAGTCAATGAAGAAGATCCTTGCATTGCTCGCGGTGAGCTTCGCGCTCACGGCCTGCGAGACCGGCCCGAAGCTGCGCGCCAACTCGGACGCCACCGCGAACTTCGCGCAGTACAAGACCTACACCTTCCCCGACAAGCTCGGCACCGACCGTGACGGCGTATCGACGCCGCTCACCAGCTACTTCAAGGAAGCCGTGCGTCGCGAAATGGATGCGCGCGGCTACCAGTTCGTGGAGAGCGGCGACGCCGACCTGTTCGTGAACTTCCACGCCAACGCCAAGGAGAACGTCGATGTGCGCAGCACACCCGCGCCCTACTACGGCGGCTATTACGGCTATCGCGCCGGGGTGTACGGCGGCTGGTATGGCGGCGGCTCCGAGGTCGAGACGGTGCGCTACAAGGTCGGCACCGCCAACGTCGACGTCGTGGACGCGCGCGTGCGCAAGCTGGTGTGGGAAGGCGTCGCCGAGGGCAAGCTCAGCGAGAAGGTCATGAAGGATCCCCGCGCCGCGGTGAACCTCGTGGTCACCGAGCTGTTCAAGCAGTATCCCGGCATCGCGGGCGGCCTGGCGCCGCCACCGCCCAAGAGCTAACTACCCCGGTTTCCGGGCAGGGCCGGTCCCGGCTACCCCGAAAACGGGGCCGGCTCGTCGCCCTCGGGGTCGCGATGCATGCGCATCAGGCGCGCGGCCGGTTGTTCTCGTCCACCAGGATCACGCGCGGCCGGTAATCCGCGAGCTCGCTCTCCGAGTAACCCGAATACGCGCAGATGATCAGCAGGTCGCCGACGCAACCGAGGCGCGCGGCCGCGCCGTTCAGCGAGATCTCGCCCGAGCCGCGCGGCGCGCGGATCGCGTATGTCGACAGTCGCGCGCCATTGCTGACGTTGTAGATCTCGATGTACTGGTTCGGCAGGATGCCGGACGCCTCGAGCAGGTCTTCGTCGATGCCGCAGGATCCTTCGTAATCGAGTATCGCGTGGGTGAGCTTCACGCGGTGAAGCTTGGCTTGCAGCATCGTCCTGGTCACGGGTCCTCCGGGCGTTGGGGTGAGGTATTCTACCGGCACCCGTGCAAGCCACGAGCCTCATAGATCTGCTGCGCCTGGAGCCCCACCCCGAGGGTGGCTGGTATCGGGAAATCCACCGCTCCTCCGAGCTGCTGCAGACGGCGCGCGGCCCGCGCAGCGCCCTCACGTCCATCTACTTCCTGCTGGAACGGCAGCAATTCAGCCGCTGGCACGTGGTCGAGTCCGACGAGACCTGGCACTACGCCTGCGGCGCGCCGCTGGAATTGCTGGTCTACCGGCCCGATTCGCGCCAGGTCCGCAGGCACCTGCTCGGCCCGGCGGACGCCGGGCAGTCACCCACCGGCATCGTGCCGGCCGGGGAATGGCAGGCGGCCCGCAGCCTGGGCGAATACACGCTGGTGGGCTGCGACGTCGCGCCGGGCTTCGACTTCGAGGACTTCCGCTTCGTCGCCGCACTGCCCGGGCACGAGGCGCACTTCACCGGCGAGCTCGCCGACTGGTCGACCCTGCTTTGAACGCACGAATTTCCAGCGTCCTGCTGGGCATGTCCCTGTCCTGGCTGGCGGGCTGCGCCGGCGACCGCGACTGGTCCGCCTGGGGTGGCGACGCGAGCAAGACGCGTTATTCGCCGCTCGCGCAGATCAACCGCGGCAACGTCAAACTACTGGCGCCGGCCTGGCGCTTCGACACCGGCGAAAAAGGCGACACGCAGACCCAGCCCATCGTGGCCGGACGCGTGATGTACGCGTATACGCCCACGCACAAGGCGATCGCGCTCGATGCGGTCACCGGCCGGCTGCTGTGGACCTTCGACTCGGGGCTCACCGGCACCGGCGCCAATCGCGCGCTCATGTACTGGCGCGAGGGCCGCGAGGCGCGCGTGTTCGCTGCGGTCGACAACTTCGTCTACGCGCTCGATGCGGACAGCGGCAAACCGGTCGCGGGCTTCGGCCGCGAAGGCCGCATCGACCTGCGCGAAAATCTCGGCCGCGAACCCGCGAGGCAATCCGTGCGCCTGACCACGCCCGGGGTCATCTGGCGCGATCTCATGATCGTCGGTGGCCGCGTCGGCGAGAGCCTGCCGGCCTCACCGGGTTACATCCGCGCCTACGACGTGCGCACCGGCGCATTGCGCTGGACCTTCCACACCATTCCCCTGCCCGGCGAGCCCGGCTACGAGACCTGGCCGAAGGACGCCTGGCAATACAGCGGCGGCGCCAACAGCTGGTCCGGCATGACCCTCGATGCGGGTCGCGGCCTGGTCTACGTACCCACGGGCTCGGCGGCCGCGGACTTCTACGGCGCGAATCGCCTCGGCGACAACCTGTATGCGAATTGCCTGCTGGCGCTGGAGGCCTCCACCGGCAAGCTCCGCTGGCACTACCAGTTCGTGCCGCACGATGTGCTGGACCGCGATCTGCCGACCGCGCCCGCCTTGGTGACCCTGAAGATCGCTGGCAAGCCGGTCGATGCGCTGGTGCAGACCACCAAGCAGGGCTACGTGTTCGTGCTCGATCGCGACCGTGGAAAGCCATTGATCCCGGTCGACACGGTGGCGGCGCCGCCCTCCGACGTGCCCGGCGAGCAGGCCTATCCGACGTACCTGCGACCGGTGGCGCCGGCGCCGTACGCGCGCCAGCGGCTCAGCGCCGAGACGCTCACCACGCGCACGCCGGAGGCCAACCGGTGGGCGCGCGAGCAGTTCGCCGCCATGCGCAGCGACGGCCCGTTCAAGCCGCTGGCCATCGGCACCGACACGACTATCTACCCGGGCTTCGACGGCGGCGCCGAATGGGGCGGACCCGCGTACGACCCGGGCACCGGGCTGCTGTACGTGAACGCCAACGAGATGTCCTGGCTCGGCTCGCTGGCGCAGAACGACATCGGCCGCAACACCGGCAAGTCCATCTATCTGCGCGACTGCGCCGCCTGCCATGGCGATTCGCTGCGCGGCTCGCCGCCGCAGTTCCCTTCGCTGCTCGGGCTGTCCGAACGCATGACGCAGTCGCGCTTCGCCGAGGTCGTGCGCCAGGGCGGCGGCCGCATGCCGGCCTTCGCGGGCATGCAGGGTGAAGCGGTCCGCGCGCTGGCGCAGTTCGTGTTCAACGGCGAGGACGTCACCGCGGGAAACGCCGACCCCTCGCCCGCGAACCAGGCCTACCGGTTCACCGGTTATCGTCGTTGGCTGGACCCCGAGGGTTACCCGGCGGTCGGCATGCCCTGGGGCACGCTGAACGCCATCGCGTTGCCGAGCGGCAAGCTGGCGTGGAGCATTCCTTTCGGTGAATTCCCCGAACTCGCGGCGCGCGGACTCATCACCGGCAGCGAGAACTACGGCGGCCCGCTGGTCACCGCCGGTGGTTTGCTGTTCATCGGCGCCACCATCCACGACCGCAAGTTCCGCGCCTTCGACAAGCTCGACGGCACGCTGCTGTGGGAATACGCATTGCCCTATTCGGCCGACGCCACGCCCGTCACCTATCGCATCGATGGGCGGCAATACGTGGCGATCTACGCCAGCGGCGGCAAGGAGCGTGGCGGACCGGCCGGGGGCGTCTATCTATCGTTCGCGCTGCCGGCGCCCTGACTACGCGGCGCGAACTTGAGCGCCACCGAGTTCATGCAGTAGCGCAGTCCCGTCGGGTCCGGGCCGTCGTCGAACACGTGGCCGAGATGCGCATCGCAACGCCGGCAGGACACGGCGGTGCGTTCCATCATCAGGCTGCGGTCGACGCTCTCGCGCACGTTGGCGCTCGAGATCGGCTGCCAGAAGCTCGGCCAGCCGGTGCCCGATTCGAACTTGGTGCGCGAGTCGTACAACGCGGTGTCACAGCAGATGCAGCGATACAACCCGTCCGCATGGTTGTCGTTGTACTTGCCCGAGTACGGCCGCTCGGTGCCTTCGTGGCGAGTGACGACGTAGGTGTCGTTGTCCAGCAGCTTGCGCCATTCCTCGTCGGTCCTGACGATGCGCGGCACTTTCACCTTGCCGAGACTCGCGCCCCTGGGCGAAAAATTCTCGATCGTCACCTCGGCGGGCAGCTGGGCGGCCTTCGCGGGCTGGTCGGCCGAACGCACGCAGGCGGCCACGGCCAGCGCCAGCGGCGAGGCGATGAGTCCCGCCAGGAAGCCGCGTCTCGATCGATGTGCCTCGTGCATGCTCACTCCTAGCCGAAAGTAAACGAATAGGCCTCGACCTGTGGGTCGAGGAATTCGATGGTGAATTCGTGTTCTTCCACGCCGCCCTGCTGGCGAATCAATTGGTAAAGACGCTGTTCACGCACCGTGCCGTTGCCCGCGGCGTCGACATCCATGCCGTGATCGGCGCCCGGCGGTTTGCCATCGAGCAGCACGCGGAAGCGCACCGGTTTCTGCCCGGCGCCCGGACCCAGCACCAGGTGCAGGTCGCGCGCGCGGAAGCGGAACACCACCCGTCCCGGCGCAGCGTCGAGCGTGGCTTTCTCACCCGCCACCTTCCAGCGTCCGCCCAGCGCCCACTGGTTCAGCGCCAACTTGCCCGGCACCGCGTAGTTCTTCACCGCGTTGCGCGCGAACGAACCCGGTGACTGGAAATTCTCGGCACGCTCGAAGCCCACGTAGGTTTCAGGCGACCCGACGTTGGCGGTATCCGACGCCGCGGAAATGCCAGCGCCGGCAGCCTCGCCCAGCGGCTCCGGCAGGTTCGTGGCGCCGGCTTCCTCGAGCAGTTTGCGGATGTTGCGTTCGGAGCGCGCGTACTTGC
>Ga0315912_10003890_pt1 | contig 14491 bp, 13 predicted proteins | sample VfabasoilMG_FD_204469 | JGI IMG/M metagenome (GOLD analysis project Ga0315912, IMG submission 204469) | Garden soil microbial communities collected in Santa Monica, California, United States - V. faba soil | ecosystem: Environmental > Terrestrial > Soil > Garden | place: USA: California... | reverse complement strand
CGATGCGCGGGCCGCGAACGACAGCATCGCCTCGAGCTGGACCTCGCTCGACGCCGCGCGCGTCGGCATCGACATCGGCTGGCTGGCCGTCGATTGCGCTCCGGTGGTTTCGGAAACCGGCGAAGAGCCTTCCTAGAACAGCCAGCGGAACAGCAGCGCGATCATCCAGATGCAGGTGATGGTCAGCGCGGCGAACACCAGCACGATGGTCACGGACATCAGCACCAGCCCGCGGCGGCTGCGGCGCGCGGTGGATTCGGGGGATCCCACCCAGGCCTCGAGCAGCGCCAGGTTGCGTGTCTGGGCCTTGAACACGAAGTCGAACAGGTCGCCGATCAGCGGCACGGTGCCGATGAGCGCATCGAGCGCGATGTTCCCCAGCATGTGGATCTGCACGGCCGGCGGCGCGCCGAACAGTCGCGCCACGCGCAGCGCGTAGGCCGCGGCCACCGCGCCGGCGATGTCGCCGAGGCCCGGCACCAGACCGAACAACGCGTCGATGCCGAAGCGCAGGCGCGTTCCGGGAATGGGAAAGGCCTGGTCGAACAGCCGCGCGATGGCGCGCAGGCGTTCCAGCTCCCGCCACCCGCGCTCGCGGCGTCCGCCATCGTCGCGCGCGCGCTGATCCACAGCCTAGCTACCCGGGTCGCCGACGATGGCCTGGATCTCCGTGGCGAGCAGCGAATTGAAACGCTGCGGGTCTTCCATCATGAGGAAGTGGCCGGCGCCCGGGGCCATGACCAGCTTGAACTTCGGCAGCACCTTGCGGATCGGCACTTCGTTCACGGGCCCGCCGAGATCCGAATCGATGGCCACCACGGGCACGTGGATGTCCTTGAGCGGCTCGGTGAAGTCGTACTCGAACAGCGCGCGCAGCGACGGGATGGCGACGCGCGGCGGTGACAGCGACATGTCATAGGCGATCTTGTTGGCGAGCTCGGTGTGGCTGCCCGGAACGAACAGGTGCTGCGTGACCAGTTCGCGCGTGTGGCCGATGAAGTCCGCCTCGAAGGGCTTGACGATGGCATCGACGCGCGGCTTGGGCGGCGGCGGCGAGCCGATGGTGCGGAAGGTGTCGACGCCGATGATGCCGACGACGCGGTCTTTCAGCAGCCGCGCGGCTTCGATGGCCACCGGCCCGCCCATGGAATGACCGACCAGGATGACCTCCTGGTTGGGCACGGCGGCCATGGCCGTGGCGACGTCCTGGCCGAAGCGCGCGATCGACCACTCGCTGCGATTGCCGTCGGTGCCGCCGTGGCCGGCGAGATCCACCGTGACCACGGTGTATTTTGTCCTGAACGCCGCCACCTGCTCGCGCCAGTAGTTCGAGTCACACGACCAGCCATGGATGAACACCAGCGCGGGCTCGGCGTTGCCGTACACGCGGAACTGCACGTGCACGCCGTCGGGCGCGATCGCGATGCGCGGCGTGCCCTCGGGGGATTCCGCATTCGGGGACGCGGCCGGCGCGGCGGGTGGTGAATCGGCTTTCTGGCTGCAGGCGCAGAGGGCGAGGGTGGCGCAGAGCGCCGCGAAGGCATGTCGCATGCCGCGACTCTAGGCGAAGCTGGCCACGTAGTCACCGATGGGCATCGAAGAGGTGAATCCCGGGCTCTCGATGCCGAGCAGGTTGACGAGGCCGACGATGCCGTGGTCCACCGCGGTCTCGATGCGGAAATCCGGCTGCGGCTCACCCGGGCCGTGCAGCTTCGGACGGATGCCGGTGTAGTCCGGCAGCAGCGAGCCGTCGGCGAGATTCGGCCAATAGCGGCGGATGGCCTCGTAGAACTGCGGCGCGCGCGCCGCGTCCACCGCGTAGTCGATGCGGTCTATCCATTCGACGTCCGGCCCGAAGCGCACGCGCCGGCCGAGGTCGAGTGTCGCGTGGATCCCCAGTCCCGCGGTATGCGGCACCGGGTAGATGAGGTGATGGAACGGCGAGCGGGCCGCGACCGTGAAGTAGTTGCCGCGCGCGAGGTGCAGGCGCGGGATGCGCTCGGCCGGATATCCCTCGATGTGGCGCAGCAGGTCGACGGCGCCAAGGCCGGCGCTGTTCACCACGAAGCGAGCGTCGATCTCCGTGGCGCTGGCGCCGCCGGTGCGTATGCGGAAGCCATCGACCAGGCGCGACACGTCCGTCACGGGGCAGTCGCACACCAGCGTGCCGCCGGCGTTTTCCATGTCACCCTGCAGCGCGAGCATGTACGGGTGCTGATCGACGATGCCGCTGGTCGGGCAGTGCAGCGCCGCCGTGCAGCGCACCTCGGGTTCGAGCGCATGGGCTTCAGTGGCGGTCAGCATGCGTACGCCATCGACGCCGTTGGCGCGGGCGCGTTCCAGCAGGTGCGCGAGCACCTTCTCCTCTTCCGCGCCGTTGGCGACGATGAGCTTGCCGCAGTTCTGGTGATCGACGCCGCGCTCGTCGCAATACCTGTACATCGCACGGTTGCCGGCCACGCAGAAGCGTGCCTTGAAGCTGCCCGGCGCGTAATACAGGCCGGCGTGGATCACGCCGCTGTTGCGCGCCGAGGTGATGGTGCCGGCGTGGGACTCGGCCTCGAGCAGCAGCACCTCGCGGCCGGTCAACGCCAGCGCGCGCGCCACCGCGAGTCCGACGACTCCCGCCCCGATGACCACGCATTCGACCCGATCCGCCATATACTCAAGCCACCATGCAGAAAAGTTGTTTCCGGCGCGCCTTCGCGCCGTTGCTCGTTGCGGCCATGTTAGCCGCTTGTTCCGGCGCGAAGGATAACCCGTATCTCAATATCGCCGATGCGCCGCTGACCCGCGCCACGCTGCATACCGTGACCCTGGTCACGGCCAGTGCCGACCTGGCCGCGACCCTGCAGGGCCAGGGCTACACGCTGCTGGCGTTTCCTTCTAACTATCCCGGCGCGCTGCGCGTCGAGTCCGCGATCTGGGACGTGCCCGAGGAAGTCGCGGCCGCGGTCGTGCACCTCGCGCCGCCCGGCGGGCGCGGTCCGGACCAGCGCCTGCTGGTCACATCGCCGCCCGCGGAGCGCAAGCCGCGGGAGATCGATACCAAGATCATGCAGGCGTTCTTCAGGAACGTGCTCGGCACCGAAATGCCACGCTGGCCTGATGCCGCGCTGGCCGCCGGCGCGCACGTCCAGGTGTGGACCTTCCGCATCGACGATGTCGTGGCCGCCGCGAAACGCATGCGCGCGGCGCACATCCCGGTGACTTTCAGCCCCGTCGACCTCACCACCGCCTATTTCGGGGATCACCGGGTCATGGCGATCCGCGCGCCGGACGACACGGTGATCGAGCTGGTTCAGACCGCGGCGAACTGAGGCGTCCTCAGACGCGCAGCACCTTGCCGGGATTCATGATGCCGTTCGGGTCGAGCGCTTTCTTGATCGAACGCATCACCTCGAGCTCGGCCGCTGGCGCATAGCGCTCGAGCTCGAAGACTTTCAGCTGGCCGATGCCGTGCTCGGCGCTGAAGCTGCCGCCGAAATCGCGCACCAGGTCGTGGATCGCGCGCCGCGCCTTCTGTTCCATGGCCTGCAGCTGGAACGCCTGCGTGCCCGCACGCTGGTTGATGTTGAAATGCAGGTTGCCATCGCCGAGATGACCGTAGGACACCAGCACACCCTGCGGCACGTTCCTGGCGACCCAGTCGCCGGCGGTGGCGATGAAGCGCGGCACCTGCGAGACGGGCACCGAGATATCGTGCTTGAGGCTGGCGCCATCCTTGCGTTGGGCCTCGGGGATGGATTCGCGCAGGCGCCAGAAGGCTTCGCGTTCGCGCTCGTTCTGCGCGAGGCTCGCATCCTGTATCCAGCCGCGCTCCTGCGCCGCGGCCAGCGACTCCTCCAGCAATTCGTCCAGCCGGTCCGCGGCGCGCGAGCTCGACAGCTCGCACAACACGTACCACTCGGACGGTGTCCCCAGTGGATCGACCACGCCCGGAATGTGGCGCGTGGTGAGTTCGATGCCGATGCGCGGGATGAGCTCGAACGAGCTCACGCAATCGCCGCTGGCCGCGCGCAGTTCGCCGAGCAACGCCACCGCGGCCTCGGGATCGCGCACGGCCGCGAAGGCGGTGGCGCGCGCACGGATCGCCGGGTACAGGCGCAGGCAGGCCGCGGTGATGATGCCCAGCGTGCCCTCGGCACCCAGGAACAGCGACTTGACGTCGTAGCCGGTGTTGTCCTTGCGCAATCCCGTCAAGGCGTCCAGCACCCGGCCGTCGGCCAGCACCACTTCGAGCCCGAGCACCAGCTCGCGCGCCATGCCGTAGCGGATCACGTTGAGGCCGCCGGCGTTGGTGGACAGGTTGCCGCCCAGCATGCAGCTGCCTTCGCTGCCCAGCGACAGCGGCAGGTAGCGGTCGGCCTCGGCGGCTGCGGCCTGCAGCTTCTCGAGGATGCAGCCGGCGTCGGCGGTGAGCGTGTAGTTAGAGGCGTCGATGGCGCGCACGCGGTTGAGGCGGGCCAGCGACAGCAGCACCTGGCTGCTGGACGCGTCGGGGGTCGCGCCGCCGCAGTAGCTGGTGTTGCCACCCTGCGGCACGACGCCGATGCGCCGTTCGTTGCAGAAGGCGACCACGCGTGCCACGGCCGCCGTGTCCGCCGGCGCCACGACCGCCAGCGCATGCCCGCGGTACAGGGCGCGATGGTCGCGCAGCATGGGCGCGGTGCGCTCCGGGTCGGTGATGAACCCGGCCGGATCGAGCAGCGCGGCGAGCTGGTGGTGGAGGGCGGCGGAGTCGTTCACGCGCGCATGATAGCGCGCGTTCCCAATCGGGCCAGCGTCAGACCAGGGGCTTTATGCGACGCGGATGATGATCTCGCACCGACACCGGGACGGGCTTGAGGTCCCAGATGATTCCCAGCCACGACATCGTCTTGAGCAGGTAGTACGTGATGTCGATCTCCCACCAGTAGAAGCCCTGGCGGGTGGAGCTCGGGTAGTGATGGTGGTTGTTGTGCCAGCCTTCGCCCAGCGTGATCAGCGCGAGGAACCAGTTGTTGCGGCTGGAATCGCCGGTCTTGTAACGCTGCTTGCCGAACACATGGGACAGCGAGTTGATGGTGTACGTGCCGTGCGAGCACAGCACCGTCGAAACGAAGAAGCCCCAGACCAGCATCTGCCAGCCGTTGGTGTGCAGGCCCGGCGCCCAGGTCTCGAGGGCCACGCCGAGGAAGAACACGCCCACGGCGAGCAGCACGGGCACGATGATGTCGAAGCGGTCCAGCCAGCGCAGCTCGGGGAAGTTCATGAGGTCGCGCACGCGCTTGAGGTCCGGCGCGAAACCCTTCTTCGAGAGGAACCAGCTCATGTGGGCGCGCACGAAGCCGTGCTGGATGGGGGAGTGCGCGTCCTCGGGCTTGTCCGAGTACTGGTGATGATCGCGGTGGTGGGCGGCCCACCAGATCGGGCCGCGCTGCACGGCCGAAGATCCCATGACGCCGAACAGGAACTGCGCGACGCGCGAGGTCTTGAACGACTTGTGGGAGAAGTACCGGTGGTAGAAGCCGGTGATGGCGAACATGCGGAGGAAATACAGCGCCACGCATACGATCAGCGCAATCGGGCTGACTCCAACCGTGAATACGAAAAGACAGGCTGCGTGCATCAGGATGAAAGGCAGCGTGCGCATCCAGTCGATGCGATCCGCGCCCGCCGCGTCTTCGGCGGCCTTCGCGGAGTGGCTGGTATCGAACCACTGCATCAAGGCCCGGCCGAGCCGGGCCAGGGGATTCATCGACTGCGGTTGCGTGGTGGACAAAGAAGCGTTCATGAGGTCTGTGAGTTCCTCTAGGGGTTTCGCCCGTTCCCGGGCGCAGATGCGACCGGGGCCGAACGCGATTCTTGTCGCATTCGGCCCCTTCGGACAGGTAGCAGATCGCGTTTAGGCGGGCTGTTTCAGTGCCGCAATTCGCTCTTCGAGAGGCGGATGCGTCATGAAGAGTTTCTGCCAGCCCTGCGGAGAACCGCTGCGAATGCCGAAGGCCGCCATCTTCTCCGGCAGCGCCGCCGGTGTATGTACGCGCTTGAGCGCTTCGAGAGCTCCGATCATCGACGGCGCACCGGCAAGGCGTGCACCACCCGCGTCGGCGCGAAACTCGCGCTTGCGTGAGAACCAGGCAACGATCATGCCCGCCAGGATGCCCAGCACCAGCTGCGCGGCGATCACGGTGATCATGTAGCCCGCGCCGGCGCCGCGTTCGTTCTTGAGGATCACGCGATCGACGATGAAGCCGATGACGCGCGCCAGGAAGAACACGAAAGTGTTCATCACGCCCTGGATCAGTGTCAGCGTGACCATGTCGCCGTTGGCGACGTGGCTCACTTCGTGTCCCAGCACCGCCTCGACTTCGTCTCTGCGCATGTGGTGCAGCAGGCCGGTGGAAACGGCGACCAACGCGTGATTGCGGTTGGCGCCGGTGGCGAAGGCATTCGGATCCGGAGAATCGAAGACGCCGACTTCAGGCATGCCGATGCCGGCGGCCTCGGCTTGCTTGCGCACCGTGCCCACCAGCCACTGCTCGGCCTCATTGCGGGGCTGCACGATCACCTGCACACCCATGGCCATCCTGGCCATCCACTTCGAGATGAGCAGCGAGATGAACGAGCCGCCGAAGCCGAGGACGGCCGAGAACACCAGCAGGGCGCCGAGATTCAAGCCGTTCTGCGTGAGGTAGCGGTCCAGGCCGAATACGCTGACGACGACGGAGAGGACCAGCATGATCGCGATGTTGGTAGCGATCAGGAGAACGATGCGTTTCATGTGTTTGATGCGTTCCTTGGAGGAGCCATGCGAGCGACGAGGAGCGGCAATTCTGGCGACGGCGCCACGGATTTCAAGCGGGTAAAAACCAGCTTTTGAATCAGGTGCTTAGGATGAAATCCAGGATCTTTTCCGGATCGTCCAGCGGCAGCCTGGTCCCGCGGTAATTCGCCGGCTCGATGCCCTCGGGCAGTGCAACCGCGGCGATGCCCGGATCGGTCGTCGCCAGCGGCTCACCCGTCCCACGGAAGACTTCGACACGCCTCAGCGATTCAAGTTGCTTGAATCCTTCCACCAGCACGATGTCCACCGGCCGCAGTTCCTGCAGCAGGCCGGGCAGGGTCGCGGGTTGCCGCGACTCGGCAATGCGCGCCCAGCCCGAATCCGAGGCCAGGATGACCTCGGAGGCGCCCGCGCGACGATGGCGATGGCTGTCCTTGCCGGCGGGCTCGAGCTCAAACGCGTGGTGATGGGTGTGCTTGATGGTGGACACCTTGAGGCCGCGCTGGCGGATCGTGCCGATGAGCTTCTCGATCAGCGTGGTCTTGCCGCTGCCGGAGAACCCGACGATGCCGACCACGCGCATCACCCCACGCTCGCACCGAGCAGGCGCCCGACCGCCCACGCGGCCAGACCGGCGCCGCCGCCGATGCACATGAGCCTCAGGCCGCCACGCAGCGCGCTGTGCCCGGTGAACAGGCTCAAGGCGACGCCGAGCGCGAACAATGACACCACCGTGACAGCCGCCGCGGAATAGATGGCCGTATCGCGAGGCAGTCCGACCAGGAAGGGCAGCACGGGCAACACCGCGCCCACCGCGAATGCGCCGAAAGAGGACAGCGCCGCGCTCACGGGCGATCCGAGGTCCGTGGGATTCAGGCCCAGCTCTTCGCGGGCCAGGACTTCCAGTGCGTGCTCCGGGTTGGCGAGCAGCGTGCGGGCGACGCGCCGCGCTTCTTCCATGTCCAGGCCGCGCGCGTTGTAGATCAGCGCGAGTTCCTCGATCTCGGCTTCCGGGTACTCGGCGAGTTCTTCGCGTTCCAGCGCGATCTGGTACTCGTAGAACTCGCGTTGCGAGCGCACCGACACGTATTCACCCGCGGCCATTGAAAGCGCGCCGGCCAGCAGGCCCGCGAGCCCCGTGATCAGCAGGGAGTCCTGCGCGACGCCCGCGGCCGCCACGCCCATGACCAGCGCGGCATTCGAGACCAGGCCGTCGCTGGCGCCGAACACCGCGGCGCGCAGGCTGTTGCCGCCGATGGAGGTGTGCCGCCCGCCCACCTGGCTCGCGGAGGTGGGGATGTCGTGCGCCGCCGGTGCGCGCGGCCCGTCGTATACCGAGAGTCCGCGCAACTTCATGGCCGCCAGCACCGGTCGCAGGCGCCGGGGCTGGATGCGTTTCAGCAGTCGCGCCACCACGCGCGCGCGCAGCGCGGGGGAAAAATCCGTGGAGATCGTGGGGTGGGTGCGACGCCAGCAGGCCGCCTGTTCTTCGGCGGCGGCGGCCAGTTTCAGGAACAGCTCACGTCGCGCGGGATCGGGTTCAGCGGCGGCGACGGCGCCGTACAGCCAGGCGGATTCCTTTTCGTGGTACCAGCTGTCGGCGGCGCTGACCACTAACTAGTAGTTCTCGTCGTCTGGATCGTCGTCGAAGTCTTCGTCGTCATCATCGTCGTCGTCTTCGTCGTCGTCATCATCATCGTCGTCGTCGAAGTCCTCGTCCTCGTCGTCATCCTCGTCGTCGTCGCCGTCATCGGCGTCGTCCGACCAGCCTTCCGGCTCCTCGGTGGGCTCGAGGTCGAGCTCGTGCCAGGTGTCGAGGTCCAGTTCCTCGATCTCGCCGTCCAGGTACTCGATTTCCACGAGCTCGTCGTCCTCGTCCACGGACAACACGCGGAAGGTTTCGTCTTCTTCCTTGTTCTCGTACCACTTGCCCGGGACCGGTGCGTATTCTCTGCTCACGAATTCAGCCTCTTCACTTCCGGGCCGAGAGTTTAGGGGCTGCCTGCGAATGCGGCAACGGGAGGTATCGCTTAAGATCGCCGGCAAATTCCACAGACACACTCATGAGCAACGCCCTGCCTCTAACTCGTGCACGCCGCATCGTCGTCAAGGTCGGATCGGCACTCCTGGTCGACCAGGCCAGCGGACAGGTCAATCGTGGCTGGCTCGGCACGCTGGTCGAGGACCTGCTGCGCCTGCGGGCGCGCGGCCAGGAGGTGGTGCTCGTGTCCTCCGGCGCCATCGCGCTCGGCCGCCGCGAGCTCAAACTTCCGGCCGGCCCGCTCGCGTTGCCACAAAGCCAGGCCGCCGCGGCCGTCGGCCAGATCGCATTGGCACACATCTATAAGGAGCTGTTCGCCGCCGCCGGCGTGGGCGTGGCGCAGATATTGTTAACGCTCGAAGACAGCGAACACCGCCGGCGCTACCTGAATGCGCGCGCGACACTGTCGGAATGGCTCGGCCTCGGGGCGCTGCCGGTGATCAACGAGAACGACACGGTCGCGACCACCGAGATCCGTTATGGCGACAACGACCGCCTGGCGGCCCGTGTCGCGCAGATGACGAGCGCCGACTGCCTGTTGCTGCTGTCGGATGTGTCGGGCCTGTACACCACCGATCCGAACCGCGACCCCACGGCCCGGCTGATCCCCGAAGTGCGCGAGATCACGCCCGGCATCGAGGCCATGGGCGGCGGCTCGGCCTCGGCCGTGGGTTCGGGCGGCATGGCCACCAAGATCGCCGCGGCCAGGATCGCCACCACCGCCGGATGCGCCATGGCCATCGCCGCCGGTGCGCCGATGCACCCGGTGCGGCGACTGGAAGAGGGCGCCGACTGCACCTGGTTCCTGCCTTCACAGAATCCCGAGAACGCGCGCAAGCAATGGATCGCCGGATCGCTGCGTCCCAGCGGCTCGGTGACCATCGATACAGGCGCCCTGCAGGCGCTGCGTTCGGGCAAGAGCCTGCTGCCCGCCGGTGTGATCGGCGTGAACGGGCGCTTCGCGCGCGGCGACACCGTCAGCGTGCTGGATCGCGAAGGCGTGGAAGTGGCACGCGGCATGATCGCCTACAAGGACTCCGACGCCGCGCGCATCCTCGGCAAGCGCAGCGCGGACATCGAGGCGCTGCTCGGATTCCGCGGCCGCGACGAGATGATCCATCGCGATGACCTGGTCATGATGCGCGCCGACACCGCGGACGCCTGTTAGAGTGCCCCGCATGAATGCCGCCATGGACCCGCCCCATCATCGGGAAATCGCCGCGCTGATGGACAGCCTCGGGCGCGACGCGGTCGCGGCCGCGGCCGTGCTGGCGCTGGCCGACACGCAGACCAAGAACCGCGCGCTGACGGCAATGGCCGCCGCCTTGCGTGGCTCGGTCGGACAGTTGTTAGCCGCCAATGCCCGCGACATGGACGCGGCGCGCGCCAAGGGACTGTCCGGCGCCATGCTCGATCGCCTGGCGCTCGACGAGAAACGCATCGAAGCCATGGCGCGCGGTGTCGAGGACATCGCGGCCCTGGCCGATCCCATCGGCACCCGCATTGCGCAGTGGACCCGGCCGAACGGCCTGGAGATTTCGCGGGTGCGCGTTCCGCTCGGCGTGGTGGGCATCATCTACGAGAGTCGGCCCAACGTGACCTGCGACGCCGGCGCCTTGTGCCTGAAATCCGGGAACGCGGCCATCCTGCGCGGCGGGTCCGAGAGTTCGTATTCGAGCCGCGCCATCCATGCCTGCCTGGTCGAAGGCCTGGAGGCCGCGGGACTGCCGGGCGCGTGCATCCAGCTCGTGCCGACGACGGACCGCGCCGCCGTGGGCCACATGTTGTCCTCGATGACGGATTACATCGACGTGGTGGTGCCGCGCGGCGGCAAGAGCCTGGTGGCGCGCGTGCAGGCCGAAGCGCGCGTGCCGGTGATCGGGCATCTCGAAGGCGTCTGCCACGTGTACGTCGATCGTGATGCCGATCTCGCCATGGCGCGGTCCATCGTGGTGAACGCCAAGATGCGTCGCACCGGCATCTGCGGTTCGGCGGAAACGCTGCTGGTCGACGCGGCCTGCGTGGCGACGCATCTCGCGCCCCTGGTGCGCGACCTGCTCGACGCGGGCTGCGAAGTGCGCGGCGATGCCGAGGTCCGGAAGGTGGATGCGCGCGTGAAGCCGGCCACCGAGCAGGACTGGTATACCGAGTATCTCGACGCCATCATCGCCGCGCGCGTGGTGGACGGCGTCGACGCCGCCATCGAGCACATCGGCAAGTACGGCTCGGCGCACACCGAGAGCATCATCACTTCGAACGCGTCGACGGCGCAGCGCTTCCTCGACCGGGTAGATAGCGCCATCGTGCTGCACAACGCCTCCACGCAGTTCGCCGATGGTGGAGAATTCGGCATGGGCGCGGAGATCGGCATCTCGACCGATCGCTTCCATGCGCGCGGGCCGGTGGGCGTGGAGCAGCTCACTTCCTACAAGTACATCGTGCGCGGTACCGGCCAGGTCCGCCCGTAAATGGGGACATTCCTCGTTTTCTAGGAAACGGGGACAGTCTTCGCACTCGCGCCCTTGCGTGCCATGCGCAGCAGTTCCTGCGCGCGCGGCCCTGGTAACCCGGACAACAGCCGTATCGCGCGCCGCAACTCGTCGCGCGCCGCGATCTTTTCACCCATCCTGTCATGGCAGGTCGCCAGCCAGTAGGCAGCCTCTCCACCGCCAGGATTATTGGCATCGAAGCCGTTCCAATAGCCATCCGCGCGGCGCAACAGGTCGAGCGCACCGGCTGAATCCGTGTCGATCATCATCGCCCCTCGCGCCGTGAGTACGTCCGCGCGAGCGGGGCTCATCGGCATGTCGAGCTCTTCGGACAGCGCGAGCGATTGCGTCAGCGACGTCGCGGCTTCACGTTCATTCAGGCCAAAGAGCGCGAGTCCCAGCTCACCCAGGACGATCGACCTCTGGCGGCTTTCGTTCGTGCCAGCCTCGAGCAGGCGCGCCGCTTCCCGTTGAGCGTTCACGGCACCACGCAAGTCCCCCGTCAGCCGCAACACGGTTCCAGTGGAATGCGCCTCCCACCAGCCCGCGTAGGCCGGTGGTGGATCGGCGGCCAAGGCACTCGCCAGTGCATCGTGCGCCTCTGCGCTTCGTCCGAGCCGCGCCAGGGTGATGGCGCGATTGAAATGCGCCGTCACGGTCAACGAATGTGTCGGGCCGAACAGGGATTCGAAGATCTTGCGCACCTCGTCGAAATCTTCGAGCGCGCTCTCCGGCTGGCGCGCGACCAGTCGGGTCCTGCCGCGATGGAGCAGCGCGTAGGCATAGTCGGCGGAGTTCGGTTCGACGCGTTCCGCGAGGATGGCCAGCGCCTCGTCAGAGTGAGCCAGCGAGGCATGGAAATCGCCCAGCACCATTTCCGTATGCGCAAGACTGTTGAGCACATTCGCAACCTCGAGGGTCCGCGGACCGACCGCCTTCTTGAGGCCGGCCGCGACTTCGGCCTGCTCCTTCGCGGCCTCGCGCCGATCTTGCGGACCGAGCATCCGGGCGCGGATCTCACGCATTCGCAGGATCTGCGGATGGTCCGGGCGCTGTGGGTGCAGCGCGCGGGTTTCCGCGAGTGTCGCTTCGATGGCCCGCATGGACTCATCGGGGGAATCGTTCTGGTAGATGTAGCTTTCCGCGAGCAGCACCGCGACCGCCTCGGTGAGCGGATGCGCTGGTCCCAGGCGCGCCTTGCCGATCGCGACGGCCTCGCTGACCGGCGCGCGGGCCTTGTCGTACTCACCGAGCTCGATGGCTACGTCGGTCTGCAGTTTGAGCGCGCGCACCAGGATCTCGGGGTGGCTCTCCAGGTGCACGCGTGCCGCGGGCACGATCTCGACCAGCGCGGCACGCGCCCCCGCTGCGTCACGTTGCACGCTCCGGATCTCGGCAAGCAGTACCCGGGCCTGCAGGCTGTAGGCGTCGCTGCCTCCAAAGGAAATTCGTGCTTCCGACAGGGCGCGCAACAGGGTTCGTTCAGCCTCCGCGGTGTCGCCCAGGCCGATAAGTCCCGAGCCGATGATGTTCAGCAGTTCGATGCGCCGATCCGGATGGTCGGGAAAACGTTCCGCCAGGTCCTCGCGTGCCAGCAACAGCAGCTGCGCGCCCGTCAGCTGAGCGCCGGCGTCTTGGTACGGATCGGTTCGCTGCAGCACCGACGTGATGAAGGCATTGATGTCCTGCGCGCGCTGGCGCTCGCGCTCGGCGGCGCGTCCCTGCATCAACGCAGTCGTGGTTCCGGCGATCACGGCGATGAACACGATGGCGCCCGCGCCGAACGCGATGCGATTCCGTTCAATGAGACGGCCAAGTCGATACCAGGCGCTGTCCGGGCGCGCCAGCACCGGGCGCGAGCTGCGATGCCGGTCGATATCTTCGATGAAGGCATCGACCGTGGCGTACCTTTCTTCCGGCTTCTTGCGCAATGCCTTGCGCACGATGGTATCGACGTCGCCGCGCAGCTCGCGCCGCAGGGCGTGTGGCGCGAGCGAACTCGCAAGTGGCGCGTCCGCGCCAAGGATGGCGTCCTCGAGCGCACCGCGCGATTCCCGGCTCAGTCGATAAGGCAGCACATCCGTGAGCATCTCGAACATGAGGACGCCAAGGCTGTAGATGTCGGAAGCCGTGGAAATCGGTTGCCCGAGAATCTGCTCCGGCGAGGCGTAGTCGATGGTGAGCGCGCGACCGGACAGGGCGGTGAGTTTCGTGGCGTCCGCGTTGCCGTCCGCGACCAGGCGCGCGATGCCGAAGTCGAGCAGCCGGACTTCGCCCGCGCCGGTCACCAGCACGTTCGACGGCTTGAGATCGCGATGCACGATCAGCCGCGAGTGCGCGTACGCCACGGCGCGCGCCACCTGGATGAAGAGGCGTAGTCGCTCGCGCACGGGCAGCGCCTTTTCGCGGCAGTGCTGATCGATGGGCATGCCTTCCACGTACTCGAGCGCGAGGTAGGGTTGGCCGTCGGGCGTCAGCCCCGCGTCGTAGAGCCGCGCGATGTTCGGGTGAGTCAGTTGCGCAAGGATGTCGCGTTCCTGGGCCATGCGCTCGGCGAGGCCCGCCATGCGCCACGCGCCGTGTGGAAACTTGAGCGCCACCGGCCGGTTGATGAGCCCATCGGTCCGTTCCGCCAGCCACACGCTTGCCATGCCGCCGCTGCCGAGTTCGCGAACCAGGCGGTAGGCGCCGATCAAACTACCGGTTCCGACAGCGGAGCTTGCGGCGCCGTTCGCCTCGCCGAGGAAGGCGGCGGCGCCTATGCGGCTCGAGAGTGTCTCGAAGAATCGTTCCGAATCGCCGGCCGCCTGCAGCAGGGTCTCGACGTCGGCGCGCAGTTCGGGGTCGTCGGCACAGGCCGCGCGCAGGAATTCCGCGCGCGCGGCAGACTCGAGCTCCAGCGAATCGAGGAACAGCTGCTCGAGCCTTTGATCCCGCGGACTGCTCATTTGTCAGGCATACCGGTTTGCGCCCGGGATCGGCTCAGCCACGGTCGTGCAACGCCTGGAAGAGCCGCGCACTGACGACCTGCCACTCGCGCTTCACGGTGGCCGGCGAGATGTCGAGCGCGTCGGCGGTTTCCTCGATGGTCATGCCTCCGAACACACGGCATTCGACGATGCGGCAACGACGCGGATCCTCTTCGTCGAGCTTGCGCAGCAGTCTTTCCAGGTCGAGCAACTCCTCCGCCGT
>Ga0315912_10003889_pt1 | contig 14494 bp, 5 predicted proteins | sample VfabasoilMG_FD_204469 | JGI IMG/M metagenome (GOLD analysis project Ga0315912, IMG submission 204469) | Garden soil microbial communities collected in Santa Monica, California, United States - V. faba soil | ecosystem: Environmental > Terrestrial > Soil > Garden | place: USA: California... | reverse complement strand
GCCCACCTCCATGGCTGTAGTAACACCCATGCGTGCCATTGTTTTGGAGAATGGACCGTTCGAGCCACAGTCGGTTAGTATTATAGATACCGCCACCGGCTGAAAAAGAGGTATACGTTGGACTTTGACACAGCGACTGATTTGACTCCACTAGGCTATCAGTCAGGGTTAGCAGACCGCCGTTATGCAACCCACCGCCGAGGTAGGCGAGGCCATTGCGAAAAGTAAAATGTTGGATGTCAACGCGAATGTCAGGTAAGACGGTTAGGCCGCGCCGTGCGTTTTGCCCATCTATGACCGACCGTTCAGTTTGCTGGCTGAAGGTAGCGTCCCAGCCCCCCGATAATTGAATGTCTTTATCTACTAACAGAACTTCTGAGCCTGCGAGGCCGGTGTAGAGGCCTTGGGCCACATAGAGCGTGTCGCCCGTAAAGGCGCGCGAAAACGCTGTTTGCAAGGTGGCGCAGGCGGTGGCCGGGCTCTGACAGGGGTTTTGGTCGGAGCCCGCGGGGGAGACATACCACTCGGTCGAAGCGCGAATGGTGAATGAAAAATTGGCTGTAGTCGTGAGTGACCCACTGCTAGCGGTGAGGGTAAATACCCCGAATTGATCGTTCGCGGTGAGGGTTGGTGCTGTGACCAACCCGCGTGCATTGCTCACGGCGCTGGCCGTGAAGGTGCCCGTGGAGGCAAAGAAGCCCGTTGGCCCGCTAGCGGGCGCAGTGAAGAGAACCGCCGTGTTGGAGACTGGAATGCCTTGGGCATCCAAGACCTGGGCTTGGATCGGTGTGGCGAACGCGGCTTGCGCGGTGGTAGCGCGGGGTGGGGCGCTGAGAGCGATCAGTTGCGTTGGCGCACTGGGCGGGCGATAAATGTATTCCACGGCCCCAATATCACAGGTGGCTTGTCCATCCTGATCACCATCTAAGGTGCGTGGTGTGCCGAGCTGATCAGTGATAAATCCATTCCCCTGTCCGTCAGTACAGCCCGCTGGATCGCCGGCATCAATGGCTGGGCTAGTTGGCTGTAAGGCGGCGAAGGGGTGATTGACCTCCGCCGGAGCGACTTGTGGGATGACATTGAACACATCTCCCGTCACCGCAATGATGGCGCAATTCTGAGTGGTGCTGACGAGGTTATACCCATTTGAAATTAAGACCCCCTCACAATCCTGTGGGTGCTGGTTGTCCCCATTATGCGCGATGAGGGTGTTGTGGAGCGTAGTGGTGGGTGGGGGCATATTCAATATGACAGGACTATTACTATGAATGCCAACATTCTTATTGTTGAGGATGGTCACGTTGTTAAGGGAAGCGCTCCCATGCCTATTGACCAAACCATACCCGCCATTCCCGGCAATAGTTGTATTGTTAAGCGTCAAGACTGACGTGGGGACGCCGAAGAATAAGTACCCCGTATATATGCCACCTGTGACATTGCTAATGATAGCGCTATTGTTGAGGGTCATGGCGCCTTCGTTGACGAGACCAGAATGGTCATATACCCCAAGGGAGTTAGCGAGCCCATTGTCATAAACCATCAGGCGTGTGCCAGTAAATACCCCGTTGTTTTTTAACCCAGTCCCTATGTTGCGAGTGAAGCTACAGTCAGTGACTTGGGCGACCCCGTTGTTCCAGAAAGTGGAATGAGGATCATAATGTTGTGCATTGCCTTGAAAGACACAGTAGGTAAGCGTTAAACTACCGTAGTTATTAATTCCACTGGCAAAGTAATCTGTCCCAACAGTAGGGCTGGTAACAACGCCATTTTGAAATGTAAAGTGGTCAATGTTGGCTGTAACCATAGGGTTCACCGTTGCTACCCGCCTTTGATAATTGGCATCCAGGATCGTCTGCCCAGCTTGGGTGGTGAACGAGCTATTCCAACCCCCTAACAGAGTAAGGTCCTTTGTCACTTTTAGCACGTCATCGCTATTGTGCGTGTCGTAATAAGTGCCGCTGGCCACATAGATCGTATCCCCTGCTACTGATTTATTAACAGCCCCATAGAGTGAGGCACAAGCGGTCGCTGGGCTCAGACAATCTTGAGCATCATTGCCTGTGGTTGAGACATATAACGGCCCACCCGCTTGGACGGTTGGGGTGAACGTTCCTAGACAACTGAAGGCTAGGGCGAGGGCGGTCAGGCCCGTGAACAATTTAAAGGTGATGCGCATAAGATTTCTCCTAACATAAATGGCAATTGATATTTCATACATCTACTCTATTAGATGCTTGCCAAAGGAAAAATCTTCATTTTTGGTCTAAATTGGTCTGGAGAGGGATGGGGAAAGGGTGGAACAAAACGCCGAAGTTGACATAAGGCTAATTTCGGCTAGTTCGTTAAGTGAATTCGCTTTTATAACACTGGCAACGCCTCCTCAATCACAAATTCCAATTTCGCATGTGCTTCCCGCAAAGCCGCTTCGGCCTCCACGGGCGTTTCGCCCTGGGCAAAGATGAAGCCTAAGTAGCTATCCCCTTCGGGCAGAGGCGTGATGGGGTAATTGATCTTGGCTGTGATCTCAATGGACTCGATACCTGTGACTTGTTCGGCTTCGGTGAGGCCGCGCACTTCGGTCAAGACTCCGCCGCGCGGGATGGGGATCATCATCACGCCGCCCGCGCGTTGCTCGCGTTGCGCGTCTGCAATCGGTAGGCCCAACGCTTGGCGGATGATCAATTCTTCTAATGATAAGTCGGTGCCAAAGCGCAACGTTTGCGAACACAGCCCGCCAATCGAACGCCCAGCGATCTCCAACATCCACGGCCCAGTCTCATTCAGACGCAACTCAGCATGAACTGGCCCCTCCCGCAACCCTAAGGCTTGCGCGGCGCGTTCGGTGCAAGCGATCAGCGCCTGTTGAGTCGCGGCTGGCAACCGCGACGGGGTGACGTAGATCGTCTCTTCAAAGAAGGGCCCTTCTAAAGGATCGGGCTTATCGAATAAGGCCAACACCTTCAGCCGCCCGTGATCGAGCAAGCCTTCTAAAGCGACCTCCGCGCCGGGTAAATAATCCTCTACCAACAACTCGCGGTAGCCTAAGGGCGTGAGGAGCGCTTGGATGCGCTGGAACGCCACCACAAATTCGGCGGGCGTGTCCGCGCGGATGACGCCCCGACTGCCGCTCAGGCTGAGGGGCTTAAGCACACAGGGATAGGTGAGGTGCTGGGCCTCGCGCGTCGGGTCGGCGTCTAGCGGGAGGCGTTTGAAGTTGGGCGAGGGCACTTTGGCCTGTGCGAACTTTTGGCGCATCTGAAATTTATCGCGGGCGGCTTCGGTGGCTTCGGGAGAATTGTGGGAAAGGTCAATGGCGTCGCATATTTTCGCGGCGAGGGTCACCGTCGCGTCGTCGGTCGCCAGCACCGCTTGGAGGGGATGTTCCAACGCATAGGCCTGGGCTTGCTCAACAGCGCGCAGTGGATCGTAGAAGTCGAGCCCCAGCACCCCGCGCCCCACGCCGGTGTGGGCGGGCGGCACATCCAAACCGCGCACCACGTCTACGCCGAGCTTGTGCGCGGCCTTGAGAAATGGCTCTAGGCGATAGGTGTGCGCCGAGGCCAGCAAGAGCAAACGCGGCGTCATTTGATTGCTAACACTTCATGTAACGAATACAAACCGGTCTTGCCTTTGATCTCCAGATCGAAATGCTTGCCGATCTCCACCGCCTCCTCGACTTGATCATGCGCGTCTTCTGAGATAAGAAACTCGGTGTGCGCGGCTTTGTTGGCACTTTCGATCCGGCTGGCGAGGTTCACCGCGTCACCGATGGCGGTCAGGCGGCGGTTATCTCCCCCGCCCACCGCACCCAGCACCACTTCGCCATAATGTACGCCGATGCCAATGCGGATGTTGCTTTTGAAATGCGTCTCAAAATAGGGTTGCATCGCCTTCACCGCTTTGAGCGTTTCGAGACCGGCGCGGATCGCGTCTAAGGTGGGATTAGTGGATTGGTCATCCATACCAAACAGGGCCATGATCCCATCGCCCATATAATTATTGATCTGACCGTGATGCTGGTTGATGATCGCGCCAGCGCGATTGAAGTAGCGGTTAAGCATATGGATCACATCGTACGGCAAGTGCGCTTCGGAGAAGGCAGTGAAGTCGCGGATGTCGGAGAAGAGGATGGCGAGTTTCTTTTCTTCGCCCAGACTGCGGAGGGCGGCACTCCCGGTCACTTCGCAATCTACCAGCTCCACATCTTCTTCATCCAGCACCAAGCGTTTGAGCCGCACATCGCCAGTTAACGTGGTCTGGCACGCCAGCCGCACGGTCGGACCGAAATGGCGGCGGTCGGACATCTTTTGTTCTTTCTCATTGCGCGGGCGGCAATTTTCCAAGCCCCCTAAAATTAACACCCGGCAGGTGGAACAACGCGCATTGCCGCCGCAGACGTGCGTATGCGGGATGCCATTGTTGAGAGAGGTCTGCAAGATGGAGGTCTCGCTATCGGTGTCAATCGCGCGGTCTTGGTCGCTGAGGTAAGTGATGGTCGGCATGGGAACTCCTGACGAGGTGAACGATGGGGAATTATATACTCAGTCCACAGTTAAAATTGTCATTGCGAACGAGCGTTTCTCAGCGAGTGAAGCAATCCCCTCTTACACAGGGGGAGACCGCCACGCCGCACGCTACGCGAACGCGGCTCGCGGTGACATTAATTCGATCATGGCCAACCCGCGCAGCGGGTTTCAGAACTTACGAGGCGTCGGCTCTGCGAAGCGTGCCGATGCCTATGGCCGTGTTACACACCCCGCAGACATAGCTCAAACCCCTTTGCGACGGGCTCCGCCATCGGTTTTAAACCGACAGCTCCGCAAATACAAACCCGCTCCGCGGGTTAGCGTGGCCACATTACCGAAATAATTGTTCTGGACTTACGCAAACCATGCTTGAGACTTCGGAAGTGGGCGCACACAGCCCAGATACTTCGGCGAGTTTTGCGCCCACTTCCGAAGTCTTGCGTAAGAACTACCCATCGCCCGACAACTTTGCAACCGCTCTGGATTGCCGTGAGCACGCAAAGATTGTCAGGCAATCCACCCCCGCCATTGGCACGCTTCGCAGAGCCGATGGCTACGTCGAATCAAACCCGCGGAGCGGGTTTTTGCACTTACGAGGCGTCGGCTTTCAGCCGATGCCGATGGCGGCGTTACATGAGCCAAAGATATTACGCAGGCCCTTCTGCCCCGGCCCGCCATCGGTTGTAAACCGACGGCTCCGCAAATACAAACCCGCTACACGGGTTGGCTTTGCAAAATGGGGGAAGGCGGGGGATGGGGGTGGTCACTCCTCCTCAATCTTTCGCAACAACGCTTTCGTCTCCTCAATCATATCCGCCGCGCCGTCGCCATACAGCTCGAACCCGCGCAGGGCGGCGTGGGCGTAATCGCGGGCATCCGCGCGGCGACCTTGTCTCAAAAAGGTGAGGGCGACGTTGTAGCGCGCAGTTGCCGCATGGTAATGATTGCCCGCCGCTTCTTTGTAGCGAATGCTTTCTTGGTAATGAGGTAGGGCGCGGGCGAAGTCGCCTACATCGCCGTAAATGTTGCCCAGTTGGTTGTGCGTCACGGCTAAATCATCCACCGCGTTGGGGGGCAGGAGGGCGAGGGCTTGTTGGTAAAACTTTAAGGCGGTATTGAAATGTAGCCCCAATTCCGTTTCGGGTTGCTGGTGGGCGCGGGTTTCTTTGAAGTGTTCATACGTCACATCGCCAAGTGTGGTTAGGCACTTACCACGCCCCAAGCGGTCGCGTTCATCGCGTAATTCCAAACTGCGCCGATACCAGTACTCGGCTTGGGCGAGGTCGCGCACGGTGGGGAGGTCTTTGTAGGCATGACCGAGGTTGAAGGCGGCGATGGCTTCATTCGGGCGATTGCCGTTGCGCTGATAAAGTTCACTAGCCTCGGTGTAGGCTTCTATACATTCGACTTTGCCTTGTTCGCGCAGGATATCGCCGAGTTGACTGACCGATACCGCCAACGTGCGGACACGATGGCGTCCTGATGGAACATCATCCACATTGGTAGCATGGAGGGCGGGTTGGGCAGCGGTGCGTTCCCATTCGACACGGAGGTGTTGCAGGCGCTCAGCTTGCGCCCATTGTCGGGATTCCATCGCTAACCGCATGCGATATTCTGTGACGAGGCCCCATTGTGCTTCGCGCCCGGGGCGGGGTTGGTCGTTGGGTCCCACGAAGTCGGGCACAATTTCTTCCACCAACCGTCGCCACTCGGCGCGGCGACCGGTGTGGGCGTAGAGTTGGTGCAAGCCTTGCATGGTGCTGGCGAGCGCATGCCACCACCCATGTTGACGCGCCAACGCGCGGGCGTGGAGCAGGTTGGCTTCCTCCCGACTGAGCAGGGCGATGACATCGCGATTGCCGTTGATGTATTGGGCATGGTAGTAATTGCCCAACTCGCCGAGGGACAAGACAAAGGCGCGAAGAGGAATCAGTGACCAGTTATCAGTTATCAGTGTGCTGTCCTCTGATGACTGTTCACTGTTCACTGATAACTGCTTTGCTGACGGCTTTCCCCAATACTGTTCGTACAACGACCGAAAATACCACGGCAAGGCCGGGTGGATGGTGTAGTAGCCGCCGCCATGCGCGGTGAGCAGACCAACTTCGGCGGCGCGGTGGAGGAGTGCCTCTATCTGCTTGCCGCCGTCAAGTGCCCAACGATGCAGGACGTGCAGAGAGTAGTCCTCCCCCGTAATCTTCTTTAGGTTGCCCATTTGCCACAAAGCGCGCACCTCCACAAATCCCTGAAAGAAGTGCAGTAGGGCGAGTATCTTTCGCTCTTCTTCGGTGAAGGCGTGGGTGAAGCCGTAACTGAGCGAGGCGCCGAGCGATTTGGTGCGCCCCTGGGCCGCTTCATCGGCAAAGGCGCTTTCGCCCGCGCGGAGTTTGTTCACAAAGGTGAGGATGTGGGCGCGGGCCGTCAGCCCCTCGCGCAGGGCTTGCCCCACCAACACGGTGAGCGTGAGCGGGTTGCCCTGTGAAAAGTAGAGCAGGGGTTTCCAATCTTCTACCTCAATGAGGGTACGCCTAAACTTGGCGGCGATGGCGCGCGCAAGCTGAAAGCGCTCTTGTAGAGGCATAGGTGGCAGTTCCACGCGGGTGGGCAGTTCGCCCAGCCACGCTTGCTCATCGCGGCGCGAGGTGAGCAGGAACTTGGCGCGGGTGCCGCGCGCGGCGCGGAGAAAATCGGCGAGGGCGCGTTGCTCGGTGGCGCTCCACGCCGAGGCGTCGCCACTCGGAAAGCCCGCGATGGGTTCGACGTTATCCCACACCCACAAGGTGGGATAACGCTCAAAGAGTTGTAGGGCGACTTTTTTTTGTTGCTCTGCCGTGAGCGCGAGGAAGTTGATATTGTTTTGTTGTAGGACTCCGCCAAACACGCGTTCGACATCCGCGAGCGCTTGGGCGAGGGGTTTGTAGGTTTCAAACGAGGTAAACAGAACAACCGCCGTGCCACCAGTCTCGGCGTACCAGCGGGCGAACTCGGCGGCACAGCTGGTTTTGCCGCTCCCGGCGTAGGCGTGTAATAGCACTACGCTTTGGGTATCGAAGGCGCGGTCGAGCGCGAGCAGGCTTTCATCGCGCCCCAGAAAACCCGCATCGGGCGCGGGCGGCAAACCATCATCTATTTTTTGGGAGGCGGCGTCAATCGTAATCCGCAAGGGCAATTCATGTAAGGGCAATTCATGAATTGCCCTTGCATGAATTGCCCCCACACGTAGTAATTGAATCGGCGCGGCTTCGTACACCATCGGCACGACCCAATCTTGCAGGGCAATCGGCGCGAAGGCGATCTCGCGCATCGGCTGGATGCTCAGTTGTTTGCGGCCCTCACTCACGGCTTCGCTCAGGGCGCGCCCCTGCGCGAGCGCGGCGTACATATCCGCCACAAATTGCGCGGCGGTCACCACGTACACGTTGTAGCGCATCGCCACCACGCCCGCGACGCCAGCGTCCATCACCTCTTGCGCGAGCGAACCGAAAGACCTAACCCCCAGCCCCTTCTCTGCAAGTGAAGGGGAGTCAGAGTCATCCGTCTCTGCATGAGCGGAGCGGCAGGCGTTTAGCACCAACATCGGTACAGCGGTTTCGACCAGGATTTTCCCCAACTCCGCGCCATCTACGAGGCGTTGATTGTCTTCGCTCAATGGATTCTCGAACGCCAAATAACCGCGAAAGCCCGCCGGGGAATCGCCGTAAAACAGGCGGCTATCAATGGGATGGATGGCCGCTTGCCCGTTCACCACGTTCTCCATGTATGCACCGTGGCCATCGAAGTGGACGACATGGAAAGGCGCGGCCTCGTTTTTCGCCGCGCGCAGAGTCACCGCGAGTTGCTCAAACGTTGGCGGGCGCAACACCCTGAACTCAAACGCCTGCCGCGCGTCCGCATTCTTAAAGATGCGGCTCGCTACCGAGCGAAACGGCACATCGTCCTCCGCGCCCGGGCGACAGATGACGAGCAAGATCCGTAGTTTCTCGGCACTGTCGGGGACGTGGGCTTTGCGCGTGGCGTTGGTCGTCGAACGCACAAAGGCTTGTGCGCCGAGGGCCAACCACGTTTTGGTCTTCGGGTCACGGAGCAATTCCCACGGCAGGGCGTTCGCCGTCACCACGTCGGTGGTGATTTCAATGCGCGTTACCCCCAACGCATCCCGGATCGGTTTCACCAAATCGCGCGCGTCATCGTCATAGAACACCGTCTTGAACAACGCTTCGCCCACTTCTTCTAGGCGGGCTTCCACCCGCGCCGCGCGTTGCGGGTTTGGGTCAAGCGGATATTGCAGATAGATTTCGAGATACCACTGCCAATCCGCGCGGTCTTGTTCGGAGAAGTCAAACAAGTCAAACTTAAACTTCACCTCCGCGTTTTGCCGTTGGCCGCGTTCATCTTCCACTTCCACATCCACGCGCAATAAATCACCGGCCACCGATTGACGCAAGCGCAAAAATTGTGTTGGCATAATTAACCCCAGCGAACCAAGATGAGGCCCTAAGTATAGCGGGTTTCTGCGCCAGAGTTAGCGGTTTGCTTTATACTCAGGCCCATGACGCTCACCCGCCTCGGCCCGTACGAACTGCTCGAAGAAGTTGGCAAAGGCGGCATGGCGACCGTCTATCGCGCGTACCAAGCCAGCGTTGACCGCCATGTCGCCCTCAAAGTGATCCACAAAGCCATCGCCAGTGATGAGGCGGCGTTGGAACGCTTTCGGCGCGAGGCGCGGTTGATTGCCCGCCTCGAACATCCGCACATCTTGCCCATCTACGACTTCGACGGCACCAGCGAGCCACCGTACATCGTGATGCGCTATCTTGACACCGGCACGCTGAAAGACGCGTTGAAAGGCGAGCCGTTGACGTATAACGACATCAGCTTTTTACTGCGGCAAACGGCCAGCGCGTTGGATTACGCGCATGAGCAGGGCATCGTCCACCGCGACATCAAGCCCTCGAACATCATGCTGGATCGAAAGGGGAACGTCATCGTCAGTGACTTTGGGATTGCGCGAATGATAGGGAACAGCGCGAACTCGCAAAGCGACGCGACAGTCGGAACGCCGGACTATATGCCGCCGGAGCAAGTGATGGGCGTGGCGGATATAGATGGGCGCGCCGATGTATATTCGCTGGCGGTGATGGCATTTCAAATGCTCACCGGCCAATTGCCCTTCACCGCCGACACGCCGCTGGGGGTGATGATGAAACACCTGCAAGAAGCACCGCCTGCACCAAAGCGCGTCAATCCCGCCTTGCCCGTCAGGGTGGATGAGGTGCTGGCGCAAGCCTTGAGCAAAGCGCCCGCTGACCGCTACGCCACCGCTAGCACATTCGCCGCGGCGCTCACGGCGGCGTTGGGTGCGCAAACGACGACCCAAACTCTAAAGGTCTCACAAACTTTGAAGGACGTGGCTGACGCAGACACCGATTCCAAATCTACCCCCGGCGAACAAAACAAAATCGTCACGCTCCTCGCGGCGAACGCGGCGGATTTTAGCGAGATGTTGGCGGAAGCCAAAGGCGCGGAAGCCGCGCGGCGTGGGTTGCGGCAGTGGCGGGAGCGCGTTGAGCAAACGGTGACGGCGCGGGCCGGACGATTGATCAAACACGATGAACATGAATGTCTGGTGGTGTGGGGCATAGACATTGCGCAGGAAGGCCACGCCGAACGCGCCCTCCGGGCCGCGCTGGATTTGCAAGCGGCGCTCCGCGAATTGGGCGCGGGTGTGTTCACGGAATCTGATGACGAACCCTTGCCGCTGAAAATTGGCGTGCATACCGGCATGGCATTGATTACGCCTGTAGAGACGGTGCATGCACCGTCTCTACAGGCCACCGGCGTGGCGTTGACATTGGCGCAAAAACTGGCTGACGCCGCCGAGGGCATTATCTTGATTTCGCCCGACACCTACCGCGCCGTGCAAGGGGTGTTTGATGTGTTAGAAGACGTGCCGCTGAAACTGCGCGGGCGCAAAGAACCGTTGCAGACTTATCGTGTGACCGCCGCGAAAGCCCGCGCTTTTCGGGTGAAAGCCTATGAAGTGTTAGGCGTACCTACGGCCTGCGTCGGGCGCGAAAACGACCTCAAGCAATTGATGAACGCCTATCTCAATGCGTTGGAAGAAACGGAAACACAGGCGGTCACCATTTTGGGCGAGGTGGGGGTGGGTAAAAGCCGCTTGCTGTACGAGTTTGGACAATGGTATGAACTGCGCCCGGAAAAAATTCGCTTTTTTCAGGGCCGCGCCACACCGGCAATGACTCAGCGCCCGTATGCGCTCTGGCGGGATGTGCTCTCGTTTCGGTTTGAGATTCTGGATGATGACCCGTTGCCCGAGGTATGCCAAAAAATGGAACAGGGCGTGGCCGCGTTGTTGGGCCATGCCGCGGTAGAGGCGAATGGCCATTCGCCTCTACCGCCGGATGACGCGCCAAATGACGTGCGCGAAATGGCGCATTTAATGGGCTTCCTCGCTGGGTTCGATTTCTCCGACAGCCCGCACATCAAAGGCTTGCTTGGCGACCCCAAACAACTGGCCAATCGCGCCAAACAACTCGCGTTCCGCTTCTTTGAAAAACTGGGTCAGATTGATCCGGTCATCGTGGAACTTGAAGATGTGCATTACGCTGATGACACGTCGCTGGACTTGTTCACCGAACTGCCCAACACATACCCAGCGTTGCCGTTGACCCTCATTTACTTGGCGCGCCCAACATTATTGGAGCGCCGCCCAGCATGGGGCAACGCGCAGAGTTTCCACAAACGCTTGACGCTGGGGCCGTTGGATAAGCGCGAGAGCCGCGACTTGGCGCGCGAAATTTTGCAAAAAATACCCGACCCGCCCAAAGCTTTGCGCGACCTATTGGTGGAACGGGCCGAGGGCAATCCGCTGTTTATGGAAGAATTGGTGCGGTTGTTGGTGGATGACTGCGTGATTACGGTTGGGGCGCGTCGCGACGCACCCCAACCGGATGACGTATGGCGTGTGGAAGAAACCCGCCTTGCCAACCTGCGCCTGCCGCCCTCGCTGATCGGGTTACTGCAAACGCGGGTGGACACCTTGCTTGCCGCCGAAAAACTCACCCTGCAACGCGCTGCGGTGTTTGGGCGCGCCTTTCCCGACACGGTTTTGCCCGCCATCAACGCCGCCGATGAGTTCAAGGTGAACGATTTGCCCGCCGCGCTCAAGGCGCTGGAAGCGCGCGGCTTTATTCAACGCCGCGAAAACTCGTCGTTTGCTGGCACGGTGGAATATGCCTTCGCGCAAGGGCTGTTGCGCGAGATGCTTTACCTCACGTTGTTGGAGCGTCAACGCCATACCTACCACGCCGCCTGCGCCGCATGGCTGGTCCAGAGCGAACGCGCCGAAGAATACCTGCCGTTGATTGCCGCGCATTACGAAAAGGCGGGCGACACCACCCAAGCCGCCGTCTACTTGCAACACGCGGGTGACCAAGCCTTGCAACGCAGCAGTTTTGCTGACGCGCTGACGCTTTATCAACGCGCCCAATCTTTAATCTCCTATCTCCAAGCCTCGGCTCTCCTCTTGAAACTCGCCGAAGCCCACTACCACCTCGGCGACTTCCCCGCCGCCCGCGCGGCGATTGAGCAAGCACAAGCTACCGCTACTACCGACGCCGACCGCGCCGCCGCATTGGCGGTGTTGGGCGATATCACAAGTGAACTAGGCGACTACGCCGAAGCGCGGACGATTCTCGCGCAAGCTGTGCCATTGGCGCAGGCCAGCGGCGACCAACGCACCTTGTGCCGCGCGTTATATGGCTTGGGTGATGTGAATTGGCGGCTGGGCAAACTGGAGGACGCAAAAGTCGTGTTGAGTGAAAGCCTGTCACTGGCGCGGGCACTAGGCGATGTGACCCGCGAGTTATTTGCGCTCAATCGGTTGGGGACAGCGACTCCATTTATCAATTTACCCGAAAAAGAACAGTTCTTCACCGAAGTCCACACCCGAGCAGTGGCGGCCGGCAACCGCGAACGGGCAGCGGCTGCGCTCAACAATTTGGGCGAGGTGTATAAAGAACGCAAGGACTATGTAATAGCTCGAGACAAATATCAGCAAGCTTTGGCGCTCGCCCGCGAGATTGGGGTGCAACAGGACATCGCCTTGTATCTCATTAATCTGGCGGATGTGGACATCAAACTCGGCCAACTCGCCGCCGCTCGGGAAAAGTTGCGCGAAGGGCTGGCGTTGGCTCAGCGGCTTGGCGTGCTTCCGTGGATGGTGACTGTGGTGCATTATTCTGGCTTTCTCGCTCACGCTGAAGAGCAGACCGAGCGGGCGTTGGCGTTATGGGGTTTGGCGCGTCGCCAACCCATGTGGCACCTTGACTACCAGCACGAATTAGACACGGCGCTGGCGGAGTGGGCGCTCGACCCGGCAATGGTGGAAGCGGGCTTGGCAAAAGGCGCAGAGTTGGATTGGGAGACGACGATCCAAGAGTTGTTGAAAGAATGACCTCCCTCTCCGCCTACCTCCCCCAAGACCGTCTGCGCGCCCTGGCGCGCAATGAGACGCTCCCTGACCGCTCACAGGGGGCCGCGCTCTTCACCGACATTTCCGGCTTCACCCCACTCACTGAAAAACTCACGCGCGACCTTGGCCCCCGGCGCGGCGCGGAAGAACTCACCCGCCAAATCACTCAAGTCTTCGACGCCTTGATTAGAGAAATTGAAAACCATGGCGGGAGCGTCATCGGTTTTGCGGGTGATGCGATGACAGTGTGGATAGATGATCTGCATCGTCCTGCGCCACAGGCCGCGCTCCAATGCGCCTTTGCCCTGCAATCCGCCATGCGCGCCTTTCCCCATTTGTCGGTGAAAGTCGCGGTGGCGACCGGCCCGGCGCGGCGGATGGTGGTGGGCGATCCCGCCTTGCAATTGTTCGATGTGTTAGCAGGTGAAACGCTATTGCGGATGGCGCAGGGCGAGCACTTAGCGAACAAGGGCGAAGTGCTCGCGGATGAAGCGACCATTCACACAACGCAATGCGCGGTGAGCGAATGGCGCACCGACCCCGACACCGGTTTGCGCTTTGGCGTGTTGGCCGCTATGGAGAATACGCTTGGGCCAACGCCGCGCCTCGAACCACCGGACATTGCGGCGGACGTGTTGCGCCCGTGGCTACACCCTGCCTTGTATGAACGCGCGCGCAGTGGGCAAGGGGAATTTCTCGCGGAGTTTCGCCCGGTCACGACGCTGTTTTTGCGTTTTAGCGGGATTGATTACGACAACGCCGACGCGCCCGCGCAACTTAGCGCGTACATTCGTTGGGTCGAGCAGATGGTGTATCAGCACGAAGGCTTTTTGCGCGCGCCAATGATTGGCGACAAAGGCAGTTTCCTGCTCATCGCGTTTGGCGCGCCGCTGGCGCATGAGAACGATACCCACCGCGCCTTGTTAACTGCGCTGGCCTTGCTTCAACCGCCGGAACACTGTGCGTTTATCACGCGCACCCAAATTGGCATGACCCACAGCATAGCGTGGGCCGGGCCATGCGGCGGGCCAACGCGGCATGGCTACGACTTCATGGGTGATGAAGTGAATCTGGCGGCGCGGTTGATGCAAGCCGCAGGCGCTAGCGAGATTTTGGTGAGCGCCGCCGTGCAGAAGAACGTCGCGCGGCATATCCTATTTGAACCGCGCCCGCCACTGAAAGTGAAAGGCAAAGCCGAGCCGCAGACGGTGTTTGTCGCTACCGGCGCGCGCCAGACCCGCGCCATTCGCTTGCAAGAGCCAACCTACACTTTGCCTATGGTCGGGCGCGCCAGTGAATTGCAAAGGGTGAATGAAAAACTAAACCTCGCCGCGCACGGGCAAGCGCAAGTCATCGGGATTGTGGCGGAAGCTGGGCTGGGCAAGTCGCGGTTGGTGGCCGAGATCATTCGCATGGCGCGACAACAAGGCTTTGCCGGCTATGGCGGCGCGTGCCAGGCCGATGGATTGAACAC
>Ga0315912_10003888_pt1 | contig 14494 bp, 11 predicted proteins | sample VfabasoilMG_FD_204469 | JGI IMG/M metagenome (GOLD analysis project Ga0315912, IMG submission 204469) | Garden soil microbial communities collected in Santa Monica, California, United States - V. faba soil | ecosystem: Environmental > Terrestrial > Soil > Garden | place: USA: California... | reverse complement strand
GCGGTAAATCCCGCATCGGCCAGGGCCCGAAGCGTCGCGCGGCCGATCTCGCCCAGGCCAAATACCGCGACCGGGACGTCGCGGGGACCGTCCAGCATGCGCTGCACCACCAGCGCCTGCACGCCACCCGTGCGGCCCTGCGGCAGGATGCGGCGCGCCCGGCCTAACAACTCGCCGACGCCTTTCCAGGCGACATGCAGGTTGCGGCACAGGGTGCCGGCTTCGTGCGCGCGCTCGAAGGAGCGCAGCACCTGGTTGCCGATGGCGTGTTCGCCCTGTGCCACCGAATCGAGTCCCGCCGCCACGCGCAGCAGTCCGCCGATGGCGGCCGCGCCGTGCCGCACGCGTGGTCGCAGGTGATCGGGATTTTCCACCGCGCCGAGCAATGCGGCGCTGAACAGCTCCGCGGCCCAGGAAGGCCGCGACGAAGCCATCAGCCACTCGACGCGTGCGCAGCTCTCGATGCGCACCACGCCGGTGATTTCACCCGCGTCGAGCAGTTGCTGTGCGGGACCATCGGCCTGGGAGTCGAGCGTCACGAGCCCGGCGCGTACCGCGGACGGCGCCTCGCGATAACTCATGCCGACCAGGGCGAGGGGAATCACGCCGCATTCCTCAGCGGAATTCCGCCGCCGTCTCCACCATGGCTGCCACCGTTTCCGGCGGCGTGCCCGGCAGGATGCCGTGACCGAGATTCAGGATGCAGTGCCGGCCGCCCGAGGTTTTCTTCATGGTCTCGAGCAGTGCGCGCGTTCGCTGGCGGATGACGTTCGCATCGCCTAACAACAGGATGGGATCGATGTTTCCCTGCAGCAGGTGCGAGGGATACAGCTTGCGCGCGTATTCCCACTCGGTGCGCCAGTCGAGCGAGAAACCCGTGACGCCGCTGTCACCGAGCAGCGGCATGAGATGGTGTCCGCCGCGCACGAACAGCAGCGTCGGCACCTTGCGTGCGTTCAGCTTCGCCGTGATGCGCTGCAGGGCTGGCAACGCAAAATCGCGGTACTCATCGGGCGCCAGCAGTCCACCCCAGGAATCGAACAGCTGCACGGCGTCGGCGCCGGCATCCACCTGCGCCAGCAGCAGGTCCGCGACCACATCGGCGATGGTGCCGAGGGCGCGCTTTGCCAGGGTCGGGTCGCGATGCATGAGCAGGCGCGCTTCGCGAAAATCTTCGCTGCCGCCGCCCTCGACGCAGTAGGCAAACAGCGTGAAAGGCGCGCCGGCAAAGCCGAGGATGCCGTAGCGATCTTTCAGGGTCTGCTTGAGGTGCGCGACCGCGCGCGGCAGGTAGTCGATGCGGCCGAGTACGCCGTCGAGTTGCCAGGCGTCGTAGTCCGCGCCGGTCCGCAGGGGCCTTGCGATGCGCGGGCCCTCGCCCGGACCGAAGCTCACGCCCAGTCCCATGGCCAGCGGCACCACGAGAATGTCCGAAAAGACGATGGCGGCATCCAGCGCGTAGCGGTCGAGCGGCTCGAGCGCGGCGCGGGTGGACAATTCCGGCTTCTGGCAGACATCCCAGAAACTGTGCTCGGCGCGCAGCGCCCGATAGCCGGGCAGGTATCGACCCGCCTGCCGCATCAGCCAGACGGGGGGTCGGTCGAGCGCGTCACCGCGCAGCGCCGCGAGGAAACGCTCGCGCGAATGCATCACAAACTCCCATGAAATCAAGCCGCAGCGTACGGCGCAGGTGATATGCAACTGTCACAGCTGTGTCACGGCAATCACCCAAAAAGTTCATTGGGGCTAACATCCATGACCGAGTTGTGACATGCCGTATACCTGGATCATCACCAAGTCGCAGCCTCATGCCGACAGCGTGGTCATCCAGCTGCGCCGGCAGGGGTTCAGCGCGCTCGCGCTCTGCTGCATCGAGCACCAGTGGCTCGATTGGCCCGAGCTCAAGCAGATAGGCGCGCACGGTTCCGCACTCCTGTTCGTCACCAGCCGAGCGGCGGCGGCGCGCGTCGAGGTACCGCCCGGCAGCCAGGTCGCGGCGATCGCACCCACGACATCGGCCGCGCTCGAGGCTCGCGGCATCCGCGTGACGTTGTCCGCGCATGGCGGCGTACGGGAACTGGCGCAGGCGGTGCTCGATTCTCCCGCCATCCCCGATGGCACCGAGGTGTTCTATCCGACCAGCGACGCGGCCCTGCGCCAGCCTGAGCATCTCGCGGCGGTGGCGACGCTCGGCAAGCGGCTGCGCGTCCAGACGCGGGCCGTGTACACCACCGCGGCTCCGCCGAATCTCGCCCAGGAGCTCGCCGCGCTGAAGACACCGCAGGCGGATCGATCGCCGCTTGGGTTTGCGTTCTGGAGTCCGTCGGCCATCGAAAGTTTCCAGGCGGCGGGCGGCTTCGAGCTCACGCCCGGCCCCGTGGTGCTGGTGGGCGGATCGACCATGCGTTGCTGGAGCGAGGTGGCACCACCGGCGTGGCGCCGCGCGTACCGCCATGACGCCGAGACGCCGCTCGAGTGGTCGCTGCGATTCCTCGAGCGCGACGTCGCGGCCGCCAACGATAGTTAGGACAAATACCGATCGTGGTTGGCGAGGCTTGAGCGAGCACGCGACGACGCGCCCGGGCTCCGCAGTAGCTCTTATTTGATCGAACCAGGCTTCCTCATCATCTTGCGAATATCCGCGAGATGCATTTCCTCGGCCGCGATCTGGTCGCGTGCATATTCCTCGAGCAGGATGCTCTTGCCGGCAACCAGTTCCAGCAGGGTGTAGTAGGCCTGCAGGCCTTCCTTCTCGTGTTCGTGCGCTTCCTTGAGGATCTCGTTCACGTCGTGCTGGTGCGTCTCCAGCAGCGAGCCGATCTTGAGGGACGGATGGCCCCCGAAGGCGGTGATGTGTTCACCGGCGAGCACCGCGTGGGCATTGGATTCATTTCCCTGGTCGCGCAGCCAGGCCACGATCGGAATGCGGTTGTGGCCAAAGATCATGAAGCTGTAGTGCATGTAGCGCACCACCCCGGCGAGCTCGAGCTCCAGGATGTGGTTGAGGCTGTCGATGATCTTCTTGGTCAGCTTCGGATCCAGGTCGGAATCGGTCATGGCGCACTCCTTCGAAACGTGGCGCGCATGTTAGCCCAGCCAGACGAAAACGTCGGGCCTGCGAATGACAATGCGAATCCGTCGCATCCCGCGCTGCGGCATTACTGCTGGACCGGCTGCTCCACGTGCATCCAGTCGAAGTGGGCGGTGCCCGAGCCGCCTTCGGCCGTGGTGAAAGAGAACAACGAGGGGCGCGCCCCTTTCCACCAGCTGAAACGCAGCTTCACCGTGTCACCCAACGAAGAGAAGGACTTGCCCTCGTCCAGGCTGAATTCGTAGGCCACACGTTCGTCCGCGATCTTCATCCGCAGCTGTACGCTGCCGGCCGGCACGGCGGGTCCCGCAACTTGCGCCCCGGCCGACGACCAGGTGATGCGACGCTCGCCGTTCACCTGCACCACGCCGATCCAGTTGGGCTGGACCTGCAGCACGGAAAGGCCGGCGCGCTGGCCATCCCGCATGTCGCCGACGAGCAGGCGTGTCGTGATGGTGCTGGCGGGCCCGTGCAGGATCTGCGTCAGGGTGTTGCGCGCGACCACGAAGTCGGTCGCATGCGCCGCGGTGAGGCTGAGCATGCCATTCGCCAGCTTCCAGTTGGAATCCAGCGGATTGTGATTCCACTCCCATTGCAGGCCTAACTTCTCGTCGTCGAATTCGTCGGAGGTCGCTATGGAGACCGGCGGACCGCCGCGGCCCACGTCGGGCACGCGATGAGTCATCACCGGCTGGCCCGTGCCGGGCGAGCCGGCGATCGGATCACCCATGACGGGCCAGTCGTCCACCCAGCGCACCGGCTGCATGTGCACGATGCGGCCGTAGGCACCCGTGCTGTTGAAGTGCAGGAACCAGCCCTCGCCCTTCGGCGTCTCCACGTAGCCGCCCTGGTGCGGCGCCTGCACGCTGGTATTGCCCTGCGCGAGCACGGTGCGGTGCTCGTACGGTCCCCAGATGTTCCTCGAACGCATCACGGCCTGCGGCCCTTTTTCCACGCCGCCATAGGGCGCGAAGATGTAGTACCAGCCGTTGCGCTTGAGTAGTTTGGGACCCTCGAGCACCGGCAGGTTCACGGGATCTTCGACTATGGTCTTGCCGGCATCCAGCACCTTCGTGCCGTCCGCGCTCATGCGATGCAGGATGAGAGGCCCGGCACCCACGCGCGAATGGATCAGGTAGGCCTGGCCGTCGTCGTCCCAGAACGGACAGGGATCTTCCAGTTTCGCTTCGGCGATCACCGCGACGGGCGCGGTCCACGGTCCTTCCGGCTTCTTCGCCGATACCATGAAGATGCCTTCCGTGGGCGTGGGGAAATAGATGTAGAAGCGTCCCTTGTGATGACGCATCGCCGGCGCCCACACACCCGAACTGTACCGATGACCCATCTCGGCGAAGAAGCGCGCACGCTCCGATCCATCGCTGAATCCCAGCGGCCCGGGCAGGTCGTATTTCGGATCGAAGGTCAGCTTCGGCAACGCATGGCCGATGAGCTTCCAGTGCACCAGGTCGCGCGACTCGAGCAGTGGCAGTCCCGGCGAGAAGTGGAACGACGAAGCCGTCATGTAGTAGCGGTCGCCGACGCGGATCACGTCCGGATCCGAGTAGTCCGCGAACAGGATGGGATTCCTGTAGTCGGCCGCACTGGCGGCAGCGGCCAGCAACAACCATCCGGCAAACCACGACGCTCTCTTCATTTACGGTCCTCGAGGCGATGTCGCCACAACGCCTGGTATTCGAGCAGGCCCGGGATGCGCAGCGGCGGCACGTTCTGCAGCACACCGGGTCCGGGAGAAGGAAGCCCGGCGAGATGCGCGGCGACGCGCGTGCCGCCGCCCTCCGGGTAGGTGCGCACCGTGCCGACCGGCACGACGCCGCCTAACAAACTGGCAAACAACGGATTCCGGGCCAGCGGTCCGTCGACGAAGATCTCGCCGGCCGTGCCCAGGGATTCGATCAGCTGCGCAGTCATGAGCGCGGAGTACAGAGTCGCGAGTGCCGCGCGTTGCGCATGGTTCAATCCGTCGACCCCTTCCAGGCTCCCCGGCCGCCCGACATACGGGCCGGCGCTGGCGAACGAGGGCAGCGCAAGACTGCCGCGCGCCAGGACTTCGATCAACGCATCGATGGTCGGATCGCTGGCGCCCTGTGCGATGACTTCGTACTCGCGTCCGCCCATGTATCGGGCAGTCGCGATCGGCGCGCCGAACACGTTGACGTTCGCGAGCATGTCGCGTTCTTCGCGCAAACGCGTCAGCTCACCGCGATTCGCCATGACGATGGTCCACGTGCCGCTGGAGACCACGGTGAACGCCTCGCGCTCGCGGTCGAGCAGGAATCGCAGGTACGAGGCATTGGAGTCGTGAATGCCGCAGGCCACCAGGCAACGCTCCGGCAAACCGGAGGCCGCCGCGACGGCGCCTCGCACGCTGCCGAGCTGGTCGGTTGCGCGATACATCGAGGGCATGAGCCGCGCCCAGCCCTGCTTGCGAGCCAGGGCCGAATAGTTGCGGTCGTAGGGACGCCAGAGATCGGTGTGCGTGCCCAGCGAAGTCACCTCGCTCGCCATCACGCCCGACAGCCGCCACGACCAGTATTGCGGATACATCAGGATGTGCCCGGCGCGGCTGAACAGATCCGGCTGCCGTTTCTGCAGGTAGTACAGCTGACGGCCGAGATTCAGGCCCTGGGGCAAATTCGGCGAGTAGGTGAGCGCGAACGAATCGCGCAGCGCGCCGTACTCTTCCGCCACTTCGTCGAAACAGCCGTCTTCGTAGTCCGGCGCCGCCAGCACCTGGCCCGAGTGATCGACCAGCACGGCCGCGGCGCCATGCGCGATCGGCACGATGCCCGCGATGCGATCGCGTTCCGGGGCCTGCAGCAGCTGCTCGAACAGCCAGGTTTCGATCCCGACCACGTCGAGCTCGCGCGTGACAGGACCCTGCACGATTTCGTTGGCGCGGCGCGCGCTCCAGATCTCGCGGCCGAGTGATGGATCGACCAGCGCGATCTTGGAGTTGGTTTTGCCAACATCGAAGACCGCGATCAGCGGACCGGCGTTCATCGCCGCTGCACCAGCGCGGGCACCGCGACCACGAGGATCAGCAGGGCGCCGGTGAAGATGGACATGACGATGCCGGGGATATTCATGAGTCCGAGACCGAAGGTCACGAGGCCAAACACCAGCGCGGCCAGCACGACGCCGAGAATGCTGCCCTTGCCGCCCCAGACGGATACGCCGCCGAGGATCACGATGCTGATGATCTCCAGCTCCCAGCCCTGGGCGATGGAAGGACGCGTCGACCCCAGGCGCGAGGTGAGCAGCACGGCCGCCATTCCACTCGCCAATCCGGTCAGTGCAAATAGCGCAAAACGATAGCGATCGACCGGGATGCCCGCGAATCGCGTCGCCACCGGATTCGCGCCGATGGCGTAGACCACGCGTCCCCAGCGGGTAGCGTGCAGGAACAACGCCGCCACCGCCGCCATCACCACGAACAGTGCCAGCTCGATGGATACCGGACCGAACAGGTATCCCTGGCCGAAGGCCGCGAAGGACTCCGGGTAGTTCTTGAGCACGCGATCGCCGAGCACGGCGTACGCGATGCCGCGAAACAACGTCATGGTGCCGATAGTGGCCACGATGGCAGGCACGCGACCGAGCGTGATCAACGCGCCGTTGATGCAACCCGCGGCGAGACCCGTGCCCAGTCCCACCGCGGCGATGGTGCCGGTGCCCGCGCCCTGCTCCGCGGCGAGACCCATGGCTACCGAGGCCAGCGCGATGATGCCGGCGACCGAGATATCGATTTCTCCGGCGATGATCAGCAACGCCAGCGGCAGCGCCACCAGCGCGCGCTCGGTGAAGTTGAAGGTGGCATCGGAGAGAGTGTCGACGCTGAGGAAATACGGCGAGCTCAGCGAAAACAGCGTGAAACCCAGCACCAGCACCAGCGCCAGCATGCTCTCCCAGCGCCTGGCCATCGCGGAGATCATCGCGGCGCCTCGAGCGTGGCGCGCAGGCGGTCTTGCGGGCGCGCGCTCAGCAGCACGGCCGCCAGGATCACCACACCGTTGATGAACATCTGCCAGAAGGCCGAAATGCCGACCAGCGGCAGACTGCTGCGGATGATGCCGAGGAACAGGCAGCCCAGCAGCACGCCCAGCGCGGATCCCGTGCCGCCCGTGATGGCCACGCCACCGATCAGGCAGGCCGCGATGACCTGCAGCTCGAAGCCCAACGCGATGTCGGTGTATGCCACCGCGAAGCGCGCCACCCACAGGTAACCCGCGAGACCGGCGATGGCACCGCACACCACGTATGCCAGAAACTGCATGCGTCCCGCGTCGATGCCCGAATACGCCGCGGCTTCCGGGTTGCCGCCGGCGGCATACAGGTTGCGGGCCGTCGGCAGACGCCGCAACGCCACGATGAACACGGCTGCGCATGCCAGCGCCAGCCAGGCCAGCGTCGAGAGGCCGAGGAAGTGGGCGCGCGTGAATGCAAGAAAGTCGGGCGACATTTCGTTCTCGTTCACCCAGGAGCCGCGCGACAGCAGGTAGATGACGCCGCGATAGATCGACAGGGTCCCGAGCGTCACGACAATCGGGGGCAATCGCAGTTTCCACACCAGGATGCCGTTGAAGGCACCTAACAACCCGCCGGCGACAATCGTCAGCAGCAGTACCGGCAGGACCCCGGCATCGGGAAACTCGCGGTTGAAGAGTGCAGCCAGCATGCCGCACAGCGCCAGGTTCGCGGCCACCGAAAGATCCACGCCGCGCACCAGGATGACCAGCATCTGGCCCAGCGCCAGCATCACCAGGATGGCGGTGTCGTCGAGCACACCCGCGAGATTGTCCGGCGCGGCGAACGCCGGGTACTTCAGCACCACGGCCGCGAGCAGCACGACGGTGAGCACCGCGAACTGCAAATCGCGGCGCGCGACCTGTGACCTGTTCCGGTACGCGAACTTCATGCGTCGCTCGCCGCGCGCAGCAGCGCCGAGGGGGTCGCGTCCGCGCGCGTGAACTCGCCGCGCAGCCGGCCGCGGCGCATCACCAGCACCCGGTCGGACATCGCGATGATCTCGGGCAGCTCGGATGAAATCAGGATCACGCCGTGCCCGGCGCCGGCGAACTCGCTCATCACCTGGTGAACCGCGGCCTTGGCGCCCACGTCGATGCCCTTGGTGGGTTCGTCGAGGATCAGCACGGCCGGCTTGCGTGCCAGCCACTTTGCCAGCACCACTTTCTGCTGGTTGCCGCCCGACAGACTCTGCACGGCCTGCGCCGGGCCCTCGGCCTTGATCGCCAGTGCGTCGATCCAGTGTTGCGCCAGGGCGCGCTCGCTGCGCGAACGCAACCAGCCGCGAGGCGCGAGCGTGGCGAGATTGGGCAGCGCGATGTTGGCGGCGATGGAGAACGGCAGGATGCTGCCCTGGCTCTGGCGATCCTCGGGAACCAGCGCGATGTCGACACCGCCGGCGAGACTTCCGCCGATGCTGCCCGCGTGCGCGCGCTCCGCACCGAACAGCACCTGCGCCAGCTCGCTGCGCCCGGCGCCGACCAGGCCGTAGATGCCGAGAATCTCGCCGCGCCGCAACGTGAAGCTGATGTCCTCGAACTCGCCCGCGCGCCCGAGATTTTCAACGCGCAGCAGGATTTCTCCCGGCTGCACCGCCTGTTTCGGAAACAGCTGTTCCACCGGACGACCCACCATCAGGCGGATCAGTTCGTCGCGCCCCGTGGTGCCCAGCGCCCCGGCTCCTACCGAGACGCCGTCGCGGAACACCGCGTAGCGGTCGGCCAGTTCGAAGATCTCCTCGAAGCGATGCGTGATGAACAGGAGTGCGCAGCCGGCGTCGCGCAGCTTGCGCGCGATTCGGAACAATTCCGCGCATTCGCGCTGTGACAGCGAGGCCGTCGGTTCGTCGAGGATCAGCACTCGCGAGTCGTTGACCAACGCGCGCGCGATCTGGACCACGTGCTTCTGCGCAATGCTGAGCGAGGCCACGGACGTCCGTGCTCCGAAATCCGCACCCAGCTCGTCGAGCACCGCCTGGGCGCGCCGCTGCACGGTATCCCAGTCGACCAGTCCCGCGCGGCGCGGGTGCGCGTTCACGAACAGGTTCTCCGCCACGGTCAGGTGTTCGAATACCAGGCACTCCTGGTGAACCACGCCGATGCCGAGGTCACGCGCGTCCGTGGGAGTCGGGATTCGGGTCGCCACGCCATCGAAATGAATCGCGCCCGCGTCCGGCTGGTGCACGCCGGAGAGGATCTTCACCAGTGTCGATTTGCCGGCGCCGTTCTCACCGAGCAGCGCGGTGATCGAACCTCGATGCAGCTCGAGATCCACCCCGGCGAGCGCGCGCACGCCGCCGAAGGACTTGTGTAACCCGGAGAGCGTCAGCAGGGGTGGCACTGGGGCGTTCGGCGCGTCAGAAAATCTTTGCGTACGGGCCCACGTTGGTGATGTCGTAGATGAACGGCTTGCTCATCGCACCCACTCCGTCGGCAGCGAAAGTGACCTCGCCCATGCGCGCGATGTACACCGGCTTGTGCGGATCGTCGCCGCGCGCTAGTCGCGTCGCGATCTGCATGGTCGAGTAACCCAGGTCGACGGGATTCCAGATCGCGAATTTCGGCACTACGCCCTTTTCCACGTAGCCGACCAGCTCGGACGGCAGGCCGAGGCCGGTCACCTTGAGCTTGCCGGTGAGACCCTTGTCCTCGACGGCGCGCGCGGTGGCGACGATGCCCACCGAGCTGATGCTCACCAGCACCGAAAGATCCGGGTACTGCTGGATCAGTGCCGCGGCTTCGCGATACGACTTGTCGGAAACATCGTCGCCGTAGACCACGGCCACCATGTTGAGTCCCGGATACCTGGGCAGCGCCTTGCGCATCTCGGCCAGCCAGGCGTTCTGATTGGTGGATGTCGGCGTGGCCGACACCACGGCGAACTTTCCTTTTCCGTTGGGCGAAAGCTCGGCGGCCAGCGCCACCACGCTCTCGCCGATGAGCTGATCGGACGACGGTGCGAGGTGCACGACCCGGCCCGCGTGCGCGACAGCGGAGTCGTAGGAGATCACCTTGATGCCGCGCTCCATCGCCTTCTTGAGCGTGGGCACGAGCGCGTCGGGATCGTTGGCCGACACCGCGATCGCGTCGACGCGCTGCGCGATCAGCGCGTTCAACACTTCGATCTGGCCCTCGGCCGTGGGCGTCGTCGGGCCGGTGAAGATCACCTCCGCGTCGAGCTCTTTGGCGGCCTCCTCGGCGCCCTTGTTCACGGCGTCGAAGAAACCATTGCCCAGTGATTTGGCGACCAGGCCGACACGCGTGCGCGTCGGCGCGGCCGGTTTTCCGGCCGGCTCGGGTTCGTTCTTGCCGCAACCGGCGAGGCCGACCAACACGGCGCATACCGCCGCGATGAGAATTCTTTTCACGCTTGCTCCCCGGTAGATCACGCGATCTTCTTCATTTCGTCTTCCGAGGTGACCTTGGCGACGATGACCTTGATGCCCGCGCTGCGGAAATCCTCGAGCTCCTCCGGCCGCGCGCCATCGTCGGTCACGATGGTGTTGATGCGGTCGAGGCCCGCCACGATCATCGCCGACTTGCGCCGCAGCTTGGAGCTGTCCGCCATCACGATCACGTGTTCGCTGCGCTTCAGTAGTTTGGTCTGCGCCTGCACGATGAGCGGATCCGCCTCCATCATGCCGAAGCGATTGAGGCCGTAGCAGCCGACGAACAGCTTGTTGCCCCAGAAACTCGTGATGGTGTCGTTCTCGAACGGCGAGAGCACGATGTTCTGCTCGCGGAAGATCGTGCCGCCCGGCAGCGTGATGCGATTGCGGCTGGTGGCGAACAGCTTGGCCGCGATCGGAAATGAATTGGTGAGGATGTCGAGATCCGAATCCGCGAGGAATTCCACCAGCGCGTAGGTGGTGGTGCCGCCATTGATGATGATGCTTTCGCCCGGCGAGATCAGCGCCGCCGCCGCGCGTGCGATGGCGCGCTTCTGCGGAACGCTCACGTCCTGGCTCATGGCGAAGGGCATGCCCACGAGGTGCGGCTGGTGGCGCGGCCGTACCGCCTCGGCGCCGCCGCGGATGCGCTTCACCTCGCCTTTCTCGGCGAGCGCATTGATGTCGCGCCGGATCGTGGCCTCGGAAGCACCCAGCAGATCGAGCAGGTCGCCAACACTGACGATGGAGCGCTCTTCGACGAGCTTCAGGATCAGGTTGTGGCGTTCTTTCTCCAGCATGGGTCCCCCGTTTGTGCGGCCCGTGATCGATTCTGCACGTGATTGATTGTATATGACGGCTTCGTGTGATACACAGCTTCACCCTAAATAGTGAAGCAGGGCCGGTACTTTAGCGCCGGCCCGGAGACATTGGATGAGTGTGGTTCGCGCGGCGCCCGCCGGTTCTCTCGAAATCGAAAGTCGCTGGGATGAGTCCCATGCGGCCACGCTTTCGCCGGCCGAATTGCTGCTGTACCGCTCGAATCTGCTCGGCAGTGACAAGCGGGTGACCAATTTTGGCGGCGGTAACACCTCGGCCAAGCTGAAGGAAAAAGACCCGCTGACGGGTGAGGAAGTCGAGGTCCTGTGGGTCAAGGGGTCGGGCGGCGACCTGGGCACCATGAAGCTCGATGGTTTCTCGACCCTGTACCAGTCCAAGTTCCGCACGCTCGAGAAGTTCTACAAGGCTGGCACCGACAACGACGCGGTGATGGTGCCGTTGTACGCGCATTGCGCCTTCAACATGAATCCGCGCGCCGCCAGCATCGACACGCCGCTGCATGGCCTGGTGGATCGGGCGCACGTCGATCACATGCATCCGGATGCGTTGATCGCGCTGGCCGCGACCGCCGATTCGAAGGCGCTCACGCAGGAGATCTTCGGCGGCGAGATCGGCTGGCTGCCCTGGATCCGCCCCGGCTACGAGCTCGGCCTCAAGCTGCGCGAGTTGACGAGAAATCCGAAACTCAAGGGTGCCGTGCTCGAAGCCCACGGCCTGTTCACCTGGGCCGACAGTTCGCGCGCCTGCTACGAGAACACGCTCGACATCATCAATCGCGCCACTGCCTGGTTGAACGAAAAAAGCCGTGGCAAGCGGCCGTTCGGCGCGGTGACGACGGCGCCGCTGACCATCGATCGGCGGCGGGAAGTGGCCGCTGCGGTCATGCCGGTGATCCGGGGTGCCATCTCCGAAGGCGGCACGTTCAAAGTGGGTCACTTCGACGACAGTGAAACCGTGCTGGATTTCGTCGGCGGCGAAAAACTCGGCGCGCTGGCGGCGCTCGGGACTTCGTGTCCCGACCATTTCCTGCGCACCAAGATCTGGCCGCTGGTGCTGCCCTTCGACCCGGCACGTGATGGCGTCGGCGATCTCGCCGCGCGCGTGCGCCCGGCGGTCGAGGCTTATCGACAGCGTTATGCCGCTTACTACGAACGCTGCAAACGGCCCGACTCGCCGAAGATGCGCGATGCGAATGCCGTGGTCTACCTGGTGCCCGGCGTCGGGATGATCACTTTTGCCGCGGACAAGGCCACCGCGCGCATCGCGGGCGAGTTCTACGTCAACGCCATCAATGTGATGCGTGGCGCGGCCAGCGTCTCTGCCTACCGCGGGCTACCCGAACAGGAAGCCTTCGACATCGAATACTGGCTGCTCGAAGAGGCCAAGCTGCAGCGCGCGCCCAGGCCGAAGGCCCTGGCCGGACGCGTAGCGCTGATCACCGGCGGTGCCGGAGGCATCGGCCTCGCGACCGCCCGGCGGCTCATGGACGAAGGTGCCTGCGTAGTGTTGTGCGACATCGACCGTGACGCCCTGGCGGAAGGTGAAGCCGAGCTGCGCAAGAAATACGGCGCCGACGTGGTCGGCAGCGCCTGGGTGGACGTGACGCGCGAAGACGCCGTGATCGCGGGATTCCGTGACAGCGCCTGGAAATTCGGCGGCGTCGACATCTGCATCTCCAATGCCGGCATCGCCTCGGCCTCGGCCGTCGACGAGACCAGCCTCGCCACCTGGCAGAAGAACATGGACATCCTGTCCACGGGCTACTTCCTGATCGCGCGCCAGGCCTTCCAGCTCTTCAAGGCACAGGGCATCGGCGGCTCGATCGTGTTCATCGGTTCGAAAAACGCCCTCGCCGCCTCGCCGGGCGCCGCGGCGTATTGCACGGCCAAGGCGGCCGAGTTGCACCTGGCACGCTGTCTCGCGCTCGAAGGTGCGCCGCTCGGCATCCGCGTGAACGTGGTGAATCCGGACGCCGTGCTGCGCGGCTCGCGCATCTGGCAGGGTGAATGGGCCCAGCAGCGCGCGGCCCAGTACAAAAAGACGGTCGACGAGCTGGAATCCGTGTACCGCGAGCGCAGCCTGCTAAAACGCAGCGTTTATCCTGAAGACGTCGCCGAAGCCGTGGCATTCTTCGCCTCCGAGCGTTCCGCCAAGTCGACGGGCAACATCGTCAACGTCGACGCCGGTAACGCCACCGCATTCACGCGTTGATCTTCGCCGGGGGGCGTCATGGTCCATGCTGATCCGCGCGACGCGAACTACATCGCGTCGGCTAACAAAGCGCACGCTGCCACGCAGGCGGCGGACTATGCTGCGCTGGGCTTGCAGCTGGCGCGCCGGCAGATAGACATCGACGACATCACGAAGCGCGTGGCCGCATTCAGGGTTGCGATTCCCTCGTGGGGTGTCGGCACCGGTGGTACACGTTTCGGACGCTTCCCCGGGCCCGGCGAACCGCGCAACGTGTTCGAGAAGCTCGAGGACTGCGCGGTCATTCACCGGCTGACCGCCGCCACCCCGACCGTGTCGCTGCACCTGCCGTGGGACCGCACCGATGACTTCATCGCGCTGCGCGAACACGCCGAGGGGCTGGGGCTGGGCTTCGACGCCATGAACTCCAACACCTTCCAGGATCAGCCCGGGCAGGCCCTGTCGTACAAGTACGGCAGCCTCACCCACACCGATCCCGCGGTGCGCGCCCAGGCCGTGGCGCACAACATCGATTGCATCAAGGCCGGCGCCATCCTCGGTTCCCGCGCGTTGACGGTGTGGATCGGCGACGGCGCGAATTTTCCCGGCCAGTCGCATCTCGGCAAGGCCTTCGAGCGTTACCTCGAATCCACCGCGACCATCTACAAGGCATTGCCCGCCGACTGGCGAATGTTCATCGAACACAAGATGTACGAGCCGGCGTTCTACGCCACCGTCATCCAGGACTGGGGCTCGTCGCTGATGGCGGCGCAGACCTTGGGGCCCAAGGCGTTCTGCCTGGTCGATCTCGGGCATCACGCGCCCAACGTGAACATCGAGATGATCGTCGCGCGGCTCATCCACGCGCAGCGCCTCGGCGGCTTCCACTTCAACGATTCGAAGTACGGCGACGACGACCTCGACGCCGGATCGATCGAGCC
>Ga0315912_10003887_pt1 | contig 14496 bp, 13 predicted proteins | sample VfabasoilMG_FD_204469 | JGI IMG/M metagenome (GOLD analysis project Ga0315912, IMG submission 204469) | Garden soil microbial communities collected in Santa Monica, California, United States - V. faba soil | ecosystem: Environmental > Terrestrial > Soil > Garden | place: USA: California... | reverse complement strand
CCTTGTTCAGCGACCATAGCGGCATGGTCCCACCCGATCCCTTCCCGAACTCGGCAGTGAAACGTGCCCGCGCCAATGGTAGTGTGGCTTAAGCCATGCAAGAGTAGGTCATCGCTGAACATCTATCTCAAAACCCCGCCGACTAAATCGGCGGGGTTTTTCTTTGCCTTTCGGCAGGTCTCCGGATCCAACTCCACACCCCCGGCGCGATGATCGAAACCGACGCTTCGGGCGGAACCTGTCGCGTCGTCCGGTGTGTCACCCCCGCTCCGTCTTCGCGTCGACGAGCAGCCGTCGGTAACGCGGTGCCGGCCGACGCGACTGTGACTCGCGCCGGCATCGTTGCGGTACTCTGCGCGCTCGACAGGGGAGTGGCGCCATGCTCGAAGCGGTAGAGATCGAAACCCGCCCCAATCCGCAATGGAGCATCGTCTGGCTGCACGGGCTTGGGGCCGATGGGCACGACTTCGAGCCGGTCGTGCCGGAGATCGTGCGGCCCGACTGGCCTTCGTTGCGCTTCGTGTTTCCGCATGCGCCCGTGCGCGCCGTGACCATCAACGGCGGCGTCCGCATGCGCGCCTGGTACGACATCCTCGGGCTAGAGATCGCGCATCGCCAGGACGAGGCGGGCGTGCGCGATTCGGTCCGCCGGGTCGGGCGCGTGATCCAGCATGAAGTCGCCAGGGGCATTCCCGAGCGCCGCATCCTGGTCGCGGGATTCTCGCAGGGTGGAGCGATCGCGTTGTCCCTGGGCGTTCGTGCCGTACCCGCGCTGGCTGGCGTGATCGCGCTGTCGACCTATCTTCCGCTTGCCGACAAGCTGGAACCCGAGCTTTCACCGGAGAGTCGCACGACGCCCATCTGGATGGGGCACGGCAGCCTGGATCCGGTGGTGAGCCAGTCGCTCGGATCGATGAGCCGCGATTGGTTGAAGTCGCACGGCTACGACGTCGACTGGCACAGCTACCCGATGCCGCACTCGCTCTGTGCCGAGGAGATCCGCGACCTGTCCCTGTGGATGGGCGCCCGATTCACCCAATGAGGGACGAGCGGTCGAACGGCGCCGTGGACGCCGGCAGCGAGCAATGGCTGCCCGACTTCTGCAGCCTGCCGGTGTTCGCCTCCCTGCTGCTCGTCGCCCAGGTCGTGTTCCTGGTGATCGCCTTCGCGCCGGACGGCGCCCGCCTGCCGACACCGGGCGGACTGCTGGTGGGAAGCCTGTACGTCCAGTGGCTCGCCCTGTGTTGCGCGGTGTCGCTGTGCAAATTGCGTGCGCCACTGATACGAACCATGCCCCGCTTCACGCCCCTGGTCGCGTACCTGTCGGTGCTGCTCATCGTCGCCGGTGGTTCGGTGCTCGTGTACCAGCTCGACACGCTGCTCGAGATCGGACTGGCGGCGAACGCCGGCAGCGCCGCCCGCTTCGTCGGCGGTTCGGTTGCCGTCGCGGCGCTGGTCGCGGCGGCAGCCTTTCGCTACTTCTACGTGCAGGCCCAGTGGCAGCGCGAGGTCCGCGCGCAGGCTCGTGCCCAGATCGTCGCGCTGCAGGCGCGCATCCGCCCGCATTTCCTGTTCAACAGCATGAACACGATCGCGAGCCTCGTGCGCACGCGTCCCGATGCGGCGGAACAGGCCGTGGAGGATCTCTCCGACTTGTTCCGAGCCGCGCTGCGCGCCGGCGATCGTCCCAGCACGCTGGACGACGAGCTCGAACTCGCTCGTCGCTACCTGGCGATCGAGCAGCTCAGGCTCGGCCCCAGGCTGGTCGCGAAATGGGACGTGGACGACCTGCCGGGTGACCTCGCCGTGCCGCCCCTGCTGTTGCAGCCGCTGCTGGAGAACGCCGTCCACCACGGCATCCAACCCATGCCCGATGGCGGCACGATCGAGATCACCGGGACCCGCGAGGCGAACACCGCGCTCCTGGTGATCCGCAACCCCGTCGCGCCCGGTCGGCGCGCGTCGGACGGCAACCGGATCGCGCTCGACAACATCCGCCAGCGGCTGGCCTACCAGTACGGTGGCCGGGCGAGCTTGGACAGCGAGCAGGGCCCCGACTACTATGCCTGCCGACTCCGCCTGCCCTTGCCATGAAGATCCTGATCGCTGACGACGAAGCGCTCGCGCGCGAGCGCATGCGGGCCCTGCTCGGCGAGATCGGCGGCATGGACGTCGTCGCCGAGGCTGCCGATGGCGGAGCCGCGCTCTCGCTGGCCGAGTCCACCGGCGCCGACCTGGTGCTGCTCGACATCATGATGCCGGTGCTCGACGGGCTGGAGACGGCGCGGCACCTCGCCGCGCTGCCCGAACCGCCGGCCGTGGTGTTCTGCACCGCGTACGACGACCACGCGCTCGCGGCCTTCGAGGCCAGCGCGGTCGACTACCTGGTGAAGCCCGTGCGGCGCGAGCGACTCGCCGCCGCGCTCGAGCGTGCCCGCCGGTTCTCGGGCGAGCGCCACGCCGACCTGCGCGCACGCCTGCCCGAGGCGCGCCAGCGATCCCACATCTGCGCGCGCGTTCGCGGCAGCCTCAAGCTGGTCCCGATCGGCGAAGTCGTGTACTTCGTGGCCGAGGACAAGTACGTGCTCGTGCACCACGACGGCGGCGAGGTACTGATCGAGGAATCGCTCAAGACGCTCGAGGACGAGTTCGGCGAGCGCTTCGTGCGCATCCACCGCAACTGCCTGGTCGCGCGCGACCGGCTGCTCGGCCTGCGCCGCTCGGGCGACGGACAGTCGCACGTGGACGTGCGCGGCGCCGCCGCGCCGCTCGAGGTCAGCAGGCGCAACCTCGCGGCGCTGCGCGACCTGGTGAAAAGGCTTTGACGACCGGGATGCTGCGCATCGCCACGCGCGAGAGCGCGCTCGCGCTGTGGCAGGCCGAGCACGTGGCGGCGCGCCTGCGCGGCCTGCATCCGGGACTCGTGGTGCAACTGGTGCCGATGACCACGCGCGGCGACCAGCAGCTCGACCGACCGCTCGCCAGCATCGGCGGCAAGGGCCTGTTCCTGAAGGAGCTCGAGGTGGCGATGGCGGAGGGCCGCGCCGACCTCGCCGTGCATTCGCTCAAGGACGTGCCGATGGCGATGGAGCCGGGCTTCGTGCTTGCCGCCGTGATGGCGCGTGCGAGCGCGGGTGATGCCTTCATCTCGAACCGCTACGCGACGCTGGACGACCTGCCCCCGGGCGCCGTCGTCGGCACCGGGTCGCTGCGCCGCCAGGTGCAGCTGCGTGCGCGCCGCGCCGACCTGGAGATCCGCGACCTGCGGGGCAACGTGAACACCCGCCTGGCGAAGCTCGACGCGGGGCAGTACGACGCCATCATCCTCGCCTGCGCCGGACTCGAGCGCCTGGGCTTCGACGCCCGCATCCGTTCGCGGCTCGATCCGCCGGACTGGCTGCCTGCGGTCGCACAGGGCGCGCTCGGGCTCGAATGCCTCGCCGCACGCGTCGATGTCGCCGCCCTGCTGGCGCCGCTCGTCGACCGCGACACCAGCCTGTGCACGCGCGCCGAACGCGCCATGAACCTGGCCCTGCACGGCGGCTGCGAGGTGCCGATCGCGGGCTACGCGATGCTGTTCGACGGCACCCTCCACCTGCACGGCCTGGTCGGCGCGCTCGATGGCCGTCTGCTGCGTGCCGAGGGCGCCGGCGACAGCGACGATCCCGAGGCCCTGGGGAAGACCGTCGCAGCGCACCTGCTCGCGGCAGGCGCCGGCGACCTGCTCGGGCGCGCCTGAGCGCGCCCGGGGATCAGAATCCCACGACGATGTTCGTGGTGAACAGCTTGTCCGTGCTGTCCACGCCCGGCGTGGTGTTGCTGTTGTAGCGCAGCTGCAGGCCGGTCTTCAGCGCGAGCTTCTCGGACATCTTCACCGTCACGCCGAGGTCGTTCTGCACGAAGGTGCGGCCGCCGCCGGACTCCACCAGCAGCGCGTTGGCGAGTTCGGTGTTGGCGGTGAGCTTGTGCTTGAGGGTGAGCGCGCCACGCGCCACCGCGTCGCTCTGCGCGTCGGGGTCGACCGACACCTGGGCCGGCGGCGGATCGGGATTCACCACGACCAACGACGCCGGCTGGTAGCGGCGGAAGCCCGGACCGACTTCCGCGCTCAGCTGGGTGGCCTCCGACTTGATCAGGTGGTAGCCGAATCCCGCCGAGAGCACGGACTGCCACTGGTACGGCGCGAAGTCGTCGTCGTCGTAGCGTGCGGTGCCGAACACGTAGGCGCGCTCGGAAAGCTTGTAGCCGAGCTTGCCGCCCACGTCGTAGCGGTTCGCGTTCGTGACCTTGTCGCGCACCACGCTGCCATCGGGCAGGGTGCGATCCACCTCGCCCTTGGCGCGCAGCGCGCCCAGGCTGGCCTCGTAAAGCCAGGGATCGGACTCGCGCTTGAGGCTGACACGCGCGTTCACGGTGTCGCTGTCCGAGTTGCCGCGCGCCAGGGCGAGGCCGAGTTCGCCGGTGCCGGTCCAGTTGTCGGCACGTGCCGTGCCCGCGCCGGCGGCGACGAGCGCGAGCGCGATGAGCGTATTTCGCATCGAGGGGACTCCAGGGGGTTACGGCACCGCGGCGCGGCGCCTGGAAGGCGCGGATTCTAAGGAGCGCAGGCCGAGCCGGTACTCGAACGGGGAATCGCCGTTCAGGAGCGGATCATGGTCCGTCCGAATCGGGCACGGCCCTGCGCCTGCCGTCGGCCTCAGCGACCGTAGTAGGTCATGACCACATGCCTGGCCTCGGCGAAGAACAGCCAGCGCTCCACGATCAGCCCGATTTGTGCGAACAGGACCGACGCGAGCGCCAGCACGGGTGCGCGGTCGGGCAAGACCGCGCCGAGCACGAGCAGGATCGCCACCGCCAGGCCGCAGCCACCCGCGATCCGGCGCAGGCGCCGCGCATGCTTGCGGGCGACGCGGAAACCCATCTCCGTGGTGAGGTAGTTGTGCTCGGTGTGCGGGGCCTCGAACGCCTGCACCGTGCCGAAGCGGCCCAGTCCTGTCGCGGTGCCGAGTGACGCGGGCATGGGATCGCCGTCGAGGTAGCGGAAATAGCCGGCTTTCAGCGCGATCGCCGCGAGCGTCGCGCATGCCGTCAGCACGGGGACCGGCGCAGGCACGGGATCGCCGATGAGGGCGCCGGTCGTCCACAGCCAGACGCCGCCGCTGGCCATGGCGAACAGCAGGTATCCCGGTACGACGTAAGCGTTGTGCCACGCGGCGATGGTGCGCAGCGACGAGTAGATGCGTGCAGTGCAGTACACGGTGCCGATCGCCAGCAGCAGCAGGCATGCGCCGATGACGCGCATCGCCGGTTCCTCTCCGCCCTGGCGCAGGAGTACCGCGAGCGCGAGCGCCGGTCCGAAGCTTGCGATCGCGACCACGCCCTCGCGCGAAAGCCACGAACTGCGCCACTGGCCCAGCGCGCGCCAGGCCCGCTCGGGGTGGCCGAGGTGGAACAGGGAACTGGCCAGGCCGGTGGCGGCCAGCACCATGCCGGCGAGGTCGGCCGCGAGCAGCGTGCGCGCCGTGATCGCGGCCGGTGCCAGCGACAGGCACGCACCCACCCAGGCCAGCAGGCCGAAGCCGGCGCCGGACAGCGTGGTGAACAGGATGACGGAGAACGCTGGGTGCACGCTCGGGTTCCCGGCTGGCCCGGCATTATGTCGCAAGGATCGCGGACGGCGCGGGTCGGGTACGCTTCCATCCTCGGAGCAGTCGATGAACGACCTGAGCGGCCGGCAATTCGGTGGATTCCTGATCGGCGAGCGTCTCGCGCTCGGCGGCATGGCGGGCATCTATCGCGCCAGGCAGCTCAGCACCGGCCGGGAAGTGGCGGTGAAGGTGCTGCCGGCGCACCGGGCCTCCGAGGCCGAGCTCACGGCGCGCTTCGAGCGCGAGGCGCGCCTGCTGGCGCGGCTGCAGCACCCGCACGTGCTGCCGCTGATCGACTTCGGGCGCGAGGAGGGCATGCTGTACTTCGTCACGCCGCTGCTGCCGCACGGCGACCTCGGCGACCGGCTCGCGCGCTGGGGCGAGGCCCTGCCCCTGGACGAGGTGCGCGGCATCCTGATGCAGTTGTGCGCCGCGCTGTCCGCCGCCCACCAGGCCGGCATCGTGCACCGCGACCTCAAGCCCGCGAACGTGCTGATGGATGCGCAGGGCAACTGCCTGCTGTCGGACTTCGGCATCGCGAAGCTGCTCGGCGACGAGACGCTCACCGCGGTCGGCGCCACGCTCGGCACGCCGCAGTACATGTCGCCCGAGCAGGGGTCGGGAGGCACGGTGGATGCGCGCACCGATCTCTACGCGCTGGGCGTGATCGCGTTCGAGCTGGCCACCGGGCGCGTCCCGTTCGACGCGAACAGCGCGACCGAGACGATGCTCCAGCACATGGAAGTCGCGCCGCCCGATCCCGCGTCGCTCAACCCAGCGATCCCGCCGGCGTTCGCCGCGCTGATCCGCAAGGCGCTGGCGAAGTCTCCGGACGATCGGTTCCAGAGCGCGGAGGCGTTCGCCGCCGCGGTCGAACGGGCGCTCACGGCGCGGCAGTCGTCGGCCCTGGCCAGCACGCGCCAGCACGAGGCGCTGCCCATGCAGGCCACGACGACGGTGGTGCAGGCGATACCGGTGGATCCCGCGCAACCGAAGCGGCCGCTCGGCGTCATCGCCGCGGCGGCGCTCGTGGTGCTCGCGGCCGTGGGCGTGATGGCGTGGGGAATGCTGCAGGATCGCGCGTTGGGACCGGCGGCGGATACCGGGCCCGCGACCATGGCCGACGCGCCCGGGCGCGCTGCCGATCCAAGCCAGCTTTCGGCAGCGCCGACGACGGATGCGGTGTCGCCATCGCCGTCCGCTCGATCGGCACCCGATACGGATCGCCTCGCGCCGGAGTTGCCGTCCGAATCGCCCAGTAGCGGGGCACCCGCCTCGCCTCCGGCGTTCGACGATTTCGAGGATCGGACGCGGACCGCTCCCGACCCTGCGCGCTGGACCCCGGTGCCGGGCGCGGTCTCGACCCAGGTCGGCCTGCGCGACGGCGTGCTCTCGCTCGTCACGCGCGACCAGAGCAAGGGCGTCTATGCCGCGCTCTCGGAAAGCGCCGATCCCCGTGGCCATACGGTGGCGGCGCGCGTGCGCATGCCGGAAGCGCCGCTGGCGCGCCAGGGGTCCATCGGGGTGACCGTGAGCGCGTACGCGCCGGCGAGCACCGAAGCCGTGTGGTGGGGATCGTGCTACCTCTACGGCCAGGCCGGTACCGCCTCTGCCGCGCCCGTGTGCCTCGACATCGCGGGCGCGTCGATACCGCCGGGACAGCCGTTCGCGATCGGCAGCTGGCACGACCTCGAGTTGCGCGTGGAGCCGGCCGACGGGCGACTGTCGGCGTCCGTGGACGGTCGCGCATTCGGCACCTTGCCCTTGCCGGCGACGATGCGCGGACGCGCGCTGGTCTGGTACGTCTCGCTCGTCGGCTGGTCGGACGATGGTCGCGCGGTGTCGGGCGAATTCGATCGCGTGGACGTGCGCTGATCCCCGTCTCGATCAACACGTGACATCGTACGGCGGAGCGCGAAGCGTTTCCGCCGCCAGTTCGCGCAAGATGGCGGCGGAACCGCTTCGCGTTCCGCCCTACGGAGCGATGTTCAGCGCGACAGCACCCGATCCAGCCAGCGCAGCATCGGATTCAACGTGGAGGGATCGATCGACTCGCCAGCCGCAGGAACAGGCGCGTCAGGCCCCGCCCGGCGCGGCCTCGGCGGCAGGTAGCGGTTGACCGGCTTGTAGCCCAGTTCGGGCATCAGCGCATAGCCCTCGCGCTCGGCGACGAGGCGGGACACGGCCGAGTCGGGATCGCCGAGGTCGCCGAAATGGCGCGCGCGCGTGGGGCAGGCCTGCACGCAGGCCGGTTCGCGCTCGTGCGGGGCGAGCGTGTCGTTGTAGATGCGGTCCACGCACAACGTGCACTTCTGCATCACGCCGCGCGCCGCGCTGTATTCGCGCGCACCATAGGGGCAGGCCCAGGAGCACAGCTTGCAGCCGATGCACTTGTCCTCGTCCACGAGCACGATGCCGTCCTCGGCGCGCTTGTAGCTCGCCCCGGTGGGACACACGGTGACGCAGTCGGGCGTCTCGCAATGCAGGCAGGAGCGCGGGAAATGGACGGTCATGCCCGCGCCCGCCGTGCCCGGTGCCGCGCCCGACGACGCACATCCCGCCGCCGTCGACGACGACACCTCGTAGCTGTGCACGCGGTTGAACCACACGCCCAGTGGTTCGCGGCCGTACGGGTCCTCGTCCGGCAACGGCCCGAACTGGCTGCCGTCGTTCCACTGCTTGCACGCGACCGCGCACGCCTGGCAGCCCACGCAGGTATCGAGGTCGATCACCAGGCCGAGCTTGCGCGTTCCGGCGGCGGGCAACGAGGTCATGTGGGGGTCCGATCGTCCTGTGTCGTCGTCCGCGTCACTTCTCGACGTAGGCGCCGGCAACCAGCAGGCCCAGGCCGAGCACGAAACACACGCCGATGACCTGTCCGGGAATCGGCTGCTTGCCCGGCGTCGTCTGCGGTACCGGGCCGATCGGCACGCGCTTGTACACCTCGCGGTAGTCGGGCTGCTGCAGTTGCAGGTACCCGCCTGCCAACAGCATCAGCAGGCCGAGGATCATGATGATGGACTTGAACATGGCAACGGTTTCCGTTCGGTATCGGGCGGCAGGTCCAGGTTCGCGCCGGGCCTGGGCCCGCGGGCTCGGAGATCAGGTTCGATTATCGCATCGGCATCCCGACCCGATCGCGCGCAGGCGGCGCTGGCGTCGAGCCCGGATCGCCCAGCACGTCGCCAGGCCCCGCCGGCGATATCCGCACGGCAAGGTCGAACCACGCGGCCTGTCCGGTCACGGGATCCGCATTTGCAAAGCGCACCCGGGTCGAAGCCGGAGGCTCACGAGCGGCCTGTCCGGTCACGGGATCCGCATTTGCAAAGCGCACCCGGGTCGAAGCCGGAGGCTCACGAGCGGCCTTTCCGGTCACGGGATCCGCGATTGCCGGGCGCGCATCGCTTGCATGCGCATCCACGGGCAGCACATCGCTGATCGCGTGATTCAGCAGGAACCCTCGCGCACTCTCCGGCGCACCGTCCGCGAGCGCCCAGGCACCGCGCCGCTTGCCGATCGCGTTCCAGGTCCACACCGTGCCCGGCTCCACGCCGCGGTGCACGCGCACTTCCGCCACCACGCGCCCATGGTGCGATTCGAGCACCGCGCGCTGGCCATCGACCAGGCCCGCCTGCGCGGCGGTGTCCGGATGCACGTGCAGCTTGTTGCTCGACACGATCTGTCGCAGCCAGCGGTTCTGCGACCCCCATGCGTGGTACATGAACATCGGACGCTGGGTGATGGCCGAGAGCGGGAATCGCGTGCGATCCACCGCGGCCATCTCGAAGGGCTCGTACCAGATCGGCAGCGGGTCGAAGTAGCGCTCCACGCGCTCGCGATGTTCGGCCGGCGGCTGCTGCGCGCCATGGCCCTGCGCGGCGAGGCGGAAGCGCTGCAGCGTCTCCGAGTACAGCTGCATCACGATCGGTGCGGGCAGGGCTTTACCTGCCGGCGCGCGCGCGCCCGCGTCGTCGCCGTCCCGCGCCTGGGGCGCGGGCTGTCGCGCGAGGAAACCCATGTCCGCCGCCCAGGCCAGGTAGCCGCAGTTCGCCATCTTGTAGTAGCGGCCGGTCTCGGGGATCTCGTGGCGGAAGAAGCACCCGTTCTCGATGTAGCGCTCGAGCTGGTTCGGATTCGGTTCGCCCACGCCGGCGCGATCGCCCTCGGCGCCGCGCCACCCGGCGAGCAGCCCCACGCCGGGCGCGCGTTCATGGCGCACCATGAAGTCGGCGAAGTCGCGGTACTTCGCGCCGCCGTCCTCGTCCACCATGCCCGGCAGGCGCAGGCGCGCGCCGAGGTCGAGCAGCACCGACTGGAACGGACGCACGTCGCGGTCGGCTGGAACCACGGGTTGGCGGATCGCGTCGGCGGCGGCGTCGGCATCGGAGATCGGACGGTCGAGCAGCGAGATGCAATCGTGCCGTTCGAGGTAGGTCGTGTCGGGCAGCACGAGATCCGCGTAAGCCACGGTCTCGGACGAGTAGGCATCGGCGTAGATGATGTGCGGGATGCGGTATTCACCGGTGGCCGGATCGCGGTCGGTGAGCCAGGCCTGGGTCTCGCTCGTGTTCATGGCCGAGTTCCAGCCCATGTTCGCCATGAACATCATCAGCGTGTCGATGCGGTAGGGGTTGCCCTCCCAGGCGTTGCGGATGACCGTGTGCATCATCCCGTGCGCCGCGAGCGGATAGCCCCAGCTGTAGGCATGGTCGATGCGGCGCGGTTGGCCGTGCGCGTCCACGAGCAGGTCGGCCGGCGACTGCGGGAAGCCCAGCGGCGCGGCATCGAGCGCGCCGTTTTCCTTGCGCGTGCGGCCGGGTCGGTTCACCGGCGGCGTGGGCCGGGGAAACGGCGGCTGGAAGCGGAACGACCCCGGCGTTTCGATCGCGCCCAGCAGCATCTGCAGGTGGTGCAGCGCGCGGCACGTGTGGAACCCGTTCGAATGCGCGGAGATGCCGCGCATGGCGTGCATGGCGACGGGGCGTCCGAGCATGTCGGCGTGCTCTCGGCCCGCGCTGTCGGTCCACGCGATCGGCAGCCTGATCGCCTGGTCGAAGGCCACCTCGGCGAGTTCGCGCGCGATGCGGCGAATGGTGTCGGCGGCGATGCCGGTGCGCTCGGCGACCGCGTCGGGTGCGTACTGCGGATCGAGATAGTGCTCGGCGAGCAGTTGGAAGACGGGCACGGCGCGGCGGCCGTCCACAAGCGCGTACTCGCCGACGACGGCGGGCGAGATGCCCGGCGTCGAGGCCGGGACGAGCGCGCCGTTGGCCCGGCACAGCGGCTCGCCTGCCGCATCGCGCACGAACAGCCCGTCGTCCGCCGCGCCCGGGTCGCGGATCACGAGCCAATGCGCGTTCGCGTAGCGCACCAGGTACTCGAGGTCGATCCGGTCCGCCTTCAGCAGTTCGTGCATGAGCGCGAACGCGAACAGCCCGTCGGTGCCCGGCTTGATCGCGATCCATTCGTCGGCGATCGCCGCGTAGCCCGTGCGCACCGGGTTCACCGCCACGATCTTCGCACCGCGCGCCTTGACCTTGCCCAGGCCGAGCTTGATCGGGTTCGAATCGTGGTCCTCGGCCACGCCCCACATCATCAGGTACTTCGTGTGCTCGAAGTCGGGCTCGCCGAACTCCCAGAAGCTGGCGCCGATCGTGTACAGGCCCGCCGCGGCCATGTTCACCGAGCAGAAGCCGCCGTGCGCCGCGTAGTTCACGGTGCCGAACTGCGCGGCCCACCACCCGGTCAGCGCCTGGGACTGGTCGCGCCCGGTGAAGAACGCGAGCTCGTCGGGATTGCGCGCCCGGATCGGCGCGAGCCAGCTCGTCGCCAGCTCGAGCGCCTCGTCCCAGGAGATCTCCTCGAACTCACCCGAGCCGCGCGGTCCCACGCGCTTCATCGGCGCCTTCAGCCGCGCCGGCGAATAATGCTGCTGGATCCCCGCCGACCCCTTCGCGCACAGCACGCCGCGATTGACCGGATGGTCCGGGTTGCCCTGGATGTAGCGCACGCGGCCGGACTTGAGGTGCACCTTGATGCCGCACCGGCACGCGCACATGTAGCAGGTCGTGGACTTGACCTCGTCGCCGATGGGTTCGTTCAGGTTGATCGGTTTCTGGGTCATGGCGCGTGCCTACAGTCCCTGGCGCGGCATCCGTTCGCCATCCCTGGCTCACCCTCGGCCGACGCACGCGATGCAAATCGTTGCATCGCGTAGCCGCGCCGGCCTCGACCGCACCGGCACGCGCACATGGTGCAGGTCGTGGACTTGACCTCGTCGCCGATGGGTTCGTTGAGATGGATCGGTTTGGGACTCATCGGTGCTCGGCATCAGGTCCCGCGATTGCTGCGCGCATGGTAGCGCCCGGGACCATCGAGACGCTGAGAATTCCAGGACGCGGGGTAGACTGCCCTGGATCGGAGACGCGAACGCCATGGACCGCTACGAACGCATCCTCACCCTGCATCGGATCCTGAAGACCGCCCGCTATCCGGTCGGGCTGCCGCGGCTGATGGACGAGCTCGATTGCTCGCGCGCGACGCTGTACCGGGACATCGCGTTCCTGCGCGATGCGCTGGGGGCACCGATCGAGAGCGACGGCGAGCAGCACGGATTCGCGTACGACCGCGTCGAAGCCGATCGCTTCGAACTGCCCGGACTGTGGCTGTCGAGCGACGAGCTTTCCGCGCTGCTCGCGGTGCAGCAGCTGCTCGCGCGCACGGGTCCGGGCGTGCTGACCGGCGCGCTCGAGCCGCTCAAGGCGCGCATCGACAAGCTGATGTCCGAGCGCGGCGGCACGCAGGCGCGCGAGCTCGGCCGCATCCGGGTGACCGGCGCGGCGCAGCGCAACCTCGACCAGTCCGTCTTCCGCGTCGTCGCCGGCGCCGTGCTGGACCGGCGCAAGCTCGGGTTCCGCTATCGCGCCCGTTCCACCGACAGCGAGGCGCGCCGCACCGTGTCGCCGCAGCGACTCACGCACTACCGCGAGAACTGGTACCTCGACGCCTATGACCACGACCGCAAGGCCCTGCGCGTGTTCGCGCTCGACCGCGTGGTGAAGCCCGAGGTACTCGACGAGCGCGCGGACGACGTGCCCGATGCCGAACTCGATGCGCACCTGGCCGGCGGCTACGGCATCTTCTCCGGTCCGGCGAAGGCGGTCGCGACGCTGCTGTTCAGCGCGCGCGCGGCGCGCTGGGTTTCGGACGAGCACTGGCATTCCAGGCAGGAAGGACGATTCCTGCCCGATGGCCGCTACGAGCTCAAGGTCCCGTACGCGAACTCCAAGGAACTGCTGATGGACGTGCTGCGCTACGGCTCCGATGCCGAGATCGTGGCGCCCGCCTCGCTGCGCGAGGAGGCGCGCATCTCGCTGACGCTGGCGCTGGGCGCCTACGACCGGCCGGCCTGACGCACGGCATCGCCCGCAGCCGACGCCTCCCCATGACCTCCACCCCGATCCCCGACGGCCCGACCGTCTCGCTCGTGCTCGGTGCCGGCGGCGCGCGCGGCCTCGCGCACATCGGCGTCATCGAGGTGCTCGAGGAGCGCGGCTACCGGATCCGCTCGATCGCGGGATCGTCCATGGGTGCGCTGGTCGGCGGCATGCATGCGGCGGGCAGGCTCAGGGAATACAAGGAATGGGCCGTGGCGCTGGAACGCCTGGACGTGCTGCGCCTGGTCGACTGGACGCTCTCGGGCGGCGGCTTCATCAAGGGCGAGCGCGTGATCCAGGCGCTGAGCGAACTCGTGGGGAGCGCCGACATCGAGTCGCTGCCGGTGGCCTATACCGCCGTCGCCACGGACCTCGATCGGCAATGCGAGGTGTGGCTCTCGCGCGGTCCGCTGTTCGACGCGATCCGTGCCTCGATCTCGATTCCCGGCCTGTTCCGTCCGCACTACCTGCACGGGCGCACGCTCGTGGATGGCGGCCTTTTGAACCCGTTGCCGCTGGCGCCGACCCTGCGCGACCTCACCGACCTGACCGTGGCCGTGGACGTGAACGGCCCGGAGCAGGACGAGGTCGAACCCGAACCGGTCGGGAACGTGGATGCCAGCGGCTACGCCGAGCGCGTCAGCGCGTTCATCGAAGGACTGATCGGCAAGCGCGACGCGCGCCCGGACGAACCGGGTTGGCGCGACCTGCTGTCGCGCTCGTTCGAGACCGTGCAGGGCGCGCTCACCCGCCACACGCTCGCCACGCACCGGCCCGACGTGATGATCCAGGTGCCGCGCAACCAGTGCGCGTTCTACGAGTTCCACCGCGCCAACGAGCTGGTGCAACTGGGGCGCGAGCGCGCCGAGTCGGCGCTCGCCGCCTACCGCGTCCATCACGGATAGCGATACCTCGGCCCTCGTTTCCGCGCTGTCTCAAAGCCTGCGACGCGGGGCTCCTAGGGTCCCGCCACGCCCCCAGGAGATGCCGCGATGAACCTCCCGAGCAACCGATCCCCGGATCCCAACGTCCATGCGCGCACCTTTTTCCGGCGCTGGCTGCTCGTCGGGCTCGCCCTGTGTGCCTGCGTGCCCTCGCTGCGCGGCGCGCATCCGCTGATCGGCTGGTGGCCGCTGTGGCTGGTGCTGATGCCTTCGATGGCCCTGGTCGCACTCGCGCGCACGCCCGGGCATGCCTGGACCACGATGCTCGCTGCCGCCTCCCGACGCCCGCAACCGCTGCCACAGGCCGTCCGACGTCGCGCGCTCCCACGACGCGCCTGAGTAGTCGTAGGGGGCGTCTCGATCCGACGTTTCCCCACGTCTCCGGAATCGGAATCGACGACTTGAGAGGCGTCGCCCAGGAGTTGTAGGAGCGCGCTTCAGCGCGCGATCTTTTCGCACCGACGCCCG
>Ga0315912_10003886_pt1 | contig 14500 bp, 13 predicted proteins | sample VfabasoilMG_FD_204469 | JGI IMG/M metagenome (GOLD analysis project Ga0315912, IMG submission 204469) | Garden soil microbial communities collected in Santa Monica, California, United States - V. faba soil | ecosystem: Environmental > Terrestrial > Soil > Garden | place: USA: California... | reverse complement strand
GCCGCCCTTATATCAGGTGGTGCTGCTGAACGACGATTACACCCCCATGGAGTTCGTCGTCGACGTGCTCGAGAAGTTCTTCCGTATGGACCGCCTGACTGCGACACGCGTCATGCTCGAGGTACATACGCAGGGCAAAGGCATCTGCGGTGTGTTCACATATGAAATAGCGGAGACCAAAGTGGCCCTGGTGACCTCCTACGCGCGTGACCATCACCATCCGCTGATGTGCACGCTCGAAGAGGCATAGATTCAACGGTCGAGGTGTTGCAAAGGTGTTATCGCAAGAGCTCGAATTCTGTCTGAACGACGCCTTCGCCAAGGCGCGTGAAGCTCGCCATGAGTTCCTCACGGTCGAGCACCTGCTGCTGTCCATCCTCGACACCCCAAAGGTGCGCGAGATCCTGCGGGCCTGCGGAGCAGACCTCGCCCGGCTCAAGGACTCTTTGAACGAACACCTGGACCGCACCACGCCACGGCTGCCGAATGACGAAGACCGCGAGGTGCAGCCCACGCTGGGCTTCCAGCGCGTCCTGCAGCGTGCCGTATTCCACGTGCAGTCGTCGGGCAAGAAGGAAGTCGGCGTCGCGAACGTGCTCATCGCCATTTTCAGCGAGAAGCAGAGCCACGCAGTGCACCTCCTGAACCGCGCCGAAGTCACGCGCCTCGACGTGGTCAATTTCGTCTCGCACGGATTGTCGAAGATCGCCGAAGAGAAAACGGCGAAGGAAGAGGCGGGCAGCGAAGGCGCCGATCGCGATGGCGATGCCGGCAGCGCGCTCGACAAGTACACCTCCAACCTCAACCAGCTCGCGCAGGATGGGAAGATCGATCCGCTGATTGGCCGCACTCTCGAGGTGGAACGCACCATCGAGATCCTGATCCGCCGCCGCAAGAACAATCCACTGTACGTGGGCGAAGCGGGTGTAGGAAAAACCGCCATCGCGGAAGGGCTGGCGCGGATGATCGTCGAGGGAAAAGTGCCCGATGCGATCTCCGACTGCACTATCTATTCGCTCGACATGGGCTCCCTGATCGCCGGCACCAAGTATCGCGGTGATTTCGAGAAGCGCCTGAAGAGCGTCCTGGGCGAGCTGAAGAAACAGCCGGGCGCCATCCTTTTCATCGACGAGATCCACACCGTGATAGGTGCGGGCGCAGCCTCGGGCGGCGTCATGGACGCCTCGAATCTCATCAAGCCGGTGCTGACGAACGGCGAGCTCCGTTGCATCGGTTCGACGACCTACCAGGAATACCGCGGCATCTTCGAGAAGGACCACGCGCTCGCGCGGCGCTTCCAGAAGATCGATGTGGTGGAGCCCACGGTGCCGGAGACCATCGACATCCTCATGGGTCTCAAGCAGCGTTTCGAGCAGCATCATGGCGTGACGTACGCGGACGACGCGATCCGCGCAGCGGCCGAGCTTGCGGCTCGCCACATCAATGAGCGGCACATGCCGGACAAGGCCATCGACGTGGTCGACGAGGCCGGTGCACGGCTGCGCCTGAAGCCGGTCAATGAACGTGAGTCCATGGTCGAAGTGCGCCACATCGAAGATGTCGTCGCTCGCATGGCCCGCATTCCGGCGAAGAGCGTGTCCACCTCTGACAAGGAAGTGCTGCGTAACCTCGAGCGCAATCTCAAGCTCGTCATCTTTGGACAGGACAAGGCCGTCGAGTCGTTAGGTGCGGCCATCAAGATGGCGCGTTCGGGACTGGGCGATCAGCGCAAACCTGTCGGCAGTTTCCTGTTCGCGGGCCCCACGGGCGTCGGCAAGACCGAAGTCACGCGCCAGCTCGCCATTGCGCTCGGCATCGAGTTCATCCGCTTCGACATGTCCGAATACATGGAGCGGCACACGGTGTCACGCCTGATCGGCGCGCCGCCGGGATACGTCGGATTCGACCAGGGTGGCCTGCTCACGGAAGCCATCGCGAAGCATCCGCATTGCGTGCTGCTGCTCGACGAAGTCGAGAAGGCGCATCCCGAAGTGTTCAACCTGCTGCTCCAGGTCATGGACCACGGCACGCTGACGGACAACAACGGTCGCAAGGCTGATTTCCGCCACGTGATCATCGTGATGACCACGAACGCCGGAGCATTCGAGATGAACCGCGCGTCGATCGGTTTCGTGCAGTCGGACAATGCGTCCGACGGTTCAGAAGCCATCAAGCGGCTGTTCTCGCCCGAGTTCCGCAACCGCATCGACGCCATCATCCAGTTCGCGCCGCTCGACATGCCGGTCATCGAACGCGTGGTCGACAAACTACTGCTCGAGATCGAAGCGCAGCTCGAGAAGAAGGGCGTCAGCATCCTGCTCGACGATGCGGCTCGCCGCTGGCTCGCGGAGAAAGGCTACGACCCGAAGATGGGTGCGCGCCCGATGGCGCGACTGCTGCAGGACCATATCAAGCGTCCGCTGGCGGAAGAGCTGTTGTTCGGCAAGCTTTCAGCGGGTGGCACGGTGAAGATCGGTATCAGCGACGACGGCAAGGAGCTCAAGCTGACGACGCTGCCGGCCGAGACGCCGGCACTTCCCGCGACGTTGCAATAGCTCAGGGCGTAGCGTGGGTCGTGCTGCCACCTGACTGGGCGGCGACGACTTGCCCCCACAGCTTCTCGGTTTCACCCAGGGCCGCCACGAATGCGGCGCGTTCTGCCTTCGAACGCGCCTTCTCGATGGCCTCTTCGGTGTTCCACACGTCGGAGCGCTGATCTTCCTTCGACGTCGACTCGGCCACGCCGTACACGTAGCCGGTGCGCGTATCGACCAACGCCACCGCGCAGGTGCTGGTCACCTTCGCCTTCTTGTTCGGAAAAAACCCGAGGCTCACGAGCTGCAGTGGGCCAATCTGCTCCGTGTCGGTTCGGAACGAAGTGTCGATCGTGTACATGAACACGACGTCGCCCTGCAGTTGTGCCGCGGCGTTTCGAAGATCGTCCGCGGATTCGAGATTTCCCGGCAGCAGCAGCCGGTTCAATGCTCCGACTGCCGCAACCTGCGGCATGGCGCCGAGTCTTGCGAAGTCCGCTTCCGTTTCGACGTCGCGCGCCGTGACGACGCTGAAGCGGCCACGGCCGTAGCTGTTATTCGAATACGACGCGTATCCGGCTCCCTGCACCCGGACTGCAATGATTCGCGCGGGCCATGATGCTGCAGGCTTGCGCGCCATCGCTTCCGCGACACTCGGTGTCGTGAGCTCGGGAATGGACACTCCACCCCCTGGCGTGCGGTATGAGGCGCACCCGACCAGGAAAAGAGTGGCAAGTGCGGCGATAGTTCTGGTCGTGTTCATGGTGCCTCCCGCTGATGGAGGCGGTTATACCCCCGTGAAGCTCCGGCCGCTAGTTAGCAGGCGCCCGGCGCCTCGGCGTTGTTTCGCGTGTGCGGCATCTACAGACTCGCGACAGGGACGCAGATGTTGCAGGTGAAGCTTCCGGTCTTCGGGTTGTATCGGCCATCTACCGGGTAGTGCTCGAAAAAGGGTCGGGCATCGAGCTGCAGCCCGCTCTTCGGCAACCAGTCTCGCAGCAGCGAATCCCAGTAGGCGCCGATCTCCGCGCCGGTACCTTCATACGCGAGGCAGGCGTACTTGCCTCCGGGAATGACCTTGCGTTGCGCATTGCCGGAGAGCACTTCTCCTTCCGCGCTCGCGACGCACGCGTCGTAACGGCACTGCGCCGGCTTCGTGACGATGGGGTCGTCGAGACTGATGCCGAAGCGATCGCGCCCCATGAGGTGGTTCGTCTCCATCCAGGGAGCAACGGTCTTCATCCAGAACTCGCTGATCTGCGGACCGTACGCCCCCGTGTGGCGCATGTAGACGACGTGGACGGGGTTGCGCTCGATGATGCTGACTTTCATGGTGAGCTCCTTCGATGGGGAGCCCGCATTGTTTCGACGAGCGGCAGATGAAGCCTGATCGGGCTTGCGACTGACCTGATCCATCTTGCGGCGTACCTGATCAGGCTTGCGCTTTCGCCATTCGGTCGGTGAACAACCAAACCGTGTCCGGAACGCGCGGGTGAATGCCTCCGCGGAGCCGAATCCCACTCCCAATGCGATGTCGAGCACCGCGACGCGATCCTGCGAGCGCATGCGAATGGCCGCGATCTCGAGTCGTCGGCGACGCAGGTAGTCGCCGAGCGGTTCGCCCATCAGGGCGCCGAAGAGGCGGTGGAAATGAAACGGGGAGAAATGCGCGACGCCGGCGAGCGTCTCGAGATCCAGCTTCTGATCGAGGTGGCGGTCGATGTAGTCGACCACCGCATGCATGCGCCTGTCGTATTCGGCCTGGCTGCGACGAGAGGCGGCCATGCTCGAGCGCGGCTTATCGTCCGATCCCGGCGCCGCCCTCAGCGTCCACGATAGACGATGCGGCCCTTGGACAAATCGTAAGGAGTCATTTCCACGGTGACCTGGTCACCCGTCAGGATTCGAATGTAGTTCTTACGCATCTTTCCGGAGATGTGCGCAGTGACGACGTGACCCGTCTTCAGCTTCACGCGGAAAGTAGTGTTAGGCAAAGTCTCGACGACTTCGCCTTCCATCTGAATCGCATCTTCTTTCGACATCCGTTACCCGTGGCACCCGAGAAGGCGGCGAATTCTGCCAGAAAAGCGCATCCGGGTATCAATTTTCAGGCTACGGAAAACAGGGGCATGTCGGCGCCGGCGGTCAACTGGCCGACCAGCGCGCTGAATTCGTGACGGGGCATCGGCTTGCTCCCCAATGACCGCAAATGAGGGGTAGGTAGCTGGCAGTCGATGAGTTGGACTCCCGCCACAACCGCCCGCTCCGACAGGTGGGAGAGGGCGACTTTCGAGGCGTCGCGCTCGCGGCTGAACATCGATTCGCCGAAAAACACCCGTCCCAGAAGTACGCCGTAGAGCCCTCCGACCAGGGCGCCATCGAGGCGCACCTCGACGCTGTGGGCGTGTCCCTGTGCGTGCAGCGCGCAGTACGCGGCGCGCATTTCCGGCGTGATCCACGTGCCGGGCGAGTGTTCGCGCCGGGCCGCGCAGGCATCGACGACTGCGGCGAAGTCGGAATCGAAGGTCACGCCAAAGCCACGATTTCTCAACGTTTTGCCGAGGCTGCGCGAACAGCGGAATTCACCGGGGACGAGAACTTCGCGCGGATTGGGCGACCACCAGAGGACAGGTTGCCCTGCCGAATACCACGGAAAAATGCCGCGACGGTACGCGGCCAGCAGTCGCGGCACCGACAGGTCGCCGCCGGCCGCGAGCAACCCCTCGGGCTCATCCAACACCTGATCGAGTGGCGGAAACCACTCGCGATCCCCGTCGGGCGTGAGCCAGGTGATGGTCTTGTTCACTTGGAACGTGCCTCGCGGCGCGCATCCCGGAACGGAACGTGTTTTTCGACCTCGCGCGCGTATTCGTCCATGTGGAGTCCCTCGCGCCGCAGGTAGTCGCCGATGGCGGCCCGGAACCGCGGGTCGACGATCCAGTGAGCCGACCAGGTCTTCTGGGGCACGAATCCGCGGCTCACCTTGTGTTCACCCTGGGTCCCGGGTTCGAAGCGCGCAATTCCGCGCTCGATGCAGAACTCGATTCCCTGGTGATAACAGAGTTCGAAATGAAGGCTGTGATACTGCTCGCGCGTGCCCCAGTAGCGGCCGTACAGAGCGTCCCGGCTCCAGTAGAACACCGCCGCTGCCACCGTTTCGTCGCCGAGTCGCGCGCGCTTGACCATGAAGTGCTCGCCGATGGCGGCAGGCAACGCGCGGAAGAACGCGCGCTTGAGGTAGGGCTCGTGGCCGTGTCGCAGGAAAGTGTCGCGGTGCAGGTCGTAGATTTCGTCGAGGTCGCGCCGGCTGATGCGGGGCCCTAACAACGTGTCGCAGGTGAGGCCGTGCTCAGCCACGCGCCGCCGCTCGCGGTGCACGTTCTTTCGGGACTTCGTCGTGAAACCTTCGAGGAAGTGCTCGAAGTCGCGATAGCCCCGGTTCGCCCAGTGGAACTGCACGTCGCTGCGCGGGATCCAGCCGGCGTCGACGAAGGCGCGGCTGTCATCACTCGTCACGAAGAGGCCATGGATGGAAGAAAAGCTGCGGCTTCCAGCGAAAGCCTGGATTGCATCGACCAGTGCGCTACGCACCCGGGTCGCATCCGCGCCAGGGCGCACGAGCAGGCGCGGCGAGGTCGCCGGCGTGAACGGCACGCCCACGACGAGCTTCGGGTAGTACGCCAGCCCGTGCTGTGCGTACGCCTGCGCCCAGGAAAAATCGAACACGAACTCGCCGAAAGAGTGCGACTTCACGTACGCCGGCGCGGCGGCGAGAAGGCCGTGTTCGTCGTGAAGCGTGACGGGCGCGGGATCCCATCCCGTGCCCGGACCTACGCAGCGAGTCTCCTCGAGCGCTGCCAGGAACGCATGACGCAGGAAAGGCGAGCCGCCCGCGTCGAGTGCGTCCCAGGCGGCGGAATCAATGTCCGTGATGCTGGTCGAGGTACTTGTCCGCATCGAGGGCAGCCATGCAACCGGACCCTGCCGAAGTGATGGCCTGACGATACACATGATCCGCAACGTCGCCAGCGGCAAACACCCCGGGCACGCTGGTGGCGGTGGCCGCGCCATCGCTGCCGCTCTTGATGGTGATGTAGCCATCACGCATGTCGAGCTGGCCGGCGAAGATGCCGGTGTTCGGCGTATGGCCGATGGCGATGAAGGCGCCCGTGACATCGATGTTCTCGATGGTGCCGCCGTGCTCCGTCGGCTTGATGCGCACACCGTTCACGCCAGTCTGGTCGCCCACGATTTCGTCGACGGTGTGGTTCCAGGCGATGCGGACCTTGCCTGACTTCTCGAGTGCGAACAGGCGGTCCTGCAGAATCTTTTCCGCGCGGAACTTGTCACGACGATGCACGACGGTCACGTGGCTGGCGAGATTGGATAGATAGAGCGCTTCCTCCACCGCCGTGTTCCCGCCGCCGACGACCATCACCTTGTGGCCCTTGTAGAAGAACCCGTCACAGGTCGCGCAGGCGGAAACGCCCCGGCCGCGGAACTTCTCTTCCGACGGAATGCCCAGGTACTTGGCGGACGCGCCGGTCGCGATGATCAACGCGTCGCAGGTGTAGGTGCCGTAGTCGCCGCTCAGCACGAACGGACGCTTCGAGAAATCCACCGTATGGATGTGATCGTTGACGATTTCGGTATTGAAACGCTCGGCGTGCGCCTTCATGCGTTCCATGAGCGCGGGGCCGAGGAGGCCATGCGCGTCGCCGGGCCAGTTGTCCACTTCCGTGGTGGTCATGAGCTGGCCGCCTTGCTCGATGCCCGTGATCAGCAACGGTTTGCGATTGGCGCGCGCAGCATAGACCGCGGCGGTGTAGCCGGCAGGGCCGGATCCGAGAATGACGAGGGGGCTGTGTCGAGAAGTGCTCATGTATAATTTCGGCCATTCAAATGGCGTTCAAGCCTCATAGATTGCGCGCAGGCGCGCCGTTTTCAATCTTCCTTTCGGGCCAGGTAGGCGCGCTACCTTTTCGGCCGAGCGACATGTTAACGGGACACCCATGCGTATTGGCATTCCTCGTGAGTTGAAACCCCGAGAGGGGCGAGTCGGACTTATTCCTGCGGCCTGCGTCGAGCTGGTTCGCAGCGGCCACGAAGTCTTCGTCGAGCACTCCGCCGGCGAGAAAAGTGGTTATTCGGATCAGCACTTCCGTGACGTCGGCGTCACCGTGCTGCCCACCGCCGACGAGCTCTTCGACAAATCCCAGATGATCGTGAAGGTCAAGGAGCCCATAGAGCCCGACCTCAAGCGGCTTCGCAAAGACCACCTGCTGTTTTGTTACCTGCACCTGGCGGCGCTTCCCGAACTCACTCGGCGCCTGGTAGACATCGGTTTGACGGCGGTCGCATTCGAAACCGTGGAAGACCGCGCGGGTCGTCTTCCTCTGCTCGCGCCCATGAGCGACATCGCGGGCCGGCTTTCCATGCAGTACGCCACCACGCTGCTGCACCAGCCGCAGGGCGGCAAGGGCATCTTGTTAGGAGGCGTGCCGGCGGCGCGTCGCGGACGTGTAGTGGTGCTCGGCGGCGGAGTTGCCGGCGGCAACTCGGCACTGGTGGCCGCGGGTCTTGGCGCCGAGGTCATCGTGTTCGACAAGGACCGGGACAAACTGGTCGCCGCGCGCGCGCTGGGAGCCAACGTCACGGGTCTCTATCCGCACGTCGCCGATGTGGCGGAAGCCGTGCGTGAGGCCGACGTGGTCATCGGCGCCGTGCTCGTCACGGGCGCGCGTGCGCCACACGTGGTGTCGGCGGAGATGGTCAAGAGCATGGAGAAGGGCGGCGTCATCGTCGACATTTCCGTCGACCAGGGCGGGTGCATCGAAACGACTCGGCCCACCACCTGGGAAGCGCCCACGTATCAGTGGGAGGGCGTCACGCACTTCTGCGTCACCAACATGCCTGGCTCAGTGCCGCGCACGTCGTCGCAAGCCCTGTCGGCGGCGATTGCCCCGTTTGCCGTCCGGTTGGCCGACGGCGACTGGCGTGACGATCCCGGTATGGTCCGCGGCATCAACGTCGAGGGCGGAAAGGTCACTCACCCGGCGTTGCTGAGCTGAGTTCAGGTACTATTCAGCACCAGTGAATTCAAATAGATAGCGAACTGATGGCAGAAACTACTTACGACCGGACCAAGGCACCGAAACGCTTCACGGCGGCGGTGTCGCGCGGGCTTCGCGAGAGCGCGGTGCTGGCCATCGGCGTCATCGCGTTGGTGATGTTGATCGCCCTGCTCACGTATCACCGTGAGGATCCGGCGTTCTGGTCGACCGGGGGTGAAGGACAGGGTGTCGCGAACGGCATCGGCGCCTTCGGCGCTTTCCTGTCGGACATCCTGTTCAGCCTGTTCGGCAAGCCTGCCTACCTGTTCCCCATCATGCTGGGCGTCGCGTGCTTCGTGATGTTCCGCCAGCAGCCCGAGGAAGAGGGCCGTACGCGATACAACACGGCGGTGCGCATCGGTGGCTTCACGCTGATGCTGTTCGCCAGCTGTGGTCTCGCGTCGCTGCACTGGAGCCCGGGCGAACTCCGCCAGAGCGCGGGCGGCGTCGTGGGCCAGTTCATCGGCCTCGGGCTTGCCGGCAGCTTCAAGTTCCTCGGCGCCACGTTGTTCATGCTCACCGCCTGGATGGTGGGCGTGTCGCTGGCATTCGGCGTGTCCTGGCTCACCATCGTCGACAAGATCGGCGCTGGCATCTGGAATGGCATTGCCTGGATCAAGGCTCGCCGCAGCACGGCGCGCGACATCGCTGTGGGTGTGGAGGCTAAGAAGGCGCGAGTCGAAGCCGCGAAGGTGGAAGAGAAGAAGGCAGCCTCTCGGCCCAAGCCGCGCATCGAGGCGCCGGCGCCCGTGGTCGAGAAGAGCGAGCGTGTCGAGAAGGAACGCCAGGTCCCGATGTTCGATGCGCCCAAGTCGGGCGAACTGCCGCCACTCAAGCTGCTCGACGATCCGCCGGTCCACGAAGCCACGTATTCGCAGGAAGCGCTCGAGGCGATGTCGCGCCTCGTCGAACTGAAGCTCAAGGATTTCGGCGTCGAGGTCGAAGTGGTCGCGGTTCAACCGGGGCCGGTCGTCACACGCTTCGAGATGCGCCCGGCACCGGGCGTGAAGGTCAGCCAGATCACGGGCCTCTCCAAGGATCTCGCGCGTTCGCTGTCTGCGATCAGCGTGCGCGTGGTCGAAGTCATTCCCGGCAAGTCGGTCATGGGCCTCGAGATCCCGAACGAGAAGCGCGAGATCGTCACGCTCGGCGAGATCATCAAGTCGAAGTCGTACGACGACGTGTCCTCGCCGCTCGCGCTGGCGCTCGGCAAGGACATCGGTGGCGCGCCTGTCACCGCGGATCTCGCAAAGATGCCGCACCTGCTCGTCGCCGGCACCACCGGTTCGGGCAAGTCCGTGGCCATCAACGCGATGATCCTGTCGCTGCTCTACAAGAGCACGGCGGAACACGTGCGCCTCATCATGATCGACCCGAAGATGCTGGAGCTCTCGGTCTACGAAGGCATTCCGCATCTGCTCGCACCCGTCGTCACCGACATGAAACACGCGGCCAACGCGCTGCGCTGGGGCGTCGCCGAGATGGAACGGCGCTACGCGCTCATGGCCGCGCTCGGCGTGCGCAACATTGCGGGCTACAACCGCAAGGTGAAGGACGCGAACGACGCCGGCAAACCGATCCGCGATCCGGTCATGACGGCCATGGCCGCCAACGACCCGACGCTCGACCAGTCGAAGATCCCCGATCTCACGACGCTGCCGTACATCGTCGTGATCATCGACGAGCTCGCCGACATGATGATGATCGTCGGCAAGAAGGTGGAAGAGCTGATCGCGCGGCTCGCGCAGAAGGCGCGTGCTTCCGGCATCCATCTCGTGCTCGCGACGCAGCGTCCGTCGGTGGACGTCATCACCGGACTCATCAAGGCGAACATCCCGACGCGCATCGCATTCCAGGTGTCCGCGCGCGTGGATTCGCGCACGATTCTCGACCAGATGGGCGCCGAGTCGCTGCTCGGCCACGGCGACATGCTCTATCTACCGGCCGGCACGTCGGTGCCGACGCGTGTTCACGGCGCCTTCGTCAGCGACGCCGAAGTCCATCGCGTGGTCGAAGCGCTCAAGCGGAGCGGGCCCCCGAACTACATCGAAGACGTGCTCGAAGGGCCGAGCGTGCCACTGGCGGGCATCTCCGGCGAGCCTCAGGCCGAAGGCGCCGGTGGTGGCGACGGCGAACAGGACGCGCTGTACGACGAGGCCGTCAAGATCGTCACCAGCGAACGCAAACCGTCCATCTCCTACGTGCAGCGCCGCCTCAAGATCGGCTACAACCGCGCCGCGCGGCTGCTCGAGTCGATGGAAAACGCGGGCGTCGTGGGTCCGCTGCAACCAAACGGCTCGCGAGAAATTCTCGCGCCGGCCCCGCCCGGGAGTGAATGAGCAAGAGAATGAGCAAGCGAACGTTTCGATTGTCTGGCCTCGCGATGCTGGCTTTTTCCGGCGCCCTCCAGGCGCAGACTCCGCTCGACAGCTATCTCGAGCATCTGAAAACACTGCGCACCGAGTTTTCCCAGTCCGTCACGGACAGCAAGGGTCGCCTGGTGCAGGACGCGCGCGGGAAGCTGGTCATCGTGCGACCCGGCCGATTCCGCTGGGAACTCACGCCTTCGACGGGCACCGGCAGCTCGCCGCAACTCATGGTCGCCGATGGCAAGAACCTGTGGTTCTACGATCGTGACCTCGAGCAGGTCTCGGTCAAGCCGGCATCGAGCGCGATCACGGCGACGCCGGCAGGGCTGCTGTCGGGTGAAGGAAATATCCGCGAGCTCTTCACGGTGGCGCCGGCAGGTCGCAAGGACGGCCTGGACTGGGTGGTGGTCACGCCCAAGGAAGACGACGCAGACTTTCGCGAAGCGCGCCTCGCGTTCAGCCCTGGTCCAAAAAAGGACGGGGAGCTCAAGCGCATGGTGCTCAAGGACAAACTCGGGCAGACCGTGAATCTCGATTTCGCGACCAGCGAACGCAACGCGCCTGTCGCCGAAGCGGAAGTGAATTTCGCGCCGCCGCCAGAAGCGGACGTCATCGGCACGCCGGCGAAATGAACCTGCAGCGAGTGTGGTGGGCGCTCGGCGTGATGCTGGTGGCGGCCGCCATCTGGGTCTGCCTGATGCCCGTGAACAAGGTCGTCTCCGCGTTCGAGTGGAGCGACAAGACCAGCCACCTTCTGGGGCACGGCATCCTCGCGCTGTATTTCACCGGCATCGTGGCGCGTAGCGCGTGGTGGAAGATATTCGTCGGGCTGCTCGTGATGGGTATCGGCATCGAGTTCGCCCAGTACTCCATGCATTGGGGTCGCGAAGGCGATCCGCGTGATGTGCTCGCGAACTCGGCGGGCGCGGCGCTCGGCCTACTGGTCGGGTGGCTGGGCCTCTCACGCTGGCCCGAGCTCGCCGCATGGTTGTTAGGCCGGCGGGCCACGCAATGAGTCCGCGTGGCGCCGGTGACCCGGGCGACCAGCCGGATTTCCTGCGCGACGTTCCGGCAAACGACGCACTGAGGCCACTCGCGGATCGCATGCGGCCGCGCTCCCTCGATGAATTCGTCGGGCAGGACCAGGTCCTCGCCGCGGGCAAGCCACTGCGGCAGGCGCTCGAGAAAGGGCAGCTGCACTCGCTGATCCTCTGGGGACCGCCGGGCACGGGCAAGACCACACTCGCGCGTCTCATCGCGCGTCATGCCGATGCGGAGTTCATGCAGCTGTCGGCCGTGATGGCCGGCGTCAAGGACATCCGCGAGGCCGTCGAGCGCGCTCGCCAGGCCCGTGCCGAACGCGGGCGTCGCAGCGTGCTGTTCCTCGACGAGGTGCACCGGTTCAACAAGTCGCAGCAGGACACGTTCCTGCCGTACGTCGAAGACGGCACGCTGACGTTCATCGGCGCCACCACCGAGAACCCGTCATTCGAGATCAACAGCGCGCTTCTCTCGAGAGCACGCGTGTACGTGCTGCGATCGCTGCGCGTTGACGACATCGTCAAACTACTGCGGCGTGCGCTGGAAGATCCGGCGCGCGGGCTGGGAAAGCGGGGCATCGACATCAACGACGAAGCGCTGGTTGCGCTGGCCCACGGCGGCGATGGGGACGCGAGACGGGCGCTCGGCATGCTGGAGGTCGCCGCGGATCTCGCGACGGAGCAGGATGGTCGCGCGCTCATCACGCTCGAGCAGGTGCGCGAAGTCGCTACGGGCGGCCGCCGCCGCTTCGACAAGGGCGGCGAGCAGTTCTACGACCAGATCTCCGCGCTCCACAAGGCCCTGCGCGGCACGGATCCCGATGGCGCGCTCTACTGGTTCGCCCGCATGATCGATGGCGGATGCGATCCTCACTACCTGGCGCGGCGCATCGTGCGCATGGCGGTGGAGGACATCGGGCTGGCCGACCCCCGTGGCCAGCAGCTCGCGCTCGACGCCTGGCAGACATTCGAACGGCTTGGCAGTCCCGAAGGTGAGCTCGCGCTCGCGAACGCTGTCGTGTATCTCGCCGTCGCGCCGAAGAGCAACGCGGTTTATGTCGCCTACGGTGAGGCCAAGTCCGACGTCGAGGAGTTCGGCACGCTCGACGTTCCGCTGCGCTTCCGCAATGCGCCGACGAAACTCATGAAGGGTCTGGGTTACGGAGAAGGCTATCAATACGCTCACGACGCACCCGACGCGTTCGTGAAGGGCGAGCGATATCTCCCCGACGAGATGCCGGACCGCCGTTACTATCGACCCGTGTCTCGTGGCCTCGAGATCAAGATCGGTGAGGCGCTGGCGCGCCTTCGGGGTGTGGGAAACGGCGACGAGGAGAACAAGAAATGACGTGGTTGATGGTGGCTGTCGGCGGTGCGTTAGGCAGCCTGGCTCGCTACGGCGCTTATCGCCTCTGGCCGGCGCCGCCCGGCGGGTGGCCTGTGCCCACGTTTACCGTGAATCTGCTGGGGTCCTTCGCCATCGGACTCTTATATATGTATGTTGCGGCCCGCGGCGCCAGCGCCGACAATGCGCGGCTTTTTTGGATGACCGGCGTGCTCGGCGGGTTCACCACCTACTCGGCGTTCGCACTCGAGTCTGCGCTGCTGGGCTTCTCGATGACCGGCGTCACGTACGTCGCCGCCACCGTCGTAGGTTGCCTGCTCGCCGCCGTCGCTGGTTTGAAAATGGGGACATTCCTGGTTTCCTAGCCAAAGGGGACGGGGCTCACTTGAGAGAGAACGATCTTGCTCGACGCCAAACAACTCCGCGCTGATCCTGCTGCCGTCGCCGCGAACCTCGCGCGCCGCGGTTTCACCCTCGACGTCGCTGCGTACAACGCGCTCGAAGAGCGCCGCAAGGCGGCACAGGTCGAATCGGATCGCGTTCGTGCCGAGCGCAACGCGAACGCGAAGGCCGTCGGCATTGCCAAGGGAAAGAAGGAAGATGCGTCGGCGCTGCTCGCGCGCGCCGAAGAACTCACGCGCCAGCTCGAAGCCAGCGATGCCGCCATCAATGCGGTGCAGGCGGAGCTCGACGGTTTGTTGCTGGGCATCCCCAACCTGCTGCATGACTCCGTACCCGAGGGGCGCGACGAGTCGGCTAACAAGGAAGTCCGGCGATGGGGCGAGCCGAAGAAGTTCGATTTCGCACCCAAGGATCACGTGGAGATCGGCGAGAAGCTCGGCGGTCTCGATTTCGAGAGTGCGGCGAAGATTTCCGGCGCGCGCTTTTCGGTGCTCAAGGGTGGTGTGGCGCGTCTTCATCGCGCGCTCGCGCAGTTCATGCTCGACCTGCATTCGGGTGAGCACGGCTACTCCGAAGTGTATGTGCCGTATCTCGTGCTCGGTCCCGCGCTCCAGGGTACGGGGCAGTTGCCGAAGTTCGAGCAGGACCTGTTCAAGGTTCCGGTGCCGGGAATGGAGTCGAACTTCTACCTGATTCC
>Ga0315912_10003885_pt1 | contig 14509 bp, 10 predicted proteins | sample VfabasoilMG_FD_204469 | JGI IMG/M metagenome (GOLD analysis project Ga0315912, IMG submission 204469) | Garden soil microbial communities collected in Santa Monica, California, United States - V. faba soil | ecosystem: Environmental > Terrestrial > Soil > Garden | place: USA: California... | reverse complement strand
TCCATTGGGCGTTCGATTTTGCGAAGGCGCACCCAGCGGCTTGAAAGTCAACGCCTGTGGAAATTCCTGCATCCATTCAAGACTGCCTTTCGTTCCGCTAACGCGGATACGCAGGCAGTTTTCAACACCTGCTGCGGCTTGCGTCACCCAATAACTGCCGCGTGCGCCGTTATCGAAACGCAATAACGCGCCACCATAATCATGCACTACCCTGCCGGGGACGATATTCCCGATCTCTGATAACACCTCATCAACTTCAAGCCCCGTGATGAAGCGTGTGAGATTATGCGCGTGCGAACCGATATCTCCCATCACCAAAGACGGACCGCCGCGCACGGGATCGAATCTCCACGAGACACTCGGATCGGGCTTGCTTTCGTCTGCTTTGCCCCCCTGAACATATTCCACCTGAACGAGTCGGATCGTGCCAAGCTGTCCATCCATCACCATTGCCTTCGCCTGACGGACCATCGGGTAGCCCGTGTAGTTGTGCGTAAGACAAAAGACTAAACCTGAGTCTTGAACCTTTTTGTGTAAAGCTTCCGCCTCTTCCAGAGTGTTGGTCATGGGCTTGTCGCAAATGACATCAAAACCGCGTTCAAGCGCATACATGGCATATTCATAGTGACTATCATTCGGGGTCATGATGGCAACTACATCCGCGCCATCTTCGCGGGCGGATTCTTTATCAAGCATTTCCTGCACGCTCGAATACAAACGATCAATGGGAAGACCGATCTCCAACGCATCTTTTCTGGATTTCTCAAGATTCGACGAAAGTATGCCCGTAACGATCTCATACCGATCATCGAGCCTTGCCGCCTGCCGATGCATGGCTCCAATAAACGAACCTGAGCCACCGCCAATGACAGCAAGGCGAAGTCTGCGTCCAAGCATTGAAATGACAGGATTCAGTCCCATTCTATTTCTCCTCAGCGAGATACTTGCGGATCGACTGCACAACCAGCTTGTGGTCTTCTTCCTGAGGCAAGCCAGAGACTGTGATCGTACCAACCATGCCAGTCCCTTTGACAATCACAGGGAAACATCCACCATGTGGGGCATATTCACTCTCTGACAGGAGGTAAGCCTCTTCGATTCGTTTGCCTTTGTTCTTCAATTGTTGTCCCACATAAAATGAACTATGCCCAAAACGATATACAAGCCGAACTTTACGCTTTACCCATTCATCGTTGTCTGCCGATGCACCATGCAAACTGGCATGGAATAACTGACGTTGCCCGAATGTGATGTCAATCGTGACAGGCAGTCCATCCTTCGTGCACTGTTCCACCATCTGACCGCCCAGCTTCCAGGCGATCTCTTCATTGAAACTTGTAAATTGGAGTTCTTGTTCTTCATCAAGCAATTGCTTCAGTAGGTCAGCCATGCCAATCTCCTTAGACAATAAAGGTGACAGCCTCTTCGAGAAACCGTCACCTTTTATTTAAAATTCTCTTACTCGTTCATTATCCGCTCTTGTTCTTGTTGTACACATCGAAGAACACTGCGAGTAAAAGTACGAAACCCTTGATCGCCTGTTGCCAGTCAATGCCAACGCCGAGCAGGGACATACCATTGTTCATGACGCCCACGAAAAACGCTCCCACCACAGCACCGATGACCGTACCGATACCACCACTGGCAGAGGCACCGCCGATGAAACACGCCGCGATCACATCCAACTCAAAGCCTTCTCCTGCATTAGGAGTGGCACTGTTCAGACGGGCTGCGACGATCATGCCTGCCAACGCGGCCAGGACACCCATATTAACAAAGGTAAGGAACAACAGGCGTGGAGTATTAACACCCGAGAGACGGGCAGCCTTTTCATTGCCGCCCAGAGCATAGATGCGGCGCCCGATCACTGTCTGGTTTGTCAGGAAGGCATAGATCGCCACAAGGGGGAACATAATAACCAGCAGGTTAGGGATTCCCTTATACGAAGCCATCAGGTAGCAGAAACCCATGACCGCGGCTGTGATCAATACTTGTTTCGCAACAAAGAAGTAGAAGGGAGTGACCTCAAACCCATACTTGATCTGGTTCCGGCGTGTGCGCGCATCGGACCAGATCAGGAAGATCGATACGATCACACCGACCACAATTGTTGTGAGGTGAAATCCTTCCATCTGGAAGAAATCCGGAATAAAGCCGGCACTGATCCGACTGAACTCCACTGGGAACGGGCCGATTGCCTCCCCACGCACCATCACCAGTGTCAGTCCACGGAAGATCAACATTCCCGCCAGCGTGACGATAAAAGCCGGAATTTTTACATAAGCAACCCAGTATCCCTGCCAGGCACCGATCAATCCGCCAGCGAGCAGGCAAAGGAACATAACCAGCGCCCAGTTCCATCCCCATTTGACCATCATGACGCCCGCAATTGCACCTATAAAAGCGGCCACGGAACCAACGGACAGATCGATCCAACCGGATACGATGATCAATAACATGCCCAGCGCCATGATCACGACATAGCTGTTCTGCAACACAAGATTTGTAATATTGACCGGTCTCATTAAAATGCCGTCTGTCACGAAGTAGAAGAAGATCATAATCGCAACCAGCGCGATCAACATTCCATACTCGCGAATATTGCTCCTGAAAAGATCCAAAAGTGTCTTTCGGAGTGAGCTGCCACTCGCGGCATCATTCATCGTGGCCGGCATTTTCATTGTGTTACCTCTTGCTTTTTCATAATAGACATCATTATTTTTTCCTGTGACGCTTCCTTGGCTGGCATTTCCCCAACAATCTTGCCATCACTCATCACGTAAATCCGATCACAGACTCCCAGAAGCTCCGGCAATTCAGATGAGATCATGATTACAGCTTTTCCCTCGCTGGCAAGACGGTTGATGATCGTATAGATTTCATACTTTGCACCCACGTCGATCCCGCGAGTAGGCTCATCCAGGATCAGGATATCGGGATTGGCAAACAGCCATTTGCTGAGAACGACCTTTTGCTGGTTGCCACCGGACAGGTTTACTGCCAGTTGGAGAATACTCGAGCACTTGATGCTCAATTTGTCGCGATATTCGCGGGTAACAGTTAATTCCTTGGGTTCGTTGATCACACCAGCTTCCGAGATAGCTTCCAGATTTGCCAGGGTGATATTGTCCTTGATCTGTTCAATCAGGATCAGCCCATAGACTTTGCGATCCTCGGTGGCGTACGCGATACCATTGCCAATGGCTTTATCAATGGAACTGACATCGATCTCTTTTCCATTCTTAAAGGCCTGGCCGCTGATTCGGGAACCATACGCCCGTCCAAAGATGCTCATGGCCAGTTCGGTCCTTCCTGCACCCATCAAGCCAGCAATTCCCACCACCTCGCCATTCCGGACGTTAATGTTGACATTATCGCTGACTTTTCGATGGTCATGGATCGGATGGTATACATTCCAATTCTTCACTTCAAAAATCACATCACCAATGTTGGATTCGCGCGGTGGGAAGCGATGCGTTAGATCACGCCCAACCATGCCACGGATGATACGATCTTCAGTAATCATATCTTTGTGTGTATCCACAGTTTCAATCGTAGCGCCATCGCGAAGAATAGTAATAGAATCAGCCACCTTCGAAACTTCACTCAGCTTGTGAGAGATCAAGATCGACGCAATACCATGCGCCTTAAGCTGTAATAATAATTGAAGGAGCTTTTCGCTATCTGTTTCATTCAAAGACGCGGTGGGTTCATCCAATATAAGAAGTTTAACCTTCTTCGCCAGAGCCTTGGCTATTTCAACCAATTGCTGTTTACCCACTCCCATATCTGTAATCAGGGTATTTGGAGATTCATGCAACCCCACCTTGTCAAGTAATTCCTTGGTTCGGGAGATCGTCTCGTTCCAATCCACGATACCATATTTGGCGCGCTCATTTCCCAGAAACAAATTCTCAGCAATCGAAAGATAAGGGATAAGTGCAAGTTCCTGGTGAATGATGACCAGCCCCACTTCTTCAGATTGATTAATATCATGAAAACGACATTCTTTTCCTAAAAAATGAATTTCACCTTCATAAGATCCGTACGGATACACCCCGCTCAACACCTTCATCAAAGTTGATTTTCCCGCCCCGTTTTCCCCTACCAAAGCATGAATTTCTCCCTGTTTCACACTAAAACTCACATTATCCAGCGCCTTGACACCGGGAAATGTCTTTGTAATATTACGCATTTCCAAAATGACATCAGACATGATCTTCTTGTCCTTCATTTGTAAGGGGTAAACTGCCGTGCCTGTAATTCTACTAACCTTTATCTTATGGGGCAAGGAAAGTATGTGAGGGCATTTCTGCCCTCACATATTCTCAAATCTTCTTACTTCAGGTCTTCAGCCTTAATGTAACCACTCTCAATTAAAAGTTTCTCGTAGTTCGAGAGGTCCACACTATAGGGGGTCAATAGATAGGAGGGGACAACTTTGACACCGTTATCATAAGTCTTGGTATCATTAATCTCAACCGTTTCACCCTTCAACGCCTGATCCACCATCTTGGCGGTCTGGGCGGCGAGTTCGCGGGTGTCCTTGAACACGGTGTAGGTCTGTTCACCGGCGATCATTGCCTTGACAGAAGCGACTTCCGCATCCTGTCCGGTAATGACGGGCCAGGGCTGATCAGCAGTGCCGTAACCAACGCCGCGCAAAGCAGCGATAATACCGCGGCTGAGTCCATCATAGGGAGCCAGAACTGCATCTACGCGCTTGTCAGTGTAGTGAGCGCTCAGAATATTTTCCATACGAGCCTGAGCCACAGCGCCATCCCAGCGTAGGGTACCAACCACATCCATACCCATCTGGCCAGACTGGACAACCAGCTTGCCACTGTCGATGTAAGGCTGAAGAACGGACATGGCGCCATCATAGAAATAGAAGGCATTGGTGTCATCAGGAGAACCACCGAATAGTTCAACATTGAAAGGACCGGCGGCATTCTCAAGGTCAAGCCCTTCAATAACCTGGGAACCCTGGATCACACCCACACCAAAGTTATCGAAAGTGGCGTAGTAATCAACGTCAGCAGTCTTGGAGATCAGACGGTCATATGCAACCACGAGGACGCCCTCTTCCTTTGCCTTGGCAAGGGTTTCAGATAGGGTTGAACCGTCGATCGCGGCGATAATGAGCACATCCGCGCCCTTAGTGACCATATTTTCGATCTGGGCAATCTGGTTCGGGATGTCGTTATCAGCAAATTGCAAGTCGGTTGCGTAACCAAGCGCCTCAAAAGACTTGACCATGCTCTCGCCATCGGAGATCCAGCGTGTGGATGTTTTGGTCGGCATGGAAATACCAACCAGTTTTTTTCCATCATCAGCAGAGCCCCCACCACAGGCGGTAAGGACGAGGCTGGCAAGCACCAGAACAGCCAGCAAATTGTAGAGCAATTTCTTGGACATTTTCTTCTCCTTGTAATAAGTCGAACGGAATGTTATGTTGGCGTATCGATCAGGCAGAGACAGAACAATGCCAGACAAGAATGATACAGTTCTGCCCAAAGTGGGCACATCAGACACCAACCGACCAATGTGCATTTTCTCCTGCACTAACTTTTATTTCTCTTTCACATCACCTCCTTTCAATTCAGATTCCATATTGTCAGGATACGTATAACGATGTGGAAATAAATCAAACCAATTTTGAACTTTCGCGAACAACCAAAGTAGGTTGAATAAAACTTGCCCGGGCTGTGACCGGCTGGTTCTCCTGTCGAGCCTGGATCATCTCAACAACATTTTGAACAGCCTGTTCGCCAAGCAATTGGAGATCCTGGGAAACGGTCGTTAAAGAAGGATAAAAAAACGATGACTCGGCAATGTTATCAAAGCCAACCACCGCTAATTGCCCGGGAACACGAATACCTCGAAGGAGTGCTCCCCGTAAAACGCTCAATGCCATCTGGTCATTGCCCACAAAGACTGCATCCATATCCGGGTATGACTCAAGCAATTGAGGAAATGCCTGCTCCCCGCTGGCTGATGACCAGTTCCCCTCGACACAACATTTCTCTGAAGCATCCAGACCGTTTTTGATCAATGTCTCACGCCATCCACGTTTACGCTCATCTGCCTCCCACCAACCCAGTGGACCTGAAATATGCCCAATCTTTTTCTTCCCCTGATCTAAAAGATGTTGCACTGCCATCACCGCCCCTCGATAATTATCCGTTGCAATACTGGAAATTCCATTTCTCGGTTGCATCGCAATGAAAAAAAACGGCACGGAAAATTTATCCTGATGTTCCTCAACCCAGGCATGGTTATCCCCAATTTCCGGCGCCACCCATAATATCCCATCCACTTGCCGGGCAAGCAATGAATCAATGACATCATCGATCCGATGAGCATCAAAATGTCCCAATTCCTTCATCAAAAGCATATACCCAAGTTCATCTGCCTTATCAGAGATGCCGTTAAGGGTTCGTGAAGGTCCGATGTACTTTAGCCCAAAAGTAACCACACCCAACGTATAACTTCGTTGTTGAATTAAACTGCGTGCCAATGTGCTGGGGCGATAACCAAGTTGCTCGACCACTTCCTCCACCCTTTGACGAGTATCATCCGAAACATAAGAAAACTTATTCACCACGCGCGAAACCGTTTGTGTTGAAACTCCCGCGGCTTGCGCCACATCTTTGATGGTAACACGTTTTGTTTTATCTGAACGGATCAAATGATTTCCTACAACATGTTATCGATAACATGTTATCGATAACATAATAACAAAAACGGATAGCAAAGTCAAGAGGCGAATTTACACCCAAAAAGCCTGACATTTGTCTGATGACTAGTTATGATGTGATAAAAATTTTGAAACCAACAGATATTTATACGATGAAGAATCACCCATTTGGATCATCCGGAGAAATGTATCGCATCCCCTCCTCAGGGACATTTGAATCCACAACCCAGTTTTTGACCCACCCTCGAGCGACGAGTCCCATTATTGCCATAACCCGGCTTAATCTGCTCTATTGCCTTGTAAAGTTTATCCACCCCATCCTTTGACATGGAGGTTGAATCACGAACGAGTAACTCTGTCGACAACTCCACCCGACATGCCTCATCACTCTGGTTTTTCAACTGCTTCAACAAAAGGTTGTTGTACTGTCGTTAAAAGAAGGACATAAAAAAGGCCGACTCAACAATATTGTCAAAGCCGACCACTGGCAGAAGATCAATCCCCCAGAACAGTGTTCCTCAGGCGCACCTAACCCTGCCTTATATTGTTTCCAATTCGCTCCACACTTGTGCTTTGATCCAGATATGTAGAACAATATGGCAGAAATCCAACGGATTTCTGCCATATTTAAAACAAGCTTTATTATTCTGTTCCCTGTGCAAAACCTTCTTCCACAACCTGCGACGCTTCTTCAGGCGTGAGTTGCCCAGCAAGGAGCGCCTGCACGGTATCATTAACGATCGAGCCAAGTGCTGGAGGCAAGGCTTGATCATAATATAGTTGGAAATATTTAGCTTCTGCTGTTTTTGCTTGAATGGTGAGCAGGTAAGGATCTGTCACACCTGATGCGCCATTAACAACCGGCAAGGCGCTACCATTTTCTGCCATGCGAGTCGCTTGTGGAGCACTTGATATATATTTCAAGAAGTCAACAGCCTCATCAGGGGCATTCTTTCCGACGGCATAGCCATTACCACCGCCATAGCCATCAGAGGGATCGCCAGCGCCACCTTCAACCATTGGGAAACCAAACCAGGCTAAATTATCGCCAATACCTTCTTTACTTTCACTGTTGTCTTTTTGAACAGCGGGAGCCCACTGCCCCATCAGTTCCATGGCAGCTTTCCCATTACCAACAGCAGTGGCTTCATCGCCATAGGTGGCGGCAAGGAAACCATCCTGGAACGGTTCAAGCTCAGCCAGTTCCTGAAGTTTTGTGCTTGCCTCAATGATGCATGGATCAGTAAATGAACCTGTACGAGTAATTGCCGCCGCTTCAAAGCCGGCTTGTCCGCAGATACGGGTGATCAGATATCCCCACCAGAAATGACCGGGCCACTTATCGCCTTCACCAATTGCAATGGGTGTGATGCCAGCGGCTTTAAGCGCTTTTACATCATCAATAAGCTCTGTCCAGGTTGCAGGAGGGTTTTCAATACCAGCCTGTGCAAACAGTGCCTTGTTGTACCAGAAACCAACCATACCCATATCCGTTGCTACGCCAAAATTCTTACCGAGATATGAATATACACCTAATGGACCAGGACTCAATGTGGAACGCCACTCACCACCATTTGCATCCAGTTCAGGAGTAATATCTCTCAACAAGCCAGCTTTGGCATATTCATTCATTACACCGCCACCCCAGCTATGGAAGATGTCAGGGGGTTCGCCAGATTGCATAACCGTAGTCAACTTGGTTTTGAAGGCTTCATTCTCTAGAACCGTGATCTCAATAGTGACATTAGGATGGGTAGCCATATATTCATCGGCAAATGTCTGATAAAGTGCCGTATCCTTTTCGGCAGTTCCAATATGCCACCAAGTGACAGTGACTTTATCAGCCACGGCGGGCGCTTCTGTAGCCGCTGGCTGCGCGGGAGCTTCCGTAGCTGCTGGTTGTGCAGGAGCTTGCGTAGCTGTAGCTTGAGCGCCACCACATGCTGAAAGCGCAAATGCAGCAACAAGCAAGAGGCTTAACATAATATAAATCTTGCGGGACATTGTTCTTCTCCTTATATAGTTTATTGATTAAACGAACAGTAAACGTTCAAACACATGGAATGGAAAAACATTGATGTATACTTTGAGAGTGTTGGTCTCCTTTCTTTGTAAGGGATTCCACATACAACAGGCAGGGTTGATTTGGCTTTGACGGTTAATCAACCCTGCCTCCCGGCACAGAAGTTGAACTGCGTACTATTAATTCTGTCGGCAATTCAATTCGACCTGCATCTTTGTTGGGATCTTTTAAAGCTCCAAGCAAAAGTTGTATAGCAACACGTCCCATTTGATCTAGAGGTTGTTGCACTGTGGTTAGAGGAGGGTGAACCATGGCAGACTGTTGGATATTATCGAAGCCAATCACTGATATATCTTCAGGAATTCGCAAACCGCGGCTACGAATCGCATCCATGGCTCCCATTGCCATCAGATCATTCGATGCAAAAATAGCTGTTGGGGGTTCGGGAAGATCAAGTAATACAGAAGCGCCCTTATAACCGTCAGGCTGAAGAAAATCCCCCTCGTAGATCAACTCAGGCTCCTCTTTAAGATGATGCGTGCGCAGAGCAGAGCGATATCCACTTAAGCGATCCTGTGAGCATCCCAAATCAATGGACCCTGTAATAAATCCAATTCTTTTATGACCAAGCTTGATAAGATATTCCGTTGCACTGTACCCGCCCTGCCAGTTCGTTGCCCCAACAGATGGAAAGGAAACACCACTCCCCTGATAGTCAATGAGGACAAAAGGAAAATGAAAGTGAGTTAACGTATCTGTATAATCATTGAAACTACGCGGGAGGATGACCAACAAGCCATCTGCCATTCCTCGCACTATATTCGCAACATAGCTTGCCTCTTTAGCCGCCGCACGATGTGTGGTAAACAACATCATTTCCAACTTATGAAGGGCAAGTTCGGTATCGATACCATGCAAGATCTCTCCAATATAGCTATTTGCCAAATTAGGGACCAGGACGCCAATCACATTGGTTTTCCTCCCTTTTAAACTCCGTGCTTGTTGGTTGGCAACATACCCTAGTTCCTCTATCACAGTTGATACATGTTGACGAGTTTCATCAGAAACGTGAGCATCATTATTAAGAACGCGTGAAACTGTGCCAAGAGAAACTCCAGCCTTTTTAGCGACCTCAACAATAGTTACCTTGGAAGGTGCACTTTTAGCCATATAGTGGAAACCTTTCCATATTCAAAAAGGCTTTTTTCTCCATTTTTTCTGTAAAAATAATAATTTTATTGACTTATGTACAAAAATACAGCATAATTCAAACACAATTTGGAAACGTTTCCAATCATATTATCAAATGAAATTATATAAGTCAAGCGTTTCGACAAATTTCCATGGAAATAGCCATAAAATTCTGAAAACTGGAGGCTCTTAAGAATGTCCGTAACTAATAGCAAAACTTATTCAAATCTAATTGGCGGTGAATGGAAAGCGCCCAGCGGAGTTGTTTTGGAGAATCAAAATCCAGCCGATTACAACGAAGTCATCGGGCTATTTCCAATGGCAACCATGGGTGATACGAAAAGCGCCATTGACTCAGCCCATGCTGCCCTTCCATCTTGGTCAAAGACCCCTGCCCCAGCACGTGGAGCGATCCTCGATAAAGCCAGCCAAATTCTCACATCCCGCATTGACGAGCTCGCAACGGTGCTCACCCGTGAAGAAGGCAAAACGTTTGCCGAAGCCAAAGGTGAGGTGACGCGTGCTCGCGACATCTTCAAATACTACGCAGGTGAAGGCTGGCGCTATGGAGGACAAGTTCTACCGAGTTCGGTCAACGATGAATTGTTGTACACGCGTCGCGAGCCACTCGGTGTCGTTAGCATCATCACGCCATGGAATTTTCCCATCGCCATCCCTGCATGGAAAATTGCTCCTGCTCTTGCTTATGGCAACACAGTTGTCTTCAAGCCAGCCGAAGATGCGCCTCACACTGCCCTGCTATTGGTTGAAGTGCTTGTGGAAGCGGGACTACCTTCTGGCGTGATTAACTTCCTTACAGGCGATGGTGCGTTGATTGGAACAGAGATGGCAAGCAATCCCAACGTGAATGGAATCACTTTTACGGGGTCACACAACACAGGCACGAAGGTCTATCAAAACGCCATCAAGAACATGGCGCGCGTGCAATTGGAAATGGGCGGAAAGAACGCGCTTGTCATTTTGAAAGATGCAGACTTGGAACTCGCCGTCAAGCTCGCCATCACAGGCGGCTTCGGACTTACAGGTCAGGCTTGTACTGCAACAAGCCGCATCATCGTTGAAGAAGAAATCGCAGATGCATTTGTCTCTGCGCTCACTACTGCGACGAAAAATCTCAAAGTCGGGTACGGACTTGAGAACGGCGTGAACATGGGTCCACTTGTAAATCAAGATCAATTGCAAACCAGTCAAAGCTACATGGCACTCGGTCAAAAGGAAGGCGCCAAACTTCTCCTCGGCGGCGAAGTGGATGGCAGCAAAGGCTACTTCGCGCAAGCTACCATCTTCGATCATGTCGAGCCGACCATGCGCATCGCGCAGGAGGAAATCTTCGGTCCCGTGGTCAGCATCATTCACTCCAAGGGTCTCAACGATGCCATTGAAAAAGCCAATGCCATTAGCTTCGGTCTCTCGGCAAGTGTGGTCACCAACAATCTCAAAGAAGCTTTCGCCTTCGCCAATCAAGTGGATGCGGGTGTGGTCAAGATCAACGAGCCCACCACGGGTCTCGCACTCAATGCGCCGTTCGGTGGTTTCAAGCAATCCAGCGCCAACACCTTCAAGGAACAAGGTCAAGCCGCGATGGATTTTTACACTCGCACGAAAACGATCTATGTCAACCATGGATAATATTTTTGACGTAAACACTCACGCTTCAGGTCCGACGGGAAGCCTGCCTCTCGAACCCGATTTCTTGACCAACGCCCCAAGCGGAGATGTCTTCGGTTGGACGCAAGATGCGGCGATGGGCTGGTCACCTTCTGACTTGGGCAAGGATGAATATCTCATCCTCAGCACACAAGGCGGCATCCGCGCGGAAGATGGCTCCCCCATCGCGCTCGGTTATCACACAGGACATTACGAAGTAGGCTTGCTCGCTCAAGCCGCAGCAAGAGAATTCAAAGCGCACAACAAGATTCCATTTGCTGGCTTCGTCAGCGATCCATGTGACGGACGCACGCAAGGCACATCGGGCATGATGGATAGTCTCGCTTATCGCAATGACGCCGCGACTGTCCTACGCAGACTCATCCGCTCATTGCCAACTCGCAAAGGTGTGTTGGGAATCGCTACCTGTGATAAAGGTCTGCCCGCAATGATGATCGCGCTTGCCGCGCAAAAATCATTGCCATGCGTCATCGTCCCTGGCGGCGTGACGTTACTCCCAGAGCAAGGTGAAGATGCAGGCAAGATCCAATCCATCGGCACACGCTTTGCCCACGGACTCATCACACTCGAAGAAGCAAGTGACTTGGGCTGCCGTGCCTGCGCGTCGCCTGGAGGTGGCTGTCAGTTTCTCGGAACAGCAGCAACCAGTCAGGTCATAGCAGAGGCGTTGGGACTCGCTGTCACACATTCGGCGCTTGCTCCATCAGGTCAAGCGATATGGCTCGACATGGCAAAGCGATCCGCAAAGGCGTTGATGGCGATGTCTTCAAATCACATCACCACCAGCGACATTCTCACCGCAGACTCAATTCATAATGCGATGGTCGCACACGCCGCATTTGGCGGAAGCACGAACTTGTTATTGCATACCCCCGCCATCGCGCACGCCGCAAAACTTCCCCGCCCCACTGTTGAAGATTGGTCACGTGTCAATCGTTCCACGCCGCGCCTTGTGGATGTAATGCCCAACGGACCGACGGGCTACGGCACGGTGCAGGTCTTCCTTGCAGGCGGTGTGCCCGAAGTGATGTTGCATCTGCGTGAATTGGGATTGCTCAAACTCAACGCCCGCACCGTGAACGGCAACACGCTCGGTGAGGCACTCGATGAATGGCAAGCAAGTGAACGCCGCGCAAAACTGCGTGAACGCCTACAAGAACTCGATGGTATCAACCCCGATGATGTCATTATGAATCCGACCAAAGCCCGTGAGCGCGGACTGACCAGCACGATCACATTTCTTACGGGCAACATCGCGCCGCAGGGAGCCGTTATCAAAAGCACCGCCATTGACCCCAGCGTTGTTGACCCCGATGGCGTCTATCGCAAAACGGGTCCCGCCCGCGTCTTCACCAGCGAACGAGCCGCGATCGCCGCGGTTAAAGACTTGAGCGAGAATCCCGTCAAGGCGGGCGACATCATCGCGCTCATTGGTTGCGGTCCCATGGGCACGGGCATGGAGGAGACTTATCAGCTCACTTCGGCGCTCAAATATCTTCCGCATGGCAAGACCATCGCGCTCATCACCGACGCACGCTTCAGCGGAGTCAGCACAGGCGCATGTATCGGTCACGTGGGACCTGAGGCGTTGGCAGGTGGTCCGCTTGGGAAGCTGCGGGATGGCGACACGATCCAGATCATCATTGACCGAGTCAATCTTTCGGGGACGCTTGATGTTCTCAACGTAGATTTGGATTCAAGAACGCCTCATCCCGACTTGAAGCTGAATCCCGACCTACCAGAGGATACGCGTCTGTGGGCGGCTCTGCAAAACATCAGCGGCGGCACCTGGGGTGGCTGCGTGTATGACGTGGAATCAATTATTGAGAAGTTAAATTCGTAGTGGCGACTTCAGTCGCCCTTATATCAAACGACTGAAGTCGTTACTACATTCCAGGAGTCAAATATGTTTCTCAAAAAACACAAAACAACAAACGGATCGCGCTGGGCAGTGGATGGTCACTTTTTGCCGCCGAGCCTAAACTTGAGCACATTGCTCGAGATGCCACGCGAAAAAATGTTCGAGGTAGTGAAAGCTTTTTCGAATGCTGAATCAGCCATCGGGGAGGAAGAAGCGCCGATCGATCCTTATCAGGAAGTATGGGCGGCGGGAGTCACGTATCTAAAAAGCCGTGATGCGCGCAAAGCGGAATCCGCCACAGCAGACATTTATCAGAAGGTGTATGAAGCAGAACGCCCTGAATTATTTTCAAAAGCGTTGGGTTGGCGCGTATCGGGCAATGGAGAGACCATCCGCATTCGCAAGGACAGTCATTGGAATGTGCCCGAGCCTGAGTTGGTGTTGGTCATCAACAGTCATAGCGAGATCGTTGGCTATTGCGCAGGGAACGATGTCTCGTCACGTGATATCGAAGGCGAGAACCCGTTATATCTGCCGCAAGCAAAAGTCTATAACGGCGCGTGTGCGTTGGGGGATGGCATTTTGTTGTGCCTGCCCGATGCGATCGTGGATATCCCGATCAAGTTGACCATTCGACGCGCAAACGAAACGGTCTTCGATGGTGAAGCGAACACATCGATGATGAAGCGGACGATCATTGAATTGACCGAATTTCTCACACGCGAGTTGGACTTTCCAAACGGGGTCTTCTTGATGACAGGCACCTGTCTTGTGCCGGATGACTTCACTTTATTGCCCAGCGATGTGGTGACCGTTCGGGTCGGCGAGACGAAGATCGAGAATCCGGTGACGATGTAAACCGCTTGATAATCGAAACGGTCGCTTTCGAAGCGACCGTTTCGATTATTTACTTGACCAATTCATCATATTTCTTGCGCGCTTCACGGATATCATCCCACATCAATGCTTTGGGGGAACCCGAAGCCTTGGAAGGATTGCGCAACAAATACGAGGGATGAAAGATCGGCATGACCCAACGTCCCTG
>Ga0315912_10003884_pt1 | contig 14510 bp, 9 predicted proteins | sample VfabasoilMG_FD_204469 | JGI IMG/M metagenome (GOLD analysis project Ga0315912, IMG submission 204469) | Garden soil microbial communities collected in Santa Monica, California, United States - V. faba soil | ecosystem: Environmental > Terrestrial > Soil > Garden | place: USA: California... | reverse complement strand
CGCCCGTTGTCCGAGCCATCGAGGGTTGGCCCACGTCACGCGCGTGAGGCCGGGCATCTGTGCGCCTCACGAACGAGGCCACCTGGACGGCGCAACGGCAGACCGATCAGTGCTTGGGGCGAAAGCCAAGGGCAGCGCGTGCAGATAGAAGGTGCACGCGCCAAGTCCAAATCCAGAACGGTGACTGGCGCGGGGTCATCCCGACGCCGACTGAAAGCACAGCGGAAGCCGGCACGCATCGATCAAGTGGATCCGCCAGCCCGGACCCGGGAGGATCCTTTACGCTCCGCTTGACGGGGGCGGCGAAATGGTGACCCCGTTCTTCCCTCGCGCAACCGCAACCGCATCTATTTCCCGTCGACACAATCGGATTCAGTACATTTTAGTCTTACTTGCTCCATCCACTTAATTTTGCGATCACTACCTCCGTCGTGACCTGCAGTCACAGTTCCCTGGTATTCAAGAAAAATGACAACATTTGTTCGAGCACGATCGAGAGTTCGCACTATGCCAAAACTTACGCGAAGCGCGATCGAACTGTTGCTTCTAGAAATACTGAAATCAGTGGGTGCACAAGCATCGTCTGAATCGTAAAGCAGCCAAGCCCGAATTAAATCTTGGGATTTCTCAGCACTACTCCTAAGGAAGTCGATCGCAGGTAACAGTTCAGGTGAGCATGCAAAGTCGATTCCACCGAGACTTCCAACGGGAGCACCGCCGTAGTGAACTGCTGATTGCGGCGGTTCTCGCGCGATACAGATCGAGGCAACCACGCTTGACAACAAGGCGCCAGCAAGACCTCGCCTGATATCAAATTTCAAAGACATGCGACGGGATCTGTGCATGTGCCCACCCATCCAGAAACTCGCGCACTCCCATGCATTTTGACCGTTACCGAGCACTTCCGCTTCATCTTCTTCGACTTTGCTTCATTTTCGTCATCAGTACCGCTTGGCTTTGGCAAAAGTTTCCACCAAAAGGTGTACGTTTTCTCGACATCAAATTGTTTTTCACCGGAGTAGTCAATTTGATTTGAGCATTTCCCTGCACTACATTCCTGGTTTAGCACGAGACCCTCCGCATTTGACGGGTCCCCAAGATACGAATTAATCATGAATTGCGGCGGGCAGTCACCTTGCATCGAAAGAATCTTGACGTTGCCGGAAATGTTTTTTTCGATTTGAAGGCTGTAACATTCCGCGGAGAGTCCGCGCCGATCGATGAAGCGAGTCGGCCGATTGTTAGCGTATGAGAACGTGCTAGATCCACCATACAGGCCGGCAGGATCACTCTCGACGTAGCGGCCGATACCTGATTCGTAATCTCGAAAGTAGTTGTGCGTGATGCCATTCTCGGTGTCGAAATACTGACCCGGGAACCTCAAATTGTTCGCGAGCTTCTTCCTATCCCCATCTACATCCTCATTCGGGACCTTTTCGCCAAACGCATTCCCCTGAAACCCCACATTCCAAACCGCCTTGTTCGCCACCGGATCCCGCATCACCCTCGGCGTCCCCAGATGATCCGGCTCCACCGCATACAGAGTACCCGCAATCACCACCCCCACCGGCAGCTCATCCATCCACAAATAGTCAACCGTCGCGGTGCCGTTCTTTTCCGCAATCAACCTCCCCGCCTCGTCATACACGAACGAGGTCACGGCGCTCCCCACGGTCTTCGACACCCGCTCCCCCCGCCCCGAGTAGTTGTAGCTCGCGAGCGTCTTGTTGCCCTTGACGATCTTCGCCATGCGATTGCGATCGTCGTACTGGATCGTGTTGCCATCGCCGCGAGTGACCGTGTTTCCGTTCGCGTCATAGGTACGGGCGGTACTGCCTACTGACGTCAGCCTGTGGCTGGCTCCCGGATAGCCATACACCTGTGACGCACCTCCGCCAACCGTCTTGCTCAATCGATTGCCCGTGTCGTCGTAGGTGTAGCTCTCCACGTTCGCATTCGCAGCCGTCTTCGCACCAGTCAGCCGATAGAGGTTGTCGTAGGTGTAGATCTCCGTCGGCGCACCAGGCACCGTCGTTGCCGTGCCCGTAATGTTGCCGAGCGCATCCTCGGTGAAGTCGAGCTGCAGGCCACCCGCACCCGTCGAGGAAATGCTGTCGATCCAGTAGTTCTGGTCGTACGCGCGCGTCTGCACCTTGTCATCGGAGTAGGTGATGGACGAGACCGGGCCGAACGGCAGGTAGCTCGCGCTCTTCACGAGGGGCGAATAGACGGAGGACGACGCGGGCTTGTAGTCGATCTTCGAGATGCGACCCACGGCATCGCGCGTGTACGCGAGCGCGAGCCCGCTCGGATAGGTCATCGCGACCAGGCGGTTCGCCAGGTTGTAGCCGTACTGCGTGACGAACGTCGTGCCGTTCGTGGCCTGGCTCTTCTTCGTCAGGTTGCCGAAGCGGTCGTAGCAGTAGGTCGTCGTGCCGGACGCATCCACCATGCGCGTTATGCGGCCCTTGGGGAACGAGGCCGTGCAGCCGGTGGTGCCGTCCACCTGGTCGTACGCGTAAGTGGTGTTGAGCGTCGCCGTCGGATAACTGACCGAGACCAGCCGGTTCAGCGAATCGTACGCGTACGTCGTCGTGACATTGCGCGCGTCCGTCTGCGTGCGGCGGTTGCCGGCGGCGTCGTAGGTGTAGTTCGTCACGCCGGTGTCCGGACTCGTCAGCTGGCCGAGGTTGTTCAGGCCGTCGTACGTATACGTGGTGTTGAGCTGCTTGGGATCGTTCACCACGCGCAGGTTGCCGCGCGCATCGTACGTGTACTTCGTGGTCGCCTCGATCCTGCCCGCGCCCTTGTCCTGGATGGTCTGCATCAGGCGATTCAGCGGATCGTAGTCGTTGTCGGTGACGACGCCATTCACGTCGGTCGCCGTATCGAGGTTCCTCTGCGCGTCGTAGGCATTCGTGACCGTTACGGTGCCGGCCGCGTTCTTCAGGTTCTGGAGCTGGCCGAGCTGGTCGTAGACGCGAGCGAGCGTTCGCTTGACCACTGCCGCACCGTCACGCGTGTCTTCCTGCAACCGGTTGCCTGCGCGGTCCAGCGTGTACTTGAGCGTATTGCCCAGGTTGTCGCTCACGTCCGTCAGCCGCTTGGCACTGTCGTAGGTGTACGCGAGGAACGCGCCATCGGGCTGGATCACCTTCACCACCTGGCGCGTCTTGTCGTACTGGAACTCGGTGATGGCATCGTCCGTCTCGACCGAATCGTTCGTTCCGCGCACCTTGCGGAAGCGCAGGTCGCCGCGCTCGTCGTAGACGAGGTCGGTGATCACGCCGTTGGCATCCTGGATGCGCGCCGGGCGGCCGGCGGCGTCGTAGCGCAGGTAGGTCGTGGCTTGACCGATCGCGTTCACCACCATCTGCAGGTCGCCCTTGCGATGGCATTCCCCGCCGCTGACGCAGCCCGAGACGTCGTCAGCCGCGTAGTAGGCATAGTCGGTGCGGTCGGACACGTCGGTGCGGGGGCCGTCCACGGCCTTGACCAGGCCCAGCAGCGGGCAGGTCGAGTTCAGCGCGTCCACGTCCGCCTGCTCGCAGTAGCTGGTGACGGTCTGGCGCACGCCCACGGGCGCATTCGCCTGCGAGCCGCAGGCATAGCCCTGCACGGCTGCCACGGCCGGATCGATGGCGCAATTCGCCGCCTGCTGTCCGCGCGCGTTGTACGCGTAGCGTGTGATCGATTCGATCGTGCCGGCCGCATTGCGGATGCGACGTTCGGTCGGCACGCGGAAGGCCGCGCTCCAATCGGTTTCCGTAGTCCGCTTGTCCGCGAGGCAGTTCGGCATCGACGCCGGACAGGTCGTATTCGCCACGTCGATGCGACGCGTCTCGAGTCCGCGCGCGTCGATGTCGAAGTCGGTGACGATGCCGCGGAAGTCGGTGACCAGGTTCTTGTAACCGTTCGCGTCGTAGGTCGTGGCGGCGGCATTTCCGCAGGTTGCACAAGGGAGCGAAGCGCCGGTCACCGTGCGTTCCCCGTAAACGCCTGTGTGCACGTACGTGCGCATCTGGCCGAGGGCGTCCTTGACGCGGGTTTGGGTCGCACTGTCGTAGTACAGGTCCGTGCGATCCACCTCCTGGTTCATCGGCGCGCCGGTGCCGTGAAAGCTCAGGATTCCTCGACCTGAACCATCGTACCCCCAGGTCGCATACCGGATGCCGCGCTCGTCGACGATGCCACTCAGCAGTTCGGCAGCGTAGTACTGTGCCTCATAGAGGTAGTTGCGGGTGGCATCATCGGCAGTGGTCGCGGTGTCGTTCGAGTAGCGAACCTGGCCGAGTTCGTAGCTGCCGCCGTACGAGGCGAAATAGTCGCGCCGATAGGAAGCGCTGCGACCGTCCGGGAAAGTCACCTGCCTCAGGTTCGGGCCATTGTAGGCCAGCGTGAGTGTGCGGCCGCTCGGGTCGGTGACCACGATCAGCCGACCGACGGTGTCGTAGGTCAGGGTCTGAACGAGGCCGGACCGATTGGTGATGCGGATCAGTCTTCCGCTTTCGTCGAACTCCTCCAGCGAGTCGACATGATCACGCACCTGCCAGGCGAGTGTCGCTCCGCCGCTATCGGTCACTTCTACCAGGCGATCGCTGACATTGGGGTCCGTGACCCATCCAGCGCCGGCGTTCCGGAACCAGATGACCGAGCCGTTGGCCTGCACCACACCGGCCATGCGAATCGCCCCGGACTGATAGGTGTTGATGCGGCGAAGATAGTTGTGGGTCCAGCCGCGGGCGAATCCACCGGGGGTCTCACCAAGCTGCCAGGCAGCGGCACTGTGATAGGTACGCTCGAAGCGGAGAGGAAACGGCCCTGAGCCGGCGTAGTCCACCTCGACCTGGTACTTGTTGCCTGTTCCAAGATGGATCGGATTGCCTTGCGCTGCGGGAATCGGATGGTTCGTTGCGCAGGTCTTGGGCGGGCAGTCCAGCACCTTGTCGACCCTGCACTTGCCGGTGACGGAGTTCAGCGACGTACCCTTGGGACAGCCCCCCGGCACCTGGCGAACGGAAATCGTTGGGAACGTCGTACCACCGTTGCGCCGTTCCTGAGATGAGCCGGTGACGCGACCGCAGTCAGCCCGCGGCACGTTCAGCAGTCCGCCGCCGCCACCGCCGATGATGTTCGCGGGCTCCATTGCGCAGGCATCCGGCGAAGTCGGATCGTTGTAGATGCACACGTATCGGACTGCTCGGTCGTATGGACCGCCCGGAGTAGACGTCTCATAGTAGGAACAGGGCTTCTCCGGGCCCGAGCAGCTAACCGAGCCATCGCCATTGAACACACACTGCCGGTAATCGGCTTCCGCGAGCGGAACGATCTGGGTCGGTGGCTTGTGGTTGAACGCGACACGCAGGAAGGACGACTCCGTCCAACTGCCAAAGTTCACCACCGAACCGACCATCTGGTTCGTAGGAGGCAGCGCCCGGAGCGCCTCCGATCGCATGAAATCCTCCGCTTCCCCGTACGTATCGAATACGATCCATTCGCCATTGAGGGAGATGTCATTGAAGCGGACGGCCGCCCATTTGAACGGCAACGGCTCCAGCTCAATGGCAGCCTGCGCGTGAACCTCCGCTACGGGCGCCAGAAGCGCGAGCAGCATGAACGCCATCCATGCGAAAAAGCCGCGGACAAAGGGTCGCCGAGTTTCGGTCGACAGCGTGCAGGCGTGCGCTTCACGGCGCCGCGCGGAGATTGAACTAACGGCCATTGGAGTCCCCGAGACAGAATGCGCAGCCCTGCATGCAAGCCCGAAGATGGAAAAACGGACTCGCGCGGACCGGAATGACACAAAGGACGGCGACTCTACTCGACGGAAAACGCGACTGCAATATCTGTGATGAACTTCGCAATTCGAGCAAGCTGCGCGCGAGGCGTTGCGACAGCACGAGAGAGCCCACTCATTCGCGCAGGGCTATGCGAGCGTGAATACGCGCATCCTCATAACCGCCCGCTGAGTTTCAGGTCGAGATACCGATTTACCAGCGCCAACGCCAGGGCCCCCGGCTCCACGTCCACGCAAGGGATCGCCCGCCTTTCCAATCGCGCAAAGGCCTGGTCTCGCCGTTCGAGGTACTCCGCCGTCGCGGCGTGCTTGAGCGCATCGTCGAGCGACTCCACCTCGGCACGCAGTCCCTGCCCCAGGATCGCCTCGCGCAGGCTCGCGACCAGGACCAGGTGGCGTTCCGACAGCAGCGTGATGGCGGCGGCGAGGTTCTGGTCGTCCTCGTCGCGCAGGTTGGTGACGATCACCACGAGGGCGCGCTTGCGCAGGCGCTTGACCAGGTCCACCGCGGCGGCCTGGAAGTCGGGGCTCTGGCCGCTCGCTTCGAGGTCGTAGGTGAGGTTCATCAGCGCGGTGACGGTGGCGAGCGACTTCTTCGGGGCGAACCAGCGCGCATCGCCGGCGAGGGTGGCGAGGCCCACGGCATCGCCCTGGCGCAAGGCGACGAAGGCGAGCAGCAAGGCGGCATTCAGCACGTGGTCGAGGTGCGAGAGCGCGCCGTCGCGCGCGCCCATGCGGCGGCCGCAATCGAGCAGGAGCACGATCTGCTGGTCGCGTTCGTCCTGGTATTCGCGCGAGATGAGTTTCCCCATGCGCGAACTGGCCTTCCAGTCGATCTGGCGCTGGCTGTCGCCCTCGCGGTATTCGCGCAGCTGGTGGAAATCCAGGCCCTCGCCGCGGCGGCGGCGGCGCAGGATGCCGAGCTGGGACAAGCGATTGTCCGTGGCGAACAGGGCGTAACGCGCGAGCGCGCTGAAATTCGGATAGACGCGCGCGGTGGCGTCGGCGGCGACGCGCGCGTGGCGTTGCCACAGGCGCCAGGGGGATTCCACGCGCAGTTCGATCGGGCCGTAGGCGTGCTCGCCCCGACGCAGCGGGCGCACGGTGTAGTGCAGCGCACAGGCCTGGCCCGGCGGGGGCGCGACCACGGTCTGCGGCAGTCCCCGGCATTCGAACGCAACCGGCGCGTGGTCGTGGCAGGTGACGCGCATCGAGCCGCGGCCGGTGCCGGCGAGTACGACGACCACGTCGCGCGGCGTGCCCAGCGCGTACGCCTGCGGGGCGCGCCGCTCGACGGCAGGGAGCGGGGCCAGCCGCGCGCGCAAGGCATCGACGAGCACGAGCACGGCGGCGAACGCATAGACGTAGCGCTCGGCCTCCGCCTGCTGCGGCCATACCGCGAACGCGATCGACACCGGCACCAGCACGGCCAGCAGCGCGAGCAGGCGCGGCGTCGGTGTCAACACGCGGCGCGGCTCCGGGCCTGGCGCGACGCCGGGATCACAGGCGCGGCGCCACCACCTGCTCGAGCAGTTCGCGCAGGATCAGGTCGGCGGTCTGCCCCTCGATCGCGAGGTCGGGCGCGGGCGAGATGCGGTGGCGCAGCGCCGGCAGCGCGAGCGCCTTGACGTCGGCGGGCGTGACGAAGTCGCGACCGGCGAGCAAGGCACTCGAACGCGCCGCGCGGATCAGCGCGATGGCGCCGCGCGTGCCCGCACCGAGCGAGATGCCGGCGAACGTGCGCGTGGCGCGCACGATGTCCACGGCGTACTGGGTCACGCGCGGATCCACGGTCAGGTGCGCGGCGAGCTTCTGCAGCTGGCAAAGCACCACGGGCGTGAGCACGGTCTGCACCGGATCCACGCTCAGCTTGTCGCCGACCTGGCCCACGGTGACCTGGTTGACGATGGCGAGTTCGCCCGCCGCGTCGGGATAGTCGATCAGCACCTTGAACAGGAAACGGTCGAGCTGCGCCTCGGGCAGCGCGTAGGTGCCTTCCTGCTCGATCGGGTTCTGCGTGGCGAGCACCATGAACGGGGGATCGAGCTTGTAGCTCGTGCCCTCGATGGTGACCTGGGTCTCCTGCATCACCTCGAGCAGCGCGGCCTGCGTCTTCGCCGGCGCGCGGTTGATCTCGTCGGCCAGCAGCAGGTTCGCGAACACCGGGCCGCGGCGCGTGGTGAACTGCCCGGTGCCCGGGTCGTACAGGGTGTGGCCGGTGACGTCGGCGGGCATCAGGTCGGGGGTGAACTGGATGCGCGCGTAGCGGCCGCCAAAGGTCTTCGCGATCGCCTGCACGAGCAGGGTCTTGCCCAGGCCCGGCACGCCCTCGATCAGCACGTGGCCGCCGGCGAGCAGGGCGGCGAGCACCTGGTCGACCACGGCCTCCTGGCCGAGGAAGGCGCGCACGATCTGCTGGCGCAGGGCCTGCGCGATCTGCGCGGCCTTCGCCAGTTGCTCTGCGGGGATGCGGGGCTGTTCGCTCATGGTTGTGCCTTGTCGGGAAGTGCCTTGGGGGGAAGAGCCGTGGGAGGAAGTGCTTTGGTAGAGACGGCGGGGGAACTCGCGCCCAGGTGCAGGCGGCGGCACGCGCGCGCGACGGCCACGAGCATCGGTGCGCTGTTCGCGGGCTTCAGGGCCACGATGTGGTCGGCCATCACCGGCGCGAGGTCGTAGCGCTGCACCAGCCATTGCACGCGCTGCGCGGACGCGGCGAGGCCAAGGTGCGGCTCGCGTCGCAGCACCGCGGCCATGGCGCTGCGCGCGGCGAGCGTGCCGAGCGCCGGTCCGCGACCGATGCTCCAGAAATAGCGGCCGCAGGCGAGCAGGTGGTCGCCGAGACGACGGCGGCCGGCCTCGGGCTCGGGCAGCATCGGTCCGAAGCGCGGCATGGCGCGCCAGAGCGCGAAAGCGATCCACAGCGCCACCAGCACGATCGTCGGTGCGGCATGGCGCCACAGCCAGCCGCCCAGGTGCTCGGGCGTGCCGGTGAGCACGAGCACCGAGCGCACGCCGGGATGGAGCTGGCTCACGCGCCACAGGAACTCGGCGTTGTCGCCGCGCCCGATCATGTAGTTCTGCGCGAAGCTCAGGTCGTTCACCGCCACCACGAGCCCGCGCCCGACCGGCACGACGAGCGCGCGCGTGCCCTCGGGTCCCCCGATGCGGTGCGTGGCGTCCGGATGCGCGAGCGATTCGCCGCCCGCCAGGTACACCTGCAGGGACGGCGCGTCACCGGGCAGCGTGAGGCGCGTGACGCCGGCATCCTCGACCGGCATCGCCGTGCGCTCGTAGGGGAACTGGTAGCGCGAGAACGCCAGCATTCCGATCGCGCGACCCTTCCACGTCATCGGCGTGCGCGCGATGCCGAGCCGGTCGAACAGCGGATCGGGCTGGTCCACGGCCTCGGATTCGACCAGCGCGACGCCGCCACGCTCGACGTGGTCGAGCACGCGCGCGAGCGCCGGGCGCGACACCACGCCCCGGTTCCCCGGCGCGACCAGCAGCGCGCCCTCGGGCAGCGATGGGCCTGACTCCAGCGAGACCAGGCGCGAGGACTTCAGCGACAGGCGGTCGAACATGCGCATGGCCGCCAGGTAGGGATCGCCCCAGGCCTCGCGCCCTGGCGGCACGCTCTCCTCCTCGGCCACGAGTTCGTACTGGCTCACGAACCACACCGCGCCGAGCACGACGAGGCTCACCACGGCGAGGCCGGTCATCAGCGAGCGGTTCATGCCGGCACCGCCGAGGGCGCGCCCGCGGGCGACGCGCTGCCGCGGAAGTGGCGATCGTAGGCGAGGCAGAGCGCGCGCACCTGGTCCACGTCGGGCAGTCGACCGGCATAGGCCGCGAGCACCCACTGTCCGATCAGCGCGCTGAAATACTCCGCGGCCGCGCGCGGCAGTGCGCCGGCGGCGTCGCGCCCGACATCGTGCTCGGTGGCGCCGGCGGTGACGCGCAGGCCCAACCCATGCACGAGGTGGCTGAGCGCGCCGCGGTAGACCAGCGAGAGCGCTTCGCGCACGCGACCGCGATCCAGTTCGGCCAGCGCCGCCGCCGCGATGTCGTCGGGCAGGCTGCCCGGCGCGATCGCGAGCCCGAACAGTTCCGCGGGCGGCGCCTCTGCGCCGGGCGGGGGACGGTTCATCCTCGAGACCTGGCGCGCGATCGCGAGCACGAGCGCGGCCACGATCAGCACGATCGCCACCCAGCCCAGCCCGCGCAGGACGTCGGCGAAGAAGCGCGCCAGCTCGATCATCCAGGTCGCGCCGTCTCGCCGCTGGGGATCGAGCTTCGCGCGCGGGCGCCAGTGCTCGACGGTGCGCTTGGAGCCGAACACGGGATCGTCGAGCACGCCCAGCACCGCGCGGCGCGCGGCGGTGTCCAGCGGGGGCGGCGGCTTCTCCGTGACGGCCGCCGTGCCGGGCACGCAGGCGGGAACCTCGTCGGGCTCCTCGCCTTCGTCCTCGTCTGTTTCCGGCAACGCCTCCTCGTCGCCATCGATCACGGACGCGTCCTCGTCGGGCCCGGCCTGTACCGCGATCGCATGTGCGGGATGTCCGGCCGGTCGATCGGCGCGCGGTGCGCAACCGGGAACGGCGCGCGTACCCGCGTCCGCGGCGACCGCCGGCGCCGGCAGCAGCGCCATGCCGACCAGCGCGAGGCCCAGGACCAGCATTCCCGCCACGCCGGCCAACCGCGTGCCGAGCCGGCGCAGCGCGAGTTCCACGTCCCACCCTTCCAATCCGACGCGGCGGTTGAGATACAACGCGAAGCCCGCCGCCACGTAGAACGGCTCGATCGCGCAGACGGCGAGCACGTACCAGGCCGAGTCGCTGAGCCGCCACCACTCGTCGAAGGCCTCCGGTGTCCACGCGTTCGGACCACTGAACGGATCGGGACCCGGCTGAAGCAGCGCGCTGGTAAGGAAGTCCAGCCCGAACTGGCAGACGATCTCGAAGTTCGCGCACGCGAAGGTGAGCGCGAACGCCGGCCCGCCCAGGCGGCGCGCCAGCAGCGCGCGGCGCGCGCGCGCGGGCTTGCCGCGCTGTCGTTCCAACTGCACCACGGGCATGTGGAACGAGCGCAGGGGATCGAGGCGGCGCCAGGTGAGCTGCGCGAGCAGGCCGGACGTGAGCACCGAACGCCAGGCCGCGAGCGATTCCAGCGGACTGGGCGCCTCGCCGAACACGCGTCGGCTGACCTGGTGCAGCACGAAGCGGTCGAACACGGGCTTGAGCCACCACAGCACCAGCACCGCGATGAACGGATGCCCGGGAAACGTGGCATGCAACGCGAGCGCGGCAGGCAGGAACACCAGCAGCCAGGTGCCGAAGATCGGCTTCCACCACGTGGCGGCGAGCCGGAAGCCGAGGTCCAGCGCCTCCCATCCGGCGCGGGGGCGCAGCACCACGGTGACGCGGTCAAGCTGCACGATCGCGCCCCGCGAAGCCGAGGTAGGCGAGCACCACGACCCACAGCGCCGCACCGACGAGCTGTTTCACCAGCAGGTCGAGCGAGGTGATCGGCGACCAGAACGCCTCGACCAGCGCGGCGGCGAGGAACATCGCGGCCGCACCCGCCATCACCTGGACCGCGTCGCGGCCGGCCTCCACCAGCGCCGCCTTGCGGCTGCGCGGACCGGGCGCGAACAGCGCGCGCCCGAGCAGCAGCCCGGCCGTGCCCGAGAGCGCGATCGCGGTCAGTTCCAGCGGGCTGTGGCCGGAGGTGAACGAGAAGAACTGCGCCGCGAGCCCGACCTGGATCAGGTAACCGCCGACCGCGCCGATGAAGATGCCGTTGTAGACCAGGAAGAACAGCGTCCCCAGGCCGAACACGATGCCGCCGGCGAAGGTCTGGAAGCCGATGCGGATGTTGTTCCACACGTAGAAGCCGAACATCGCGAAGCGGCTGTCGGCGTCGTCCATGCCCAGGCGCTCGTTGCCCGGCTGGTACATCGACTGCATCTGGTGCATCTGGCCCGGGTCGAGGATCAGGCCGGCGAACTCCGGTTCGATCGGGATCAGTACGGTCAGCGCGATCAACGGCCCGAAGAACAGGAACGCGGCGAGCAGGGTGAGGCCGCCGTGCTTGCGCACCAGGCGCGGGAAGCCGCCGCTGAAGAACGCGAGCACGCCGTCGATGCGGCCCGAGCGCGCGCCGTAGAGGACATGGTGGCCGCGCAGCGCGAGCCGGTTCAAGCGGTCCACCAGGTCGGGGCTGTACTGGCGATCGCGCGCGAGCGCGAGGTCGGCGCTCAGGTGGCGGTAGGCGGCCGGCACGTCGGTGTCGGGCAACGGATCCTCGTCCTCCGCCTGCGCCGCCTGCTTGCGCCGCCCGAAGCGGGCCTGCCCGGCATCGTGCCGATCGAGCCAGCGCTCGAAGCGCGCCCAGTGCCCGGCGCGCAGGCGTTCGAATTCAACCTGGCGCACGGCGCACGCCCTCCTCGCCGCGGCGTCCGAGCAGGTGGTTCGCCATGCCGACCAGCCTGCGCACCGCATCGGCGCCCGTGGCGCCGCCGGTGAGCCGGGGCGCCAGCGCCGCGAGTTCCGCGCTGCGCTCGGGCGAGAGCCGCGGCACGCGCTCGGCGAAGTCGAGCAGCGCGCGCTTCTCCATCCCGGTCAGCGCCACCGGCGGCGCGATGGGCTCGGCCACCGGCACCGGATGCACCTGCTCGCGCGCATCCACGTGGACCACGATGGTGCCGGCCACGAGGTCGCCCAGCCGCTTGAAGTCGCGCTGCCAGAGCATGCAGACCAGGCCACCGAGGTACATCAGCGGCAGGAAGTCGGCCGCGCGCAGGAGGTTGCGCGCGAGCGCGGCGCCGAAGCCGATCGGCGCGCCGTCGTCGCGCAGCACGCGCAGGCCCATGGCGCGCTTGCCCGGCGTGGCGCCGTCGTAGCGCGTCTCCAGCCAGGCCGGCACGATCCACTCGAGCAGGAAGGCCGAGAGCAGCATCAGCCCCACGCCGAGCCTGCCCATGGACGCGAGCGGGATCATCAGCACGATCATCAGGCCCATGCGCCAGGCGAGGTCGATCAGCCAGGCGAGCGCGCGCGGCACGGGACCGGCGAGGCGCAGGCCCAGCTCGATGCCCTCGGGCGTGGCGACCGGGCGCATGGAATCGATCAGCGCCGCGCGCGCCGGCGCACGCGCGCGCGGCGCGCTGGAGCGCGGCAAAGATCCGATCGGGGTGGCGGACATCGGCGCCTGCGTCAACCCGATGCGCGGATCGTGCTCAGGACGCCGGCTCGTAGTAGATGTCGCGATAGCTCTCGTACACCGAGACGAGCATGATCGGTCCCACGACCAGCCAGCCGAGCATGATCGGCAGCGTGGCGATGATCGAGAGCCCGAGCGTGACCACGCCGTACCAGAGGAACGGCAGGAAGTTCTTCAGGCAACCGGCGAAACTCGCCTTGATCGCATCGAACGCGTTCATGTCGTTGATGATCACCAGCGCCGGCGCGAACCACACGGCCATCATCATCGGGATCGCGCACGCGAGCGCCGCGAGCACGATCAGCGCCACCCACAGCATCGTGTTCATGTCCGCCAACGCCTGCGGATTGGTCAGGATGCCGGAGAAGAACATGCCCGCGCCGAGCGGGATCAGCAGCACCAGGGTGATCGCGATGGTCGCCACGAGGTAGATCAGGCCCACGACCAGGAGCTGGCCGGCGTTGTGGTTGAACCCGTGGAACAGGATGGCCACCGTGATCGGCTCCCCGCGCGCGGCGTAGTGGCAACCGAGCATGACCCCGCCGATGAGCATGGGCATGACCAGGTACTGCGCGAACGGGATGAAGGCGGACACCAGGGTCATCAGGAAGTACACCAGCGCGATCGCCACCCAGGGTCCCGGCGCGGCGACGAAGCTGCGCCAGCCGGCCGCGATCCAGTCCGTGGCGTGACCCACGGGCCGGCGGTGCGGTTGCCCGGTGAACGCGCCGGCGGGATCGTCGGCGCTCGCTTCGAGCACGGCGGCCGACGGTGCGGCGTACGGATTCTCGGTCACCGACGATTCCCCTGGGCGATGTCGCGGATGGGAATTCTAGCAACAGCGGTGGGCGGGCCTTATTCGATGCGGAATTCCGCCGCACTCCAACCCGCGGGATCGGCCGGCTCGCGCGCCACGCCCGACACGCGCGCGAGCGGCGGCCCGTGCGCGAGCCAGGACGCGAGCCGCTCGATCGCCCCGGCGCCGCCGATGGCGAGCACCTCCACGCGGCCGTCGTCGAGGTTGCGCGCATAGCCGCGCAGGCCGAGCGCGCGCGCCTCCTGCCGCGTGTGCGCGCGGAACGCGACGCCCTGCACGCGACCGGCGACGAGGAAGCGCGCCGCGATCATCGGATTCCGCGCGCGCACGTCGCGCGCGATGCCAATCGTGCCAATCGCATGTTTCCGTCAGACATCATCTGGTTTCCGGACTCTCGCAGGGCGGAGCTTGCTCCGCTCCAGTCAACACGGCGGCCGAGCCGAGCACGCTCGGCTCGACGATGCAGGGGGCGGGTACCCGACGTATCGGGGCGGGTTCCGAAGCCCCTTACACGTCTGTGGTGCGCCCGTGCGCCGACCGAGGGCCGCGACTTCGCCTTCGCGATCGCCTGCTCGAGCTGCGCGCGCGTCACCGGCCCGAGGAAGCGCTCTGCGATGTGGCCGTCGGGCGCGATCAGGTACGTGGTGGGCAGGCCGCGCGGCGACTCGAAGTCCT
>Ga0315912_10003883_pt1 | contig 14510 bp, 15 predicted proteins | sample VfabasoilMG_FD_204469 | JGI IMG/M metagenome (GOLD analysis project Ga0315912, IMG submission 204469) | Garden soil microbial communities collected in Santa Monica, California, United States - V. faba soil | ecosystem: Environmental > Terrestrial > Soil > Garden | place: USA: California... | reverse complement strand
CTTCGCCGATCGCCGCGAACTTCGCCGGGCGCACGTCGTCGAGCTGGATGATGTGGAAGCCGAAGCGCGTTTTCACCGGCGCCTCGGAATACTTGCCTTTCTCGAGCTTCATCATCGCCTCGGAGAATTGCTTGTCGAAGGTGCCCGGCACGTTCCAGTCGAGGTCGCCGCCGCGCTGCGCGCTGCCGGTGTCCTTGGAATTCTTGGTGGCGAGCTCGTCGAACTTGGCGCCCTTTTTCAGGTCGGCGATCAGGCCTTTCGCCTGGTCCTCGGTCTCGACCAGGATGTGGCGCGCCTTGTATTCCTTGTCGCCGTGCTGCGCCTTGGCGCGGTCGTACTCTTTCTGGATCTCGGCCTCGGTGACCGGATTCTTGCGCGCGAACTCCCGCAGGTAATAGCTCACCACGATCTCCTGGCGCACCATGTCGAGCTGGGTCTGCACTTCGGGCGCCTTCTCGGCGCCGGCCTTGCGTGCCTCCTGGGCGAGTACCTCGCGGTTGATGAGCTCCTCGCGCACGGCGCCGCGCATCTGTTCGGTGTCGGGGGCGCCGCGCTGCGCCTGCTGCTGCATCAGGAAGTCGGCGCGCGCCTGCGGGACCGCCACGCCGTTGACGGTCGCGATCGGCTTGCCGGCCGCGGGTTTCGCGGCGGGCTTGGCCGCTTTTTCCGCTGCTTTTTCGGGTGCTTTCTCCTTCTTTTCCAGGATCTGCTGAGCCGTCGCGAGGGCGGGGACCAGAAGGACCGCGCCGGCGAGAATTCGAATGTTCACACTCTTCCTTTCGTTTCTTCGGGACTGCGCGCGCTGATGGCGAGCGCGTGGATGGGATCCTGCATCAGCTCGCCGAGCGCCTGGTAGACCATGCGGTGGCGCGCGACGGTGGGCTGGCCGGAAAAGCGCGGCGAGGTGATCGACAGCCGCCAGTGCGTGCCGCCACCGGGCCGGTGGCCGGCGTGGCCGACGTGCTGCTCGCTCTCGTCCACCAGATCGAGGTCGAGCGGCTCGAGCGCGGCCAGGCGCTCACGGATTCTCGCTGCGACGCTCATTCTTTTCGTCTACGTATTTGGAAAGCACCAGCGCCTGGGCGAGGACAAAGAGGAGCATCAGCCCCATGCCGCCGAACAGCTTGAAATTGACCCAGTTGTCGGTCGAGTAGTTGTAGGCCACGTACAGGTTCAGGCCGCCCATGAACACGAAGAAGCCGATCCAGCTCCAGTTCAGGCGCGACCAGACCGGGTCGGGCAGCTGAACCTGCTCGGACAGCATGGCGCGTACCAGGTTCCGGCGCAGCACGAGAGCGCCGGCGAGCACCGCGCCGAATAGCCAGTAGAGCACCGTGGGCTTCCACTTGATGAAAGTCTCGTCCTGCAGCAGCAGCGTGGCGCCGCCGAACACGCCGATGATGGCGAGGCTCGCCCACAGCATCGGCTCGACGCGCTTGCCGCGCAGCTTGAGCCAGCCGACCTGCACGAACGTCGCGGCGATCGCCACCGCGGTCGCCGTGTAGATATCGGCGACCTTGAAGGCGATGAAGAAGAGGATGACCGGGAAGAGGTCGAACAGGAACTTCATTTAGCGGTGAGAGTTTACCAGCCTTACGCCACCCTCATTTCCAGCCGCCCACGGCTTTGCGAGCCGTATCGTTCACCGGCCGCACCAGCAGGCCGCTTGCCGAGACGCTCACGGTGTACTCGGCGCCTTCGGACATCGGCACGTAGACCGCGCTGCCGTAAAGCGCGTCGGCGAAGGGGACATAGGCGTGGTGCCGCCGCACCAGCGACCAGAGGTCGAGGCTGGTTTCCTCGGACAGGTCGTGGACCGTGCGCGGGCCGGCGCGCTCGGCGGCCACGCTGCCGTAGCGGCCCGACAGGCGCTCGAGGCGGTAGAGGGTATCGAAGCCGAGCAGGTTGCCCATCGCGCGCCACTTCAGCACCCGGGCGTCCATCTGCCATTCGTCGCCGCGCAGCTCGAAGTGACGGGGCGGCTGGCCTTTCGGCTGCACGCTCAGGACGTAGCGGCGCTCGCCGAGCTGGCGCATCGACACGCGCGCCGCCTCCTGCTCGTGGGTGAGGCGCGCGTAGGTGTACAGATTCGCTGCGACCAGCACCGCCACTGCGGCCACCAGGAGCACGGTCGCGCCGCTGAGGAAGAATAGCGTGCCGCGCACCAGCTGCAGGCGCCGCAGGCGGCGGATGGCGGCAAGCTCGAACGGGAAGGCCAGCAGCACGCCGAGCACGCCGATGGCGATCATCAGGACGCGGGGGTCCAACTGTGCGAGCCGGTCTACCATAGGGTCCAAAGGAGAATACCGTGTCCTTAGTGCGAATTATCGAGTACGCCGACGCCAGCCCGGAGGTCAAAGTTGTCTACGACGACATCATGAAGACCCGGGGCGTCGACTGGATCAACAATTTCTGGAAGGTGCTGGCCAACGATCCGGCGCAGCTCGCCCGCGTGTGGGCGCAAGTGAAGCAGGTGATGGCGCCCGGCGCGCTCGACCCGCTGGTGAAGGAAATGGTCTACGTCGCCGTGAGCGCGACCAACGGCTGCGAGTACTGCACGTTCTCGCACACCGCCGCGGCGCGCAAGAGAGGCATGACGGATGCGATGTTCATGGAGCTGATGGCGGTGGTCGGCCTTGCCAACCAGACCAACCGGCTGGCGAACGGCCTGCGCATCGACGTCGACCCGCAGTTCATTCCGAAGGGGTAAGGACCCTCTTGCCGTCGGGCGAAACGAGGAAGCGGCGCCACAGCTTGCCGTCGGCCCGCACCTCGACCGGCCAATAGCATCGGCCCGCCTGGTGCACGGGCGCGTCGAGCCGCACGAGGTACTGCACGCTCGCCTGGCTGCGCCGCATGGCCTCGGCCCAGGCATCCACTTCCTTCAGCATCTGCACTCTGGTCACCGCGCGGCGCATCGGCATGTTGCCTTCGTCGGGCACTTCGCAGGCGAAACCGGGGAGCGCGGCCGCCAGCAGGCACCCCATAATCGCGAGCTTCATGCAAGGGAAGCTAACACCCGCCGCCGGCATCGTCATCCTGATGGTGGCCGCGACCTCGTTCGCGGCGAACCATGTCTCGGCGCGCGTGGCGTTCGATCATGGCGCCAGCGTTGCGGCGGGCGTGCTGACGCGCGCCACCGGTACCGCGCTGGTGCTGCTGTTGCTGATGAAGGTGCAGGGCGTGGTCATCGCGGTGCCGCGCGCGTTGATGCCGCGTCTCGCCGCCGCCGGCGTGCTGGTGGCGGTGCAAAGCTATTGCCTGTACTCCGCGGTGGCGCTCATCCCGGCCGCGCTGGCGCTGCTGGTGTTCCAGACTTCCGCGATGCTGTACCTGCTGCTGTCCTGGGCGCTCGGCAAGGAAAAGCCCCACGCCGCGGCGCTCGCGCCGATGCTGCTCGCACTCGCGGGACTGGCGCTCGTCCTCGACATTCGCCCGGATGAGCTCGCGGCGCGCTGGCGCGAGATCGGCGCCGGCGTGTGCTGGGCGTTCGCTGGCGCCGTGAGCTTCGCTTTCGTCTATTACCTCAACGCCAACGCGCTGAAAGCGCTCGATGGCAGGCTGCGCACGTTTTGCATGACCGCCGTAACGGCGGTCGTGGTGCTCATCGGCGGCGCGGCGACGGATGCCTTGGTGGCGCCGCGCGATGCCACCGGCTGGCTCGGCCTTGCGCTGCTCACCGTGTTCTACTGCATCGCGATGACCACCACGTTTACGGTCCTGCCCAAAGTGCCCGCCGCCAGCACCGCGGCGCTCAACTTCGAGCCGATCGCGCTGCTTGCCCTCGCCTGGATCGTCCTCGGCCAGGCGGTGACGCCGCTGCAGATCGCCGGCGCCTTCCTCACCGTCGGCGCCATCGCTTGGCTCGGCATGGCTAAGAAATAACGTCGGGGTCGTCGCTGTACAGCTTCGCGACCAGCGCCGCGCGGCGTTCGAGCACCGCGCGCTGGTTCATGTAGCCCTTGTCCGTGATCTCGTTGGCGTCGATCGACGGCGGCTCAGTCATCACCAGCAGGCGCGCCGGGTAAGTAGAGCTGCCGCCTTCCTGCGCCAGCTTGTCTAGGATGCCGGCCAGCCGCGAGCGCAGCGCCACGAACGACATGTCCTTGGTCGCCGGGCTGAGGAACACCAGCGCGCCGACCTGGTCGCGGTCATGGCCGGTGATCACCGCGTCCTGGATCAGCGGGTCGGCGGCCGCGATCAGGCGCACGCGCACCGCGCCGGCGCTGACCCAGGTGCCGGTGGACAGCTTGAAGTCCTCGGCGACGCGGCCGTCGAATACCACGCCCGCGGACGGATCGTCCGGCCTGGCGAGCTTCACCGCATCGCCGATGCGGTAGAAGCCTTCCTCGTCGAACGCGGCCCGGGTCAGGTCGGGGCGCCCGTAGTAGCCGGGTGTGACGTGCGGCCCGCGCACGCGCACTTCGAGCTTGCCCGCGTCCGGTACCAGCTTGAGCTCGCATCCTGCGACGGGCAGACCAATGACGCCGGGACGCTCCATGGGGAAGTGCACCGAGGTGGCGAGCGGCGAGGTTTCGGTCGAGCCCCACGCCGAGAGCATCGCCAGCCGGGTGTTGTTTTCCTTCTTCGCCAGGTTCCTGAGGCGGTCCCACAGGTTCTGCGGTAACGACGCCGCAGCGTAGAACAGCACGTCCAGGTCCTTGAAGAAATTCCGGCGCAGCGCCGCGTCCTGCTCGAGGTACGGCAGCAGCAGGTCGTAGCCGCGCGGCACGTTGAAGTACATCGTCGAAGGGATCTCCTTCAGGTTCTTGACCGTGTTCTCGACCAGGATGGGCACCGGCTTGCCGCCGTCGATGTACAGCGTGCCGCCGTTGCGCAGCACCAGGTTGAAGTTGTGGTTGCCGCCGAAGGTGTGGTTCCACGGCAGCCAGTCGACGATCACCGGCGGCCGGTCCTCGACGAACGGCCACGCCTGCGCCAGCATCTGCTGGTTTGCGCACAGCATGGCGTGCGTGTTGATTACGCCTTTCGGCGTCCCGGTCGATCCCGAGGTGAAGAGGATCTTGGCGATCGCCGCGGGCTTCAGCTGCAAGAACTCGCGCTCGAGCAGGGAGCCGGGGTTGGTCTCGAGCAACTCGGGCACCGAAACCGATCTTGCGCCCACCGCCTCGAGCGCGGGCCCGAACTTCTGCGGGTCCGCGGCGTACACCAGTCCCGGCTTCACCAGGTCGAAGATGGTTTTCAGCTTGCCGAAGTCTTTCGACATCAGCGAGTACGCCGGCGAAATCGGCGCCGCCGGAATGCCCACGTGCATCGCGCCGAGCGCGAGCAGGGCATGGTCGATGCTGTTGTCGGAGAGGATGGCGACGGGCTTTTGCGCGTTCAAGCCGCGCTCGAGCAGCCCCTGCGCGATGCGGCGCACCGAGCCGTAGGCTTCGCGGTACGTCAGCTTCCGCCAGGAATCGTTTTTGCCCCGCTCGGCGAGAAACACCCGCTCGGGCGCGTGATCCGACCACTGCACCAGCCACTCGGTGACGCAGCGTGCGTAAGGCGCCAGCTTCTGCGGCGAGCGCAGCAGCATGCTGCCGTCGACGCGCTTTTCGACCTCGACTTTGGCAGGGGCGAGTCTCATGCCTACTTACGGTCGAGCAGCGATTCGCACGCGGCGATGCTGCGGCGATGACGCTTGTGCATCCCTTCGAAGAGCGAGCGCACGTCCTCGCGCCCGATGCGCGGCAGGGCGTTCTCGAACTCGCGCAGCGCCCAATTCAGTCCCTTGATCAGGAACGAAATGCGCTCGCGCGGCTCCTTTACGGCCACGGCCTTGTCGTAGAACTCGCCGGTGGCGTGGCTGTAGGTCGCGCCCGAGCGCTTGAGCATCTCGCCCACCATCGCGCAGTTGTGCGCCTCGTCGGCCTGCACCTTGCGCAGCGCCTCCCATTCCTTGCCGTGGCGCGGCCAGTCGTCCATGAACGCCACCAGCGCCTTGGCTCCCGCGCGTTCGGCTTCGAGCATGCGGTTGAGGAACTGGATCAGCTCTTTATCAGTGAAGTTTGACGTACTCGTACTCCACCGGCAGGTTGTTGATGCCGCGCTCGGGCGGCGCGATCCAGGCCGCCATTTTGCCCGGCTCGGTCACCTTCTGCATGAGCGAATGGACGAAAGCGCGGTCCGCCTCCGTGGGGATCCACTGGCCGAGCTGCTTCTCATACTCCTCTTTCGCCAGCATTTTCCCCTCCGGATCCACCGGCTGCCCGGCCCAGGCGCCGATGGTGCGGCGAAAGCGCGAGGACGGAAGCGCAAGGCGGAAGGCAAAGCCGGCGCGCTCGATCTGGCGGTTCCAGCGCTTGAGGCCGATTTCGCAGTCCTTGAGGTAGGACTCGCGCATGACCTCGTTGAGGGCATTCAGCATCGGAACTTCCTCAGCTCCCGCGGGCGTCATCATCTTGAAGCTCGATGCACGCAGTACATGATCCTCATACTGGGCCTCATCCGGGCGGCCCTTCAGCCCGTTGGCGAAGTTCGCCGCCGAGTTGGACGAGATCTCCGAGCCGAAGAGATCGAGCGAGCTCGAGCACCAGAAGTTGAGGTATTTCTGCAGCGTGGGCAGGTCGACCGCGCCAGCGGCGCGCACCTTGGCCGGGTCGTCGGTGCCGATCTCCTTCATCACTTCGAGCGTGCGCTTCACCACGCGTCCGATGCCGGTCTCGCCGACGAACATGTGGTGCGCTTCCTCGGTGAGCATGAAGCGGCAGGTGCGCGACAGCGGGTCGAACGCGCTCTCGGCCAGGCTCTTCAGCTGGTACTTGCCGTCGCGGTCGGTGAAGTAGGTGAAGCAGTACAGCGACAGCCAGTCCGAGATCGGCTCGTTGAACGTGGTGAGGATGCGCGGCTTGTCGGCGTCGCCCGAGTGCCGCGCCAGCAGCTCCTCGGCCTCCTCGCGCCCGTCGCGGCCGAAGTAGGCGTGCAGCAGGTAGACCATCGCCCACAGGTGGCGGCCTTCCTCGACGTTGATCTGGAAGAGATTCCTCAGGTCATAGAGGGAAGGGCAGGTGTGCCCGAGCAGGCGCTGCTGCTCGACCGACGCGGGCTCGGTGTCGCCCTGCGTGACGATGAGTCGGCGCAGCGTCGAGCGGTATTCGCCCGGTACCTGCTGCCACACCGGCCGGCCCATCTGGTCGCCGAAGCCGATCTTGCGCTCGGCCTGCTGATCGGCGAGGAAGATGCCCCAGCGGTAATCGGGCATCTTCACCGTGCCGTAAGTTGCCCAGCCCTGCGCGTCGACCGAGGTGGCCGTGCGCAGGTAGACGTCGGCCGACTGGAAATCGCTCGGCCCCATGCCCTTCCACCATTCAATGAAATGCGGCTGCCAGTGCTCGAGCGCGCGCTGCAGCGTGCGGTCGCTGACCAGGTTGACGTTGTTCGGGATCTTCTCGGCGTAATTGACGCTGCTCATATGGATGCCTTGGGAAAAGGGGTCAGGACCCTTTTCGCGTTAAAGGGTGGAGGTATCTTGCGCGCGGGGGCGCGCGAAAAGGGTCCTGACCCCTTTTCCGACATTACACGCGTTCCCAATTGAATTTCGCTTTCGCGCCGGTGCCGTAAACCTTGAGCGCGCCCTGTTCGCCGACTGCGTTCGGCCGGTTGAAAATCCAGTTCTGCCACGCCGTCAGTCGGCCGAACACCCGCGTCAGCATGGTCTCCGGACCGGCGAAGCGCAGGCTCGCCTCCATGCCGGTGAGCGCGTCGGGCGAGAGGCTGGCGCGCTCCTCGATGGCGATGCGCACCTCGTCCTCCCAGTCGATGTCGTCCGGGGTGGCAGTGACCAGGCCGAGATCTCGTGCCTTTGCAGTATCAATGGGCTCTCCGACCGGTAGATCGGGGAGTTCTCCGCAGTAGTGCGTTTCCAGGCGCGAGAGGCCGTTCACCATGCGATAGGTGCCGGCGTTGAGCGGCGATAGCGCGATCTGCGGCCCGTCCCCCACGTCCAGCATGTAGCTGCGATCGGCGGCAAGGACCAGCTCGAGCAGCGTGCCGGCGAAGCACGATCCCTTGTCGATGATGGCGAACATGGAGCGCGAGGACAGATCCAGGCGCGAGAACGAGCGGCCGAGGAACGCGATCACCTCGCGCACGAACCAGTCGCCCTTGTTCTTTTCCAGAACGGCGTCCATTTCCAGCACCGCCTGCAGGTCACCCTTCGATTTCAGCACCCAAAGCCCGATATCGAGCTGGTTCTGCCGCAGCTCCAGCACCGCGCGATCGAGCTCGCGCGCGAGGCGCAGCGGATACCAGTCGGCGCTGCGCTCCAGCTTGGCCGCCTCCGGGCCCTTCACGGTCAGGTTGGCGGTGCGAGTCTCCCGGTCGATGTTGACTTCGATCAGGCGGTTGTCGCCGAGCGGGGTCAGGGCAACGCCTTGTCCGCCAGGGCGGTCCGAGAGCCTGGCGAGCTCCAGCGCGCGCGCCTTTACCATCTCGGCGAACTGCTGGGGCTTCGCCACGTGGTCGACCAGGCGCCATTGCTTCGCGCGGTCGGCGCGCACGCCTTCGGCGGTGGTGCAGAACACATCGGCCAGGTCGCGGCGCACTTTGCGCTTGTCGACCAGGCGGGTGAGCCCGCCGGTTCCCGGCAGCACGCCGAGCAGCGGCACCTCCGGCAGGCTCACCGTGGACGAGCGGTCGTCGATCATCGCGATCTCGTCGCAGGCGAGCGCGAGCTCGTAGCCGCCGCCCGCCGTGGTGCCGTTCAGCGCGGCGATGAACTTGAGGCCGCAGCCCGCCGAAGCTTCCTCGATCGAGTTGCGCGTCTCGTTGGTGTACTTGCAGAAGTTCACCTTCCACGCGTGGCTCGAGTGGCCGAGCATGTAGATGTTCGCGCCGGAGCAGAACATGCGGCTCTTGCCGCTGGTGATCACCACGCTCTTCACCTCGGGATGCTCGAAGCGGATGCGATTGAGCGCATCGGCGAGCTCGATGTCGACGCCGAGGTCGTAGCTGTTGAGCTTCAGCTTGTAGCCCGGGACCAGCGGCTTGTCCTCGGCGATGTCCAGCGTGAGGGTGGCCAGCGGGCCGTCGAAGCTCAATTTCCAATGGTGATAGCGGTCCGGCTGGGTCTCGAAGGAGATCATGGGAGGGCGTTCCTGAGTTCGCTAAGGCTGTGCTTCAGAGTCTTGCCTGAGGTGTCGATGGTGGCATCGGCGCGGGAATAAAGTCGATGCCGGTCTTCCAATAATCTCTTTATTTCATCCAGCGCGGCGGAGCGGCCTTTGAAAGGGCGCATGTCGCCCTGTGCGATGACGCGGGCCATGTGCTCTTCCGGCGAGGCTTTCAGCCAGATGCAGGTGCAGCGCTCGAGCAGCAGCTTGTAAGTGCCGGGATCGTTCACCAGGCTGCCGCCGGTGGCGATCACCGCTTGTGCGTTCTGCGCCAGCACGCGCTCGAGCGCGCGGCGCTCGAAGCGGCGGTAGCCGTCCTGGCCGTACATCGAGAACACCTCGCCGAGCTCGGTGCCGGCTTCCTTCTCCACCTCGCGGTCGAGCTCGACGAACGGCAGCTTGAGTGATTCGCTCAGCTTGCGCCCGAGCGTCGACTTGCCGGCGCCGCGCAAGCCGAGGAGGGCGATCGGCTTCTGTGGGGATTCATCCTCGCGCACCAGGCTCTCGACCGGCACCCCCATGGCCCGCGCCACTTTGCGCAGCAGCAGCACCGAAATATTGCCTTCGCCGGCCTCGAGTTGCGCGAGGTAACGCTCGGAGACGCCGCTCGCCTGCGACAGCGTCTTGCGCGTCATGCCGTGCTCGGTGCGCCAGGCGCGCACCCGATCTCCCAGCCGCGAAAGATAGAGGGTTTCGGTCATGAACTATAGTGCTTGACGGAGATTCTATGGCTGCAATATATTGACTGTCAATGAAAGTCACCATCCTGGTCGGCACCATGACCGGCACGGCGCAGCTGTGCGCGCAGGAAATGGAGCTCGCCCTCGACGACGGCGAGACCGAGGTCGCGACGCTGTTGATGGACGGGCTCGACAGCTCCGTGTTCGGGCGCGAAGGCGTGTTCCTGATCTGCACCTCGACCTACGGCCAGGGCGACGTCCCGGACAACGCCAGGGCGTTGTACGAGCACCTGAAATCCGCTCGGCCAGATCTGTCGCGAGTGCGCTACGGCGTGTTCGGCCTCGGCGATCGGACCTACGCGGAAACCTTCAACTTCGGCGGCAAGCGCTTCGACGAGATCCTGTCGGAGCTCGGCGCGCGGCGTGTCGGCGAGCGCCACATGCACGACGCCTCGTCCGGCATCATGCCGGAAGAGACTGCGCTCGAGTGGTGCCAGGCCTGGCTGGGAAAGGTCAAGGAAACGGCCGCGGCATAAGTCGCGCGGTGTCGCTGTAGGTGTACGCCCGACAGGCATGCGCTTTGCTCGATGAGCAATATGCGTGCTCTGAAGTGGATTGGCGGCACAGTCCTCATCCTCTTCGTTCTCATCACGCTCTTTTTTACATTCGGGCTCAACCTTCTCAAAGGTCCGATCACCCGCGCGGTCAGCGACGCCACCGGCCGCGAGCTCGTCATCGAAGGTCGTCTTGGTCCGGTGTGGTCTTGGGTGCATCCGCGCCTGCGGGCTGAAGGCGTCACCTTCGCCAATGCCGACTGGGGCCAGGCCGATTACCTGCTGAGCGCTGATGCGATCGAGGCGTCGATCAGCGTGTTCCCGCTGTTCACCGGCCGGGTCGTGCTGCCCGAGGTGTACCTACAGGGCGCCGAGCTGTCGCTGGAACAGGACGCCGACGGCCGCAAGAACTGGATCCTGAAGCAGGACCCGGAGGAGCAGAAGGACGAATCGCGGCTCTTCATCAAGCTTCTCACCGTGGACGAAGGCCGGCTGCGCTGGGAAGACGCCTGGCGCGAGCATAGCTTCGTCGCCGAGCTCTCCACCGACGAAACAGGCATCGAGTTTACCGGCGAAGGCACTTACAGCGGCATGCCGCTGAAGGCGAAGGGACATGTTGGCCACGTGCTCGCCATCCGCGAAGAAAGCATGCCGTTCCCGATCAAAGGCGAGATCAAGATCGGCGACACCGCGGCGACGCTCGAAGGCACGCTCACCGGCCTGGTCGGCTTCAAGGGCATCGACCTCCAGTTCAAGCAGCTCTCCGGCAAGACCATGGAGGACCTGTACTGGATCATCGGCCTCGCTTTCCCCGACACCAGTCCCTACAAGCTCTCCGGGCGCCTGATGCGCACCGACGGCATGTGGCGCTTCGAGAACTTCGCCGGCAAGGTGGGCGAGAGCGACCTCGCCGGCACGCTGCAGGTGGACACTGGCGGAAAGCGGCCGTACATGCACGGCGACCTGACGTCCAAGGTGCTCAATTTCGCCGACCTCGGCCCGCTCGTCGGCACCAACCAGCCGCGCGAGGGCGGCGGCGTGCTGCCCGACGCGCCGTTCAACGTCGACCGCTGGGAAACCCTCGACGCCGACGTCAGGCTGAAGGCCGGTACCATCAAGCGCCCGGAGGCGCTGCCGATCGACAACCTGGCCACGCGCTGGCAGCTGCGCGACAAGGTGCTCTCCCTCAATCCGCTCGAGTTCGGCATCGCCGGCGGCAAGCTCGACGGGCCGATCAAGGTCGACGGCAACAAGGAGCCGGTGCGCGGCGACGTGAACATGCGCGTGCGCGGGCTGCAGCTCGCCAAGCTGTTCCCGACCGTCAAGCAGGCGCAGGGTTCGATCGGCGACCTGAACGGCCTCATCGAGCTCTCCGGCACGGGTGACTCGGTCGGCAAGCTGCTCGGCTCCTCGGCCGGCAAGATCGGCATCTACATGGACGAGGGCAAGGTCAGCCGCTTCCTCATGGAGCTGATGGCGCTGCAGCTCTGGGACGCGGTGCGCGTGAAGCTGAAGGGCGACGAGGAGATCGACATCCGCTGCGTGATCGCCGATTTCGGCGTCAAGGGAGGCGTGGCACAGACGAACGCATTCGTCTTCGACACTGAGGTGGTCAATATCGGTGGCAGCGGCACCATCAACCTCAAGACCGAAGAGATGGATCTCACGCTCAAGCCCCAGCCGAAGGACCGCAGCATCGGCTCCTTGCGCACGCCCCTGCACATCAAGGGCACCTTCAGCGAGCCCGACATCGGCCCGGACATGGGCAAGCTCGCCGCGCGCGGCGCCGGCACCCTCGTGATGGGCATCCTCAACCCGCTGCTCGCCATCCTGCCGCTGCTGGAGGAAGGCAAGGGGAAAGACAGCAATTGTGGCGCCCTCATTGCCCAGGCAAACGCTTCTTCGAAGAAGAAAGCGGGCGCGCCCAAGGCCATCGCTCAGCAAAAAGAGCAGAAACCAGCGCCGACCGCTTCTTCAAAGGAATCGGCCGCCGCCGGCGCGACTGCGCCGCCAGCCGACAAATAACTTTCACCTAAGCAGGGAGCACCATAGCTATGCGTCGTATCCGCAGGACGAAGTCGCTCGCGGCCCAGACCATCGACCTGGGATTCGCCGTGCCCCAGGTCATCGCGCATCGGGTCGCGCGCATCATGATCGCCGGCGGATCGCCTTCCGCGCGCGATCGCCGCGAGCTCCAGCGCATGGGCACCGAGAAAATTCTGGCTGCGAACGAAGCCTGGAGCGCGATGGCGATCCAAACCGTGCTGGAAAATCAGAAGCTGGCGCTTTCCTTCATGCAATCGCTCTGGTTTCCGTGGGCGCAGCGGCCGTCCGCTGCGATGCAGCTGAGCAACGCCGCGTTGGACGTCCTCGGCAAGGGAATGGCTCCGGTGCGCCGTCGCGCGCTCGCGAACGCCAAGCGCCTCGCACGGATCAGTCGACGGTAGGTCTCACTTCTTCAGCCCGATGCCCTGCATCAGGCGAGCGAGCTCGGCGTCTTCCTTGGCGATCAAGGCGCCGAATTCGTCGGCCGGCATGAAAGACGGGCGCACGCCGAGGTTCTCGCTGGCTTTTACGAACTCCGCCGAGCCGACGGTATTGCGGATCGCGCTTTCGATCTGCGCGATCACGGCGCGCGGGGTACCGCGCGGCACGGCGATACCGCGCCAGGCTTCGAGCGACACATCGACGCCTTGCTCGCGCGCGGTCGCAACCTCGGGCAGCGCGGGATCGCGATTCGGAATGAGCGCTGCGATCAGGCGCACCTGACCCTGCTTCACCGGCGCCGCGAGCGCCGCCGGTAGCTGCACCACCGCATCGACGTGTCCGCCCACCAGGTTCGGCACGACCTGCGCGGCGCCGTAAGGGACTTCGTTGACCTCGATGCCGGCCTTGCTGGTCAGCGCGGCGAGCGAGATGTGCGTATGGCTGCCGATGCCCGAGTGCCCCACGTTGATGCCCCTCGGTTTCGTCTTCCCTTCGTTCACGAAGTCCTGCAGCGAGCGCCAGCGCGAATCGGAGCGCACGGCGAGCACCACCGACTCGACCAGCACGCGCGCCACCGCGTCGAACGTCTGGTAGTCGAAGCCGAGCTGGCCGGAATGGTAGGTGGTGGAGATCGAGTTCGAGTTCCATACCAGGGAATAGCCGTCGGGCTTCTGCGCGGCGACATGCTTGTAGCCGATGGCGCCGCCCGCGCCCGGGCGGTTCACCACCAGCACGCGCTGGTTGAGGGAGCGGGACATTCCATCGGCGAGCATGCGCGCGGTGACGTCGGCGGAGGAGCCGGCGGGAAAGAGCACCGTGATTTCGAGTGGGCCACGATTTGGGAAGGAAGCTTCCTGCGCCGCGGCGGAGAAGGCGACCAGGCCGATCAACAAAACCAGGCTCTTCATCTCAAGACCTCCTCAATCTCCACGCGCCGTCCTTCGCGCGCCGACCGGATGCCGGCCAGCAGCACGGCGAGCGAGCGCGTGCTGCGCTCGCCATCCATCTCCGGCTCGCCATCGCCGCGCACCGCGTTGGCGAATTCTTCCAGCTCCTCGACGATCGGGTCGTTCTTGCTGCATGGGACCACGTCAGCGGTGGGGGTGCCCCTTTTCAAAAACCTTAAACCTTGGTGCATGTCGTAATACGCGCTCGCTTCCTTGCCGTAGATGTTCATCAGGTAGTACTCCGAGGCGGAGGCGTAGCTGGCATTCAGCGTGGAGAGCGCGCCGTTCTCGTGCTCGAGCACCAGGCTCGCCACGTCGGGATTGTCGCCGGGCAGTACCAGGCGCACAAAGCGCCCGCTCACTGCCTTGACCGGGCCGATCAGGTATTCGAGGACATCCGTGTAGTGGATGCCGATCTGCAGCATCACCCCGCCGGGCATGCCCTCGGCGGTATAGCGCCAGGAGCCGAGGTCGATCTTGCCCAGCCGGTCGCGGCTGATATTCGCCTCGGCGTTGACGAGCTTTCCGAATTTATCGAGATTTTGCTTGATCCAGCGAAACTGGCTCTCTCGGCGTCGTTGGTATCCGAGGGCGAGTATCACCTTCGCCTGGCGGCAAGCCGTGGTGATGGCGCGCGCATCGTCGATGGTGTTGGCGATCGGCTTGTCGAGGAACACATGCTTGCCGGCGGCCGCCGCGGCATACGTGGTCTCGAGGTGCGCGGAA
>Ga0315912_10003882_pt1 | contig 14514 bp, 12 predicted proteins | sample VfabasoilMG_FD_204469 | JGI IMG/M metagenome (GOLD analysis project Ga0315912, IMG submission 204469) | Garden soil microbial communities collected in Santa Monica, California, United States - V. faba soil | ecosystem: Environmental > Terrestrial > Soil > Garden | place: USA: California... | reverse complement strand
AATTTCGTCACCGTTTGGCCTGCGTGTTGCAGTTCCGCGAAGAATTCTTCGCGGCCCCATTGAAGCAGTGGCATCCCGATACAATCCGCAATCGGCTTTTCAAGTTCCGCGAAGAATTCTTCGCGGCCCCATTGAAGCACGTAAAGCAGAAGTATCTCCAATTTTAATAGTAAAGTTCCGCGAAGAATTCTTCGCGGCCCCATTGAAGCCACGAATTGGGCGGCGAACGTCGCATCACGTCTAGGGGAGTTCCGCGAAGAATTCTTCGCGGCCCCATTGAAGCTGAGCTAAACGACTAATACCTATTCCAATAGTGTCTAGTTCCGCGAAGAATTCTTCGCGGCCCCATTGAAGCTACGCATCCTGAGACCCCACACTTACAAATTCGCGAGTTCCGCGAAGAATTCTTCGCGGCCCCATTGAAGCTCAACGAGCAATCCAACGCATCAGCAACAGCCAGCCGAAGTTCCGCGAAGAATTCTTCGCGGCCCCATTGAAGCATATCCACATGGTCTCAGTCGCATTCTCCGCGTCGTCGAGTTCCGCGAAGAATTCTTCGCGGCCCCAAGCGCCGCTTGACAAGCCATGCTATAGATAGGTCGGCAGCCGACAGGCTGCCATTTACATTGCTGCACTCAGGGTCCAGCCAATCTTAGCCTCGCTATCGCTTGGTTTGCAGGCGCGCGAAGACAGGTGCCGCAGTAAAGACTTGGGATGACCGACACCGGTCTGCGCTTGAATGGTTGGAGCAACTCAATCCACCGGAAGTTTATGCGCGTCCGAGGCTGGAAAGCGACCATTGCAAGCTATACAAAATCTTTGTACTTTCCTTCCTCGGATCAGGGCTTGCAAACCGCCCCATCACCGCGCCGTAATACCGAGCCCCCAAATAATCCAACCCACTCTCCACATCCCGTTCCTTGCCAGTAAACTTCAACTTCACCGCATCCGCACCATCATAACCATTCCCCGTTCTCCCAATCTCCGCACCAAACGGCTGAAAATCATACCGCTTCACCACCACCCCACCAGCATCCAACACCGCCCGCGTCGACCCCAAATGATCCCCCACCAAATACTTCACGCCACCACCAGCCGTTGAACCACCCTCCTCATACTCCGCCGCACGCTGCGCCGTCACCCCTCCAGCATACTGCTGCTGATTCCCGGCATCAGCATAAACCACACCAGCCAACCGGTTATTCGACCCGCTATAAGCGCCATACCCAGTGCCAGCATATCCACAGCGTTCAACTTCTCGGCCTGCCACAAATTCCCAAAAGCATCAAACCCATATTTCTGGCACTTCGCGCTCCCGCTGTAACCAGAACAAGGAGTAGAAACACTACCAGGAGCCGTAGGACTCTCCACAAACAAACCCAACCGATTCGCAGCATCATACCGATAATGTTGCGTATAGACACTCGACCCAACTGTAATCGTCTGCATCAACAAATTCCTGTTATTCGCCGAAGTCCCGTAATCCAAACCCAAACTAAACCCACCAGCAGAAACCGAAGTCATCTGCCCACGAACATTGTATCCACGAGCCTCCGTGAAAGCCCCGCCACCACCAACCAAAGAACTCAAAGCCCCACCAGCCGTATATCCAACCGACCCAGCATAAGCCCCAGCACTCTTAGGCAGATTCCGATCCGTAGCCGAAGCCGCCAACTTCGGAAACACAGGAGCATTCACACCAAGAACATAATTCTTCCCCGAAGGCCGCTTCAAAGCATCCAGCGAAGGAATCTCCACATAAACCCCACGAGCATCCGTCTTCCGCTTCAACGACCCGCCATCAAAATAGCTGTACATCGTCAAACCGCTCCATTCGCTTACTCGTTCCGTTTCCACAACAAGGTCATCCATTGCGTTTTGTCGTGGTCCACGAATACCTGATTGCCTATGCCTTTGATGCACGGCCTCTTTGTGTAGTTGCAGTGTTACACGGACGTCGCAACCCCAGAGTCATGGCGGCGATACTTCGCGGCCGAAAAACCTGATTGCGCTTTACCTCTCAGTCTCCCGAAAACGCCACAACCGCATCCAATAAAATCCGAAAGACCCAAACAACGTAACCGCAAACACAGGCAGTATCCCCGCCACCGGATACGCCTTCCCTCCCATCACCAACTGCACCAGCGCCAGCTCCGCATAAACATACTGCACCAGAAACAGCGTCTTTACCACGCCACACATCTCCCGCAACAAATACTGCGCAGCCAACTGTTCCCAATCCACTCGAAATGGCACAATCGGAAATTCCGTTGATCGCGATGCCACCGTCAAAATCACATAAAAACCAGCAGCGCATCCCAACCCGGACAACAGCGCGTAATGGATAGACGGTGGCAGGCGGCTCCAATGCTGCACCAACGGTATGGCCGAGGCGCAGACCATTGCCAGAGAAATGGATTCCAACAACCAGTGAACTGCTTTTCTGAGGTTTGACAATTAGTCTTCCTCCCGTTTGTGGTTCAGCCACGCGATCCAGCTTTTCACTGCACAACCGGCTAATACGACAAGCACGCCCAAGCGCAATTTTTCCTCCGTGATCAGCAGGACTGTGCCTGCCGCGAAGGCGGTGAACGTTGTCAGCGCGATATAGAGTCGTTGTTTGGTCACTTGGGTGGTGCGTTGTAGGTGAACGTCAATTGCAGCCGGATCTGCAAGCCTTGAAATTCCGATGGCAACGGAGGGAATGGATTCGATGCGCTGACGCCAGCTACAGCGGCTCGGTCAAACGACTGCGTCCCGCTCGGGCTGGCGATTACAAGCTTGGGAACCGAACCATCCCGATTCACCGCGAATTGAATCTGTGTCTGGCCGCGCTGCCCCAGTCGAGCACTTTCCGGCATCACCGCTAGCCAATTCTTCTTCACCGACGCCAGTACCCGGATCATGTACGGTTTGAAATCGACACCCTTTGGATCGCTCAGTAATTCCAGACTGCTCCCCTGCCGCAGCGGTTGATTGCCGCTCAAAGCCGAACCCAGGCCCGGTGAGGATTCTTCAAATCCGCCAACCACAAGTCCGCCGCCCGAACTGCTGGGTCGTGTCGCCTGCCGCGCCATTTCCTCGATGGAACTTGGACGGGAGATCGGCGGAATGCGTGCTCCTGACGGAGCTGTTCCGGTGCCTGTGCCGGCCGCGGTTCCCGACGTTGGAACCGGAAGCCGAGGCTGCTCCGCCACTTGGATTCTCGGTTGCGGCGCATCCAGCACACCTTGTGCGGGCGGCTGCGGCGACGGCGGAGAATTGCGAACTACCTGCTCCGGTTCCGGCTTGCTTGGCTCTGGCGTAGTCTTCGGCGGAGCAACCGCCGCTGCCGCCGGAGCTTCCACATTTCGCGAAGCTTGCGGTGCCCCCACCCCCGCGTTCTGCTGCGTGGGCGGACGCGGTGTCGTGCTCTTGCTGACGAGGCCCTCGAGATTCACCTCAAGACTCACCTTCCCTTTGCTCGGGTCCTTCTGCGTCATTTCCTTGGGCGGAGGCGCTATCAAAGGTGTGACTTTCACAATTTCCGAATCGATGCGTGGGCCACTTCTGGCAACAAAATTGTTCGCGGGCATGAACTGCGAAACGAAGACGAGCACGACCTGCGCTGCCAGTCCGGCGACCATGGCGACGCGCCGGTCGGGTTGTTCCAATGCGGGTTGTTCCTGAAGCAACAGCCTCAGCTCAGGCTCGCTATTCATTGCCGCTCAAATGTTAGACGTACGAATTGTTTCTGTGACTACTTTTCCGTGCTCTTCAATTTTACGAGCAATCTCCAGGGCAACGGTAAGTGCCCTTAAACCAGCCGTTCCAGGCACCACCACCGGAGCATATCCTTCTATCGCATCCAGAAATGCATCAAACTGTGCGGCCAGGGGCTCTTTTTTGAAAACCGGCAGCGGCTGAAATCCGATCTGGCGGTCGTCACCGACATTGATGACCACTCCGTCCTGCCGCGCGTAATCGATGGAGATGTATTGATGTGGCTGGAAGACTCGCAACTTGCGGACCTTTTCGGTGGAGGCACGGCTCGCTGTCAGGTTGGCAACACAGCCACCCGGGAAAGCCAAACGCACATTGGCGATGTCTACTTTTTCGGACAAGATGCGGATGCCGGCCGCGCGTACTTCCTCCGGCATCGCTCCGGCGAATTCCAGAATAATATCCAGGTCGTGAATCATCAGATCCAGCACAACATCCACGTCCAGACTTCGTGGGGCAAACACGCTCATCCGATGCACTTCAAAAAACAGCGGGAGCTTGGCAAGCTTCGACAGCGCAATAATGGCCGGATTGAATCGCTCCAATTGGCCAATCTGCAAAACCTTGCCAGTCCGGACAGCGGTGTCGCAAAGACGTTGCGCCGAATCCACATCAGCGGCGATTGGCTTCTCAACCAAAACAGCTATGCCCGCCTCCATCAGTCCGCAACCGATCTCGGCATGCGTCACCGTCGGCGTAGCGACGACAGCCGCGTCTACTTTCCCTGCCAACTCGCGCCAGTCGGTAAGAGCGGCACAGTTGAAATCAGTAGCAGCTTTCTGTGCACGAGAGGCATCGGCATCGACGGCGGCAACCAACTCCGCGCGCCGTGACTGGCCGATCACACGAAGATGATTCTGCCCGAAAATTCCTGTTCCGACAACAGCTACTTTCATCAACTCTCCTGCGGGGGGAACCCGGCGATGCAGATCCCGGCAGCCTCGGCAGCGGCAATCATTTCAGACTTATCAAGCAGCAGCGTGCGCCCTGCGTCCACTGCCAGCATGGTGGTTCCGGTTTGACGCATCGTTTCAATGGTCCCAAGCCCGGCGACCGGCACATCGAACAGCATGTGCTTACGGCGGCGGGAACCTTTAACCAGCGTGAGCCTGCGTCCATTCACAAGCTTGGCCGCGCGGCGCAACATTTCATCGGTGCCTTCCATCGCCTCTACCGCGACACACGCCTTCTCACACATCGCCACACTCTGCCCGATATCGAAACCCGACAACGCCCCGGCAATGTTTCGGCCATAACGGATATCCGCTTCCTCCTCCGATGTTGCTTTGCGCCTGGTAAGCGTTCCAAGCCCGGCGAGCAGAGGCTTCAGCAGCACTGTGGAATCGACGACGCGAATGCCTTCTTCTTCCAAAATCTTCACCACACCGCCGATGAGCGCGTCCGTGTTTTTTTCCTTCAGTGAGGTCAGCAGCTTGAAGAGTTTCCAATCAGGCGAGATAGAAGAGAAGATACTGACATGTTTCACCTGACCGGCCAGCATCACCTCAGTAACTTTCTCCTGATGCAAAATATTAATGAGCTTACTGAGCTGGCCAATCGTCACCCAATGCGAAGCCACCGCTAGCGATTCAATTTCCTTGCTCGCTTCGCCTTCAATGCCAATCGCAACTACTTCGATCCCCTGCTTACGAGCCTCTTCCAACGCAAGGATCGGAAAACGCCCGTTGCCTGCAATCATGCCGTAGCGCTTGGGAGGCTCAGGCATTACTTGATAACGCCTCGCTCTGAACTTTGAATGAAGCTCACCAGTTCATCCACTTCGGGCGTCCCGGAAAGTTCTGCTTTAATCTGCTCCATCGCTTGCGATGTGTTGAGCTTCGACGATCCGAAGAGCCGAAACGCTTTGTGCAATGCATCAATGGCTTCCGCAGAATAGCCTTTGCGTTCCAGACCAACTTTATTCACACCAAAAACTTTGCTCTCACGCGGACTCACCGTCATCGAGAACGGTGCCACATCCTGCGTAACCACACTGTAGCCGCCAATAATGGCCAACCGCCCAATACGGCAAAACTGATGCACGCCGGAAAAGGCGGATACCACCGCGCCATCACCAACCGTCACATGTCCGCCGAGCGTGGCCCCATGCCCCAACACAATGCCGCTGCCCACATGCACATCGTGCGCAACGTGAACATAAGCCATCAATAAATTATCGTCACCAATGCTGGTGAGCATTCCGCCGCCTTCGGTCCCGCGATGGATTGTCACGAACTCGCGAATCTTGTTGCGATGACCAACGCGCGTCTCCGAGCGCTCGCCCTTGTACTTCAGATCTTGTGAGGCGACACCAATCGTCGAATAAGGATGAAAATGATTATCCTCACCGATGACCAGCGGACCTTCGGCGTACACATGTGCAAGCAGACGCGTGCGTGCGCCTATCTCCACATCTGCGCCAATCACGCAGAACGGGCCTATCTCGGCAGTTTCATGAACGCGGGCATCCGCATGGACAATCGCACTGGGATGAATGGGCATCAGGGGTGTGACGCGGGCGCGGTTTCCGGCGTTTCAGCGGCTGGCTTATCTGCCAGCTTGCACATCAACACAGCTTCGGCGACGACATTACCATCCACGGTTACAGTGCCGGACATCTTGGCCACGGTCGACTTCCAACGCACCACTTTCATCTCGATGCGTAGTTGATCTCCTGGTACAACAGGACGGCGGAACTTGGCTTCATCCACCGACGCCAACAATACCAGTTTCTTATCGCGATCTGGAATCGACTTCAACACCAGCACGCCGGCAACCTGGGCCATCGCTTCAATGATGAGCACTCCGGGCATGACCGGGAAGTCCGGGAAATGGCCATTGAAGAAAGGCTCGTTCGCCGTCACATTCTTGATTCCGACGATTCGATCCGGCAGCAGCTCCTCAATCCGGTCGACCAAAAGCATGGGGTAGCGGTGAGGAAGAATACCGCGAATCGCGAGGATGTCCATTTGGGGCATGTATTCTCGTTATTATATCAAGCGATGTCTTCCATCTTGTCCTTTATCCAATCACAGCAGCCGCAACTCATAGCATTCCTGCGTGAACTGGTGGAATGCGAGTCGCCCAGTGACGATCCAGCGGCGATCAACCGTTTCGTAGAACTGATGAGTGACCGGCTTTCGGCGATGGGGACAGTTAAAACATTTCCGGGCGATTGCGTCGGCAAGCACTTTCAGTGCACCTTCCGGCTTCCCGGGAAAAAGAAGTCGGGCCAGATTCTCGCGCTGGGACACAGCGATACAGTTTGGCCCATAGGAACTCTGGCCACCATGCCGTGGATCGAAGAACCGGACCGGCTATGCGGCCCGGGCGTTTTGGACATGAAATCAGGAATCGCCTTCTTTGTTTTTGCGATGAAAGCGATTCAGGAACTGGATCTGCCGGTTGCCAGAAACGTAGTGTTGCAACTGAACTCCGATGAGGAGATCGGAAGCCCATCATCAAGAGCGCTGACAGAGAAGGAAGCAAAACGCAGCATCGCCGTCCTCGTATTAGAGCCGGGATCCGGCCTGGATGGAAAACCCAAGACCGCGCGCAAAGGCGTCGGCGACTATTACGTCAAGGTCCGCGGAATTGCCGCACACGCCGGTGTCGATTTCACCTCCGGTGCCAGCGCGATACTGGAACTCGCGCGGCAACTGGAGAAGATCAGCACCTTCACCAATCTAAAACGCGGGATCACCGTGAATCCCGGCGTCATCAGCGGAGGCACACGCTCCAACGTGATCGCCGAATTCGCAGGGGCCGAGATCGATATCCGCATCGCCAAAGCCAGCGATTTCCCGGCGCTAGACAGGAAGTTCAAATCTCTGAAACCGTTCAACAAGCGCTGTCAGTTGCAAGTGACGGGCGGCCTGAACCGCCCCCCCATGGAGCGCACATCTGGCGTCGTGAAACTCTTCAAAACCGCCAAGCGTGTTGCCCAGGGAATAGGCATCAAGCTCGAAGAATCCTCCACTGGCGGAGGATCAGATGGCAACTTCACAGCCGGACTCGGCATCCCAACGTTAGATGGAATCGGCGGAGTAGGCGAAGGTGCACACGCAGCACACGAATCCATTCTGACCGGCAGGATCGCCGACCGGGCGGCACTGCTCGGCGAACTGATTTGTGTGCTTTGAGAGACAGGCCAACCAACAACACGATTGGCGCAGCTTCGCCGACTTCGCACAGATCATCATCGGTCGTGCGCACGTGCTCTACGACAGCGAACCTTTTGGCGATGAACTTCGACTCAGTGCGTACGAGTTGGACTCCACCCCGAATCTAGCAGGTTATTTGCCGCCAGCGTAGCCAAGTGATCTTAGTTTCCGCAGGGCTTCCGGATCAGGACTTCGTGTTGAAGACTGAGAAGCCTTTGCGACGTTGGATAGTTTAACCAACCCGGGCTCCAACATGGCTACCATTTCTGGGTGACTATCCGCGACGTTATGAAGTTCCTTGGGATCGTTTACTAGGTTGTAGAGTTCACGTTTCCCTTTTGTCGAAACGATGAGCTTCCATTGACGAGTGATGGCAGCACGTTCAATTCTGCCCAGTCGATTCTCACCCAGCTTGGATGGGTTCGGGTAGGACTCAGCGTAGACGATGTGGGAATCGGGTACATCCTTCAGAAAATTATTTCCGTCAAGTCCCTGAGGAGATTCCAGTCCGGCACTTTCCAAAAGTGTCGGCAATAGATCCACACCACTGACAGGAACTGAAATCGGATCTCGATGTGAAACGCCCGGAACCCGCAACAGCAATGGCACCTTAATCTGTTCCTGGTAGACAGACATCCCGTGGTCGAAAAATCCGTGATCGCCAATGGACTCACCGTGATCGGACGTGATTGCCAATATCGTGTTATCCAGCACACCAGACTTCCGAAGATCGCCGATCAGGACGCTGAGCTGCGAATCCATGTAGGCGATAGCTCCGTCGTACTGAGAAACAATATGGGCGCGATCCAGCTCTGGAAGAGGACGACCCAAGAAACTTACTTGTTCTTTAAGTTCTAAGTCCCTATTCATCACATGGAAAGGATTCCTGCCCGGATATAGGTCTCGAAAAGGTTGTGGTGGAAGAAGCGGCGCGTGGGCATCCATGTAGTTAAGCACTAAAAAAAATGGTCTATGCCGTTTGGAAAGCTCCTGTATCCTGTCCATTCCTAAACGCGTAATCTCCTCCGCATCTCGGTACATCAAAGTGAGGTCTCTATCAGAAGGTTGTGCATCCAACCAAACTCCGATACCCTCGCGGAGGCTCGGCCAATCTCCATATGTTTTTGTGGCCGCCGGACGAGCCCTGGAATCCAAGTATTCAAACCCTTGTCCCAATCCGTACTGTGCGGTGAGGTATGCATGATTCGACGCGATGGCTGCCGTCGAGTACCCTTTGGATTGGAGAATTTCGGCCAAGGTGATCGCATTTGGTGAAAGTACCGATCCGTACTGCTCATGGGTACCGTGTGTGGCAGGATAAAGCCCAGTAAACATGGAAGCGTGGCTCGGTAGTGTGAAGTCTCCGGCGGAGTAAGAATTAAGGAAAACAATCGAGTCTTTGGCGAACGCTCGAAGTCCTGGCGTTGTGTCCCGGTCATAGCCATAAAGGGACATATGATCGGCTCTTACCGTGTCCAGCACAATCAGAATGATGTTAGGAGCGTTTGGCGCGGATGGTATCGCTTTGGGTTCAGTTTCCAAAACCGTGGGGGTGTACACCATTCCAGCCGCCACGAGTAACGCTGCCATTGCCGACAAGCCAAGCGCACCACGAAGCGTGAAAGTCTCAGACTTGCATCGGCGTTGGAGCCTAAACATGATCGTCACAACAACGACAACAATCGCAACCAAAATTCCCAGAAGCCTCCACTGCGCGACGGAACCGAGTTGTTTTGCCGCCCAGCCTGGAACCAGTCCGAGCGTGCAGGCGCCCCAAGGATTTGCGAACGGTCGCAAGAACCTGCCTGGAGCATTATCTCCGACGGCGATACACGACAATATCAGCAGCACGGTGATTCCGATAGCGAGGAGAACGGCACTGATCGCGCCTCGAGTCCAGGCATCTATTGCCGCAGACATGTAAACCAGCGTAAGCGCGCCAAGAATCAGACTTGTGGATGCTCTCAATGCCTGCGCTAAAGGCAGGCATGCCGCGAGAATTGCCCCGGCCATCGCACCGAAAAGACCGTAACCGAAGAACAGGGCTATGATCATGCCAACGTGCTGCGGATGCAGGTCATACCTGGGCATCAAAATCCATGCGGGAAACTGCAAAACAGAGAGTTCTGCAATGCCATAAATTATCCAGGAACAATAGCCGCCCAGTGCACCGGCAAGAATCCGGTTCCGACTCAGAATATCACTCAACTATCCGATCCTCCGAAGCCTGGGCATCATAGCGGCCCATTGTCACCATATTAAGATAGTGCTCTCAGTCAGAACAAGCTCAAGTATCGGAAGCCCAAGTGCCCGACTAACACCAATCTCGCGAGCTTATTGGCCACCAGCGTAGCCAAGTGATTTTAGTTTCCTCAGGGCTTCCGGGTCAGAACTTCGTGTTGAAGGTTGAGCCTTGGCGGCCATGGATAGCTTAGCCAACCCAGGTTCCAATGCGGCTACCATCTCTGGGTGACTATCCGCGACATTATGAAGTTCCTTGGGATCGTTTACTAGGTCGTAGAGTTCCCGTTTCCCTTTTGTCGAAACGATGAGCTTCCATTGGCGAGTAATAGCAGCACGTTCGATCCTGGCCAGTCGATTCGCTCCCAGTTTGGATGGGTTCGGGTACGACTCGGCGTAGACGACACGAGAATCGGGTAACTCCTTCAGAAGGTTATTTCCGTCAAGACCTTGAGGAGCCTCCAGTCCGGCACTTTCCAAAAGTGTTGGCAATAGATCCACACCACTGACTGGAACTGAAATCGGGTCTCGATGCGAGACTCCCGGAACCCGCAAAAGCAAAGGCACCCTGATCTGTTCCTGGTAGACAGACATCGCATGGTCGAAAAATCCATGATCGCCTATGGATTCGCCATGGTCGGAGGTGATTGCCAATATCGTGTTGTCCAGCACACCAGACTTCCGAAGATCGCCGATCAGGACGCTGAGCTGCGAATCCATGTAGGCGATAGCTCCGTCGTACTGAGAAACAACATGGGCGCGATCCACCTCTGGAAGCGGACGCCCCAGGTAGCTCACCTGTTCCTTAAGTTCTAAGTCCCTTTTCATCGCATCGAGAGGATTCCTCCCCGGATATAGGTCTCGAAAAGGTTGTGGTGGGAGACGCGGCGAGTGGGCGTCCATGTAGTTGAGTAATAAAAAAAATGGCCTGCGCTGTTTGGAAAACTCTTGGAGCCTATCCATTCCTAAACGCGTGATCTCCTCAGCATCCCGGTACATCAATGTGAGGTTCCTATCAGAAGGGTGCCTATCCAACCAACCTGCGATACCCTCGCGAAGGCTCGGGCAATCTCGATAGGTTTTTGTAGCCGATGGGCGAGCCCGGGAATCGAAGTATTCAAACCCTTGGCCTAGTCCGTAGTGTGCGGTGAGGTATGCATGGTTCGACGCGATGGCTGCCGTCGAATACCCTTTGGACTGGAGAATTTCGGCCAAGACTGTCGCATTTGGAGAAAGGGCCGATCCCAAATGCTCATGGGCACCATGCCTGGCAGGATAAATCCCAGTAAACATGGAAGCGTGGCTCGGCAGTGTAAAGTCTCCGGCAGAGTAAGAATTAAGGAAGACAATCGAGTCTTTGGCGAACGCTCGAAGTCCTGGCGTTGTATCCCGGTCATAGCCGTAAAGGGACATATGATCAGCTCTTACCGTGTCCAGCACAATCAGGATGATGTTAGGTGCGTTTGGCGGGGGTTGCGTCTGCTTATACGCAGTTAGCAGAGGCGTTGGGGTGTACACCATTCCAGCCACCACCAGTAACACCGCAATTGCGGACAAGCCAAGCGCACTACGGAGTGTAAAAGCCTCAGATTTACGTCGACGTTGGAACCCAAACATGATCGCCACAATAACGGCGACAATGGCAACCACAATACCCAGATTCCTCAGTTGCGCAACCCAGCCAAGTCGATTTGCTATCCAGCCTGGAATCACTCCGAGCATACAAGCTCCCCAAGGGTTGGAGAACGGTCTTAAGAGCCTTCCTACAGCATTGTCTCTGATGGCGATGCACGACATGATCAGAAGCCCGGTGATTCCAACGGCGAGCAGAACAGCTCTGTGCTCGCCCCGCGTCCATGCATCCATGGCCGCATACACGTAGACCAGAGTAAGTGCGGAAACAATAAGACTTGTGCAGGCTCTTAGTGCCTGCGCTAACGGCAGGCACAATGCCAAAATTGCGCCGGACAACGCACCGATAAGGCCGTAGCCGAAGAACAAGGCTATGGTCATGCCAATTTGCAGAGGCCTCAGATCATGCCTGGGCATCACAATCCACGCCGTAAACTGCAGGGTAGAGAGTTCTACAATGCCATAAATAATCCAGGAACAATAACCTGCCAGTGCACCTGCAAGCATTCGGTTGCGAATCAAAATTTCACTCAATCTATCCGATCCTCCGGGCCCAAGGCAACATGGAAAGTATTAGACCATACTAAAATAGAGCTCTCACTCAGAACAAGCACTAGCATGGATATACTTTCCGTAGAACGCACTCGTTGGATTAGTGTCGCCATGCTGATCCATTTAACCATGGCACTTTTGGTGGTGGTTCAAATGAGCTATACGACGGATGAGGAGAACCATCTGGAGTATGGTAGGAGAATTCTCAATGGACAATCCACGTCGGAACTTTCCCTATACGAGCGGCCAGTGATGGCATTGACTGCCCTACCTGCTGCTGCGGGGCGAAGGCTGGAAGGTTTCCGGGCGATGCGCCCCCTGGCAGCGCTACTGTCTACGAAAAAGCTGGCCCGGTGTGTGACGGTCGCGGTATCGCTATTGCTTTGCTACTTGTTAGCCATTTGGAGTGAATTACTCTACGGGACAGCCGCGATGCGGGCCGCACTCATCCTTTATGCTTTTTCGCCCAATATCCTGGCTCATGCAACCCTATCCACAAGCGACCTGTATGCCGGCATCGGCGTTTGTCTGGCTCTGTTCGGTTTATTTCGCTTTCTACAAAACCCCGGCTGGCGTACCACGTTGCTTGCGTCGGGGACCTTAGCACTGGCGCAGCTGACGAAGTTCTCGGCGTTCTGGCTCCTTCCATTTTCCATCGTGCTGTTGGTTATGATTTGCGGAACCGATCTGGTGCGCCTGGGACACCTGCCTCGGGAATGGAAGCTAATGGTTTACTACCCCGTGATCGCAGCTTTGTTTACGATTCTAATGCTGCAAGGGATTTTTTCTGTTCAAGGCTCGCCAGCCACTACTCGGATGTCGAAGATGACATTTGAATCGCCAGGCTTCCAGAAGCTAGGAAGAATTCCTTACCTCTCTGACCTGCCCATTCCAATTCCAGCAGACTTCATAAAGGGAATTGACAGCCTCTCCCAGGATGATCGGACCGGTAGGACGTATGGAAACATCTATTTGCTGGGTGAGGTGCGGGGACCCCATGCTCCGAGCTTCGACCCGTTTCGCTCCTATTATTTGGTGGTGTATTTTTTCAAGCAGCCTGTCACCTTGCAGATCCTTCTACTGTTCGGCCTTATCCGTCTGGCCCTCCGTCGCACCCTGCACGAATTTCTCCGCAGTGAAGCTTGCATCGTGATTCCAATGATCGGTTTCGCGGTGATTTCGTCGTTTTTTCAGCACGCTCAAGTGGGCATTCGCCACATACTGCCGTCGCTCGCCTTAGCTGTGGTTGTGTCCAGTTCCTGGTTCGCCAATTGGGAGGAGGCTTCGCGGCGCTGGAAGATGATAACTCTTGGGTTGTTCTGTTATCTTGCGGTATCCGTGTTCGCCTACTTCCCACACATGATTCCTTACACAAACGAATTCATAACCGACAAGCGCCAAACCTTTCGCTTCTTCGCTGACAGCAACTTAAGTTGGAGTCAGAATTTCGCGACCGTACAGAGCTTCTTGAAAAATAATCCTGATGTCCAGTTAAACCCGACGAATGTGCACTCCGGGCGAGTGTTGGTGGACGTGAATGCACTGGTTGGGATTCAAGATGACCGTTACAAAGAACTTCGAACTCTCCAGCCTGTTGCCCATGTGGGATATGCTCACGTGCTATTCCAAGTGCCTTAAGCCCGCATTCGGGTGGTCCTGTTGCCTGTGTTATGCTAACCGAAGCCTGGGTTCAGTATTAGAATCTCAAGTTTCGCATTCTTCCAACAATGTGGCCAATGCAACGGGGCAACGCCTTTTTCGCGAATTTTCCTCTTTACTTGTCCCTGCTGCTTGCCTTCGCACTGCGACTCTACCGCTTCAATGCTCAAAGCGCGTGGGGCGATGAGATCTTCACACTACATTTATCGAGAATGAACTTTGGCGAGATGACGGACTTATTACTCAAGGATGCTGTCCATCCGCCACTGCACTACTACCTTCTTCATTGTTGGTACGCCGTTGCAGGGTTTGGCGATGGGCAGGCGAGGCTGGTATCCATATTCGCCGGAGTTCTCTGTGTATGGGCCACCTGGGAATTGGCCCGGAATCTGTTTGGAGTCAAAACAGGAAATGTCGCATGCCTACTGATGACTGTTTCGCAGCTCGGCGTAGAGTACTCCCAGGAAGCCCGCCCTTATCAACTCGCGCTCCTTTTCGCAACCTG
>Ga0315912_10003881_pt1 | contig 14514 bp, 12 predicted proteins | sample VfabasoilMG_FD_204469 | JGI IMG/M metagenome (GOLD analysis project Ga0315912, IMG submission 204469) | Garden soil microbial communities collected in Santa Monica, California, United States - V. faba soil | ecosystem: Environmental > Terrestrial > Soil > Garden | place: USA: California... | reverse complement strand
TGTTGCTCCGCCAACGAACACACCCAGCTCCTCTACCGCCGAAAACAGCGGCGACCAGCCGTGCGGAATCAGATCGCTCACGGGCTTGTACGGCTTGGCTGGCTCTGTGTCCGAGAGCGGCGCGGGCAAGAGTGTCTCGCTGGAGCGCGGCGCAAGCTCGCCGGCGGTTGATGGCGTCGCGACCCACGCGGAACGGTCAAGCTCCAGGCGTTCCAGATGACGGCCATCCGCATGCGACACCATCGCCACGATCGTGATTCGGCCTGAGTTCGGATTGTCGCCAGATCGATCGGATCTCGGGACGACCGTCGCGTCGTGAATTCCCGTCGCAACTCGCGCCGCCAGATAGAGTCGAAGAGCACCGTCGCGCTCGACTTCGAGTCCGTACAGCTCACGAATGCCGCTGGGATCCGACGTGAAGAACAATCGCTGAACGCCGGTCGGAGAGCTGTGATCCCATTCGGGGACTCCTTCTAGCGCGCGGTCGTTCGTCACCGCTTGGATCAACTGTCCGTCAGCCGAGATCAGCACGAGGTCCAACGATGCGGAGCGAGTGAAACGAATCGCCGCGAGTCGCGACCCATCGGGCGACCAGCGCGCGGGGCCCCACTGGACCGTCTCGGCCAGCTCCGTCAGTCCGGTCACGGCACCAGACTCGATATCGACGGTCACCAGACGGCTCCGCTCACGTTCGTACTGCACCGCCACGATCGTCCGGCCGTTCGGGTGAACATCCGGCGAGGCGAGCCGCGCGGATCGCGTGAGACGCGTCACCGCGCCACTGCTAACGTCGATGCGATAGAGGTCGCCAAACACACGCGCGTTGTTCACGAGCTCGAACTGCGAGAACACAATCGAGCGTCCGTCAGGCGTCCACGAGAACGCATGCGCGCTGTTTATTCGAGCGATACGGCGGGCATTGCAGGCTTGAAGATCAGCAATATACAAACCGAGCGGCTTGCGCCCCTCGTCGGTCGCGAGAAATGCGATGCGCGATCCATCGGGTGATGCGCGCGGGAACGCCGTGAAGTGCGCGACGTCGCACACCCGCGTCGTCTCCGCGAGGCCCGGGCCGGTCGCTCGAAGCTGATCTCGCAGGCGCAGCGCATCGTCTCGCTGCGTGGCGATCCATGCGTTCCATTCCTCTGACAGGCTGTTGCCACCAAACAGATCGCCGACGCCGGCGCCGCGAGAAAGGATCGACCCGAAGCTTCCCGCGCGGCGAGCCATCCATGTGGGCGGCGTGTCCGGCCGGTAGTGCTTCGCGAGGTGGTCGATGAAGAGACTGCCGTACACGTAATGACGATCCAGCGGCCACGCTCCTGAATCGGACTCGGCTTCGTCGAGATGCGGCCCATTCGTCTCGAGCACCGCCGCACGCAGCGTCTCGGGAAACTGCGAGCCGCGAACGCGTCCTCCGTCAGTCAGGCTCGACTCGTAGAACGTCGCCAGCCCTTCGATGACGGCATCGCCGTCGAACAAATGCGGGAACGTCAACTCGCTGCGGCCGAATACCCATCGCAGTGCTCGCCACCCGCCGCGTGCCTCGTCGAGGTGAAAGATGTGTGTGAGCTCGTGAGTCGAAAGCAATTCGAGCGGATCGCGCGTGTAGAACAGCTCGTCGTCGACGGGGGTGTTCGCGAAGGCGACAACACGGTTCGTCGGAAAAGGTGTCGCGCTGCCGTTGAACAGGTCACCCTGGTCAACGAGCACCACCCGGATCTTTCCTCGCGGGGTCTTCCCGTATGCGCGCATCAGACTCGCGTACGCGCGCTCGGCCTCCGTCGCAGTACGGCCCGCGTACGTCTCGAGCCCGGGCTCGAAGATCAGGACGAAGTGTGGCGTCTCTAAGGTGCGGTACTTCGCGAAGGGGACGCCGAACTGGGCACTCGCATCAGTCGCGAGCAGCAGGATCACGCACGCGACGAACGCGACCCGTGGCGGCGCCAACCGCACATCCATGCTGATGTCAGACGATGTAACGGCGGTTACGGCCGTGATCAACGCGGCACTCAGGCCGACGGGTCGAAACGCCTATTGAGTACGGGGAAAGGCACGGCGCCAGCCAGGCGCGCGAACGTCCCGTGTTCGGCAATCTCCTGGGCCGCGTAGAGAAAGCTTCCCCACGCCGCGCGCGCCAGTGCGCCGCCGACGCTGATTCGCCGGACACCAAGCGCAGCCAACTCCGCCACGGTCGTGAAGTCACTGCCGACAAGGACGTTCACCGGCTTCGGCGCAACCGCACGCACAAGCGCAGAAATGTCGCTCTTCTCACGGATACCGGGCGCGTAAAGACAGTCGGCGCCCGCTTCGGCATAGGCCGTGAGCCTGCGAATCGTCTCAGCCAGGTCCGGGCGGCCGACGATGAACCCTTCGGAACGGGCGGTGAGAAGAACGCCGGTGCGGCTCTCGTCGATCGCGCGTCGTGCCGCGCGGATTCGGTCCACGGCGAGCTCGAACTCGAACAGTGGGCTCGCATCGTCGTACGTCGAGTCCTCGATCGACAGGCCGGCGATTCCCGTGGTCACCGCGGCGGCAACGTTGTTCGCGACATCGAACGGCATGATCGCGAAGCCGTTCGTAAAATCTGCGTTCACCGGAACGTCAACGGTCTGCGCCACTGCGTGAAGATGGCGCACGGTTTCGTCGAGCGTCACGTTGTTGTCCTGCCGGCCCATCGACCAGGCCAACCCGGAGCTCGTCGTCGCGATCGCGGGAAAGCCGATCTGCGCGAGGACTCGGGCGGTGCCGAGATCCCACGGGTTGGGCATGACGAAGCACCCGCTCTCGTGGAGGACTCGGAATGTCTGACGACGGTCTGGGCTCATGGTGCGTTGTGACTCCTTCACCTGTTAACGGCATTCTCGGACCGCCCTACAGGTACGTATAGACAGTATGAGGCGTCTGCACGGATCGACACGCCATTCCTTGCCAGGGAGTCGCCGATCGCGTGCAACGCAGTCACGCCGGGTATTCTGTTTCAAACTGGCTCGGCGCGCGTCGGACCGGAGTGTGTTATAGACCTAACAGATGACGATCCCGCGGGTAATGGCCGGTTTCACAGCATTTCTGCTCCTGTTCGCAACACCGATCAGCGTGTTTGCGCAGGGTTCTTCTGGTCGATCGGCGATACCTGTCGACCCGATCGACGCGATTATCAAGACGTTCGACTCGTATTCAATCGTCGCGCTCGGTGAAGGCCCGCACGGCAACGAGCAGGGACTCGCTTTTCGCCTTCGCCTCATTCGCGACCCACGCTTCCCGGCAACCGTGAACGACATCGTCGTCGAGAGTGGCAGCGCGCGGTATCAGGACGTCGTTGACCGCTACATGCATGGCGAGGATGTGCCGACCAGCACGATGCGCGAGGTGTTCGAGAACACGGTCACCGCGACACCGGTGTGGGACCGGCCGATGTATGCGGAGTTCTTCAGAGCCGTGCGCGCCATGAATCGCGTGCTGCCGCGGGAGCGCCAACTCAGGGTCCTGCTGGGCGACCCTGCCATCGACTGGAATGCCGTCAAGACCAGAGATGCCTACCTGGCATTGCTGCGGCAACGCGACTCTCATCCGGCTGAAGTGATTCGCCGGGAAGTGCTCGCGAAGAACCGGCACGCGCTCGTGATTTACGGCGATGGACACCTTCAGGCAAAGACCGAGCGGCCCGCGCTATCGATGGTCGGGCTCCTCGAGGCGGCGGGCGCCCGTGTGTTCACCATCACGAGCACGTTCGCTGATCTCTCATCGTTTCAGCCCGACCTGACGGGATGGCGGCTTCCGGCATTTGCGCTGTTGCGCGGCACACGTCTCGGCGCCGCGCCATATGAGCGGTTGTTCGGTCCGCCACCGCCCCTGCCGTTCTTTCAGGCCAACCCTCGCATCGAAGATCACTTTGACGCCCTCATCTCACTCGGCCCCGAGTCGTCCATGACGCTGGGCCCACTGCCGTACCCACGATGCACCGAGCCCGAGTACGTCGAGATGCGTGTCGGCAGGATGGTGCTGTCGGGTATGCCGGTGAACACGGCAGATCGCCTGAAGAGCGAATGCGCGGCGGCCGCCAGCAGATAACGACGCACTGATTCTTCCCGCCATTGCGCGGCGATCGCGATGCGGATCAATCGCAGCCAACTCGATCTCCTGGGGTTGTTCGAGCGCGACTACCTGTCGCTGCTGCGCCTGGCCCCGGCATCGCAGGACTTCGGCGACTCGGTGCCTCTCCCGATTCCAGGAGCGAATCAACCGTGGGCAGGTCGAGCTGCTGTGCCGCCTGCGATGCCTGCGCCGACACGATCGCTTCGTGCGATCCCCAGCCACAGAGACCCGCGAGACACAGAAGCGCCAGCAGCGAGCGGGCAGCGGGCATCACTATTTTCGGGCGGCCGCGTCGAGTTGTTCGAGGGCGGCGCAGGCCCTCTGAGACGCACTGCCTGCGTGGCAGAGCGACTCGAGTCGCGTACGTGCATCGGTCACGTTACCCGCGCGCTGTTCCGCGACCGCTCGATACCAGCTGACATCGTCAATGAACGTGTCGTCAGCAACCTGCTCGGCGGCTGCAAACGAATTGACCGCGCCGGCCGCATCGTTGAGGAACAGTCGCGAGATGCCCTGATAAAAGTGCACCTCCACTGCATTCGAGTACTGCGTGGCCAGCGGCGTCAGCAACCTGTTGGTCGTTTCGTAGTCGTTCTGACGATAGGCGTCGAGGGCAGGCTTGAGATCCGCGAGCAACTGGTTGTCGCTCGTCGCACCGCGCCACGTCAGCGCAGCGGCACTGAGCCTCACATCCGGCTTGTTGAACGCCAACAGGAGAGGGGGTGCAGCGGCCGGAGGCGCCACGGCAACCGGCGGCCGCGTGGCGGTGGGCTGCGAGATCGTTTGATCCGGGCGATAGACGACGAACCAGATCGCCAGTACTCCCACTGCGATGGCGGGCGTGATCAATGCCCAGCGAAACCAGATTTTGAAGCCTTCGTTGTCGCGCTGCTGCGCCAGTTTCCCGTCGATGGTGGCGTAGAGACGCCGCTCGGCGTGTGGATCGAGTGCGGGCTCATCGTGCTCGAGACCTTCCACGAGCGTGCGGCTCCACTCGCTTCCGGAAAGGTGCCGCCCAACCGTCTCCTGAAGCTCGGACGGAAGCGCATCTGCTCGCGCAGCGCGAAGCAGCTCGAGAGGCGGATCGTCACGATGCCGCTCGCGCACGGCATCGAGCTGGTTTTCGAGGCCGGCGAGCGCTTCGCGCTCCTCGCGATCGATATCGTCTGGATGAGTGCTCACGTCCCTGGTACTCCGTGCGCCTTGCGCAACAAGGTCAACACGTACTGCAGATGACCTTTCACTTGCGTCTCACTCAACCCTGTCTGCCGGGCGATCTCTGCTCGCGTCATCCCATACACGTAGCGGAGCATCACGCAGCTCTTGTGGACCGGCTTCAGATCCTTGCTCTCGAGGATCCACCGCTCGATCGGCAACTCCGCCACACTCGGGCGGCGCTCAACCAGGTGCTCGGCGTAACGCTGCTCGACCGCCTGCCGGCGCCACCAGTCGCGGGCGCGATTCCGTACGACCGTCAGCAACCACCCAGGCAGCTGAGTCTGGTCGATCGATTCCAGGTTCCTGTGTAGGGCGAGGAAGGCCTCTGATGTCAGATCTTCAGCCACTTCCCGTCTGCCTGCGACGCTCAAGGCGAATCGAAACACCGCCTGGACGTGTTGGTGATACAGCTCCTCGAAGGTCGCCATCGAGAATACGGACAAAGGACCCGTCCGGAAGACTTTCCGAAAATCGGGTGGGCGCCGCCCCCAGGCGGCGAAGGCCCACCATACCTGAATCCCCAGCCGTTGTGCCATTCGCCGCTACTGTCCGTATACCGGCCAATGACCACCCGGCTGGCTGCCGTTCCCCCTGAGGTTTACCTGCGCGACGCCAGCGACCGGATGGGATATCGTCGTGAGCATGCGCTCAACAGGTGCGTCGATGGTCGCCACCGTCACGTTGGTGCTGACCGTGTCATGGTCGCCCCTCAGCGGCGCTGCGCAGAATCGCTTCGCCGATGCCAAGAGCATTCGGTGCACGTTCCCGCGCGCTGCGATCAGCACGTCGGCAAAAGAGACTCCGCTCGACGCGACCGTCAAGCCATCGACGCTGGTGCTGAGATTTGAGGCGATCGACATCGACACCGGCCTCGCGCAGTTGAGAAACGGCTCCGTCAGCAGCGAAGTGACCGTGCGATTGGCCGAAGGGTACCTGCACTTCATGCAGGCATTCCGCACGGGGCCGCTTTACACGACGACCGTTTTCGAAGGGGGGCCGATAGGGAGCAAGTTCAAGGCGGTTCACTCGCGGCACGAGTTCTTCTCCGTGCCGCTTCCCGACGCGACGTCGAGCCCCGAGCAGTACTACGGAGAATGTGAGATTCTCCGTTAGCCGTTACGGCTTTGGCTCCTGCGGTTCCTCGAACTTCTGAACGAAACCTGTCGCGCGCTCGATGTTCCGCTGGTTCTGCGGCAGATCCGGCGCGAGGCGCAGGTACTCGCGAAACTGTTTCGCCGACTCGTCGTACTTGCCCTCGAGACGAAACAGTTCACCCAGGTTGTAACGTGCGTTGTAGTGGTCGGGGTTGATGCGAATGACTTCGCGTAGCGCCGCTGCGGACTCGACATCGCGATCGAGATCGGCCAGCGCGTATGCAAGGTTGTAGTAGCCGATCGTCGAATCAGGATCGACGCGAATGATCTCGCGGAACTGCGCCACCGCGTCTTCGAGCTTGCCTTGATTGGCAAAGGCGACCGCCAGCCCGTTGCGCGCATCGATCAAATCGGGATCGAGGCGAATCGCCTCCTGATACGCGAGAACGGCCTCCGGCAGTTTGCTCTGCGCGCGCAACGCCAATCCGAGTCCGCTGTGCGCTCGCGCGAAGCCAGGCTCGATTCGAACGACCTCGCGCAATTCCATGACGGCATCGTCGAACCTCCCCTGAAGGCGCAGCGCTTCGGCGAGCTTCGTTCGACCGTTGCTCGAGCCGGCCTGCACCGACAGCGCTTTCCTGAACTCAGCCTCCGCCGCTTCGGGCTCGAGCGCATCGAGGAGGATGTCTCCCATCACGTCGTGCGCATCGGGTGAATCGGGCGACAGCTGCAGCGCCGACTCCGCAAGCTCCAGCGCTTTCTCACGACCTTCGTCCGACGGCGTGCGCCCGCCGACCGCACTCGGCTCCGTACGAGCCAGCGCCACTGATGCCAGCGCCGCCGTGTACTTCGCATCGAGCATCACCATCGTCTTGAGCTGCTCGCCAACAACTGCCGACGCCTTGTCATTCGGCATGCTCGTGCGCAGTTGCGTCTGGCTCGCGAGCTGACGATGCATCTGTTGCGTCTCGGTCCATGCCTCGACAACATCGAAGGCGGCATCCTGATCGTTGCGCAGCCCCACCATGCGCCGCATCGCGTCAGACATATTCATGCGGCCGTGCAGTCGCACCTGCACTGTGCGCGGCGTCGCGCCACTCGCGTTCTGTCCAGGCTGTTCCTTGATCTCGAGCACCATCGGGGCAAAGGCTTCGATCTGGTTCCGTGTCAGACGAAGCGCCTTGACGTCATCGCGGTCCTGCAGCCGGAGCACGGCGGCTTCCCACGCCTGCCGCCGAGCGTCGACGAGCGCCAGTTGCCGTGCGGACTCGGCAGTGTCGCCCGTGGTCATCCGGTGCTCACCGGTGACGTCGAATTCGATCGTCGCCGACTGCGCACCGACCACGGTGGCGTACGTCACAAGAACCCACGCAAGAGTCTTCACGCCGGGCATCCCCATTCCCTCAACTGATAGAGCTTTGTTGCCGGCCGAGATCTTACTGCGGAAGCGGGCGGGACCTTTCTTAACGCTGGCTGACGCATGTCTGAACGTCGCGTCAGATTGCACGTGGCGGCCCCCGTTCTTCGTGAAGAAAGTTTCACGAAGTCTTCAGGTACCGAGCGGTTCGCCTTCGATAGCATGAGCCACGCGGAGGATGGAAATGACTGCACGACGACTGGCAAGCGGCGCGGTATTGCTTCTCGCGCTCTTCACGAGCCAGTGCAAGTCCAGCCCTGAGCCGACGGCGGAAGGTGCGTCGCTGGGAGCAGACCTGACGCCGCTCTTCTCGGTGAAGGAGTTGATGGAACACATCATCGATCCGCAGGCCGACTTCATCTTCGAGGCCGTCGCAGTAGACGTCGACGCGCGTGGCGTCGTCGAAACCAAACCCACGTCGGATGAAGACTGGCAGAGGGTCCAGCGTGCAACCGTGCTGTTGGCAGAGAGCACTAATCTGCTCAAGATGCCTCGCCGCGTCGCTCCGGAGGGCGACAGGAACGAATTGAGCGGGCCAGGGAAGCCCGAGCTCGCACCCGAGCAGATTCAAGCCAAGCTCGATCAGGATCGTCGCCTGTGGAACACGCACGTCGATCAACTGCGCGATGAGTTGGTCAAGGTGCTCGCAATTGTCAAAACGCGCGACAGCGACAAGCTGTTTCAGGCAGGCAGCGATATCGATCGCGCGTGTGAAGCCTGCCACCTCGAATACTGGTACCCGGGCGACAAGGCGGCCGTACTGCGCGATCGCGACAGCCGTGTCTTCACCACCGACAAGAAGTAGGTGCGAACGCTGAACGGAATGACCATGAAGCCCCTCGTGACAGCGGCTGCGATTGTGTCGGCCGGAATGATGTTGCTCGGAATCCGTCATGTGGACGCGGCCGCGCCGGCAACAGGAACCATCGTCGGTCACGTGCGACTGACAGGAACCTCACCCGGAAATCCGATCATCAGGATGGGGATGGATCCGGTGTGTGCGCAGCTGAACACGGGGACCCGCCCGATTCAGGCGATTGTGGTGCGTGCGGCAGATGGCGGGCTTGCGAACGTGCTCGTCGATCTCGAAGGAACGTTTCCCGCGTCGAGGCCACCGTCCGAGGCGCTGACGGTCGAGCAACAGAAGTGCGTATACACGCCTCGCGTCGTGGGCGCACGCGTGGGCCAGACGCTGCGAATCAAGAACGACGACGCGGTGTTTCACAACGTCCACGGCATCTCCACCGCGGGCAACGACTTCAATTTCAGTCAGCCCACCGCCGAAATGACACGCGACATCGTCCTCAAGGGACCCGACGTCGTGCTGCGTCTGAAGTGCGATGTCCACTCGTGGATGATTGCGTATGTCGCGGTGGAGTCTCATCCGTACTTCGGTGTCTCGACCGCGGACGGGTCGTTCACGATCAGCAACGTTCCCGCCGGGAAGTTCACGATTCGTGCGTGGCACGAACGGTACGGTGAGCTCACTCAGACCGTGAACGTGCAAGCGGGCAAGAGCGTCACCTCCGATTTTTCATACTCTGGAAAAGAGCAGCCGAATCACGCGCGCATCCAGGATGTGATCCTGCACGGTTAGCCTCACCGGCGCCTGGCAGTCCTGTATCATCACGGCCGCAACCGTGGAAGACGACAGGAGCAGGCCACATGAGGCATCTGGTTTCAGCGATCGGTCTCGCCATCGTGTTCGCGTCGCCCGTCTTCGCAGCCGACTCGCTATCGGGGGCCTGGACAACCGGCGGTTCGTCACCGCAGACTTTCGTGTTCAAGGCCAGCGGCGATCGATTCGGCGGGATTACCTGCGCACCATGTGACCGGGCAGACTCGGTCTACCGAGTCGAGGACGGGCGCATCCTCGACGGCACTCGCGTCTCGTTTGTCGTGACTTACGACGTCGCGGGACCGCGATTCAAGGAGCTTGGAAAGTACCGCGATCGTGTCACCGGTTCTGTCGTCAACGGTCAGCTGTCGCTCAGCATGCAGCCCGAAGGCCGGAGTGTGGCGGCGGCCACGATCACGGTGAAGCGAGTGGTCGAAGGCTTCATCCCGGACACGACGAACATACCGCCGTCCAGTCTGCTTGCCGTCGATCCCGCTTCGGCCCCGTCGCCAATCGAAGGACGTTGGGTGTTCCCGGGCCGGACCGCGCAGCAGAACCTGATCTTGAAAGTTCGCGGTCAGAAGGTGTGGGGCCTGATCTGCGGACCGTGCAATTCAGAAGGTGTGGCGCTCATCGACGATGGAACGTTCGATGGCACGACCATGAAGTTCTACATCAACCACATCGACACGCCGCCGTCGCCGCAGCAAAAGGGCGTGCGGCGCAACATCATGACGGGAACCGTCTCGGGCAACGTGATCAAATTCACCTGGGTGCGTGAAGGAGCCGAGACGCAGCCGGGCGGCGAAATGGTCGTGATCGGGCCCATCCGAGATTGACTATCATCGGAGTCTACGAGGCCCCTGGTATGACACAGCAACGATCCTGGTGTTCTCTCGTCGCCCTGCCAGCAGTATGCGTCGCCGCCGTCATTTGCGCTGCCCTGCTGCCGTCGTCGGCGTGGAGCCAGACCTCGTCCCCATTGCGCCTCGTGTCCACCGTGTGGGCGCCATTCACCAACGCGCCTGGCGAGGTACGCATCGCGCTCGACCTGGTGGGCGAGGCAATGAAGCGCATCGGCGTCACGTCGAGTACCGTCCTTGTTGACGACGCCAACTTCACGTCATCGCTGTTGACGGGCCGCTTCGACGGGAGCGCCGCCGCGTGGAAGGATGCCGAACGTGAGCGCGTGTTGGTGTTTTCGGATCCCTATCTCGAAAACCGGTTGATCCTCGTCGGCCGTCGCGGGAGCGATGTGACGGCTACGACGTTGGCGGCACTTGCCGGGAAGAAGGTGGCTATCGTCGGCGGCTATTCGTACGGCGACGACGTGAAGAGCGGATCGGGACCGGCGTTCGTGCAATCGCGCAGCGAAGAGGACAGCCTGGCGAAGCTCCTGGCGGGTGAGGCGGACTACACGCTGATGGACGAGTTCGTGGTCCAGTACATCGTTCGCAACTACGCGGAGCAATCTCGCCAGCGCCTGCAGATCGGAACGACGCCGCTCATCAGACGCTCGCTGCATCTTGCGATTCGACGCGAACGGCCCGATGCGGTGTCTGTCATCAATCGCTTCAATGCGGAACTGCGCCGCATGATCGCCGACCGGACCTATCATCGCCTGCTGCATGTGGACTGGCTTCGCGCCGACATCGACGGAGACGGACGCCCGGAGTTGATCTCTCGCACAGACCAGGCTGGTCTCGCGCCACCGACAACGACCTACGATCTCGTCCTGTCCAACCCATCGAAGCCAACGGCGCCGGCCCCGGACGGGGCGCGCTTCTATCTCGGCGGCAACATCTACGAAAACTGGGCCTCGATCCCGAACAACTACAAGGTTCCCCAGTCCAACTGGAACGAACCCGATCGCTCGACAGCCTCCATCTTCCGCTTCACGTGGTAGACCCGCCGGCCTGTTGAAGGCCGGTGGAATGTACCAGTCGCTTCCGAGGTTATGCACTCGTGGACCCGAACCACGTCTGACGGTCGGGCTTCGCGTGTGCGAGGACAAGCGTGAAGAAGGCAATCGGGATCTGTTGTGTTGCTGTCGTGCTATCGGCGTGTTCGAGCTCCGGTGCGCATGAAAACCAGGCCGCGGCCGCTGAGCTGCTCCCAGGAAGATCAACCGCCACGCCGACCCTTGATGGCGTGCGCAAGAAAGAGTTCGTGCAGTGCGGCGTCACCACTGGCGTCGCGGGGTTCTCCACTCCGGATGCGCAAGGAGAGTGGCGTGGCCTCGACGTAGACGTCTGCCGCGCAATCGCGGCGGCAGTGCTCGGTGACGCAAGGAAAGTGCGGTTTACGCCGCTCACCGCGGCGCTGCGCTTCACGGCGCTCCAAACCGGCGAGGTAGACGTCCTGTCTCGCGTCACGACGATCACGTTCCAGCGCGATGTCCAGCTTGGCATCGAGTTCCCCGCGATCAACTGGTACGACGGCAGCACGTTTCTCGTCCGTAAGTCGTCGAAAGTGAAGTCGGTTGACGATCTCAACGGCGCCACGATCTGCGTCCAGCCAGGAACGACCAACGAAGTGGACGTGGCCGACTATTTTCGCAAGCACAAGCTCACCTTCACACCGGTCGTGATCGAACGGCTCGAGGAGTCGGCCAACGCGTACTTTGCGGGGCGCTGCGACGCCCTCAGCAACGATCAAACGGCCCTCGCGGCCGTGCGCGCACGAGCCCCCAATCCCGCCGAGCACGTGGTCCTGCCGGAACTGATCTCCAGAGGGCCGTATGGACCCGGCGTGATGCCGAACGATCTGCGCTGGATGGAGATCGTCCGGTGGTCGCTCTATGCGATGGTCAACGCAGAAGAGATCGGCCTGACCTCGACGACGATCGATCACGCGCTCGAGAGCGATGACCCCGACGTGCGCCGGTTCGTCGGCAAGAGCGACGGCTTCGGCGAGATGCTCGGGCTCGACGCCGCATGGGCCTACCGGATCGTCAAGCAGGTCGGGAACTACGCAGAGAGCGTCGAGCGCAACATCACGCCGCTCGGAATCGAGCGCGGCGTCAACAGGCTGTGGAAGGACGGCGGCGTGATGTACGTGCCGCCACTCCGTTGATCTCGACGGAGCGAACCTCGCCACAACCGTCGATCGGGTTCAGGCTCTCCTGGAGCGATCCGCGGACGCGTGCCATGGTCTGGCAGACACTGGCGGTCGCCACCGTCGTGGCGAGCATCGCCGCCATCGCCATCCAGACAACACACAATCTCCGGGCGCGTGGCATTGCGTCAGGGCTCGATTTTCTCCAACGTCCGGCTGGTTTCGAGATCGCCCGGGGGCTCATCGAGTTCTCGTCACGAGACACCTACGCTCGCGCCCTTCTCGTCGGCCTCGTGAACACGCTTCGCATCTCGCTGGCCGGCATCGTTCTCGCCACTACGCTGGGAATAGCGCTGGGCCTCGCGCGCCTTTCGAACGTCTGGGTGGTGTCCACGATCGCGAGAGGCTACCTCGAGGTGATTCGCAATACGCCCTTGCTGGTGCAGTTGCTGTTCTGGTACGCCCTCTCGCAAGCACTGCCTGGCCCACAAGAGGCGCTGACTCCCTTACCCGGCGTGTTTCTCTGCTTCCGCGGGCTGTTCTTTCCAAGCCTGATTTGGCACGGAGGCTACCCATGGATCGCCATCGAGCGCCCGGCTCTCGTTGGCTTCGGGTTTCAAGGCGGCACCGCTGTCTCGCCGGAGTTCGCAGCGCTTCTCACGGGACTGACGATCTACACAGCCGCGTTCATCGGCGAAATCGTACGCGGTGGCGTCCTTGCGGTCAGCAAGGGATGCGTCGAGGCTGCGCAGGCGCTCGGCCTGTCGAGAGCCAGGACGTTGCGACTCATCGTTCTACCGCTGGCATCGCGAATCGCCATTCCGCCGATGACGTCCCAGTTCTTGAACCTAGTGAAGAACTCGTCTCTTGCCGTTGCCATCGGCTATCCGGATTTGATCTCGATCACGAACACGACGCTCAACCAGACCGGACAAGCGATCGAGGCGATCGCGATTGCAATGAGCGTGTACCTCCTGCTGAGTCTGACTATTTCGCTCGCGATGAACACCTACAACGCCGCCATTCTCCAGCGCGGAGGGCACGGCGCGTGACGACGATCGCTCGCATCACAGCGACGATTCGGCGTGCACCGATGTTTCGCGATCGCACGAACGCAATCGCGACCGTCATTCTGGGGACCGCGATTGCTTGCGTGGTCTTCCGGTTCGTCGAATGGGGCGTGGTCAACGCTATCTGGTCGCTGCCGCAGGATGCGAGCTCGGAGTCGTGTCGCGCGGCGAGGGGCGAGGGCGCATGCTGGGCCGTCATCAGCGAGCGCTTTCGTTTCATGCTCTTCGGCACCTATCCGTTCGATGAGCAATGGCGCCCGATTGTTGCGAGTTTGTTGTTCGCCGCTCTGTACGCCGCGAGCACTGTTCGGAATTGGTGGGATTGGCGTTTGCTCACTAAGTGGATCGTCCTTCCGTTCTCTGCAGTCTCGCTCATGCACGGCGGGCCGCTCGGGCTCACCGTCGTCCCGAGCGAGCTCTGGGGAGGACTACCGTTGACCTTCCTTCTATCCACTGTCGGGTTCGCTCTCGCCTTTCCGCTGGCGATCGGGCTTGCGCTGGGGCGACGGTCGGAGCTACCGGCGATCAAAGGCCTGTGCATCGCATACATCGAGATCGTGCGCGGCGTGCCGCTGATCACCTTTCTCTTCATGGCCACGGTGATGTTTCCGTTGTTCGCGCCGCAGGGTCTGACGCTCGACAAGTTACTGCGGGCTCAGGTTGCGCTCGTCATGTTCATCGCCGCGTATCTCGCCGAAGTCATTCGTGGCGGTTTGCAGGCGATTCCCAAGGGTCAGTACGAGGCCGCGGCAAGCGTTGGGCTTTCCTACTGGCCATCGACGATGTTGATCGTGTTGCCGCAGGCGCTTCGGGTCTCGATTCCGGCGCTCGTCAACACCTTCATCGGGTTCTTCAAGGACACCTCGCTCGTGATCGTCATCGGGCTGTTCGACCTGCTCGGCGCAGCGAAGGCCGTCATCGTGGATTCGAAGTGGGTGGGCTTCG
>Ga0315912_10003880_pt1 | contig 14515 bp, 13 predicted proteins | sample VfabasoilMG_FD_204469 | JGI IMG/M metagenome (GOLD analysis project Ga0315912, IMG submission 204469) | Garden soil microbial communities collected in Santa Monica, California, United States - V. faba soil | ecosystem: Environmental > Terrestrial > Soil > Garden | place: USA: California... | reverse complement strand
CGACACGCTCGAACCGCCGGCAGACCTGGGCGAAGCGGTACAGGACCTCGTGCGCAGCATCATGCTGCTGGCCGATGTCACGCACCCCGTGGCCCGTTCCCCCGCATCACGCCGGGCACCACGCCGCCGCTGAGAAGTTCAGCGTCCGGCTTTCGCTGCGGCGCTGGCGGCCGGGCTCGGGGCCGGCAGCGGCATCGGCTTGGTGCGCAAACGCCCGGCTTGGGTCGGCTCGCCGGGCAGCGACATCACGAGGGGCAGCCCGGTCCCGTACCCGGGCACATGGTTGTCCAGCGCCGCCAACAGCAAGGCGCTGCCGACCGCGCCGGCGATCGTGCCCCAGGTCAGCAGCTGCATCGCGACGTAGCGCATGACTCTGCTCGCCTCCCTGGATTTAGCGTCAATCGACGGCCAACATGCTAGCCCCGTCGCAGCGCAAGCCCATCCTCAAGACATGGGAGTCGATGTTGCACCGAAATGGGGTGACGGTGCGCACTTGATCCGTGGATCGACAACCGATCCACGCCAGGACACTGCCCCAGCAACGGCTTCGAGGGTGGGCATGGATGGCAAGCTGGGATTCGGTCGCCCGTGGCGCTGGGCGCGGGCACGCCCCGACGCGGATGTCGCCCTCGACGCGGCGGACGTAGGGACGGCCTTCGGCATGGAGCTGTGCATCGAGGCCGAGCAGCGCGCATCCGGCGATACCGCGTCCGATGCCGATCCCTCCGAAGCCATGCCCACCGCTGCGCGCGCAGGACGCTGAAGTTCGCGCATGCTTAGATCTCGATCAGCTTGATGTCGTCGTAGCCCTGCGCTTCGCCCTTGCTGACCAGGCCACGCGCCTGGCAGACCACGCGCGTCGGCGCGGCGTTGTCGCGCTCGACCCGATAGTCGTGGCGGCAATGCAGGTGGCCGTGCAGCCACAGGTCGGCATGTTGCAACAGGTCGTCGTCGGCGTTGCAGAAGCTGGCCGTGCCCGGTTGCATGCCATAGCGCATATCAGCACTGCGACCACTTGGCGCAAAGTGGGTAATCACTACAGTCTTGTCCCATCGCCCCGACGAGGGCCGGCGCAGCTGCTCGGCCAGCCAGGCGCGACAGGCCAGCGATTCCGCGCGCACCCCGGCCGCGTCGAAGGCCTGGCCCTGGCGGGTGGCTTGCATCAGTCTCATGAAGTAAGCAGCTGCTCTCATCGAAGACGCCTGTTTTTGCGCGCCAAACAGATCGAAGTCGCTCCAGCGAATGGTGCCGACGAAGCGCAGCCGTTGCCCGCTACGATCCGTCAGCACGATGCTGTCGCGCTCCAGCAGCGTCCAGCCCAAAGCCTGTACCTTGGCGCGCAGCGCCGGCCACGCCTCGTCCAGCTCCCGGCCGTCGAATTCATGGTTGCCGGCGACGAACAGCACCGGCACCGGCCAGTGGGCGAAACGCGCGAAGCTCGCCCAACTGGCATCGATGTCGCCCGCCAGCACCAGCAGCTCGGCGCCGGGTGCCGGCTGCGGTTCGAAGGCCTCCGTTTCGAGATGCAGGTCGGACAGCAGCTGCAGCTTCAAGGCGCGGCCCGCCGCGACCGGCTCAGGCGGCCAGCTTGTCGGCGATGCGTGCCTTGGTGGCGGAGAGCTCGGCCGGCAGACCGTGGGCCAGCTGCTTGAAGAGCTCTTCGTGCAGCTTCAGTTCCTGCTGCCAGTCGGCGTGGTCCATGCCGATGACTGCGCCGAACTGCTCGCGCGAGAAGACCAGGCCGTCCCAGTTCAGGTCTTCGTAGCGCGGGCTGATGCCGAAGGCATTGTCCCGGCCACCGGCCTTGCCGTCGACGCGGCCCAGCATCCACTGCAGCACGCGCATGTTTTCGCCGTAGCCCGGCCAGACGAACTTGCCGTCGGCGCCCTTGCGGAACCAGTTGACGCAGTAGATCTTCGGCAGTGTCGCGCCCTGGGCCTGCAGCTTGGCGCCGAGATCCAACCAGTGCTGGAAGTAGTGCGCCATGTTGTAGCCGGTGAAGGGCAGCATCGCGAACGGGTCGCGCCGCACGGCACCGTTGCCGCCGGCCATGGCTGCGGTGGTCTCGCTGCCCATCGTGGCCGCCATGTAGACGCCTTCGCTCCAGTTGCGCGCCTCGGTCACCAGCGGCACCGTGGTCGAGCGGCGCCCGCCGAACATGAAGGCGTCGATGGCCACGCCCTGCGGGTCGTCCCAGTCGGTGTCCAGCGCCGGGTTGTTGGCGGCGGCGACGGTGAAACGCGAGTTCGGGTGTGCGGCGGGGCGCAGCTTGCCGTCGGCGCCGCGCGCGCTTTGCGGCGTCCAGTCCTTGCCCTGCCAGTCGATCAGGTGCGCCGGCAACTCGTCGGTCATGCCTTCCCACCAGACGTCGCCGTCGTCGGTCAGCGCCACGTTGGTGAAGATCACATCGCGCTGGAGCGAATCCATGCAGTTCGGATTCGTCTTGTAGTTGGTGCCCGGCGCCACGCCGAAATACCCGGCCTCGGGGTTGATGGCATACAAGCGGCCGTCCTGGCCGGGCTTGATCCAGGCGATGTCGTCGCCGATGGTGGTGACCTTCCAGCCGGCAAAACCCTTCGGCGGCACCAGCATGGCGAAGTTGGTCTTGCCGCAGGCGCTGGGAAAGGCCGCGGCCACGTGGTACTTGCGCCCCTGCGGCGAGCTCACGCCGAGGATCAGCATGTGCTCGGCCAGCCAGCCCTGCTCGCGGCCCATGGTCGAGGCGATGCGCAGCGCGAAGCACTTCTTGCCGAGCAGCGCGTTGCCGCCGTAGCCGGAACCGTAGCTCCAGATCTCCTGCGTCTCGGGATAGTGCACGATGTACTTGGTCTTGTTGCAGGGCCACGACACGTCGGCCTGGCCCAGCTGCAGCGGCGCACCGACGCTGTGCACGCAGGGCACGAAGTGGCCATCGCTGCCCAGCAAGTCGAGCACCGGCTTGCCCATGCGCGTCATCATGCGCATGTTCACCGCCACGTAGGCGCTGTCGGACAGTTCCACGCCGATGTGCGAGATGTGCGAGCCCAGCGGGCCCATCGAGAAGGGCACGACATACATGGTGCGCCCGCGCATCGAGCCGCGGAACAGCCCCGGCGTGCCATCGGCCTGGCCGTGCTGCAGCAGCGCGCGCATCTGGTCCGGTGCCACCCAGTTGTTGGTCGGGCCGGCGTCTTCCTGGCGCTGGCTGCAGATGAAGGTACGGTCCTCGACGCGGGCCACGTCGCCCGGGTCGCTGCAGGCCAGATAGCTGTTGGGCCGCTTTTCGGGGTTCAGGCGTTTGAAGGTGCCCCCGGCCACCAGGCCGGCGCACAAGCGGTCGTATTCCTCCGCAGAGCCATCGCACCAGTACACATCGGCAGCCTCGGTCAGTGCGGCGATCTCCGCGACCCAGGCGATGAGCCGCGCATGTTTGACATGCCGCGGCACGTTCAGCCGTTGGCCTTCCATCGAGGGGTGATTCATCTGAACTCCAATCGTCGAAACAAGAACCTGTGCGCATCAGGCCGGGGCCTGACGGGCACGCGCCGGGGCGCGCGCGAAGGGTGCTGATTGTCGCCACAATGGCAGGCACCGGTAAGCACTCAGGCGCAGGGGATCTGCAAAAAGTCGAGCCGGCCGCGCAAAGGACTTTTGACGAACGGCCAGCTAAAGCCTCGGTCGTTTTGCTATGCTGCACCGCAGCAATCGGCTGGCGCGGGGTTCGCGTTTCAGTCTGTGGCAAAGGCAATCATGATTCGAGTGGTGAGTGTCAACGTGGCGCGGGCCAGTGTGCGCACGATCGGCGGCCAGCCGGTGCTGACGGCCATCGGCAAGCAGCCGGTCGCCGGGCCGGTGACGGTGCGCGCGCTGGGCCTGGCCGGCGACGAGCAGGCCGACCTGAGCGTGCACGGCGGCCTCAGCAAATCGGTCTACGCCTACCCGCACGAGCACTATGCGTTCTGGCAGGTGGTGCGGGCACAGGCCCGCGTCGCCGCCTGGGACCAGGTGCTCAGCCACGGCGCGATGGGCGAGAACCTGACGCTGCAGGGCCTGCTCGAAGGCGACATGTGGATCGGCGATTACCTGCGCCTGCCGCGCTGCACGCTGGCCATCAGCGAGCCGCGCAACCCCTGCTTTAAGTTCAACGATGCGATGGGTTTCGCGCAGGCGAGCAAGCTGATGCTGCAATCGAGCTACTGCGGCACCTACCTCAGCGTCATCGACACCGGCGTCATCGAGGCCGGCGAGGAGGCGACACTGGTGCCCGGCCCACGCGAAGTCAACCTGCGCGAGCTGTTCCAGGCGCGGCGCGAGCGGCGCTGAGCGCGCATGCTGGCCTATCGCCATGCCTTTCATGCGGGCAACCATGCCGACGTGCTGAAGCACGTGGTGCTGGTGCAGCTGATGCGCCACATGGCGCTGAAGGACAAGGGCTACCGCATCGTCGACACTCATGCCGGCGCCGGCCAGTACGCGCTGGACTCGCCGCAGGCGCTGAAGAAGGGCGAGTACCTGCAGGGCATCGCCCGGCTGTGGGCCATCGACGGCGCCGTGCCGCAGTGCGTGGCCGACTATCTGCAGCAGGTGCGGCGGCTCAACCCCGACGGCCGGCTGCAGCTGTACCCCGGGTCGCCGCTGCTGGCCTGCCAACTGCTGCGGCCGCAGGACCAGCTGCGGCTGTTCGAGCTGCATCCGGCCGAATACCCGGCCCTGCAAGCGCTGCTCGGCGACCTCAAGGGCATCGAGTTGCGCCAGACCGACGGCTTTGCCGCGCTGAAAAGCCAGCTGCCGCCACCGACACGGCGCGCGCTGGTGCTCATCGACCCCAGCTACGAGGGCCATGCCGACTACGGCCGCGTACTCGATGCGGTAGGCGATGGGCTGCGCCGCTTCGCGCAGGGTGTGGTCATGGTCTGGTACCCGGTGGTGACGAAGCCGGGCGCCGCGGCGCTGGTGCAGGGCCTGAAGGCGCTGGCGCCGCAGGGCTGGCTGCACGCCCGGCTGAACCTGCAGCAGCCCGACGCGCTGGGCTTCGGCCTGGCGGGCAGCGGCGTCGTGATCATCAACCCGCCGCACACGCTGCACGCGCAGTTGCACACCGCCTTGCCCTGGCTGGCGCGGGTGCTGGCACAGCACGCGGGCGCCAGCCACCGGCTGGAGCTGCGCGAGGCATGACCGGCCTCGGCAACACAGCGACGCAGCGGCCTCAACCCACCCCGGCCGAGCGCTCGGCCCGGAACTGCGCCGCGAAAGCCGCGAAGCGCCCCTCGTCCAGCGCGTCGCGCACTTCGCGCATCAGATTCAGGTAGTAGTGCAGGTTGTGGACGCTGCTCAGCATCGGACCCAGCATTTCGCCGCAGCGGTCCAGGTGGTGCAGATAAGCGCGCGAGAAGCCGCGGCAGGCATTGCAGCTGCAGCTGTCGTCGATGGGCCGCTCGTCGGTCTTGTAGCGCGCGTTGCGGATGCGCAGGTCGCCGAAGCGCGTGAACAGGTGGCCGTTGCGCGCATTGCGCGTGGGCATCACGCAGTCGAACATGTCGATGCCGCAGGCCACGCCGGCCACCAGGTCCTCGGGTGTACCCACGCCCATCAGGTAGCGCGGCTTGTGTGCAGGCAGGTGCGGCGGCGTGTGCGCCATGATGCGCTGCATCTCGTCCTTGGGCTCTCCGACGCTGACCCCGCCGATGGCATAACCGGGGAAGTCCATCTCGGCCAACACCGCCGCGGACTCGGCGCGCAGGCCCTCGTACATGCCGCCCTGCACGATGCCGAACAGCGCGTTCGGGTTGCCCAGGCGCTGGAACTGGTCGCGGCTGCGCCGCGCCCAGCGCAGGCTCAGTTCCATCGAACGCCGCGCCTCGGCTTCGGTCGTGAGCTTGCCACCGCTCTGATAGGGTGTGCATTCGTCGAGCTGCATGACGATGTCGCTGTTCAGCACCTGCTGGATCTGCATGCTGATCTCGGGCGTCAGGAACAGCTTGTCGCCGTTGACCGGCGACGCGAACTTCACGCCCTCTTCGCTGATCTTGCGCATATCGCCCAGGCTCCACACCTGGAAGCCGCCGCTGTCGGTGAGCATCGGTTTGGGCCAGCCTTCGAAGCGGTGCAGCCCGCCGAACCGGCGCAGCACCTCCAGCCCGGGCCTCAGCCACAGGTGGAAGGTGTTGCCCAGAATGATCATCGCGCCCATGTCCAGCAGCGACTGCGGCATCACGCCCTTGACCGTGCCATAGGTGCCCACCGGCATGAACACCGGCGTTTCGACCGCGCCATGGTTCAGCGTGAGAAGGCCGCGCCGCGCGGCGCCTTCGGTCTTCAGCAACTCGAACTTCAACATGGCGGCATTGTCGCCGCCGGGCTCAGCGCATCAGCAGCATCGCGTCGCCATAGCTGAAGAAGCGGTAGCGCGCCTCGATCGCGTGCCGGTACAGCGCGCGCACGTGCTCGTGGCCGGCAAAGGCACTGACCAGCATCAACAGCGTGCTCTTCGGCAGGTGGAAGTTGGTGACCAGCTGATCGACCACCCTGAACTCGAAGCCCGGCGTGATGAAGATGTCTGTCTCGGCGGCGCCGGCGCGCAAGGTGCCGCCGCGGGCCGCCGATTCCAGCGCGCGCAAGGTGGTGGTGCCCACGGCGACGATGCAGCCGCCGGCCATGCGCGTGGCTTCGATCGCCCGCACCGTGTCCGCGCCGACCTCGAACCATTCGGCATGCATGCGGTGCTCGGCCAGGTTGTCGCTGCGCACCGGCTGAAAGGTGCCGGCGCCGACATGCAGCGTCACCGCCGCATGGCCCACGCCGCGCGAGCGCAGCGCGGCAAGCAGGGCCTCGTCGAAATGCAGCGCCGCCGTCGGCGCCGCCACCGCACCCGGGCGCGCGGCAAACACGGTCTGGTAGCGCGCCTCGTCCTCAGGCGCATCCTCGTGGCCGATGTACGGCGGCAGCGGCACACGGCCATGGGCCTGCAGCAGCACGAAAGGATCGGCCGGAAAGCGCAGGTGGAACAAGGCCTCGTCGGGCCCGGCACGGCCCAGCACCTCGGCATCGAAGGCCTCGGCAAAGCGCAGCCGGCTGCCCGGCTTGGGCGACTTGCTGGCGCGTAGATGGGCCAGCACCTCGAAGCCGGGCAGCACGCGCTCGACCAGCGCCTGCACCGCACCGCCACTGGCCTTTTCGCCAAACAGCCGCGCCTTGATGACACGCGTGTCGTTGAAGACCAGCAGGTCCCCCGGCAGCAGCAGTTCGGGCAGCTCGCGGAACACGCGGTCGTGCGGCACGCGGCCGCGGCCGTCGAGCAGCCGCGAGGCACTGCGTTCGGCCGCTGGATGCTGGGCGATCAGCTCCGGCGGCAGCGCGAAATCGAAGTCGGCAAGGGTATGGACACGAGAGGGCATAGGAGTCGACGCAGGCACCGGCCTGTGCAGAGTCCGGCGCGGCACAAAACGTTCCGTGGCGCCCTGTAGAGTAACCCGACAGCGCAACCCGACTCAGCAGGTGGACCCATTCCATCGCCTCTCGCCCCCGCGAAGCCCCCCGCCCGCCCACGTGCATCGGCGCCGGCGCGCGCGATGGACAAGCTCGGGCTGCGCAGCGACATCGACCTGGCGCTGCACCTGCCACTGCGCTACGAGGACGAGACGCGCCTGACGCCGCTGGCCGCGCTGCGCGACGGCGCGGTGGCACAGGTCGAGGGCATCGTCTTCGACAACCGCATCGAGACGCGGCCGCGCCGCCAGCTGATCGTGCGGCTGCGCGACGGTGGCGACGAGCTGCTGCTGCGCTTCCTGCACTTCTACCCGTCGCAGCAGAAGATGCTGGCACCGGGCGCGCGCGTGCGTGCGCGTGGCGAGGTGCGCGTCGGCTTCTTCGGCCGCGAGATGGTGCACCCGAGCTTCAAGGTGGTGGCCGAGCACAGCCCGCTGCCGGCGGCGCTGACGCCGGTGTATCCGGCCAGCGCGCAGCTGCCGCAGGCCTACCTGCGCAAGGCCATCGACTCGGCGCTGGCCCGTGCGCCGCTGCAGGAACTGCTGCCCGGCGCGCTGTTGCCGGCCGGCCTGCCCAGCCTGCGCGAAGCCTTGCAGTTTCTGCACCATCCGCCGCCTCAGGCCAGCCTGGATGCGCTGAGCGACCACGGCCACCCTGCCTGGCAGCGCCTGAAGTTCGAGGAACTGCTGGCGCAGCAGCTGTCGCAGGCCCAGTCGCGGCGTGAGCGTGGGCAGCTGCGCGCGCCCGCGCTGCGCGGCGATGGCCAGGACGGGCTGCACACGCGGCTGCTTGCGGCGCTGCCCTTCGCGCTGACCGGCGCACAGCAGCGCGTCGGCGCGGAGATCGCCGCCGACCTGGCACGCGAGCAGCCGATGCACCGCCTGCTGCAGGGCGACGTGGGCTCGGGCAAGACCGTGGTCGCGGCGCTGGCCGCGGCCGTGGCCATCGATTCCGGCTGGCAATGTGCGCTGATGGCACCGACCGAGATCCTTGCCGAGCAGCATTTCCGCAAGCTGCTGCACTGGCTCGAGCCGCTGGGCCTGGGCGTGGCCTGGCTCACCGGCAGCCGCAAGGGCAAGGCGCGCGCGCAGATGCTCGAACGCGTGGCCAGCGGCGAGGCCGCGCTGGTGGTGGGCACGCACGCGGTGATCCAGGACGACGTGCACTTCGCCAGGCTGGGGCTGGCCATCATCGACGAGCAGCACCGCTTCGGCGTGCAGCAGCGCCTGGCGCTGCGCCGCAAGCTGACCACCGGCGAGCTCGAGCCGCATCTGCTGATGATGACGGCGACGCCGATCCCGCGCACGCTGGCCATGACCTACTTTGCCGACCTGGAGCTCAGCACCATCGACGAGCTGCCGCCCGGGCGCACGCCGGTGCTGACCAAGGTGTTCGCGGCGTCGCGCCGCGCCGAGGTGGTGGCGCGCATCCGTGACGAGGTCGCACAGGGCCGGCAGGCCTACTGGGTGTGCCCGCTGATCGAGGAGAGCGAGACCGTTGATCTGCGCCACGCCACCCAGACCTTCGAGGAGCTGGGCGCTGCGCTGCCCGGCCACCGGGTCGGGCTGCTGCACGGACGTATGAAGGCCGCGGACAAAGCGCAGGTGATGGCCCGGTTCAGCGCGGGGCAGCTGCAGGTGCTGGTGGCCACCACCGTCATCGAGGTCGGCGTCGACGTGCCCAACGCCAGCCTGATGGTGGTCGAGCATGCCGAGCGCTTCGGCCTGAGCCAGCTGCACCAGCTGCGCGGGCGTGTCGGCCGCGGCAGCGCCGCCAGCGCGTGCGTGCTGCTCTATGCGGCGCCGCTGGGCGAAACCGGCAAGGCCCGGCTGAAGGCGATGCTGGACACGCACGACGGTTTCGAGATCGCGCGGCGCGACCTGGAGATCCGCGGCCCCGGCGAATTCATGGGTGCACGCCAGTCGGGCGATGCGCTGCTGCGCTTTGCCGATCTGGCCGAGGACAGCCGGCTGCTGCAGCATGCGCGGCGCATCGCCCCGCTGCTGCTCGAACAGCACCCGCAGGCCGCGCAGCGCCATGTGCAGCGCTGGCTGGGCGCGGGCGCCGAGTTCCTGAAAGCCTGAACACGCACAATGCGCGCATGACGCTGACCGAACTGCGCTACATCGTCGCCGTGGCCCGCGAGCGGCATTTCGGCCGCGCCGCCGAGGCCTGCCATGTGTCGCAGCCGACGCTCAGCGTGGCCATCAAGAAGCTCGAGGAGGAGCTCGAAGTCAAGCTCTTCGAGCGCGGCGGCAACGAGGTCACGGTCACGCCGCTGGGCGAGGAGATCGTGCGCCAGGCGCAGGCGGTGATCGAGCAGGCCGCGGCCATCAAGGAGATCGCGCAGCGCGGCAAGGATCCGCTGGCCGGCCCGCTGCGCCTGGGCATCATCTACACCATCGGGCCCTACCTGCTGCCCGAGCTGGTGCGTGAGGTCATCGAGCGCAGCCCGCAGATGCCGCTGATGCTGCAGGAGAACTTCACCGTCAAGCTGCTGGAGATGCTGCGCACCGGCGAGCTCGACTGCGCGATCCTGGCCGAACCCTTCCCCGACACCGGGCTGGCGATCGCGCCGCTTTACGACGAGCCCTTCATGGCGGCGGTGCCGATGACGCACCCGCTTGCCGCACGCCAGACCCTCAGCACCGAAGAACTGAAGCAGCAGACCATGCTGCTGCTCGGCACCGGCCACTGCTTCCGCGACCATGTGCTCGAGGTCTGTCCGGAGTTCGCGCGCTTTTCCAGTGACGCCGAAGGCATCCGCAGGAGTTTCGAGGGCAGCTCGCTCGAGACCATCAAGCACATGGTGGCCTCGGGCATGGGCGTGACCGTGCTGCCGCGGCTGAGTGTCGATGCCGAGGCGCAGCCGCATGTGCGTTACATCCCCTTCACGCCGCCGGTGCCTATACGCCGCGTGGTGCTGGCCTGGCGGCGCAGTTTCACGCGCTACGAGGCCATCGCCGCACTGCGCAATGCCGTCTATGCCTGCAAGCTCGATGGCGTGACGCGTCTGTCCTGAGGGCTATGCTCGGGATACGCGCTTTCAATTGGGCGCGTGCGGCGATGCCGACTATGCTTTGGTCGTGACTCGACCGTCAGCATTCAAAGGAGGCGAACACATGTCCAGCGAAGCCAAATGCCCGTTCAACCACACCGCCGGCGGCGGCACCAGCAACCGCGACTGGTGGCCGAAGCTACTGCGGCTGGATCTGCTGCATCAGCATTCGTCCAAGTCCAATCCGATGGGTGAGGACTTCGACTATGCGAAGGAGTTCGAAAGCCTCGACTTCGCGGCGCTGAAGAAGGACCTGGCCGCGCTGATGACCGATTCGCAGGACTGGTGGCCGGCGGACTTCGGCCACTATGGCGGCTTGTTCGTGCGCATGGCCTGGCACAGCACCGGCACCTACCGCACCGGCGACGGCCGCGGCGGTGGCGGCCGGGGCCAGCAGCGCTTCGCGCCGCTGAACAGCTGGCCCGACAACGTCAGCCTGGACAAGGCGCGCCGGCTGTTGTGGCCGATCAAGCAGAAGTACGGCCGCAAGATCTCCTGGGCCGACCTGATGGTCCTGACCGGCAACGTCGCGCTGGAAACGATGGGCTTCAAGACCTTCGGCTTCGGCGGCGGGCGCGAAGACGTGTGGGAACCGGACCAGGATGTCTACTGGGGCGACGAGAAGACCTGGCTGGCCGACAAGCGCTACAGCGGCGACCGTGACCTGGAGAACCCGCTCGCGGCCGTGCAGATGGGTCTGATCTACGTCAACCCCGAAGGCCCGAACGGCAACCCCGACCCGCTGGCCGCGGCCAGGGACATCCGCGAGACCTTCGAACGCATGGCGATGAATGACGAGGAGACGGTCGCGCTGATCGCCGGTGGCCACACCTTCGGCAAGACCCACGGCGCCGGCCCCGCCACCCATGTCGGGGCCGAGCCCGAAGCGGCCGGCCTGGAGCAGCAGGGCCTGGGCTGGAAGAGCAGCTTCGGCACGGGCGTGGGTGCCGATGCCATCACCAGCGGCCTGGAGGTCACCTGGACCACCACGCCCACCAAGTGGAGCGGCAACTTCTTCTGGAACCTGTTCGGCTACGAATGGGAGCTGAGCAAGAGCCCGGCCGGCGCGCACCAGTGGGTGGCCAAGGGGGCGGGCGCGACCATTCCGCACGCCTTCGACAAGGCCAAGAAGCTGGTGCCGACGATGCTGACCACGGATCTGGCGCTGCGCTTCGACCCGGCCTACGAGAAGATCTCGCGCCGCTTCATGGAGAACCCGGACCAGTTCGCCGACGCCTTCGCGCGCGCCTGGTTCAAGCTGACGCACCGCGACATGGGGCCGCGTGCGCGCTATCTCGGCCCGGAAGTGCCGGCCGAAGAGCTGATCTGGCAGGACCCGATTCCGAAGGTCAACCATCCGCTGATCAACGACCAGGACATCGCCGCGCTGAAGGCCAAGCTGCTGGCCTCGGGCCTGACGGTGGCGGAACTGGTGTCCACCGCCTGGGCCTCGGCCTCGACTTTCCGCGGCTCGGACAAGCGCGGCGGTGCCAACGGCGCGCGCATCCGCCTGGCACCGCAGAAGGACTGGGCGGTCAACCAGCCCGAGCAGCTGGCCAAGGTGCTGAAGGTGCTGGAAGGCATTCGGGTGGAGTTCAACGCCGCGCAGAGCGGGGGCAAGAAGGTGTCGCTGGCCGACCTGATCGTGCTGGCCGGTGGCGCGGGTGTCGAACAGGCAGCAAAGAACGCCGGCGACGCGGTGAGCGTGGCCTTCACACCGGGGCGTGCGGACGCCACGCAGGAGCAGACCGACATCGAGTCCTTCGCCGTGCTGGAGCCTGTGGCCGACGGCTTCCGCAACTACCAGAAGAGCCCGTTCAACATTTCGGCCGAGGCGCTGCTCATCGACCGCGCGCAGCTTCTGACGCTGACCGCGCCGGAACTGACGGTGCTGATCGGCGGCCTGCGCGTGCTGGGTGCCAATGGCGGCCAGAGCGCGCACGGCGTCTTCACGCACCGGCCGCAGGTGCTGAGCAATGACTTCTTCGTCAACCTGCTCGACATGGGCACGGTGTGGAAGCCGACTTCGGAGGCTGCGGAGCTGTTCGAAGGCAGCGACCGCGCCAACGGCAAGCCCAAGTGGACGGCGACGCGCGTCGACCTGGTCTTCGGCTCGAACTCGCAGCTGCGCGCGCTGGCCGAGGTCTACGGCAGCACCGACGCGCAGAAGAAATTCGTCGACGACTTCGTCGCCGCCTGGACCAAGGTGATGAACCTCGACCGCTTCGATCTCAAATGACACAGGGGGAATGGATGGGCAAGAACCGTACGGCCGGCGCACCGGCGATCAACATCGGCATCAGCGACAAGGACCGCGCGGCGATCGCCGCCGGGCTGTCCAAGCTGCTGGCCGACACCTACACGCTGTACCTGACGACGCACAACTTCCACTGGAACGTCACCGGGCCGATGTTCAACACGCTGCACGCGATGTTCATGGCCCAGTACACCGAACTGTGGAACGCGGTGGATCCGGTCGCCGAACGCATCCGCTCGCTGGGCCACCCGGCGCCCGGTTCGTATGCGGCCTACGGCGCACTGGCCTCGATCAAGGACGCACCGACCACGCCGCCCAAGGCATTGGACATGGTGCGCATCCTGGTCGAGGGTCACGAGGCCGTGGCCCGCACCGCGCGCGGCGTGTTCCCGTTGGCCGACAAGGCCGGCGACGAGCCCACCGCCGACCTGCTGACGCAGCGCCTGACGGTGCACGAGCAGACGGCGTGGATGCTGCGCTCGCTGCTGGAGGAATAGTCAGCCCAGCTCGTCGATGTGCTTGGGCCAGCTGGCCCTGAGCAGGCGCGACAGCGCGCGGTCGGCGAGCAGCTTGCCGCCGGTCTGGCAGCGCGCGCAATAGTTGATCTGATTCTCGGCGTGCACGATGCGTTGCACCGGGCTGCCGCAGACCGGGCAGGGCTGGCCGTAGCGGCCGTGCACCGCCATCTGCGCATGAAAGGCCGTGACCTTGTCCGGCCAGCCGCCGGCGCGATCGGCGTCGTCGCGCAGCCGGGCCGTCCATTCGTTCAGCACCTGGCGCGTGGCCTCGAACAGCCGGCGCACGCCATCGTCATCAAGCGCTCGTGACAGCGCAAGCGGCGACAGCCGCGCACGGTGCAGGATCTCGTCCGAATAGGCGTTGCCGATGCCACTGAACAGCCGCGGATCGGTAAGCGCACGCTTCAGTGTGTGGTTCTCGTATCGCAAGCGCTCGGCAAAGACCGGCAGTTCGCAGACCAGCACATCGATGCCGCCGGCATCCAGCGCGGCCAGCGCCGCGCGGCCTTCCACGAGATGCAACGACGCTCGCCGCCGGCTGCCGGCTTCGGTGAGCAGCAGGCTGCCGCCGTCGAAATCGAAGCGCACCAGCGCGCTGCGGCTCGGCGCCTTCGCCGCGGCCGCCTGCCAGCGCAGGCGGCCGGCGATCATCAGGTGGATCACCAGGAACAGCTCGCCGTCCAGCGCCAGCACCACGCGCTTGCCCAGGCGCTCGACGCCCACCACCGCGCGGCCTTCGGCGCTGGCGATCGGCGGCAGAGCGGTGCGCAGCACGAAGGGGTCGAGCAACTGCAGTCGGCGCAGCGCCTGGCCGACGCAGCGCTGCGCCAGGCGTTCGACATAGACGGTGACATCGGGCAGCTCGGGCACGCGGGCCAGTGTGCCACCGGATAATGCGGCCCGATGAACGATACCGCCGAGCGCATCACGCACGAAGTGCGCCGCCGCCGCACCTTTGCCATCATCTCCCACCCTGACGCCGGCAAAACCACGCTGACCGAGAAGCTGCTGCTGTACTCGGGCGCGATCCAGATCGCCGGCAGCGTGAAGGCGCGCAAGGCCAGCCGCCACGCCACGTCCGACTGGATGGAGATCGAAAAGCAGCGCGGCATCTCGGTGGCCAGCTCGGTGATGCAGATGGAGTACCGCGACTGCGTCATCAACCTGCTCGACACGCCGGGCCACCAGGACTTCTCCGAGGACACCTACCGCGTGCTG
>Ga0315912_10003879_pt1 | contig 14516 bp, 10 predicted proteins | sample VfabasoilMG_FD_204469 | JGI IMG/M metagenome (GOLD analysis project Ga0315912, IMG submission 204469) | Garden soil microbial communities collected in Santa Monica, California, United States - V. faba soil | ecosystem: Environmental > Terrestrial > Soil > Garden | place: USA: California... | reverse complement strand
GGTGTTACGATCTACAAAGGACAAAAAGGATTTGGCAAAAGGGGTGTTGCAGAAGAAGATATCGATATTATTTATTCGATCGTCACACGCCTGGAAGTATCTAAGCTTAAAGTGGAGATCGAAAAGATCGATCCGCAGGCATTCATTATCCAGCATACCGTCAACGACTCACGTGGGGGGATGATCAAAAAGAGAAGGCTCCATTAAAGGGCGGTAAAATCCTATTTATATTTGGGTCCTAATTCACAACCATGGGAAATATTGTTGTTGCTATTGATATCGGCGGAACGGGCGTTAAATTCGGTTTGGTAGACCGCACCGGTAAAATTCTCACCACTTCAAAAGTAAAAACTGCCGAATACCACGAACCGGAAAAACTGGCGGCAGACATTTTCACATGGGCCGATGCAGAAGCAAAAAAAATAAATGCTTCCATAACAGGTGTGGGCATCGGCACACCCAATGGCAATTATTTTAAAGGCACAATTGATTTTGCTCCCAACCTGCCATGGAAGGGTGTTATCCCGTTAAAAAAATTATTTGAAAAAAAGTTTGGCGTACACGTCGCACTCACCAACGATGCAAAAGCGGCAGCGCTGGGCGAATTATATTTTGGCAACGCCAAAGGCATGAAAGATTTTTTGTTTATCACCCTGGGCACAGGACTCGGTAGTGGCATTGTGGTAAATGGCGCTATTGTATATGGTTATGATAGTCTTGCGGGTGAAGTGGGCCATGTGATCATGATGCCCAACGGTCGACAATGTCCCTGTGGCAGAAAAGGTTGTCTCGAACAATATGTGAGTGCCCCCGGTATTGTAAAAACATATTATGAAGTATTGCGCACAAAAAACCTCGATGAATTCCGCACCAGTCTCGGTGGCATGATCGACTCGGAAGTGCTTTATAAAAAAGCGGAATCAGGTGATGCCACAGCTCTCGAAGCATTTGAAAAAACCGGCGAGATGCTCGGCCTCGCTTTATCGAACTCCGTATGTTATACCCGCCCCGAAAAAATATTTTTATTCGGCGGACTGGCACAGGCCGGCGACCTGATATTTAAACCTACAATTAAAAGTTTTGAAGAAAATTTATTGCCGATCTACAAAAATAAAATACCCATCCTGCCCAGCGGACTACATGAAAGCGAAGCAGCCATACTGGGTTCTGCCTCGCTTATCTGGAACGAGTTAAATTAATTTCAGCCGTCTATTATTTCGAGACGATGAATTTCGCCGAAGCAGATTTATTTTCCGACGTGATTGTCAGGAAATACATACCCGCATCTAATCCATCAAGATCTACAGTGAGGTCTTCTGCGTTCTGTGTATTTTCCGACAACTGCATTTTTCCATCCGGTGAATACACTGTAATAGCGATCGGCTCGTTGAGTTCGAATATACCCGCATTTAAATGTCCGACCCCATCAGCTGTAACAGGGTTGGGATAAAACCCGACCGTATTTTTTGGCATGTCGGCAATGCCGGTAAAGTCCTGGTCGTAGTACCAGTATTTTGCAGTAGTATCTGTAGAAAAATAATTAAACATCAACTGGCCCATTTTCAATTCGCCGGACCCGGATAAGTGCAGACCGTCTTCAGCCACATCAACTTCACAATCGAGATAAAGACCGTCGAGGCGAGGTGTTGAACCATCGGTCCAATGATAAGTGCCCCAGGTAACCAGTGGAATATCAGCTTCGGGTTCTTCAAAATTATAACCCAGTTCATTGTTGATCACATTTTCAATAAACCATTTGATCGACCAGCCATTTAAATAATCTCTTGGGTACAACAACCCATTTTCGATCGTTTCATCCGAGGGACTGGCATAACCGGAATATGCTCTTGCGCTGAGGTAACAAAGTTGAGTATTCGGATAGAGGTAGTGAACGGCCTGGAGCAATGCGAGGTAATCCTCTACGAGGGCTAATGCGGCTGCAGGAAATGTGGTATCACCCGTATCTGTATTTTCTTCTTCCACCCAGATCACCTGCACCTGTTTTGAAGAATAACCGTTTTCTTCCAGCAGGTCGTAAAGTGCATCCCAATAATCGGCGTAGGTATAGTTCATTTCCTGTAAACCCGTTGACGGCATACAGGCGTTAATGATCACAAGGTTATCGTTCAGTGGTTCAAAGGCGTTTGAAAACGACACAAATTTTGCGAACTCCGCACCGGGGTTGGAAGCGCCAATGCCGAGCATGATTATTTTTCCGTTTTCATCGTACTCGCCATCTGTATTCAGTGGCAGAATATTTTGCGCATGTTCAATGCACTTGTCCAGGTATTCCGTGGGCCGCACGTTACTGCCACCGGGATATAAACCACCCGAAGTGCCGCGGTATAATCCGGCGCCGAGATCGGTAATTGGGACCAAACCGGTATGATCGTGGTCGCAATCTTTTTGTGCAAATGTGTTAATGGAAATGAGTCCGCAAAGGAGAGGAGTGAGGTAGTTTTTAAGCATGTAATGAAGGTCTAAGAAATGAATAAATAGCTGTGGCTCGTTTCGTTACTTAATACGGCAATATTTATGCAATTGTATACGTGAATGTTATGGCGGCGATGGAAAGTAGCCGCTTAACCCATAGAACGCAAATAGGAGTAACTGATTAATTTACATAATGATCACAAGGCGGTGATACCGGCGGCCTTTAAATGCTTCATTCATTTGATCACTACCTCGCCAATTGCGGAATTTTGCCGCAAAGTGGGGAAGAATTCCACATGATCTTGCGAAATATTTATCTTCATGTCATGAAACAGTTGGGTTGTATTCTCCTCCTTATCCACTTCCAGGTACATGCACAAAATTTCACACAATATGTTAACCCTTTTATCGGAACAGGCGGGCATGGACATACCTATCCGGGTGCGACCATGCCTTTTGGATTTGTTCAGTTAAGTCCCGATACACGCCCCGATGGTTATAACGACTGGGATGGTTGCGGCGGTTATCATTATAGTGACTCGATCATTTATGGATTTTCCCATACACATCTCAGCGGTACAGGTGTACCCGATTATTGCGATGTATTGTTGATACCTACAGTCGGTGTGCCGGTGCTCACGAATATTTCCGGCAACGACCCTTCAAAAGGATACGCATCTGCATTTTCGCACAAAACAGAAAAAGCATCGCCGGGATATTATGCGGTATTGCTTGAAGATGATTCCATTCCTGTTGAATTAACAACAACAGCAAGGGTGGGATTGCATAAATATTTATTTCCAAATACTACGCAGGCCAATATCATCCTCGACCTGATGCACCGTGACAAGTTGGTTGAAGGCAGTTATATCGAAATTATTTCGCCTACAAAAGTCCAGGGATTGAGAAGAAGTTCGTCGTGGGCAAAAGATCAATGGCTGTATTTTGCGATCGAATTTTCGCAGCCATTTATTAAATCAGGGATCGTAAATGGCGCATTGACTGTAAAGAACCAGATCCCGTCGATCGTGAGCGGAACGGAATTAAAAAGTTATTTCCAGTTTAGTACTGATGGTGCCACACCATTATATGTAAAATGTGCATTGTCGCCGGTTTCCTGTGCCGGCGCATGGAATAATATGCGCACAGAAATGCCGGGATGGGATTTTGAGCAGGTGAAAAAAAATGCGGAGGACACGTGGAATAAAGAATTATCGAAAATTGAGGTGACCAGCAATGCAGATGCAAAAAAGGACCTGCGTGATACAACGAATAAACTCGTGATATTTTATTCTGCTTTATATCATTGTATGCTGGCGCCAAATATTTATGAAGACGTGGATGGCAAATACCGGGGGCGTGATAATAAAATTCATGTGGCGGAGGGTTTTGATTATTATACCGTGTTTTCGTTATGGGATACTTACAGGGCATTACATCCATTACTCACCATCATCGATCAAAAACGCACCGCTGATTTTATCAATACATTTTTAAAACAATACGAACAAGGCGGGCGGTTGCCGGTATGGGAGCTCAGCAGTAATGAAACGGATTGTATGATCGGTTATCATTCGGTGAGTGTGATCGCCGATGCTGCCGCAAAGGGTATTAAAGGATTTGATTATGATAAAGCTTATGAGGCGATGAAACATTCTGCCAATCTGGATATTTTCGGATTGAAGTATTATAAAGAGAAAGGTTTTATCGAAAGCAACGAAGAGCCTGAGTCTGTTTCAAAAACGCTGGAGTATAGTTATGATGATTGGTGTATTGGAATGATGGCCTATAACGCAGGAGCCCACAGCAATGAAATGAATTACTACTTTAAAAGGGGCGATAATTTTAGAAACGTGTACAGGAATGGATTTATGCAGCCCAGGATAAACGGCGGATGGTATAGCCCCTTTGACCCTACCGAAGTGAATTTCAATTATACAGAGGCCAACGCCTGGCAATATGCTTTTTTTGCACCACAACAAAGCGGGAAACTTTTCGAAGATTCACGTGCCTATGAAACGGCTCTTGATAGTTTATTTGAGACGAAAGCAAAAATGAGTGGAAGAGAGCAGTCTGATATATCAGGTCTGATTGGTCAATACGCACACGGTAATGAACCAAGTCATCACATCGCATATCTCTATAATTTTACAAATGCCCCGTGGAAAACACAGCATTATACTAATAAAATCATCAACGACTTTTATAAAAATACAACCGATGGTTTAATCGGTAATGAGGATTGTGGGCAAATGAGCGCCTGGTATGTATTGAGCGCAATGGGTATATACCAGGTATGCCCGGGATATATTAATTTTTCAGTTACTGCACCTATATTTGACAGCAGCAGCATACATCTTGAAAATGGAAAATCATTTAATATGCATGTGGCGGGAGATGTTGCTCCAAAAAAATACATTGCTGAAATAGCAAGGAACGGAAAAAATGAATTAAATCCTCACTTATCGTATAATGCAATTATGATGGGGCAAACACTTTCATTTACATTGAGCGAAACCCCCAATCAACAATTGCAACCCGAAAAGGGCGCTGTAAATATTCAATCCATCACCCCTGCCCCCGTGTTGTCAACAGCTTCTGGTTCTTTCATTGATTCGCTGAATATAACTAGCGATTTGGGAAATGATTCAATGTATTTATTTATATCACTGGACGGAAAGGATCCAATTGGCAATTCATACAGAGTTGACAAATTAAAGATAATCGATCATGTTTATTCATTTTATATCACGAATACTTCTGAAGTGAGAGCCTGTTTGGTCAATTCTAACAATAATAAACAGAGCAGCGTCATAAAGGGTCATTATACAAAATTGCCTCACCGCTATTCAATTCATTACCTGAATCAGTATAATCCCCAATATACTGCAGGCGGTGATGCCGCATTGATCGACGGGTTACATGGCGGCACCGATTTCCGCACCGGGATGTGGCAGGGATGGCAGGGAGGAAATATGGAAGTGGTGCTCGACCTGGGTGAAAAAACAGAGATCAAAAAAGCAGGTGCCGGATTTTTACAGGATGTGCGCAGCTGGATATGGATGCCGACAAAACTGGATATCTATATTTCCGACGATGGGAAAAATTATACATTGCTTACCACCATTCAGCAGACAGTGGCGGATGATAATTATGATTCGAAAGAGATCACGGATATGATCACAGAATTTTCACCGGTTAAAACACGTTATGTGAAATTTGTTGCAACAAATTTCGGAACAGTTCCGGAATGGCATCCTGGCAAAGGCGGACAAAGCTGGGTTTTTTGCGATGAGGTATGGGTGGAGTAGTATTGAGACCTCCACTTAAATTACTCAGACTTTCACTCGAGTGAAGGCCTGACTATTACCGGGCAACAACGATCTGCTGCGTGTATATTTCACGGGATGTGATCAACTGGAATAAGTAAATTCCATTGGCCACAGAGGCGGGTAAAATGATCTCTTCATACAGGTTACCAGATATAATTTTACCAGTCTCCCGATAAATAACCGCTCCAATATCATTGTATAAGATCATCTCAACATCTCCACTTTCTTTTTCCTGAGTATGCAGGTTGACAAACAGATTATTTTGTATGGGGTTGGGGAAGATCTGTAAGACGTTCGCCGATGTTTCGCCATTCAGTTTACAGGATGAGGTGACAACAACAGGAGCGGAAGTTTTTGTGCAGCCAAATACTGTAGTCTCTTTTACTTTATATGTGCCGGTTGATACGGCGATATAAGTATTATTTGTAGCACCTGGTATGAGTACATCATTTTTATACCATTGATAGGTATCGCCCGTTTTGAAACCAGTTTTTAATTTCACAGAGCCCGCAGCGCAAATATCCAATGAGCCAAGTGCGGTAATAGCAGGATCCGGTTTGTTATAAATGGTAACAGGCGTCATATTGGAGATGTCGCTGCAGCCTCCGGGAATGGTAATATTGACGGTGTAATTTCCGGATTTACTTACCGCATAAGTGGAAGTTGTTGCACCTGCAATATTGGATCCGTTCCGCTTCCACTGATAAATATATCCTGCACCTGTATTTGCCGATAATGTCAACGATCCACCTTTGCAATAAGATGTGGGCCCAGATGGGGTGATGGTAGATATGATGAGATTCTCATCGGTTAATGCATCGCAGTCATCGTCCAATGTATTGCATAATTCTGTTGCAGCGGGATGGATGGAAAAATTTCCATCATGACAATCACCGTCAATTGCAGCATAACCTTCTGGTATTTCTGTGCAGACAGATATGGTTGAAAAACTATTGCCATAACCATCACCATCTGTGTCGGCATAATACGTGGTAAACACCACATCATTATCGATCAAAACATCACAGTCGTCATCCAATGCATTACATATTTCTATTGCGCCGGGATTGATCAAAACATTTGTATCGTTGCAATCGCCGCTCAACGCTATGTATTCCGCAGGCTGGAGGCAGGCATTTAAAGTGTCTGATCCGTTGCCAAACAAGTCACCATCATTATCGTGATACCAAACCGGCGCATCAGTAAGTAGTATATCTGCATCATCAGTTGATCCGTTGCAATTATCGTCGATTGAGTTACATATTTCTGATGCGATGGGATTGATCATGATATCTCCATCGTTGCAATCGAAATTATTCAAAACATAGCCGGCAACAGAAACATTGCACGATAATATGGATGGGTCAGCACCGTAACCATCGTTATCTGCGTCGGTATAAAAAACATTAGCAATAGGGCAATCACTAATTTTCTGAATAAATCCGTCCGACGGGTCACCACCAAAAATTTCCTGGTGTGCGTCGGGTGTGGTAGGAAAAGTAAAGCTGAATGTTTTGCCCCCATGATAAATGCTGTAAGGATTTTTTGCCACCACACATCGGCCATATTCAATATCAAAACCACCTGCGTAAGATGCCCAATAAAAATTTCCCGTTGTGTCAAATTTGGCAAGCAATGCATCACTCCACCCCGTAAGCGTGGTTTGGAAACCATAATAATTAATATGATTGAAGCTATAGGTATGCCCCGACAAATACACAAATTCATCCACCACACAAACGGCTTTTCCCATATCTTCTCCGGTGCCACCATAATAGGTAGACCATTTGCGATTGCCTTCCGGATCGAATTTGATCAGCATCGCATCCATACTGCCGCCGCCTGAATTCTTATATCCGTTAAATCCGAGGCCGGTTGTTGTGCCCGATTGAACGGCGAGATACGCATTGCCGTTTTCGTCAACAGCAACACCATTTCCATTATCTTCTGCGTTGCCACCAAAGTATGTCGACCATAATAAATCGCCTGATGAATCGAACTTGGCAAGTGTTGCATCGTTTTTATTTGCCCATATTGTATCGAAGCCATGATAGGCCACTCCGTTTAAACTTTCAGAATAACCTGCAAGAAAAATGTTGTTATCAGCATCAACGGTCACACCTCTGCAGTAGTCATCACGTTCACCACCGAGGTAAGTGGACCAAATCCTGTTTCCTGTTGGAGAAAATTTTGCGAGTATCTGATCATTGTCGCCGCCCTTCATATTTTGGAAGCCATTAAATCCAAGTGTTCCGCTATAGGCTGAACCGGCGAGATACACATATCCGGCATGATCAACAGTAATACTGCGGGCATAATCGGAACTGTTGCCGCCAAAACATGTGGCCCAGCCAAGTGTGCCTGATCCACTCATCTTCACAATAAAAGCATCGTATGCACCTGAATTTGTTTCCTGGAAAACACCAGGTGTGGTAGGGAAATTAATGCTGAGGGTAAATCCCGAAACATATACATTGCCTGCATCATCAACACAAACGGCAGTACCGAAATCGCTGTTGGTCCCACCATGATAGGTGCCCCATATTTTGTTGCCGAGTGTATCGAGTTTAGCGCAATACATATCGTAGGATCCGCCATTGTATACATTATCGTAACCGAGCCCGGCCATCGCTGTTTCACTTCGGGTATAGCCGGTGATATAAATAAAACCGTCTTCAGTAATGCTCATGGAATTGATCGCATCTTCAAATTCACCGCCGTAATAGGTCGACCATATGATCTCTGGATCGATGGTCAATGTGTTATGCCTATTATAATTTGCTGTCTCAAATGAAATTGTATGATCATTTAATTGGAAGCTGACGGGTATTTGTGTTCCGGTCTCATTTTCGAAAGCAACCAGGTGGCGATCGCTTATTTCACCCAGTCGTGTAATGATATTTAATTCTGTATCAGAAATACGTTCAACAGCATCGGCACGTATCACCTGCATTTGAATAAGTGCAACATCAACATACGGCTGCACGATAAAATCGTATTTCAGATTTCCGTTTATACTGTACAATACCCAGTCGATACCGGGGTAAATATTTTTTACCGTCACTTTTTTACAGGCCCGAACGTTTGTGATACCGTTGGGGTATGCAGAGCTGTAATAATTTTCAAAATAACTTACTTCATCTTCTGCAATCGCAACAGTATTGCTATTTGAGTTTTTAAAACGCAGGTCCACCCGATGTGTTTTTACTGCAGACTTTAATAATGTTTCTTCCTGGTCGGCGAGCAGTGGTTTATGGTTTTTTTCTTTATCTGCTGTTGAAGTAAACTGATAACTCAACCCGTTGTGATAAATATATACTGTGAAGGACGGGCATTTTACCGTGTAGAGTACATCATCATCAGTTTTACCTGATGAGTTGAGCAACTGGCCTTTGTTTTCAATAAACAGGATATTGTTTTTTCCCTGCTTAAGCGATTGCGTTACTGGTTGCCCATACGATGTACGGGTAATGAAAAGGATCACCCAGATGAGGATACGTGTATGGGAAAATCTCATATCGTTAATTTGAAGGGGCCTTAGGGTATACAAATATAAGGATTAAGTAAAATGGTATACACCGCTTGAGTGATGAAATGCCTGGTGCTATATAAAAACAAAACGGCCCGGGTATTTAAAACCCGGGCCGTTGCAAATGGTATAGCGGAAATTATGCGCCTATGGCAATTCTTTTAAATGCCGTTACCGCAAGGTCTTTCTGCACGCCTGCCAATACATCACGAATTGTTTTGGCATTGTCTTTTACAAATTTCTGGTTGAGCAATGTGGCATCTTTATAATATGCCTCCAGTTTACCCATGGCGATCTTTTCGAGGATGGCCTCGGGTTTACCTTCTGCTCTTGCCTGTTCACGACCGATCTCGATCTCACGGTTTTTTATTTCTTCAGGCACATCGTCTTTATCGATACCTACCGGTGCCATAGCAGCAATTTGCATGGTGATATCTTTTCCTGCTGCAATGATATTGTCACCCTTTTGATTCAATGCCACCAATACACCAACTTTACCATTGGAATGATTGTAACCAACAACGGTTTCTCCGGTGATGAGAGCATAGTCGGTGATCTCGATTTTCTCGCCGATCTTACCTACCTGCTCGGTTATTTTCTCGGCGATGGAAACACCGTCGAGTGATAATGCGAGTAATGCATCTTTTGTTGCCGGTTTATTTTCCATAGCTACATTGGAAATGGATTTCGCAAAATTTACATAGTCTTCATTTTTAGCAACGAAATCTGTTTCGCAACCCAAACCTAAAATGGTCCCGAAGCTTCCGTCGGCGGAAACAACAGCCACTACAACACCTTCATTGGTTTCGCGGTCGGCTCTTTTCTCACTTACTTTTTGTCCTTTTTTTCTCAGGTAGTCGATAGCTGCATCAAAGTCGCCGTTTGTTTCGGTTAATGCTTTTTTGCAATCCATCATGCCTGCACCTGTGATCTGGCGTAATTTGTTCACGTCGCCAGCACTGATTGTTACTGTCATTGTATTCTCCTTTTTATGGTTTTAAAAAACCCTGTCGTTAATCTGACAGGGTTTTGTTCTTGAATGATTTAATTATAATGGTTTATTTCCTTTTCTGTACCATCGGTCTTTTAACAGGTCCTTTTCTGTCGCCGCGGGGTTTGAATTTACTATCCCTTGGTTTGCGCTGGTCGCTGTCGCCGTCTTCAATTTTGATCTCTCCGCCGTCTTTTTCATCATCGCTTTCGCCTCTTTCCAGTCTTGCTTCTTCTATCTCTTCTTTATTTCTTGTCCTTTCTTCAAGTCCTTCAACGATGGCGTCGGTCAGGTATTTTACGATGATGGCGATTGATTTTGCTGCATCGTCATTTGCCGGAACCGGGAAATCCACTTTATTGGGATCGCAGTTGGTATCAACAAGACCGAATGTGGTAATGTTCAACCTCACAGCTTCGGCAACGGCGATATGTTCATGCCCGATGTCTACTACAAACAATGCTGCGGGCAAACGGTTCAGTTGCACCACACCGCCGATCACTTTTTCGAGTTTATCACGTTCACGGCTCAGTACGAGTCGCTCTTTTTTCGTCATATTCTCGGCCGAACCATCAGAAAGCATGCGTTCGATGGTTTGTAATTTTTTGATACTTTTCCTGATGGTGGTGAAGTTAGTAAGCATACCACCCAGCCAGCGTTCGGTAGCGAAAGGCATTCCTACACGGCGTGCCTGTTCTTCCATAATTTCCTTTGCCTGTTTTTTTGTGGCAACGAACATTACTTTTTTACCGCTGCGTGCGATATTTTTTAATGCGGCTGCAGCTTCCTCCAGTTTTTCCAGTGTTTTATACAGGTCGATGATATGGATACCTTTTTTCTCCATGAAGATATATGGGAGCATTTTTGGGTTCCATTTTTTGCGCAAGTGGCCGAAATGCACGCCTGCTTCCAGGAGCTCGTTATATGTAAGTTTTTCCATTTGTTCGCAGAGTTTGAATTAACGTTTAGAGAATTGAGTAGCACGGCGTGCTTTGTGTAAACCGAATTTTTTACGTTCAACCATACGGCTGTCACGTGTAAGCAATCCTTTCGCTTTTAAAGCCGGCTTTAATTCTTCGTTCACTTTTACCAGTGCACGGGCGATAGCCATTTTTACAGCTTCTGCCTGGCCTTTTACACCACCGCCGCTGGCGTTGATGGTGATATCAAAATCGCCTGTCATATTAACTGTTTCAAGCGGCTCGGTGATATTGTGCAACAGGTGAACTACGCTAAAATATTCTTTATAGTCTTTACCGTTTACAGTGATCTTGCCTTTTCCTTTTTTAAGGAAAACTCTGGCAACGGCATTTTTACGGCGACCTACCGCATTAATGATATCCATTCGTTAGAATTTTAAAGTTTTAGGTTTTTGTGCAGTATGCGGATGTTCGGTGCCGGCATAAACAAACAATTTTTTATACATGGCATTTCCGAGTTTGTTGTGAGGCAGCATCCCTTTGATCGACCTTTCGAGTAATTTCTCAGGGTTTTTAGCCAATACCGTTTTAGGGTTCGCTACTTTGCGGCCACCGGGGTAACCACTATACCACTGGATCTCTTTGTCGGTCATTTTTTTACCGGTAAGGCGCACCTTTTCGGCATTGATGATGATCACAAAATCGCCGCAATCGGTATGCGGTGTAAAATAGGGTTTGTTTTTTCCCCTCAGGATGGCAGCGATCCGGGTGCTCAGGCGACCCAGGGTCTGGTCTTCAGCATCGATCAACCACCACTCACGTTTTACTGTGGCGTTGTTCGCTGAAACTGTCCTGTAACTTAATGTATCCACTCGTTTGATTTTAGATATTGATGAAAACAAAAACTCCGCTTAAAAAAGCGGAGTGCAAAGATAGATTTATGACTTCTTACAGGCAAGGGTTTTTGAATTATTTCCTATACCCCTTATTGTAAGTTGTTGATTTTCAGTAAAAATTTGTTACATAAATTTTTATAGCCTATTCATTACCTCCTGTTCATATAGATCAGGATATAATAAAGAAGCGTAGCCAATGAACCGAGGGCAGCCACCACATAAGTATAACCAGCCCATCGGAGGGCATCTTTGGCTTTACCCATTTCCATACTGCCTGCAACTGTAGAACCTTCCAGCCACCTGATAGCCCTGCGGCTTGCATCAATTTCAACAGGCAGGGTAATAAAGCTGAACAGGGTTGTCATACCAAATAGCACTATACCCACCAGCAACAATTGCGGGAAGGTGTTTACCAGTAAGATACCTGCCAGGATCACCCACATCACCCATTGTGAAGCAACGCTTACAACCGGAACGAGTTTACTGCGCATCATCAGCCACGAATAAGAGGTGGCATGCTGAACGGCGTGACCGCATTCGTGTGCGGCAACCGCTGCTGCGGCAATGCTATTTGTTCCATAAACGGCTTCGCTGAGGTTCACGGTTTTGTTCATCGGGTTGTAATGGTCGGTCAAACGGCCGGCCACAGAGATCACCTGCACATCAGTAATGCCGTTTTCACGCAACATGCGCTCAGCGATATCCTTCCCGGTGAGTCCCCCGTTTACAGGTATTTTGCTGTACTTATTGAATTTGCTTTTCAGAACGCCACTGACGATCATTCCGATCACGGCGAATAAAATACCGATAATATAAGCTCCTATCATTGTTTATGTTGTTTTTAGTTGTAACGCTTTCACGGGTGGAAAGTTTATATCAAATCATATGCATTAAGCATTTTTAAGACATCGTGTCAGGCTTTGAACAGATCTTTGGCGGATACATTCTTTCTTTCCGCCTCTTCTATCTTCAATACTTCCTTTCTGTCGTAATTCATCATCCGGGCCATGATGTTAGTAGGGAACATCTCCACGGAGTTGTTGTAAGAGGTGACTGCAGCATTATAGGTTCTGCGTGCTGCAGACAACTGCTCCTCGATCTCGTTCCATGCTGCCTGTAACTGGAGAAAGTTTTGGTTGGCTTTCAGTTCGGGGTAATTTTCAACGGCTACCCTGATACCCGATAACAACCCGGTGATCTGGTTCTCAATACCGATACGCTCCTGGTTGGGCATATTGGGATTTTGCTGAACTGTATTCCGCAGCTCCACAATTTTTGTAAGGGTATCTTTTTCATAACCCATATACTGCTTCACGGTTTCGACGAGGTTAGGGATCAGGTCGAAACGTTTTTTGAGCATGGCGTCGATCGTGCCGAATGCATTTTCAACCTGGTTTTTTCGGTTGATGAGCGAGTTGTACAACCCGACTACGATGAGCAGGAGGACAACAATGATAATTACGGGAATGAGGTACATAGTGTTAGTTTATGAGCCAAAGTTAAATGTTCGGAATTAAATGAGGGCAGGTGCTAAAACATCTTCCTCTACATCGGCAATTTGATTCAGCACAACATCCAACTCCTCAAATTTATTTAAGGTGACGAGCTGGCTGCGGAAATATTTGATGTTGGCGATGCCGCGGAAATAATTCGCATAATGCCTCCGCATTTCCAGTATGCCAAGGGTTTCGCCTTTCCATTCGATCGACCGGATGAGGTGGGTGCGGCAGATATCGATACGTTCAGCCAACGATGGTGGCGCCAGCGTTTCGCCGGTAGCGAGGAAATGTTTGATCTCCCGGAATATCCAGGGATTGCCGATCGATGCTCTGCCGATCATGACACCGTCCACACCATACCTGTTTTTCATCTCCAGCGCTTTTTGTGGCGAGTCTACATCGCCATTGCCGAAGATCGGTATTTGAATGCCCGCATTGTTTTTTACTTCCCCGATGAGGGTCCAGTCTGCAGGGCCTTTATACATCTGTGCACGGGTGCGCCCGTGGATGGTCAATGCGCTAATGCCTACATCCTGCAGGCGTTGCGCCACTTCAACAATATTTTTTGAGTTATCGTCCCAGCCCAGCCGGGTTTTTACGGTAACAGGGAGTTTTGTCGACTTAACAATGCCCGCGGTAAGGCGGATCATTTTTGGGATATCTTTCAGGATACCAGCCCCGGCATCCTTGCATACTACCTTTTTTACCGGGCAGCCAAAATTGATATCGATGAGGTCGGGGCCAGCTTCTTCTATGATCTCCACACAACCGGTCATCACTTCCAGGTCGGCACCAAATATCTGGATACCCACGGGGCGCTCTTCCTCGTAGAATTCGAGTTTGCGCATGCTTTTTTCGGCATGACGGATAAGGCCTTCGGTGGAGATGAACTCCGTATACATCATATCGGCACCCA
>Ga0315912_10003878_pt1 | contig 14516 bp, 15 predicted proteins | sample VfabasoilMG_FD_204469 | JGI IMG/M metagenome (GOLD analysis project Ga0315912, IMG submission 204469) | Garden soil microbial communities collected in Santa Monica, California, United States - V. faba soil | ecosystem: Environmental > Terrestrial > Soil > Garden | place: USA: California... | reverse complement strand
GTTCACTCGACCCGCGCGCCCGATTCCCTCACGACTCTCCCCCATTTCTGAATCTCCGCGCGGATGTGCGCACCGAACTGCTCCGGTGTCGTGCCGATAGGCTCGAGGCCCGTCGCGGCCAGCCGCTCCTTCACGTCCGGGCGGGCCAGGGCCTTGACGGATTCCGCGTGCAGCCGGGAAACGATTTCCATCGGCGTTCCCGCCGGGACCAACAGTCCGAGCCAGTTGGTGGACTCATACCCCTTTATCCCCGCCTCGCTGATAGTCGGCAGTTCGGGGGTGGACGGCGAGCGGCCCGCGCCGCTGACGGCGAGCCCCCGCAGTTTACCCGACGGCATGAGGTGTATCACCGTGGGCGCGGTCGGAAACCCGACGGACGCCTCGCCTCCCATCAGGGCGATCATCGACGGGCCGCCTCCCTTGTATGGAATATGGCTCATCCTGACTCCCGCCATGCTGACAAAGAGCGCGGCGGCAAGGTGTGCCGAGGTGCCGCTGCCTCCGGACACGTAGTCGAGCTGTCCGGGCCGCGCCTTCGCCAGCGCGATCAGTTCCTTCACCGACTTCGCTGGCACAGTCGGATTCACCACGAGGATATTCGGGGTGGACGCGAGCAACGAGACCGGAGAGAAGTCCCTGACGAAGTCATAGTTGAGCGAGCGGTACAGGGACACGTTGATGGTGTGAGCAGCGATGCCCACGAGCAGGGTGTAACCATCCGGCGGGGACTTTGCGACAATCTCGGCGCCGATGTTGGCGCCGGCGCCGCTGCGATTGTCGACGACCACCTGCCGCCCGAGCGCGTCCGCAAGCGCCGGCCCGATGATGCGGCCGAATACGTCGCCGGAGCCGCCCGGCGGCACTGGCACGACCAGTCGGATCGATTTGGCGGGGTATTGCGCCAGCGCGGGCGCCGCCGGCGCGGCGAGCAATGCGACCGGTATGAATATCGAGCCGAACCGATTGTCCGATGGATGCATCGCCTGTCTCCTGTGGTTCACTGACGGGCCCATGTTGACACCGCATGATGATTACTGCAATTATTTGCGGGTTATCACTTGATAATCGGCGGTTATCACTTGGATGCGCGCGACCTGGAGTATTTCGCCGTCGTAGCCGAACACGGGAATCTGCATCGCGCAGCCGATGCGCTGGAACTGAGCCAGCCCGCGCTGAGCATGAGCCTGCGCCGGCTCGAACGCTGGGCGGGAACGAAGCTGGTAAAGCGGACGCCGAAAGGCGTCGAGCTCACCGCCGTCGGCCATGCCCTGCTCGCCCATGCCCTGCGGCTGCGCCTGTCTTTCGACGAAATTGCGCGGGAAATTTCCGATCTGAGCAAGGGGCTTGCCGGCCACGTGCGCGTCGGCTCGTCGCCCATACAGATCGGGCCCTTGGTGTCGCCGGCCTGCACCGAGCTGCTCAAGGTGGCCACGAAGGTCACGGTGCACATCACCATCGGATCGAACGACGTGCTGCTGCCAGCATTGCGGCGGGGTGAACTGGATGTGGTCATCTGCGGCAGTCCCGCGACCGTGCACGACGATCTGATTCACGAGCGGGTGAGCTACGACAAGTTCGTCGTCTATGCGTCGGCGCGGCATCGGCTGGCCCGGCGCCAGCGGGTCGTGATGCGGGATCTCTCACGGGAGCGGTGGGCGCTGACGCCGCGCGGGACGAACGCGTACCAGATGCTGGAGAGGTTGTTCGAAGGGGAAGGGCTGCCGCCCCCCGCCGTCGTAATGGAATCCGCCTACATCGTTCCCAAAATGCGGCTGGTTTCAGCCACCGACGTGCTCGGCTACACCCCATGGTGCGACGTGCAGGAAGCGGCCGGACGCCTGGAACTGGTGATGTTGCGCGTTTCCGGCTTGTCGGAGATGCGCAGCACGGGCATGTGCTATCGCCGGGATGCCTACCAATCTCCGGCCGCAAAGCGCTTCGTCGAGATACTTAAAGCGACAGCCGGGGAATCCGCCGGCGGTCGGAGCGCATCACCGTCCCGCATCCCGCGCCAACGCAGCTAGTCGACCCTCAGGCCGGCCGCCCTGGCGACCTTGGTGAAGACCTCGATATCCGCGTGGAGTTGCTTGTGGAATTCCTCCGGCGAACTGGTCAGGATATTGAAGTCCACCGACAGCAACCGCTCCCTGACATCGGGCAGGGCGAGAATGCGCGCAACCTCCTTGTTGATCCGATTCACGATGGAACGCGGCGTCCGGCCTGGCGCCAGGATCCCCTGCGATCCATCCCGCCCCCACGCGGGCAGCACTTCCGCGCTCGTCGGCACGTCCGGCAGCAGCGCCGAGCGCTGCGGCGTGGTCACCGCCAGCGGCAGCAGCTTGCCGTCCCTGATGAACGGCAGTGCCGGTCCCAGCCCGCCCACGCCGAAGTGGATGCGCCCGGCGGCGATCTCGAGCAGAAATTCCGGCTGGCCCTTGAAACCCACATGCTGCGCCTTGATCCCGGCGGCCAGCCTGAATCGTTCCGCGCTCATGTGAGTTGAACTTCCCGCGCCCGAGGAGCCGAAAAGTATCCTGCCGGGCTGGGCCTGGCCGAGCGCGATGAGTTCCTTCACCGACTTGACGCCGAGCTGAGGCGTCACGTTGAGCACAGTCGTGCTGTAACCGATCTGCGCGACGCCGGTGAAGTCCTCGCGCGGATCGTAGGGAAGGTTCGCACGCAGCGCAGCGTTGACCGCAAAGCCGGGGGATGCGAGCAGATAGGTGTAACCGTCGGGGGCAGCCTTGGCGACGATCGAAGCGCCGATCATGCCGCCCGCCCCCGAGCGGTTCTCGATCACCACCGGCTGCCCGAGGACGTCGCTCAGCTTCGGCCCGATCAGGCGCGCAAGCGTGTCCTGCGTGCCGCCCGCGCTCGACGGCACCACCACGCGAATGGAGCGGGTCGGGAATTCCTGTTTTGTCTGCGCCCAACCCGGCGCCGCGAGAACGGCGGTGCCCGCCACGATCACGAAAGCGATCACGATACTCTGCAATACCCGCACCAGCCCCCCCTGCGATTACGCCACGGTCGCCCGCTCGCTCCACTCGCCCTGCCCACTCCACTTCATTTGGGCTTGAGGCCCGCCTCCCTGACGACGCGCGAGAACGCCTCGATGTCGGCTCTCAGATTCCTGTCGTGCTCCTCCGGCGTGCTGGGCGCGACATGAAAGCCGATGGTCTGCAGCCTGTCCCTGACTTCGGGCAGCGCAAGAACGCGTCTCATCTCCTCGCTGATCCTGTTGCGGATGGCACGCGGCGTGCCGGCCGGGGCGAGCCAGGCCTGCGATCCATCCCGCCCCCAGCCCGGCAATACCTCGGGCGCCGCGGGAACCTCCGGCAGAACGGGAGAGCGTTGCGGTGTGGCAACGGCCAAAGCGATCAGGCGGTTGTCCTTGATCAGCGGCAGTGCCGGCCCGAGGCCGGCGCTGCCGAATTGGACACGGCCCGCAACGATTTCGATCAGGAATTCGGGCTGCCCCTTGAATCCGACGTGCTGCGCCTTGATGCCGGCCGCAATCCTGAAGCGTTCCGCACCCATGTGAGTCGCACTGCCGGCGCCGGCCGAGCCGAAGAAGAGCTTGCCGGGATTGGCATTGGCATACGCGATGAACTCCTTCACCGATTTCACGCCGAGCGAGGGCGTCACGACCAGCGCCGTGGTGCTGTAGCCGATCTCGGCAACACCCGAGAAATCCTTGAGCGGATCGTACGGAAGGTTGGCATGCAGCGCGGCGCTGATCGCAAAGGCGGGAGAACTCGCCAGCAGCGTGTAGCCGTCGGGCGGAGCCTTGGCGACGATAGCCGCGGCGAGTGTCCCGCCCGCCCCCGGGCGATTCTCGATCACCACCGGCTGCCCCCACTTCTCGCTCAACCTCGGCCCGATCATGCGCGCGAGATTGTCGGGCGTGCCGCCGGCGCTGAACGCCACCACCAGGCGTATCGGCTTCTCGGGAAATTTCTGCTGCGATTGCGCTGGGCCCGCGGACACCGCAAGCGCGAATCCCGACGCGATGACCGTTGCGAACGTCACGCCTCGCAAAACATGCATGGCGCCTCCTCTGAGTGGCCGCACTCCGACCGAAACCCGTGACCCGTATCGGCACGATCGCTCGTAGCCAGATCCCGTCCCATCCGGCTTCATCATAGCCGACATTGCGAATAGCCTGTACCAGGCGCCTGCGCCTACAGGATGCGGTTGAACCAGAACATCGAGAGCATCGCGCCCATGGCCGCGAGCACCGCGCCAATCGCCACCAGGATGGCGGTGACTTCCGTCGAGCGCTTTTTCTCGAGACCGAGCCGCACGTTGAGGTGCCGGTAGATTGCTTTAAGATCGGTGGCGTTTCCGGCCTGGAAGTAGTCGCCGCCGGTCATGATGGCGATCTTCTTCAGCATGTCCTCGTCGAGGCGCACGCGCATCGACCAGCCCTCGAAACCCAGCGTCGTGCCCTGCACCGTGCCCAGGCCCACGGTAAAGATTTTCACGCCGCGCTCGGCGGCGAGCTTGGCGGCCTCCAGGGGCGCCGGCCCGACATTGGACTGGCCGTCCGAGATCAGGACGATCGCTGCCGCGTCGTGGGAGCCGGGCGCCACCGGCTTCGCCTTCCCGTCTCCCGCCTTGCGCGCGGAATCGAGCCACCAGCGCGACGCGCGGCCATAAACCAGTTGCTCGACATCGATGCGCGCATCGGGCAGCAGCGTGGCCAGCGAAATGATGAGCCCGCTGCCGATCGCGCTTCCGCGCTGGAGCTGGAAGCGGTCTATGGCCTGGAAGAGGTCCTCGCGATTGTGGGTCGGGGACTGCACCACCGCCGCCGCCGCCGCGATCGCCACGATGCCGATACGGACGTGCCGCGGCTGCTCGGCGATGAAGGCCTTGGCCGCTTCCTGCGCCGCCGTGAGCCGATTGGGCTTTACGTCGGTCGCGCGCATGCTCCCCGACGCATCCATCGCGAGCATGACCGTCTGCTGGTGCGCCGGCAGCATGATGACGGCGTGGGGCCGCGCTATCGCAAGCAGCATCGCGCACAAGCCAAGAAACAGGAGCAGCGCCGGCACGTGCCGGCGGATGCTGCGCGGCGCCGCCAGTGCTTCGCCCACCATCGCGAGGCTCGCATAACGCAGCGCGGCCTTCTTCCGGCGCGCGAGCAGCCACAGGTAAAGCGCGACCAGCAAGGGCGCGAGCAGGAGCAGCCACAGCATCGTGGGCCACAGAAACGTCACTTCGCCGACTCCCGTCAGGATATTCAACCGGAACGGCTCCTCGGCACGCTGCCGCCGGCGGCGAGCTGGCTGCGCCGCTTGCGCAGCACGGTGAAGCGCAGGAGCGCATCGGCGAGATCATCGTCGGTCGCGAGTTCGAGGCAATCGACGCCGGCCTCGGTGAGCGCCGCCCGCAACGCCGCCTCGCGGCGCGCGGCAGCCTCGGCAAAGCGATTGCGGAATCCGCGGTCGTGGGTATCGACGAAGAGTTGCGCGCCGGTCTCCGCATCCTGCATGACGATGAGACCGAGGTCGGGGAGCTCCATTTCCAGCGGATCATAGAGTCTCGTCGCGACGATCTCGTGCCGCCGCGCCAGGAGCGCGAGGCCCCGCGCCCAGCCTGGCCGGCTGATGAAATCGGAGACCACGAACACCACCGAGCGGCGCTTGATGACCTGCTGCGCCTGCTGCAACAGCACGGCGAGGTCGGTTTCCCGGCCGGATGAGGGCTTGTTCTGTTGCAGCACGCGATCCAGAACGTGCAGCACATGGCGCCGCCCCCCGCGCGGTGGAATCACCGCATCGACCGCGTCGGAATACAGCACGGCGCCGATGCGATTCCCGTGCCGCGTGAGCAGGCGCGCGAGCACCGTGACGAATTCCGCCGCCAGTGTGCGCTTGCGCACGCTCCGCGAGCCGAAGTCGAGCGACCCGCTCAGGTCGAGGAGAAACCAGGCGGTCACCTCGCGGTCCGCGTGAAACTCGCGAACATACGGTGTCTGCAGCCGCGCCGTCACGTTCCAGTCGATGTGGCGCACGTCGTCATGCGACTGATATTCGCGCAGATCGGCGAGGTCGAGACCGAACGAGCGGAACAGGGTGCGGTAATCGCCCTGCAGCAACCCGTCCAGGCGGCGGATGACCGTCCACTCGAGCCGCCGCAGCATGTGCTCGGGATCGAGGCGGCGCGCCGCTTCCGCGCCGCCAGGCGCGGCGACGGCGCGCAGGTCACGACGCGGCTGCGACTCGGACATGGGACTCGAGCGGCTTGTCGGGCGTCGGAATCGCCTGCATGACGCGCATCACCAGGTCGTCCGGCGTACGCGAGTCTGACAGCGCCTCGTAGGACAGGACCAAACGGTGGCGCAGCACATCGGGCGCGAGGTCGGTCACGTCCTCCGGCAGCACGTAATCGCGCCCGCGCAGGAACGCCAGCGCGCGCGCGCACTCGATGAGATGGATCGTCGCCCGCGGGCTCGCGCCGAACGTAATGTAGCGCGCGAGATCCGCAATGCCGAAGCGATCGGGGTGGCGCGTGGCCGAGACGAGCCTGACCGCGTACTGCACCAGCGCCGGATCGACGTAGGCCTTGCGGCACTCGCTCTGCAGGGCGCTCAGTTGCTCCGTCGTCGCGACAGCGGTCACTTCCGCGGCCGGCCCGGTGACGCGCTCCACGATCACGAATTCCTCTTCCTCGCTCGGATAGCCGACGAGCACCTTCATCATGAAGCGATCGACCTGCGCTTCGGGCAGCGGATAAGTGCCCTCGGTCTCGATCGGATTCTGCGTCGCCATCACCAGGAACGGCTCGGGAACCCGGTGCGTCTCGCCGGCGATGGTGACCTGGCGCTCCTGCATCACCTCGAGCAATGCGCTCTGCACCTTGGCCGGCGCACGGTTGATCTCGTCCGCGAGCAGCAGGTTCGTGAACACCGGACCGAGGATGGTGCTGAAATCGCCGGACCGTTGGTTGTACATGCGGGTGCCCACGAGATCCGCGGGTAGCAGGTCCGGCGTGAACTGGATGCGCTTGAACTGACCGCGGATGGTGCGGGCGAGGGTTTTCACGGTAAGCGTCTTGGCGAGCCCTGGCACGCCCTCCACCAGCAAGTGGCCCTGGGCAAGGATCGCGACCAGCACGCGTTCCAGAAAGTGGTCCTGACCGACCACGACGCGTTTCACTTCATAGAGCACGCGCTGCATCAGCGTGGCGATGTCAGCGTGGGCTGTAGTCTTGTTTTCCATGGGCGCCTGCTCTCTCAGTGACTGTTACGGGATCAGAAAGGTGGGATGCCGACGGCGCTACCGGCGGCCTCGATCGTCACCGCGAATCCGATGCCGATGAAGGTGCCGGCCTTGGTCGGATTGAGGATCGCGGTCACGATGCCGATCACCTCGCCTTCCATCGTGACCAGCGGCCCGCCGGAACTCCCCGGATTGGCGGCGGCGTCGAACTGGATCAGGCGCGTGAGCAGCCGGTAGCCCTCGGGCGAGCGGAATTCACGATTCAACCCGGAGATCACGCCCGCCGTCACCGACGGACCGATGCCGAAGGGGAACCCCACCGCCACCACCTCGTCGCCCGGTCGCACCGCCTGGGTCGATCCGAGCGTTGCCGCGGCGAGATCATCGGGTATCGTCTTCGCGCGCACCACCGCGAGATCCGTTTCGGGCTTCACGCCCACCAGCACCGCCTCGGATTCAAGGCCGTCGGAGAAGGTGACGGTCATCCGCTTCGCATGCTGTACCACGTGCAGATTGGTGAGGATGATTCCGTCATCGACGATCACCACGCCCGAGCCTACGCCGTATTCCTTCTCCCCGCCTTTGCCATCGTCCGCGAAGCCCCGCACCAGCACGACAGACGGCCGTACCGCCTCCGCCGCCTTGGCCGCCCTTGAAGGCAAGGTCTTGTTTTCCATGGTGTGCAGCACCGCCGCGTCGATGTCGTCCTGCGTCAGCGCGCGTGGAGCCGGGCGCATCACGCCGTGCAGCAGCGCGAACGCGAGCGCAAAGAGCGCGACCGCCAGGGCTGGCGCCCACCGCCCGCGAAGCCGCATGAATGCGCGCACCCTTCCCCGCCGCGCCGGGATTTCAGCCGCTCTGGCTGGTTCGTCATGACCCGTCCGGCGGGCAGCTGATTCCAAATCCGGCGCGGCCCGCGCCGGCCGCCTGGTGCTGCTGTATATCGCTGCTCTCTTCATGGATATGGCCGGTCAGCGGGGCGCCGACTCCGGCAACCGAAACGGTAACACGTTCGCGGGGACCGGGTACGCGTGCTCTCACGATGTGGAAGCAGGCGAAAAGCCGGCCATCGGTGATAAAGTGAGCGTGCGTAACCGCACGCTCCCGGCCTCCCCGGAATGCTTGTGGCAGGAGATTTGATGCGCTTTCTGTGGCCCGACCTGCTGTGGCTCCTGCTAGCCGTACCGGCGCTCATCGCCGCGTATGTCTATGCGCTCGTCCGGAAGAAGCGATCCGCGGTGCGCTATGCGAGCCTGCTGCTCGTCCGCGACGCCATCGGCCGTGGCCAGCACTTCCGGCGCCACGTGCCGGCATTCCTGTTCCTGCTCGCGATGGCGGCGGCGATCGTGGCCATCGCCCGGCCGACCGCGGTCTTCATCCTGCCGTCGCAGCAGCAAACCATTGTCCTTGCGATGGATGTCTCGCGCAGCATGCGCGCAACCGACGTGGAGCCAAACCGCATTACCGCCGCACAGAGCGCCGCCAAGTCCTTCATCGAGGGCATGCCGAAAGACCTCCGCGTCGGCATCGTCTCCTTTGCCGGAACCGCCGCCATCGTCCAGACGCCCACCGAAAACCGCGAGGACCTGCTGGCGGCGATCGACCGCTTCCAGCTGCAGCGCGGCACGGCCACCGGCAGCGGCCTGATCCTCTCGCTGTCGGTGTTGTTTCCGGACGCGGGCATCGACCTCGAGTCAGCGGTATTCAACCCGGCATTCTCGCGGATGGGCGGTAGTGCGGCCCGCATCGACCACCCGCGCAAGGAAGACAAGGCGGCGAAGTCGAACTTCACGCCGGTCGCGCCGGGCTCCTACGCCTCGGGGGCGATCATCCTGCTGAGCGATGGCAGACGCACGACCGGGCCCGACCCGGTGCAGGCGGCGAAGATGGCCGCCGATCGCGGCGTGCGCGTCTACACGGTGGGCTTCGGCACCCGCGCCGGGGCGTCCATGGACTTCGACGGCTGGTCGGCCTATGTCGTCCTCGATGAGGAAGCCCTGAAGGCGGTCGCGCACCTGACCGGCGGCGAATATTTCTACGCCGGCAACGCCGCTGATCTGCGCAAGGTCTACGAGCGCCTCAACTCGAAGTTCGCGATGGAAAAGAAGGAAACCGAGGTGAGCGCGCTCCTGAGCGCGGCCGCGGCGCTGCTCGCCTTCTGCGCGGTGTTGCTGTCGCTGATGTGGTTCCACCGCACGGCCTGACACGGAGGAAGCGCGCCATCCTCCCGCGGCCTTGCATGTCACTGGCTCGCGATGCCTACGTCCTTCACGACCCTGCCGTAGTTGGAAAATTCCGCGCGCATCATCGCGACAAAATCCTTGCTGGGCATGATCAGCGTCTCGATGCCGAGTCCGGTGAAGCGTTCCTTCGTTTCAGCCTCCGGCAGTATCCTCCCGATGACCGCGGCGAGCCGCTGCACGATCGGCGCGGGAGTCCCGCTCGGCACGTACGCGCCCCACCAGCTTTCGGTGACGAAATCCGCTACGCCCGCTTCCAGCATGGTCGGCAACTCCGGCGCGAGCGAAGTGCGTTCCCGGCTGGTGGTCGCGAGCGCGCGTAGCCTGCCGCTGCGCACGTGTGGATAGCAGACCGGCATGCTGGCGAACACGGACTGGATCTGGGCGCCAAGCAGGTCGTTGACCGATTGCCCGGTGCCCTTGTAGGGGACATGCAGCAGTTGCGCGTTGCCGCGTAGCCGCAAGAGCTCGCACCCAATATGCGCCGGGGTGCCCACGCCGCCTGAGCCGCAAATCAGCGCGTTCGGCTTCTTGCGGGCAAGGGCGAGATACTCCTGCACGGTTCTGGCAGGCAGGCTCGGATGCACGACCAGCAGCTGGGGGCCGCGCGCGAGCGATGACACCACGGCGAAATCCTTGAACGGGTCGTAGCCCACGCGCTTCAGGAGGTGCGGGTTCATCGCGAAAGGGGCGACGCCGCCGAGCAACAGCGTGTAGCCGTCAGCCGGCGCCCTGGCGCCAAGCTCCGCGCCGAGACTGCCGCTTGCGCCGGGACGATTGTCGATCACCACCGGCTGACCCAGCTGCTCGCTCATGCGCTGGGAGATCACGCGCGCGATCAGGTCGGAAGATCCGCCCGGGGGAAACGGCGCGATGAACCGGATCGGCTTGTTCGGATAGCCCTGCGCCTGAATAACCGCGGTCGCCCCCAGGGCGAGCATGCCGAACAGCAGTCGTATCGCGTTCATGTGCGTAGCCTCCTCGCCCCCAGAGTCACCATCTTCCTGCATCGCGTTTGCAGGCCGGGATACGCGCGGCGTTTCCCGGCTTCCTGCATGTGCCAGGTAGCTGCCTATCGGGCAACCTGACCTACTTGGCGAGCCCCAACTCGACGAACACCGGCCGGATCTGCGCCTGCTGCGCATCGAGAAACTTCTTCGATTCCGCGCCGCGCATGAACTGCGGCTCGCCCGAGGCGCGCGTCAGATACTCCTTCCATTCCGGCGCTTCGACCGCCTTCGCGATCGCCTCCTCCCAGTACGCGAGGTGCGCGGCACCCATGCCCCTGGCGCCGATGATGCCGCGCCAGTTGCCGACCACGGCCTCGGCGCCGAGCTCGCGCCAGACGGGCACCTCGGCCATCACGTCCGGCAGACGATTCGGCGCGGTCACGGCAAGCGCGCGCATCTTGCCGGCCTTGGCGTGCGGAATGCCGTTCGACGCCGACACGGCGACCATGTCGACGTGCCCGCCGAGCAGCGACGAGAAAGCTTCAGGCGAACCGCTGAACACCACGATGCGCAGCTTCTTCACGTCCACGCCGAGCGCGCGCAGCGGCAGCATCAACGCCACGTGGTTCGCCGCGCCCAGCCCGGGGCTCACGCAAATGCTGTAAGCGCCCGGGTTCCTGCGCAGTTCGGCGATCAAGTCCTTGGCCGACTTGAGCGGCGATCCCGCAGCAACCCACAGTGCGGTGTATTCGGTGAAGAGTTGCGCGACCGGCGTGATGTCCTCGTGCCCCACCGCCGATATGCCCTGGATCTTGTTCGTCACGAGCGAAAGCACGCTCAGCGCGAGCGTGTGTCCCTTGTCGGGCGCCTGGCTGATCTGCGTGAACGCGATGTTGCCGCCGCCGCCTGGCCGGTTGACGACGACCGGCGTGACCGGGACGATAGCGTGCCGCTGCATGACTTCCCCGATCAACCGGATCACGCGGTCCTGGCCGGTCGCCGGGCCCGAGCCCACCAGGAACTCCACGTGCGGCTTGTCGGGCTTCCACGCCTGGGCGCCGCCATCGATGCTGGCGATGGAAAAGGTCAGAAAGGCTGCGACGGCGCTGAGTCTCCCTCGGATCATTCTCGTCTCCTCCTGACTTGGGCCATGGCCGGACCGGGCCGGCGACGGCGGGTCCCTTCCTGCTGCGCGCGCACGCGGTTCGAAAAAAGACGGGCTACTTCGCCTTCAACCCCACCTCCACCGCGATCCTCGAAAACGCCTTGATCTGCTCGCGCAGAATCCGGTCGTGTTCCTCCGGCGTGGTGGGCGCCGGCATGAAACCCATGCCCTGCAACCGCTCCTTGACGTCAGGAAGCTCAAAAACGCGGGCTACGTCCCTGCTGATCTGGCGCCGGACGGTAAGCGGTGTTCCGCCAGGCGCCAGCAACGGAAATGATCCGTCGCGCTCGTACCCCGGCAGCACTTCGGCCATTGCCGGCACGTCCGGCAGAAGCGGCGAACGCTGCGGCGTCACCACAGCCAATGCCAGCAGCCTTCCATCGCGGATCAATACCAGCCCGGCCGCGAGCGACTGAATGCAGAAGTGGATGCGCCCGGCCATCACTTCCAGCACGGACTCGGACGCCCCCTTGAATCCGACGTGCTGCACCTTGATGCCCGCGGCGAGCCTGAACCTCTCGCCGCTCATGTGGCTGCCACCGCCGGCGCCCGAAGAACTGAACAGGACCTGCCCGGGCTTCGCCTGAGCGAGAGCAATGAGTTCCTTGACCGACTTGACGCCCAGCGATGGCGCCACAACCAGCGCCGAGGTCGAGTAGCCGAGCTGGGTGACGCCGACGATATCCTTGAGCGGGTCGTACGGCAGGCTCGGCTGCGATGCGGCGCCGATGGTGAAGCCGGTGGTGGTGATCAGGAGCGTGTGGCCGTCGGGTGTGGCCTTGGCAACGAGGGCGGCGGCGATCGTGCCGCCCGCGCCGGTGCGCGTTTCCACCAGCACCGGCTGCCCCCACAGCTCGCTCAGCTTCGGGCCGATGACGCGCGCCAGCACATCCGACTGGCTGCCGGGCGCGAACGGCACCACCAGACGCACCGGCTTCGCCGGAAATTTCGGCTGGGTCTGCGCGAACAACGGCGTCGCCAGGCAAGCGATGCCCGCCACCGTCGCCGTGACGCACCTGGCCCTACTCATGACACGCATCGAACCCTCCCTATCGCTCGCGCCAGAGGCCGCGCTCGGACGATCCCGGATAGCCGAAATCGCGCGGCGCCAGCCCGGCGTGAAACCAAGTCACGAAGGTGTAGACCGTGAAAATCGGAACGCTGAGCCGCGCATTCAGCGCAGCCGCGTACGGCGCCATGTTGTGGTTCTCGCAGACGATGGCGCCCACGTCCGGGTGGCGCCGCAGCAGTTCATCGCCCGCCTCCATGATGTCCTGCTCGGCCGCCTCGTAGTCCATGTCGATGGTATCGCCGAGCATGACGCGGGTGAATTCCCGGCCGTTCTCGGTGCCCATGACCGGCGTATCGTGCGGCGCGCCCACCGCGTCCCAGTGTTCCGGCGTGATGCGATTGCCCTGCACCGACAACACCCCCACGCGCTTGCCCGGGGGCAACAGGCGCTGCGCCAGCGGCACCTGCATCAGCGATGAACTCGCCACCGGCACGTTGACGTGCGCCGCCAGATCCTTCTGGAAGATCGCGAGGAAACCGCCGGTCGTGGTGATGCCGTCCGCGCCGTCCTTGACGAGTTCCTCCGCTGCCTTGAGAAAGGCCGGCCCCAGCCCCCTGCCCTGCTCGTGTATCACGACCCGCGCGCTCGCGCCGGGCACGACTTTGTAGAGCACCGGGAAAGGCCAGGTCAGCGCGTTGCCGGTATCGCCCGGCGGCCGCGGCCATTTGGTGTCGAGCATGAGGATGCCGACACGCGCGCCGTAGACCGTCTTTCCCCCGTAGCCTTTTCTTGCCGCCATCGCTCCCGCTCCATCCTTGACCGAATCTCGCAGCGCTCTATACTTGCCCGAGGAGGTCACAATGATATCCCGAATCTCAGCCGCATTCGTCGCCATCGCCATCGCCGCGCCGGCGCTTGCCCAATCCTACCCCGCCAAGCCGCTCCGCATGATCGCGCCGTTCACGGCAGGCGGCCCCACCGATATCCTCGCGCGCATCGTCGGACAGAAGCTCACCGAGTCCTGGGGGCAGCAGGTCGTGATCGAAAACCGCACCGGCGCGAGCGGCACGATCGGATCGGAAGTCGTGGCGAAATCGCCCCCTGATGGCTACACGGTGCTGATGAGCGCCTCGGTGCACGTCATCGCGCCCAGCCTCCTGTCCAAGGTGCCGTACGACCCGATCCGAGACTTCGCGCCAGTGACGGTGGTGGCCTCCTCGCCCCTGGTGCTGGTGGTGACACCGACGCTGCCAGTGAAGAACATCCGGGAATTCGTGGCGCTCGCCAAGGCGAGGCCCGGCGAGCTGTCCTTCGCCTCCTCGGGCGCGGGATCCTCCACCCATCTCACCTCGGAACTGCTGAAGTCCGTCACCGGCACAAGGATGGTGCACATCCCTTACAAGGGGCAGTCGCAGGCGTTGACGGACGTGATCTCGGGCCAGGTGCCGTTCATGTTCAACAGCCTGCCGCCGGTGATGGGATTCGTGAAGGCCGGACGGCTGCGGGTGCTCGGAATCACCTCGGACCAGCGCTCGGCCCAGCTGCCGGATGTTCCGACCTTCGCCGAAGCGGGCTACAAGGCATTCGTGACCGGATCGTGGTATGCCGTGTGGCTGCCGGCGAAATCGCCCGAGCCCCTCGTCACGCGCCTCAACAGCGAGATCGTGCGCATCGTCAACCTGCCCGACGTGCGCGGCCGCATCGTCGATCTCGGCGCCGATCCCGTTGCCAACAGCCCCGCCGCGTTCGACGCGTTCCAGAAGGCCGAGCTGACGCGCTGGGCAAAGGTGATCAAGGACTCGGGCGCGAAAGCCGAGTAACAAGCAGAAACGCAAAGGACGCGAGGGAATACGAGACAAAAATCAAGGGATGAGGCGCAAGGCTGCTCGAGCGTCAGTTCGTTCGATGCCTCCCGGGGTC
>Ga0315912_10003877_pt1 | contig 14522 bp, 10 predicted proteins | sample VfabasoilMG_FD_204469 | JGI IMG/M metagenome (GOLD analysis project Ga0315912, IMG submission 204469) | Garden soil microbial communities collected in Santa Monica, California, United States - V. faba soil | ecosystem: Environmental > Terrestrial > Soil > Garden | place: USA: California... | reverse complement strand
TCCAAGGGCGGCTATCGCGTGCACGTCGCCATCGCCGACGTCAGCGAGTACGTGCGTGCCGGCTCCCCGCTGGACGAGGAAGCGCACGAGCGCGGCTGCACCATCTACCTGCCCGATCGGGCGATTCCCATGCTGCCGCGGGTGCTGGCAGCCGACCTGTGCTCGCTCTTGCCGGAGGTCGACCGCTACTGCTTGTGCGTCATCGCCGAGCTCGATCGCTCGGGTAACACCAAGAGCTTCGAGATCGTCGAAGGGGTCATGCGCTCTGCCGCGCGCCTGACCTACGGCGGTGTGGCGCGCACCTTGGGACTGGACCCGGAGTCCCCCCACAGCCCAGCCGCCGAGGCGATGAAGGCCGATTTGGAAGTCTTGCGCGAGCTGGCCGAAAAGCTGCGGCGCGGCCGCATGAAGCGCGGGGCGCTCGACCTCGACCTGCCCGAGGCACGGGTGGTCGTGGACCCCAAGACCGGGCAGCCGATCGAGGTGCAGAAGCGGGCGACGCGCCCAGGCCTCAAGCAGGCCTACTCGATGGTCGAGGAGATGATGCTCCTCGCCAACGAGCTCGTGGCGCGCTTCCTGACCGAACGCGACATTCCCGGCATCTACCGCGTGCACGGCACGCCGGACCCCGAGAAGCTGGAGAAGCTTTCCCTGGTGGCCAAGCAGCTCGACCTCGAGGTCGACACCGACGCCCTGATGGAGCCGCTCGGCGCGGCGGAGTTCCTGGCACGCGCACAGAAGCACCCGCGCCGCCGGGTGCTCGAAATGCTGCTCCTGCGTTCACTCAAGCAGGCCGTCTACGACACGGGCAACGTCGGCCATTTCGGCCTGGCCAGCGAGGCCTACGTTCACTTCACCTCGCCCATCCGGCGCTATCCGGACTTGCGCATTCACCGCCAGATCAAGCATCTCTTGCGCGGCGGCCAGGTACAGAAGACGGACGCCGCCCTGGACGATCTGCAGGCAGCCGCCCAGGACTCGAGCAAGAAGGAGCGCGCCGCGATGGAGGTGGAGCGCCAGGTCCTCGACCTCTACCGCGCCGTCTACATGCAACGTCACATCGGTGACGTGCTGGAGGGGACCGTCACGGGGCTCTCGGGGAGCGGGCTCTTCGTCGCCATCGAGGAGCCATTCTGCGACGTGCTCGTCCCCTACGAGGCCCTGGGCAGCGATCAGTACGAGCTCGGGGACGACGAGATCAGCGTCACCGCGCGCCGCAGCGGAGAGACCATCATGCTCGGGGATAGCCTGCGCGTGGAGGTGATGGACGTAGCCATCGGCCGGAGGCAGGTGCTGGGCCGCCGCGCACGTTCGAGCAGCCAGCACCCTCAAGGCAGCGACCCGAGCCAAAGTGGTGAGCCCTCGCCGCGCGATTTCGGCGGCCTGGAGCCCTGGCAGATCCCAGGTCGACCGGTCCCCAAGGCGTCCAGACGCCCCCCACCGACGACGCCCGAGCGCCGCAAGCGACTCGGCCGTGCGCGGGACGATGGGCCAGGCGCGCGCTCGGGCCAGAAGCGTGATCCAAGGTCAGAGCTGGCGCACGGCAAGCGCACAGGGGGGACCCTATCGAGCGCAGGAGCGGCGCGCCCAAGCGCAGGCCGTGGAGATCCGCGGGCGCGCTCCGGGCCCGCGCGGGCAGGAGCGGACGGTGGGTCCAGGCCCGGCCGCAAGTCGGGCAAGAGCAAGAAGCGGCGCTGAAGCGCACGTTCGAGTCCCTCATCCAGTCGCGGCCGGTCGCTCGTCCCTGTCTGCCGAGCCTCGGAGCAGCTCCGTCACGGCACGCGCAAGCTGCTTGGCCCGCACGGGCTTGGCCAGGAAGGCGGCCCCGCCGCCCTCGACCACCCCCTTGATGCTTTCGTCTTCCAGGTAGCCGGAGCAGATCAGCACCTTTCCTCGTGGCTCCACCTGCCGATAGCCGAGGACAAGCTCGGTGACCGGACGTCCCGGCATGATGCCGTCCGTGACCAGAAGGCCCAGCGAGCCGGAAAACCCCGCGATTGCCTGGAGGCCAGACGCCACGTCCTCGGCTTCGAGCACGTGATGCCCTTCGGCCCGGAGCGTGCGGACGATCACCGCGCGCACCTCCGGTTCGTCCTCGACCACCAGCACGTTGACACTCGGTCCAGCCGAGAACGGCCCTTCGCTCACGGCCCTTCGCTGGACGCGGTCGGCGGGTGGAAAGGAGAGGCGCACCGTGGTGCCCCGGCCGGGCGCCGTCTCGATGATCACCCGTCCCCCACTCTGTCTCATCACGCTCTGCACCATGGCCAAACCAAGTCCAGTCCCTCGGTCGCCCTTGGTGGTGAAAAACGGCTCGAACAGACGCTCCTGAACCTCCGGCGTCATGCCCGCGCCGTCGTCCCGCACTTCGATCATCGTCTCGCGCTCTCCACCCTCGACCTCCTCACCCGCCAGGACACGGATGGACAGGTGACCCCCGGCTGGCATGGCGTCGCGGGCGTTGAGGCACAAGTTGAGCAGGAGCTGCTGAAGCTGCGAGGGATCGGCAAAGATGGGGGCGGGCCAATCCACCTCGGTCGAGACCTGGATGTTCTCCGGCATGATGGCGCGCAGGCTGCGCCGCTCGCTCTCCAGAACCTCGCTCGGCTGGAGCAAGACCGGATTCCTCACGTCCCGACGACCCAAGGTGAGCAGGCGCGTGGTGAGCTGCGAACAGCTGGTGGTCGCGCGTGAGATGGAGTCGAGCGCTGCTTCCGTTTCCCGCTCGTCGAGCGCACCCAGCTTGAGCAGGTCCACCCAGCCGTGGATCACCATCAGCGAGTTGTTGAAGTCGTGCGCCACCCCGCCGGCGAGCTTGCCGGCAGCTTCCACCATCTGCGCTCGCCGCAGGGCTTCCTCTGCGACTTCGAGCGCCTCCTCCGCGCGCACGCGCTCTCGCCGCTCCTGCTCGAAGCGATGCAGCGTGGCGCGCTCCTCGCGCAGCGCCATTTCGATGCGCTCCACCACGAACAGGACGGAGGTGAGCAGCATGCCGACGATGACCAGGAAATTGACGCCTGCCGTCAGCCAGCCAGACATTTGCATCGGATCGGCGGGCGTTGGCCGCGGCATGTACCCAGCCTGCAGGGCGACGCCGCCCAGGATGAAGAACGCACCAAAGCAAGCGTAGAGGGCGAGCGCTACCTTCCGCCCGTGCAGGAGTCCGCCAAGCACACAAGCAGTGGCGCACGCGATGCCCGAGCCAAACGAGGGCCCAGCGACGATCGAGATGACGAGCGCGGTGGGTACGAGCGCGGCGATGAGGCCGATCGAGCGCACGCGATGACCCAGCCTCGGCACCCACGCGAAGACGTGGATGGGCGAAAACGCCGCCACCATGAGGATGGCGCGCTCCAGGGGTATGGGCGACGCTACGAGGACCCACACGCCCGAGCCGGCGCCAAGCACACTGACGACGCGCAGGAGTCCCTCGAGGACCTGAACCTTGAACTCCCCCAAGGTGCGCGACATCCGCTCCATGGCCAAACCTAGTCAGGATCCGCTACTGCTCGCTCGCCCGCAAGGGACCCGCGGGCGGGGCTAGTTCACCCGCAAGGGACTCTCGCGGGCGGGGCCACTTCACCCGCCTGAGCGGGCCTGGCCCGCGGGCTCGTCGGTTCGTGCTCAGGCGGTTTGACGGCCCGTTTGACGGCCCAGTTTGACGGCCCAGTTTGACGGCCCAGTTTGACGGCCCAGTTTGACGGCCCAGTTTGACGGCCCAGTTTGACGGCCCTGCTTGATGGCCCGTTTGACGGGCGCGCCCGCAGCCCCTTAGCCTGGTTCGTCATGCTCCGCCCTCACACACGGCTGTGCCTCTCGCTGCACCCCGCCACCCTTCTCGCGCTGGGGCTGCTCACGACCGCCCTCTCCGCCTGCGCCCCGTCGGCGCACACGGTGCTGCACTCCCCGCTCGTGCAGAAGTGCGAGAAAGCCGAGCTCGAGGCGTGCAAGGAGATGACGGACGGCGTCGTGCAGTATCTGGACGGTCAGACCGTCCAGGGCAGCCGGCGCCTCCTCGCCGCAGGCGCTCAGAACTCCGCGGAAGGGCGGGAACAGTACGCGCTCTTGCTGGAGCAAGCGCAGGCCCTGCAGGGCGCGCAAAAGTATCGCAAGGAGCTGGCCGAGGTCGTCTTGGTGCTCGCCCACGCGCACGGCGAAGACGATTCCGGCAGCCAAGGCGAGCCCGAGCACGTCATCACCGCCGAGACCGACCTCTACCAAGCGCGGGATGGAACCATCCCAGCGCCCTCCACCACGCCCGACTGGTGCAGCTCGAACTTCGGCGCCGACGCCAAATGCGTGATGGTCATGCGCGGCCCACTTTTCGTGACCGACGTGGTGTCGGTAGGGCTGAACTGTCGAGGGCAGTTCTCCTCGGTCTTGCGCGGCGGCTCCGTGCGCGCCCACATCGAGGGGCCGTTCGACACCCACGGCGGCCGGCTCCTCTTGACCCCGGCGGACACGCTGGTCTTTGGCCAAAAGGCCCCCCCGCCACCGCGGCCCGCAGCCCCCGCACCGGAGCCGCCCGTCGCCGGCAGCAAGGCGAAGACTCCACCGCCGCCCCCCCCGAGCGCGCCGCCACCGCCCGAAGATCCGCCCAAGTACGACTGCCCGTTCTACTGGAGCGGCTACGTGCCCTACCGCGAAGTCGAGTGAGGCGGCGCGGGCCCGCTCCCGGGCGTCCTTCCGCGCTCCTCGCCGCGCTCATGCGTGATCAGGCGGGCGCCGCGGGCGTAGGCAAAATAGGCCCAAGTCCAATCGATGAGCACGAGCAGGCGATTCCTGAAGTCGATCAGGTAGTAGATGTGGACGACCAGCCAGAAGAGCCAGGCCGCGAGGCCGCTCAGGCGTAGTGATCCCAGCTCGACGATGGCGCGACTGCGGCCGATCGTGGCCATCGACCCTTTGTCCCAGTAGCGAAAGGCGCCGGCCTCCTCGCGCCGCAGCCGGCGAGCGATCGCCTGCGCCACGAACTGCCCCTGTTGAATCGCAACCGGGCTGACGCCGGGGAGGGGCGCCTCTGCGCCCGCAGGGGCCAGGTAGGCGGCATCGCCGATGCAGAACACCTCCGGATGCCTGGGGACGGAGCAGTCCGGCTCCACCAGCACGCGCCCCGCGCGATCGAGCTCGGCGCCCAAGAGCCCCGTCAGCGGTGCGGCGGACACGCCAGCTGCCCACAGCACCGTGCGCGCGTCGATGCGCTCACTGCCCGAAACGACGCTGCCGAGAGTCACCCCCGCCTCGTCGATGTCGGTCACACGCACGCCCGTCCTGACCTCGACCCCCATTTCCTCGAGCGCACGGGCCGCTTCGCGCGAGAGCTCGGGGGAGAAGGTGGAAAGAACACGCTCACCTCCTTCGAGCAGGACCACGCGCGTGCTCTCCGGCCGAATGCTGCGAAAGTCGCGAGCGAGCACGTAGCCGGCCAGCTCCGCAATCGCGCCAGCCAGCTCCACCCCCGTCGGGCCAGCGCCGATGACGACGAAGGTGAGGTCCTGACGCTGGCGGATGGGATCGCTCTCGCGTTCGGCCGCCTCGAACGCCAAGAGCACGCGCGAGCGGATCTCGGTCGCGTCCTCGACTGATTTCAGCCCCGGCGCCACTCTGGCCCACGCGTCGTGGCCGAAGTAGTTCGGCCGCGAGCCTGGTGCGACCACCAGGTAGTCGTATTGGAGATCCGGCGCACCTTCGAGACGCACGATGCGATGCTCGAGATCGAACCCAACTGCTTCAGCCAGGAGCACGCGGGCGTTCTCCTGCCCGCGCAGGATGCTGCGAATGGGCACGGCAATCTCGGCGGGCGACAGACCCGCCATCGCCACCTGATAGAGCAGCGGCTGAAAGACGTGATGATTGCGGCGGTCGACCAACGTCACCGAGACGCCAGCGCGCCGTAGGCCACGCGCCGTCGCGATCCCACCAAACCCTCCACCGATGATCACGACGTGCTTGATCAGCGCCATCGAGGCTCTGGTGTAGCGCAAGGGCCGACCGCTAGGCGAGGTGCTCGTGAACGAGGGCTAGCGAGCGCTCATTCTTCGGCAGATTCCTCGGCAGATTCTTCGGCGGAGGGACACTCTGGGAATCCCGGGGAGAAAAGCAAATCCGACATGGGAGCGCAGCCCTCCCAGCAGGCATAGATCGGCGACTCACGCACGTCGGGGGCGCACGCGGTGAGGGTCACCTCTTCGCAGCTCGGCTGCATGTGGCAGTCCAGCACGCACAAGACTTCGGCCTTCTGCGCGTCCGACAGGGCGTACCTGGCTGTCTCCTGGCACTCGCCCGCGCTGAAGGCGAATCCGCACTCCTGGCGATGCTCGAGCAGAGCTTGGCAGCCCCTCACGATGTCGCCATCGAGGGAGCAGCCGAACAGCGCCGGACCCAGGAATAGGCACGTCCACAGCACCGCGCTGGCCCCCCTCATGACCGAATACTTTAACCACTCTCGGTGGCGACGTCCACGGGCGTCGCCGAAAGCAGGCGCGTCAGCACCTCGGGGTTGATGCGCACGAGGAGGCCGCGACCGCCGGCGTTGATGTAGATCTCGGCCAGGGTGAGAATGCTGCGCTCGACGTAAACGGGCAAAGCCTTGCGCGTGCCGAAAGGCGAGGTCCCACCGACCTGGTAGCCCGTGTGGCGCTGGGCAACGGTGGGATCGCAGGGACTGACGGATTTCTCTCCGAGCACGCGGGCGAGCTCTTTGGTGGAGATCTGCCGATCGCCGTGCATCAGGCAGATGAGTGGCTTCTTTACGCTCGTCTCGAGCACGATGGTCTTGATCACCAAATGCTCATCGACACGAAGCGCCTCGGCACTGGCGCGCGTGCCGCCCTTCTCGACGTACGGATACTGGTGCACTTCGTGCGAAACCCCGGCGCCGCGCAGGAAGAGCAGCGCGGGTGTGGAGGGGATCCTGTCTTTGGCCATGCGCGGGGAGCCTACCAGGTCCGCTGGCGTGCTACGCTGGCAGCCGAGCGCCGATCATGTCTCGCTCCGGTCGACCCTTTGCCTTGCTCCTCGCTGCGCTCAGCGTTGCGTGCGGGAAGATCGATCCGGGCGAGGAGCCTGCGGACCTCGATGGCCTGGACGCGCCCGACGCCGAGAGTCACTGCGGCGATCCGGCGGTGAGCGGGGCCGCCCGGGTGAGGGTGCAGCGCACCCGAGACATCAGCGGGAACGTGGAGGAGGCGATCGTCTGGGTCGACGCCGAAGGGAACGTAGTCGGCCGCTCCATCGACGAGAACGACGACGGCAGCGTCGACTTCCTGTCGGTGACCTTCCTCGAGTACGGCGTGACGGGCGACTGGACGCTCTCCAGCGAAGACATCGGCGCCGACGGGACTCCGGACTACGTGCTCGGTCGCGACTTCGACGAGGACGGGCGCCTCGTCCAGGAGCGAACCGACAGCAACGGCGACGGGACGACCGACGTCACCTTCACCTACGCCTACGATGACTCCGGCCGCGAAATCTCGATGGAAGCGGACTGGAACGGTGACGGGACCAGCGATTCCCTCTCGGCCACCAGCTACGACGACCTGGGTGGCTCGCTGACGACGTACGACGAGGATCTGGACGGCGCTCCGGACCGCATCATCACGCGGGGCTGGCTGGAGGAGCGCGTCTGGCTCGAGCAAGCCGACCTCGGCGCCGACGGGACGATCGAAGAAGAGATTCGCACCACCTACGACGAAGAGGGACGCGTCGTGGAGGTCGATAACCACAGGAGCCTATCCGAAGAGCCGACCGATAACTCCACTCGCTACGAGTACTCCGCCACGGGCGAGCTGATTTTGGAATCGTACGATGCAGATGGCGACGGCGAGGCCGAGTGGGAGAAGGCCTACACCTACGAGGATACCGGCGACGAAGAAGTCCAAACGACCATGCGCTACTTCGGTGGCACGCTGGTGGAAGTCTGCACGCTCACCACACACGATCGGGGTCAGTCGCTCCTGGCCTGCGACTCCGGGCCCGACGAGATCGAGGACGTCGTCATCACCGAGGTCGTTTGCCCCTGAACCGACGAAGCAGCCGAGCCCCTAGACGCCACGGATGACATCCACGCCCATGGCGGGCTAGGTTCGGCCCCGTGGTACCGCCCAGCCCCGCACGCCTTCGTTGCGCCGTTCTTTTGGCTGGAGCGCTGCTGCTGTCTGGCTGCGGGGGCGAGGTGTCCGACGACGCGGAGCTGCTCGACGAAGGCTACTGCGCGGACGAGGTGGGAGGCCTGGCCGCGCGAGTCGTGCTGATCAGAGAGATCGAGTTGGGGGGGGAGTTGCTGCTGCGAGTCGACAAGTACGACGAGCATGAAGGTCACATTGCGCACCTCATGGACTACGACGAGGACGGGAGCATCGAGTACGCCTACGTCACCTCCTGGACCTACGACGAGCGCGGCAACTGGACGGTGATGCAGGAGGACACGGACAGCGACGGCGACCCGGACATCGTGCGAAACCGGGAGTTCGACGGCGCCGGCAACCTGATCCTGGAGTGGAGCGAGACCGACCCAACCACGACCGTCGCCTACACATACGACGAACAAGGAAGGCTCACCTCGATCGTGAGCACCGGCCAGGTCGCGGCCACGTACATCCACGAGTACGACCAAGATGGTTGGACGGTGATTTCCACCGACTTTTATAGCGACGGCACCGTCGACAGCGTTCAGCGCGAGCAAGTGCTGAACGACGGCAGCCTCGTCATCAACGAAAACGACAACGATGGCAACGGTGTGATGGACCAGAGATACGAGACCACCGTCGACGAGCAGGGCCAGGTGCTGGAATTCGTGGCCGACCACGACGGCGACGGCGCCCTCGATTTCGTCCAGACGAACACGTACACCAGCTCGGGCGAACCCCTGCAGCAGAGCACCGATCAAGAAGGGGACGGAGCCGCGGACTTGACCACCGACTACCACTACGGGTCTGGCGGAAGACTCGAGACCGTGACGACGACCGGCGAGCAAGGCGAGCTAGTCAGCGAGACTGCCTATACGTACGACGGGGAGCTGGTCACCCAGACGCGCAGCGACTACTACGAAGGCAGTCTGACCGCGATATCCTCCATCACCCTGGGACCGGATGGACCGAAGTCGAGCTGGATCGACATCGGTGGCGACGGGGAACGGGAACGTTGGGAAACGTACGTGGACTGCCCCTGACCGAGCTAGCAGAGCGCGCTAGGCGAGCGCTGCATCCGCCAGCGCGGCATCGTCAGGCGCCGCGGATGACATCCACGCCCATGGCAGGGCGCAGGGCGGCGGGAACCGTCACACTGCCGTCCTCGTTCTGGTACTGCTCGAAGATCGCCACCAGCGTGCGACTGATCGCCAGCCCCGAGCCGTTCAGCGTATGCAGGAAGCGGGGCTTGTCCTTCGGCGCCGGGCGGTAGCGCAAGCCGGCGCGGCGCGCTTGGAAGTCCCCAAACCACGAGCAGCTGGAGATCTCCCGGTACGTGTTCTGGGACGGCAGCCAGACCTCGAGGTCGTAGGTCTTCTGCGAGCTGAAGCCCAAGTCCCCGGTGCAGAGCTCCACGACCCGATAGGCGAGGCCGAGCTGTTGCAAAATGGTCTCGGCGTGGCCGGTGAGCGCCTCCAGCGCTTCCCGACTCTGCTCCGGCTCGACCAGCTGAACGATCTCCACCTTGTTGAACTGATGCATGCGCACCAGCCCGCGCATGTCCTTGCCGGCGCTGCCGGCCTCGCTGCGGAAGCACGCGGTGTACGAGGCGTAGCGAAGCGGCAGCGTGCCCGCCTCCAAGATCTCGCCCGCGTGCAAGTTCGTCACCGGCACCTCAGCGGTGGGGATGAGATAGAGCGGCTCCGCCTCGGGATCGACTGGTGGCACCTTGAACAGGTCCGCCTCGAACTTGGGCAGGTTTCCCGTGCCGAACAGCGCCGACCCGCGCACCAGATAGGGTACGGCCACCTCCGTGTAGCCGTGCTGCGTGGTGTGCACGTCGAGCATGAACTGAATCAGGGCGCGCTCGAGCCGCGCCGCCGCCCCAAACAGCACGGAAAAGCGGGATCCCGAAAGCTTGGCCGCGCGCTCGAAATCGAGCAGCCCTGGGCAGAGATCCCAGTGCGCCTTGGGCTCGAAGGCGAAAGCCGGCACCTTGCCCCAGGTGCGGACGACCGGGTTCTGCTCCTCGCCGGCGCCCACGGGCACGCTCTCGTGCGGGAGGTTCGGTACCGCGTGCAGCTTGGCCTCGAAGCTGGCCAAGAGCTCCGCCAGCTTGGCCTCCGCAGCCTTCACCTGCTCGGACAGCACCTTCAGCTCGTCGCGCCGAGCGGCAAACAGCGCCTTGTCCGGGCCCTTCGCCAGCGCCGACATTTCCTGGTTGGCGGCGTTGCGACGCGCAGCCAGGCTCTCCGTCTCTTGAATCAGGCGGCGCCGCTCGGCGGCTAGGGCCGACAGCTCCTCCACGATCGGCCCGAAGGCGGCGTTCCGGTGTCCGAGCCGGGTGCGAACCTCGTCCAAGTGTTCGGCGACGTAGCGCACGTCGAGCATGGGACGAGGCGTTTAGCCCAAGTGCCCGCGTGCGCCAAGCTCAGGGCGGTGGGCACTGGTTGCCGGGGCGGACGTGGTCGCAAGCGAGCGGCTCTCCGTCGAGCGCTCGCGACAGCATGAGCATGTGGCACTGCAGGCTGTCGCCCGCCAGCGCCTGGACGACGCTGTAGCCCGAGCTCGCTGCGGCGCCATTGTCGGCGAAATCGGTGAGGCAGCTCGCGAGGCAGGCCTCCTGCGTGCCGCCGGCGTCGATGAATGCGTCGGGACAGGCTCGCTCGAGCGAGAAACAGTAGCCTTCGCAGTTGCCCGCGGCCGCGGTCGCCGTGCAGACGCCGTCGCCGCCGGGCCCCGTGTGTTTGCAGTGAATGTCCGCGTCGGCCAGCGCCGCACCACTGTGATACTCGCGGCAGCCGATGGTGAGCGCCATGCGGTCCATGACGTCGCCCACCGGCCACTCGGCACAGGTGGCCATGCACTGCGATTGCGATTCGTAGGTAACGAGGTCGCCTGGACAAGCGGCCATGACGTTGCGGCAAAACTCGTCGCAATCCGGCTCCGCGTTGGTGTCGTTGACGCAGAGGGCTTCGGCGTCGAACTTCGCGTGCGCACAGTGAACTGCAGGGTCGTCGAACGAGGCGCTGACGTGGATCAAGCGGCACTGGAGCGTGTCGCCCGTGTAGAAGTCTCCCGTGTTGAAGGTCCCCGCGTCGGTCAAGCCGGCGCAGGCAGGCACGCAATCCTCAACCTCGGTGAACTCGTCGGGGCAGGCCGCCTGCAAGAGCTGGCAATAGGCCTCGCAATCGTCCCCGCAGGCTTCGCCAGCAGCCGGGCCGGCCGAGGGACAAAATTCGTCCGGCGCCTCTTGGTCGGCGGCCGCCTGTGCCTGGTCGTGGCGGCAGGCCACGGTGTTGCCGGCCGGCTCATTCGGATCACCCGGGTCGAGTGCGTCGCAGGTGCCGATGCAGGTCTCGCGCGTGGTGTACACCTCGAAATCCGCCGTGCATGCCGCCATGACTTCGTCGCAGTAGTCGATGCACTGCTGGGTCGTCGTGAGACCGGTCTCTTCGTCACGGACGAGACCGAGAGAATTGCGCTTCTCCGCCCCGATGATCTGGGCGCATCCGACCAGCGAGAAGAGAGCGCCGCCCGCTGCGAGCAGGCCAAGCCAACCGAGCCTCGCCATCAGAACGTCCCTCCCAGTGAAACGGCCATCCCGCCGGGCAGCCCCGCCACGCGCACCCGCGTCACGGCCAGCGTCTCCTTCGGGTCGCGGGGTGCAACGAGGTAGACCACCGCCCCCGTGGCCAGGAGCGCGCCGCCCGCGACGAAGAACACGGTCGACAGCGTGGCGTGGTCGAATGCGGCATTGCCCAGCGCGGCGCCTTCGTCCGTCGAACAGGCGCCCCCATTGCAGCCGAGCGCGACCGCTCGATTGTTCTCGTCGATGGCAACGAGGCCAAACACGCTGCCCACGCCGAGGCCGATCACGCCCGCTCCTGCCAGAACCAAGCCCACCGTCCGCTGAGTACGGCCGCGCGGGCCTTTTGGTTTCGTCGATTCCTCTGGCCCGGCAGTCGCCGCCGGCTCCTCTTCGGCGGCCTTTGCCGGCGCGTTGGGATCCACCTCGAGTGCAGGCACGCTCACGGTTTGATTCGCCTGCGTGGCGTCGACCGTCACCATCACCTTGAACGGCAGGTACCCAGGCGCGCTTGCCACCACCTCGTGGGTACCGGGATCGACGGGGACCGCCATGCCGAGGAGGGTCAGCGGCACCTGCTCAGCACCGCGGGTGATGGTGAGCCCTTCGAGCGACTTCGTCTCCGCGGCAACCTCGACCGTCAGCCGCACGAGCTTCGGCTCCAAGCTATCCGCGCGCTCCATGCCGGCGCGCGCGCGGTCGTTCTGGCCGGCATTTTGTGCCATCGAGGCCGCGGCGCGAAAGGTCGCCCAGGCGCTCGCCGTCTTGCCCAGCCGCTCGTAGCAATCGGCCAGGTAAAGCAGAGTGCCGATGCCCGGGTCGACGCGCTCACTGTCCTCGAGCTTCTTGCACGCCGCTTCGTAGTCGCCCTTTTGCAGAAGGGCGACGCCTTCGTCGAAGAGCGCTTCGGCTGCCGCCTTGTCGGCCGCGCCCGACTGCGCCTGGACGGGCAGCGCAACGAGCGCGCACACGGTCAGAACCAGCACAACGAACCAGGCACTCCCCCGCCGGCTCCTCGATCCTCGTGTCATCGGGGGTGAACTCTACCCGGAATCCGTCCCGGAGTGCTCTCCCCGACCGCACAAATCGACCTTTTCCGCTGGCAGCACAGTAGCGCGCCCTCCGGGATTACTCGCAGGGTCGCAGGATCTTCAGGCCGTCAACGGTGACCTCGCACAACTTCTGGGATGGAGCGGGCTTCTTGGCTGGTGCTCGCAGAGCGATGGTCACCGTCTGATCCTTTTGAGCGAGCACCTTGGCCTGCCCACTCTGCGTGCCTTTGCGGGCGACGAGAGTGACGGCTGCACCTGGGCGCACCTCGAGATCGCAGGGGGTCGCGTCGCAGACCTGGAACCCGTCCTGCTGCACGATGGCGCCCGCGGGCTCCGTGACGATGGCGAGCCTCACGAGCTTAGGCTCCGCCTGCGCCACCGGCGCGGATGCCGCGCTCGCCGGGACGCTCGCCGTCGGCGCAAGAGGCGCTTTTGCTGGGTCTGGCCCAAGAGTGCTCGCGGGCGCGAGCTCTGGCGTCGGCGCCGCCTCTTTGTTGGCGGAGGCGGCCGTGACCTTCGCCTTTGCAGGCAGGCTCGCCGGCCTCAGGACGAAGAACCAGCCAGCAGCGGCGATCCCCAGCAAGGCGACGCTGACGACCCCGAAAATCAGCGGCAAGGACGAACCCCCGGTCGCCGCATCGACCTCCATCGTTCGCCCCGGTGGCGTGCGGTCCCGACTGCCGAGGATCGAGGTGCGCACCTCCCGCGCAGCCCCGTCGGGGATCGGTGGCGGATGGCCCGACTCCGTCTTGGCCGACCGCTTGCGGCCGCCCATGTCCATCGTCGTGTCCGTCTTCATCAAGCTGGTGGCGATGTCCAGCTCCGCGCCGAGGCCACTCGACGATGCCAGCTGCGTCCGCAGGGCCTGCCCTTCGGGCGTTGCCAAGAGCGCAGTCGCCACCTCCTTCATGGTGGCGAAGCGGTCGTCCGGCCGTTTTTCCAGCATGCGCTGCAGCGCCGCCTCGAGCTCCGGGGAGACGGAGAGGTCGGGCCTGTACTTGCGCAGCGGAGGGAGCGGGTCGAGCACGTGCTGGTTCAAGACCTCGAGAAAACTCTCGCCGACGAAAGGCACGCCGCCGCTCAAGAGCTCGTAGAGGATGACGCCGGCCGCATAAATGTCGGTGCGATGATCGACCTCGGCGCCCCGCGCCTGCTCGGGAGCCATGTACTCGGGCGTGCCGAAAATCATGCCGGTCTTCGTGAGACGGCGGCGACGTCCAGCTTGCTCGCTGAGCTCCTCCTTGCCGCGCAGCTGCGCGATGCCGAAGTCTACGATTTTGACCAAGCGCTCGCCTTCGGGCGTGGTCTGCAGGAACACGTTCTCGGGCTTGAGGTCGCGATGGACGACACCCCGGCTGTGCGCGAGCCCGAGAGCGTTCGCCACCTGGAGCACGATGCGAATGGCCTCGATCGGGTCGACGTGGCCGCGCATGCTGAGCAGCTCACCCAGGTCCTGCCCTTCGAGCAGCTCCATGGCGATGAAGCACGACCCGTCCTCGAGCTGGCCGTAGTCGAAAACGTCGATGACGTTCGGGTGCTTGATGCGCGAGGCGCTCACCGCCTCCTGCTTGAACCGCTCCACTACCTCGCGGTTGGCCGAATACTCGCGATTCAGCACCTTCAGGGCCACTTTCTTCTCGATGGCCTCGTGCACGGCGAGGTACACCGTCCCCATCCCGCCCTCACCGATCCGGCCCTTGACGCGATAGCGACCCGTGATGAGCTGGCCGACGAGCGCGTCGGCAGCATTCGGTG